>Ga0182736_1002444_pt1 | contig 14218 bp, 15 predicted proteins | sample eDN5th30CKraftBY_FD_128882 | JGI IMG/M metagenome (GOLD analysis project Ga0182736, IMG submission 128882) | Enriched backyard soil microbial communities from Emeryville, California, USA - eDNA 5th pass 30_C Kraft BY (version 2) (version 2) | ecosystem: Environmental > Terrestrial > Soil >...
GAGTGCGGCGGCCGACCCCGTCGTGTGCACGGGGTCACCCACGTCGAGTCCGAGATCGATCCCACGGTCGGTGGCGTCGGCCTCGGCGGCGGCCACCACGTCGCGGCACAGGTCGGTCAGGTCGACGACCTCGCGGGGCCGGGCGCCGACCGGGTCGGCGGCGAGCAGCAGGTCCTCGAGGATCGCGGTCAGCCGGCCGGCGTCGGTCACGACCCCTTCGACCTCGGCGACCACCTCGGGGTCGGCGCCGGGATCGCGACGCAGCCGCCGGCGCAGCAGCTGCGCCCGGGTGCCCAGCAAGGTCAGCGGCGTGCGGAGCTCGTGGCCGGCGTCGGCGACGAACCGCCGCTGCAACGACAGCGCGGCCGACAAGGGCGCGAGTGCCCGGTGGCCCAGCCAGGTCCCCGCCGCGCCCGCCACGAGCAGGCCCGCGAGGCCGGTCGCGAACATGGTGGCGAGCAGCCGGTTCCGCTCGGCGTGGTTGACGGTCAGGTCGAGGATCGCCTGCACGGTGGTCCCGTCGCTGCGCAGCTCGGTGGCGACCTCGTACTGGACGTGGTCGACGCTGCGTTCGACGGTCGGCGGGGAGCCGCCCGCGGCCGCGTCGGCGACGGCTCCGAGATCGGCGACGCCGGCGTGCAGGCCCGGGGTGACGGTGACCGCTCCGGTCCGGTCGCGCAGGACGAGGTACATCCCGTCGGGCGGGTCGGCGACGTCGTCGGCCCTGACGATCGCCCGCTGCAGCTGGGTGGCGACCTGCGCGCGTTGCGCACCGAGCAGCACGACGACCGCGACCGCCGTCAGCGCGACGACGATCAGCCCGGCGATGACGGCGGCCTGCACGCCGAGCCGGACCGCGGCCCGTCGCGCCAGCAGGGCCTCCCCCGCCGGCCGGGGCCTCATCCCACCGGTCCGTCGACGCCGGGAGCGGCCGGGACGCCGACCCGGTAGCCGCGCCCGCGCACCGTCTCGACGACGCCGCGCCCGAGCTTGCGCCGCAGGTAGTGCACGTAGGTGTCGACGACGACGGGGTTCTCGGCCTCGGGGAACGCCAGCGCGAGCAGGTCGTCGCGACCGAACACCTGACGCGGCCGCGAGGCCAGCGTCGCGAGCAGGGCGCACTCGCGTTCCGACAGCGCGACCCGGCTCCCACCGACGACGACGTCGCGCGCGTCCAGGTCGAGCCGGGCCTCGCCGATCGGGAGCACCCGTGCCGCGTCGAGATGCCGACGGCGCAGCGCGCGCAGGCGGGCCAGCAGCTCGTCGATGTCGAAGGGTTTCGTGAGGTAGTCCTCGGCGCCCGCGTCCAGCCCCGCGACCCGGTCGGCCGGATTGCCCAGGGCCGAGAGGACGAGCACCGGCGTCGTCACCCCGCTGCGCCGCAGCCGGCCCAGCAGGTCGAGCCCCTCGAGGGCGGGCAGTCCCCGGTCGAGCACCGCGACGTCGTAGCTGCGGGTCAGCCCGTAGTGCAGTCCGGTGTGCCCGTCGGCGGCGACGTCGACGAGGTAGCCCTCCTCGCGGAACAACCCGGCCAGCATCGCGGCCAGCTCGCCCTCGTCCTCCACGAGCAGCACCCGCGGTCGCGCGGTCACGGGTGCCCCGGGGTGCGCGGACCCCGGGACGGCGGACCCGGACGGCGCGTTCATGGACGCCATCATGACGAACGGCGCAACGCCGTGCCCCGACACCACCCGCCGCGGGACGATTTGTCCGCGCTGCTCCACGTGGGTGTCCCACTCCCCAGGAATCTCCAAGAACGCGGGGGTTGAGTGGGTGCCGTGACGGATTCGCAACGGGGACGCGCCGCCGCCCGCGACCGCGCCCTGCAACGGGCTTCCACCGCGACCGGCTGGATCGCGGTCGGCGGCATCGCGGCGACGGCGCTGGCAGCGGTCGTGTTCTCGCAGGCCCCGGCCGCGGCCACCACCGACACCGCGACCACTGCCCCGCCCGCTCTGACCGGGCAGGTCCCGGACGATGACGGTGGCCCAGGCGAGGGCGGCCCGGCCGCGGCGGACCCGCCGGGCACGAACCCCGCCGTCCCGAACCGGTCGCACCACTCGTCGGGCCGACAGGGACTGCAGGCGCCGGCGACGCCGGTGGTCCCCGTCGCGCCGCAGGGCGGACATCACGTCTCGTCGGGTGCGTCGTGACCGCCACCGTCGTCGGGCCGGAGGTCTCGGAGTCCTTCCCCGCGATCGGCACGACCGCCACGGTCGTCGTGACCGACGGGGCCGCACTCCGCACGGCGGTCGCGATGCTGCGCGCGGAGCTCGACGAGCTCGACCGGTCCTGCTCCCGGTTCCGGGTCGACTCCGAGATCCGCGGGGTCGAGCGGCGGGCCGGGACGGCGGTCCCCGTCGGCGACACCCTCGCCCTGCACCTCGACGCGGCGCTACGGGCCGCGTCGCTCACCGACGGCCTGCTGGATCCGACGGTCGGGACCTGCATGGATGCCCTCGGCTACGACCGCGACATCGCCGACGTGGCCGACTCCGACACCGCCGCCGCCCCGGTGCCCGCACCGGGTTGGTGGCGGGTCGGCTGGAACGTCACCGACCGGACCGTGCTGGTCCCCCGCGGGACCGGCATCGACCTCGGCTCGACGGCGAAGGCACTCGCCGCCGACCGGTCCGCGGCGGCGATCGCGGACCGCACCGGCTGCGGAGTGCTCGTGAGCCTGGGCGGAGACGTGGCCGTCGCCGGGCCGCCCCCGGCGACCGGGTGGCGGATCCGGATCGGCGAGGACCACGCCGCGCGCGGTCCGGGGCCTGTGGTCGCGATCGCCTCCGGCGGGCTGGCGACGTCGGGGACGACCCGCCGACGCTGGCGGCGCGGCGACCTCCGCTGTCACCACATCGTCGACCCACGGACGGGCCTTCCGACCGCGGGCGGTTGGCGGACCGTCAGCGTCGCCGCCAGGACGTGCCTGGAGGCGAACACCGCGGCCACCGCGGCGATCGTGGCGGGGCACGAGGGTTGCCACTGGCTGTCGCAGGCGAACCTGCCCGCGCGGCTCGTCGCCGACGACGGGCAGCTCGTGGTACTGGGCGGCTGGCCGGCCGATCTCGACGCACGCTGATGTGGACCTGGTACGCGAGCCGTGCTGCGGGCCTCGTCGTGCTCGTGCTGCTCACCACGACGCTGCTGCTCGGCATCTCCGGGGTCGCCCGCGCGGCCACGACACGCTGGCCCCGGTTCGCGCTGGGCCGCCTGCACCGCAACGTCTCGCTGCTCGCGATCGTGTTCCTCGCGGTGCACGTGGCCACCGCGGTACTCGACGGCTACGTCCCGATCCGGTGGCTCGACGTCGTGCTCCCCCTCACCTCCGCGTACGAGCCGTTCTGGCTCGGGCTGGGCGCGGTGGCCTTCGACCTCCTCGCCGCGCTGGTCGTCACGAGCCTGCTGCGCGCCCGGCTGGGCCTGCGCACGTGGAAGGCGGTCCACATGACCGCGTACGCGTGCTGGCCGCTCGCCGTCGCGCACGGGCTCGGCATCGGGGGGGCCGACTCGACCACCGGCTGGGTCCTCGTCCTCACCCTCGGTTGCGTCGCGGCGGCCACCGCCGGGCTGCTGTGGCGGGCGCTGATCTGGTCCGACGACTCCCGGGAGCCCACACGATGACGACCGCCCAGGACCTGTCGCACGCCCACCGGCTCCTGGCCTCGTGGTACGCCGACGGCGACCGCGACGACCTGGCGGCGCACCGGCGCCGCCACGGGTCCCTGCCGGTGCTCGACGTTGCCGGGCTCGCCGACCTCGTCGAGGTGGCCGGGCTGCGAGGGCGCGGCGGGGCGGGGTTCCCGACCGCAGTGAAGCTGCGCGCCGTCGCCGCGCGGGGTGTGCGCGCACGCCGGCGCGTCCCGGTCGTCGTCGCCAACGGGTGCGAGGGCGAGCCCGCCTCGCGCAAGGACGCCGTCCTGCTCCACCACTCCCCGCACCTCGTGCTCGACGGGCTCGCCGCCGCCGCGGACGCCCTCGGAGCCGACGACGCCATCCTCTGCGTGCACACCGGCGAGCCGGGCCTCGGGGATCTGCGGGCCGCGGTGGCCACCCGCGACGACCGGGTCCCCGCGCGGGTGGTCACCGTCCCCCGCCGCTACGTCGCGAGCGAGGAGTCCGCGCTGGTCGGGTACCTCTCGGGCCGGCCCGCGCTGCCGACGACCACGCCGCCGCGACCCGCCGAGCGCGGCGTCGCCGGCCGTCCGACGCTGGTCGACAACGTCGAGACACTCGCCCACCTCGCGCTGATCGCCCACCACGGACCGGACTGGTTCCGCCGCGCCGGGACGTCCGACCTGCCCGGCACGCTGCTCGTCACCACCGGTGGCGCACTCCGTGACCCCGGCGTCGACGAGGTTCCCGGCGGCACGACCGTGCAGGCGGTCCTCGAACTCGCCGGCGGCCCGGCCGAGCCCGTGCAGGCGATCCTGTCCGGCGGCTACGGCGGCGCGTGGCTCGGGATCGACGCGCTCGCCACCCCGCTCACCCACGAGGCGATGCGGTCCGCGGGATCGGCACTCGGCGTCCCGACGCTGCTCGCGCTGCCCACCCGCGTGTGCGGGCTGGGTCAGACCGCCCACCTGCTCGACCATCTCGCCGCCGAGTCCGCCGGGCAGTGCGGACCGTGCCGGTTCGGCCTGCCGGCGATCGCCCAGGACCTGCGGGCGATCGTGCACGGCTCTCCCGGCGCCCCCGACGCGCACGCCCGCCTCCAGCGCCGGCTGGGGACCGTCGACGGCCGTGGCGCCTGTGCACATCCGGACGGCTCCGTCCGGCTGGTGCGCAGCGCCCTCCGGGTCTTTCGGCACGACCTGCACGATCACCTGCGGGGCCTGCCGTGCGCGGGTGCGGCCGCACCGGCACTCTTCCCCCTGCCGGGCCGTGCCCGATGAGCGATCGCCGCCGGGTGTCGGACGTACGTCTACGCGTCGACTTCGTCGCCTGCGACGGGCACGCGCTCTGCGCCCAGCTGCTGCCCGAGGTGATCACGCTGGACGAGTGGGGATACCCGATACTCGCGAACGGGCGGACGAGCGACCCGCTTCCGCACTCGCTGCTGCGACTCGCCCAGGCGGCGATCGACGCCTGCCCCACCCTGGCGCTGCAGCGAGACCGGCAGGATTCCCCGCGGCACCCCCCACCTGCCGCGGGAGTCTGAGGATGCGGGAAGGCGCGTCAGGAGGAGAACACGAGCGGCAGCACCACGGCGGCGGTGACGAGCGAGATGCCGGAGAGCAGGTCCGCGCGGATCGGGATGGCACGGGCGACCAGCCGCCCGATGAACAGACCCGCCAGCGACATCACGACGGTGGCGAGGCCGAACACCAGCGCCGGGACGACGGGCGCAACGCCGAGCAGACCCAGACCCGTACCGGCCAGCAGGTTGTCGACGCTCAGCGCGAGCGGCATGCCCAGCAGCGTCACCCAGGGATGGTCCACCTCCTCCGGCTCGGGTTTCCGCAGCGCCCCGATGAGCAGGTACAGCCCGTAGACGCCGAGGACGACCGGGCCGACGTACTCGGAGACGTCGCCGATCGCGTCGCCGACGAGGTGGCCCAACTCGCCGCCCACCAGGGGCGCGACGAAGTCCCAGAGCCCGAAGACGAGTGCGATCTGCACCGCCCGCCGGATCCCGAACGGGACGGTCCCGATCGCGATCGCGGACCGGAAGTTGTCCAGGCTGAGGAAGAAGGCGAGGACGGCGATGCTGATCGCCGAGTCGGCGTTGATCTCGGTCACGACGCGCCCGCCCGGTGCGGCCGCGGCACGAGCTCCAGCTCCACCGGCTCCCCGTTCGCGACCCGCACCGCCTCGTCGACGAGGTGGTGGTCGGGTGAGAGGTGGCAGACGGGATCCGTGCGCCCCGCGTCGCCCGTGAGCTGGAACGCCTGACACCGGCAACCGCCGAAGTCGATCTCCCGCCGGTCACAGCCGCGGCACGGGTCGGGCATCCAGTCCGTGCCCCGGTAGCTCTCGAACAGCGGCGAGCTCGTCCAGATCCGGTCGAGCGGGTCCTCGCGCACGCTCGCGCGCGGCAGGGGCAGCGACTGCGCTGCCGGGCAGGGCAGCACGTCGCCGTTGGGCGCCACCGTGAGCTGGCGTTCGGCCCAGCCGCCCATGCACGGCTTCGGGTAGCGGCTGTAGTAGTCGGGCAGCACGTACACGACCTCCATACGGCCGGCCAGCCGCGCCCGGGCCGCGCTGACGACCGGCTCGGCCTCGGCGAGCTGCGCCCGGCTGGGCAGCAGCGCGTCGCGGTTGCGCCAGGCCCACCCGTAGTACTGGGTGTTGGCCAGCTCGATCCGGTCGGCGTCCAGCTCCTCGGCCAGCGCCAGCAGTTCGCCGACCCGGTGGATGTTCTGTCGGTGCAGCACGACGTTGAGCGTGAGCGGCCAGCCCAGCTCCTTCACGAGCCGGCACGCCTCGATCTTGCGGTCGAACGAGCGCGTGCCGGCGATCCGGTCCGACATCTCCTGCTCGTCCGCCTGCACGCTGACCTGCACGTGATCGAGGCCCGCTGCGCGCAGCCGCTCGGCACGGCGACGGTCGAGTCCGAGCGCGCTCGTCACGAGGTTCGAGTACATCCCCAGCTCGCGGGCGGTGGCCGCCAGCTCGACGACGTCGCGGCGCAGCAGGGGCTCCCCGCCCGACAGGTGCAGCTGCAGCACACCCAGCTCCTGGGCCTGCTCGAACACGCGGCACCACTCGGCCGTCGTCAGCTCGTCGCCGTACTCGGCCAGGGTGACCGGGTTCGAGCAGTAGGCACACGACAGCGGGCAGCGGTAGGTCAGCTCGGCGAGCAGTCCGAACGGCCGGTTCATCGCACCTCCACGCAGCGTCGCTCGGCCATCTGCCGCAGGAACTCGCGCACGTCCGCCTCCTCGACGTGGTCGTACCGCGCCCGCAGCTCCGCGACGATCTCGGCGACGGTCCGCCCGTCGCACAGCAGCAGGATGTCCGCGCTGGTCGCGTTGAGCACCGCGACGGTCTCGGGGCTGAGCAGGACGTGCCGGCCGCGGGCGGCGTCGAACCGCAGCCGGACGTGCGGGGCGAGCCGCGGCCTGCGGACGTCCTCGACGACCTCCCCGCCGTCCACGGCGGTCACTCCGGGTACGCCCGGTCGATGCCGTCCAGGATGCTCCAGAGCACGTCGCACTTGAACGCCAGTGCGGCCACGGCGCGCTGCTGGTCCTCCGGCGTGCGGCAGTGCTCGGTGACGACCTCCAGCGCGTGCTCGGAGTCGCGCGGCGCCTGGTACAGGCGGGCACGGAAGTAGGCGAGGCCGTCGCGGTCGATCCACGGGTAGTGGCGCTCGAACGCGGCGAGCCGCTCGGCCATGAGGTCGGGGGCGAACAGCTCGGTCAGCGACGAGGCGACCGCGTCCACCCACGGGCGGGTGCGCGCGAAGGTCACGTACGCGTCGACGGCGAACCGCACGCTCGGCACGATGAGGGTCTCGGCGAGCATGTCCTCGCGCGAGAGCCCGACGGCCTCGCCCAGCCGCAGCCAGGCCTCGATGCCGCCCTCTCCGGGCCCGGTGCCGTCGTGGTCGACGATGCGCCGGATCCAGCGCCTGCGCACCGCGACGTCCGGGCAGTTGGCGAGGATCGCGGCGTCCTTGCGCGGGATGGCCAGCTGGTAGCAGAAGCGGTTGGCCACCCAGCCCTGCAGCTGGTTGCGGCTCAGCAGTCCTGCGTTCATCCGCACGTGGAACGGGTGCTGGTCGTGGTAGGCACGCGACTGCGCGCGCAGCGCCTCGACGAACGCCTCGGTGTGCGACGTCTGCAACGACGTGGTCATGGGCCCCCTACACCTTCACTTCGAGACCGTCCTCGGCCACGTCCAGGCCGCGGTCGGTGAGCGTCCGTCGCTGCGCGGAGTCCTCGAGCAGGACGGGGTTGGTGTTGTTCATGTGGATGTAGATCGTGCGTTCGACGTCCAGCCCGGCCAGCTGCTCCAGGCTCCCGCCGGGACCGCCGATCGCCAGGTGCCCCATCTCCTGCGACGTCTTCGCCGCGAGCCCGAGGCGGATCAGCTCGTCGTCGTCCCAGCAGGTGCCGTCGAGGAACAGGCACGCGCAGCCGTCGATCTCCGCGCGCACCTGGGGGGTGAGCCGCTGCATGCCCGGCAGGTGGACGGCCGCCCGGCCGCTGCGCCCGTCGGTCAGCCGGTAGCCGACGACCCGGCCCTCCAGCGGACCGCCGCCGAAGCGCGCCCGCTTGGTGGTCGGGACGTCGAAGGCGCGGTAGGTCAGGCCGTCGGCGAGCGGCACGTCGACGCCGGGTACGACCGTCCGGAGGTCCACGTCGCAGTAGCGCTCCAGCGTCGCGAGCACGCCGCTGCCGTCGCGCAGGGTCGCGGCGACGGCCTCGGTGGCGTGCACCTCCAGGCGCTCGGCCTCCCGCAGCAGGAGCAAACCCAACGTGTGGTCGAGCTCCCCGTCGGTGAGCAGGACCGCGCCCAGCGGAGTGGCCCGGCCGGCGCGCGGTTGCAGGGGCGGGAACGCCTCGACCTGGCTGCGGACGTCCGGCGATGCGTTGAGCAGGAACCAGCGCTGCCGGTCGGCACTCACCGCCACGCAGGACTGCGTCCGCGGGCGGGCGGGTCGCGAGCCGTCGCGGACCGCGCGGCAGCCCGGGCACCCGCAGTTCCACTGCGGGAAGCCGCCGCCCGCAGCCGAGCCGAGCACCTGCAGCCACATCGCGGACCTCCCCGTCCGACGGACGCGGGGCGCCGACCGTGCGGCCGGCGCCCCGCGCGCCCTCAGTCCTCCTTGCGGGCGACGTACATCGTCACCTCGGGAGCGCAGCCGATCTCGTCGAACTCGGGTGCCTCCCACTCGCTACGAGCGGTCGTTTCCACTGGTCACCTCCTGTCTGTCGATCGCGGGCGGGTGGTCACTCCGGCGGCAGGGCGAAGACCATCAGCGCGCTGCCGTGGCCGGCGCCGAGCATCCCGGGCAGGAAGCCCTCGGCCCAACCGCCCCAGCCGACGGGGACGGCGACGAACTGCCGGCCGTCGACGCTGTAGCTGACGGGGCTGCTGTGGTGGCCGCTGCCGCACTGGAACTGCCACAGGTGCTCGCCGGTGCGGGCGTCGAGGGCGTTGAACATGCCGTTGGGCTCACCGGCGAAGACGAGGCCGCCGCCCGTGGTCAGCACCGACGCACACATCGGGAGCTTGGCGCGCCAGCGCCACTTCTCCTCGCCGTTCGCGTCGTAGGCGCTGACGTAGCCGGTCATGTCCTCGATGTCGACCTGCACGCCGGCACCCCAGTACGGGATGCTCTCCTTGAACTCGCGGCGGCGCCGGGTCGCGGTGGCACCGACGTCCTGCACCGGTACGTAGAACAGCTCCGTCTCCGGGTTGTACGCCGCGTGCGTCCACTCCTTGGCACCGGCCGGACCCGGGAAGAAGTGGACCGGCTCGCCCTCCTTCTCCGGATAGCGCGACGGTGTGACCTTGCCGTCGCGGGTGATGTTGCCCCAGTCGATCCGGTCGACGAACGGCGTGATCCGGACCAGCTCGCCGTTGGTGCGGTCGACGACGAAGAAGTATCCGTTCTTGTCGAAGTGCCCGAGCAGCTTGCGGCCCTCGTGCTCGAACAGGATGCACTCGGAGATCGAGTCGTAGTCCCACACGTCGTGCGGCGTGCACTGGTAGTGCCAGCGGATCTCACCCGCGTCGGCATCGATCGCGACGATGCTGTCGGTGTAGAGGTTGTCGCCCTCGCGCACCTCGCCGTCGAAGTCCGGGGCCGGGTTGCCGGTGCCCCAGTAGAGAAGGTTGGTCTCCGGGTCGAACGTGCCGGTGAGCCAGCAGTTGCCGCCGCCGCGCGCCCACGCCTGTCCCTCGGACGGCCACGTGTCCGAGCCGGGCTCGCCGGGCTTGGGCACCATGTAGCAGCGCCACGCGTGCTCGCCGCTGTCGAGGTCGAAGGCGTCGAGGTGGCCGCGGACGCCGAACTCGCCGCCGGAGCTGCCCACGATGACGAGGTTCTTCACGATCAGCGGGGCGCACGTCGCGCTCTCCCCTGCCCGCACGTCGCCGTAGGTCCGGTCCCAGAGCTTCTTCCCGGTGGTCGCATCGAGGGCGATGAGGTGTGCGTTCGGCGTGACGCTGAAGACCTTGCCCTTGGCGACGGCGACGCCGCGGTTGACGTTGCCGCAGCACAGCGACACGTCGTACGGGGTCGCGTGCTTGTAGCGCCAGATCTCGTTGCCGGTCGCCGCGTTCAGCGCCCAGACCCAGCCGTCCCAGCCCGAGACGAACATGACCCCGTCGACCACGAGCGGGGCGGCCTCGAACGCGTAGGTCGAGGCGCCCGCGATCATGCCGCTGGACCCCGCCTGGAAGACCCAGGCCGGCCCGATCCGCTTCACGTTCTCGGTGTTGATCTGGTCGAGCGGGCTGAACCGCTGCCCGTTGTAGGCGCCGTAGTAGGTGAGCCAGTTCTGCGGCTCGGAGCGGGCCTCGAGGATCCGCTCGTAGGTGACGCCCTCGACGACCGGCGGCGCGGTGCCGTGCTTGCCGCTGAGATCTCCCTGGTCGATCGCCTCGCCGGCGTCGACGTACTCGACGGTCATGGCGTGTGCTCCTCCTATGGGCGCGGCTGGTCGGGTCGGTCGAGGCGCGCTTCCGGCGGCACGTCGCCGAGCACGACGATGGCACCGGTCAGACCGCGGCCCTCGTCGTTGCCGGTCGGCGAGCTGTACCAGTAGCAACCGGGGCCGTCGAGGTTGAGGGTCGCCCGGCCGCGCGAGTGGTTCACCAGCCAGATGAACTTGCGGTCGCCGTTGCTCGGCAGCAGCGCGCAGTGGGTGTTCTGGTCGTCGTTGATGAGCTCGAGCTCGATGTCGCCGCCGTGCGGCATGACCAGGATCTGCGGGTCCCAGGTCAGTTCGTCCGGGTTGATCCGGATCGTGGCCGTCATGCGGCCGTCCCCGTGTTCCTTGGCCTCACCGACATTGCCCGAATTGAGCAGCCTCCCGATCGCCGCTCTGTTCTGCACGTTCAGCCCGAGTTTGCCCATCAGGTCCGATCGCTCCTGAGCACTGGTCACGGGCGTCACCTCCCTGAGCCTGGAATCCGTTTCTCGACAGCATTCTTGGTCCGCGGGATTGAATTCGAGACCCCTCGCGGCAATGCTTTGCGAATTCGGTATTCGGAGCGTACGCCCGCCGGATTTCCGCTCACAAGAGCCGCGCCGCTCACCCTGACCCGCCTACCGTTCGTGTGAGCAGGGGCACCGCTCGTGCCACGCGTGGGTCATCGGAGGTCGAAGCGGTCGAGGGTCATGACCTTGTCCCAGGCCGCCGCGAAATCCGTGACGAACCGCCCATGGGCGTCGTCGGCGGCGTACACCTCCGCGATCGCGCGCAGTTCGGAGTTCGAGCCGACGGCGAGGTCGACGCGACTCGCGGTCCACCGGAGCTCGCCGGTGGCGCGATCGCGGCCGTCGAAGGCGTCGGCGCCCGCGGGGGTCCACGACGTGCCCGGGTCGAGCAGGTTCACGAAGAAGTCGGTGGTCAGCACACCGGGCGTCGCGGTGAGCACCCCCCGCCGCGACCCGCCGACGGTCACCCCGAGCGCCCGCAGGCCCCCGAGGAGCACCACCGTCTCCGGTGCGCTGAGGCCCAGCAGGGCGGCGCGCTCGACCAGCGCGTGCTCGCCCGGCAGCCGGCAGCCCGGGCCCCGGTACTGGCGGAAACCGTCCGCGACGGGTTCCAGCGCCGCGAACGAGTCGACGTCGGTCTGCTCCTGGGTGGCGTCGGTGCGGCCCGGCACGAACGGGACCTGCAGGTCGTGGCCCGCGTCGGCCGCGGCCCGCTCGACGGCCGCGCACCCGCCCAGGACGACGAGGTCGGCGAGCGACACCGGGTGCGGTGCCGCCGCCCGGACCTGCTCGAGCGCGTCCAGGACCTCGGCGAGCCGGGCGGGCTCGTTGACCTCCCAGTCGCGCTGCGGACGCAGGCGGATCCGGGCACCGTTCGCGCCGCCGCGGCGGTCGCTCACCCGGAACGTCGAGGCCGACGCCCACGCCGTGGTCACGAGCTGCGCCACGGACAGCCCGGCGGCGAGGAGCCGCCGCTTCAGGTCGGCGACCTCCGCCGGCCCGACCAGCTCGTGGTCGACGTCGGGGACGCGGTCCTGCCACAGCTGTGGCTCCGCGGGGACCAGCGGCCCGCGATAGCACTGGATCGGGCCCATGTCCTGGTGGGTGAGCTTGAACCACGCGTGGGCGAAGGCGTCGGCGAACAGGTCGGGCCGTTCGAGGAAGCGCCGCGAGACCGGCTCGTACCCGGGGTCGTAGCGCAGCGCCAGGTCCGTCGTGAGGAACGTGGGGACATGGGTGACCGCCGGGTCGTGGGCATCGGGCACCGTGCCGGCACCGGCCCCGCCGGACGGGACCCACTGCCAGAGCCCGGCAGGGCTGAGCACCGCGTCCCAGTCGTAGCGGTAGAGCGTCTCCAGGTAGCCGTGGTCCCAGCGGGTCGGGTGCGCCGTCCAGACGCCCTCCAGGCTGCTCACGATCGCGTCGGGTCCGACGCCGGTGCCGTGGTCGTTGCGCCAGCCCAGACCCTGCTCCTCCAGCGGGGCGCCCTCGGGCTCCGGCCCGAGGTGACGGTCGTGCGCAGCACCGTGGGTCTTGCCGAACGTGTGCCCGCCCGCGATCAGCGCGACCGTCTCCTCGTCGTCGAACCCCATGCGCCGGAACGTCTCCCGGATGTCCCGCCCGGCGAGCCACGGATCGGGGACGCTGCGCGGGCCCTCGGGGTTGACGTAGATCAGGCCCATCTCCGAGGCGGCGAGCGGCTCGTCCAGCTCGCGGACACGGGTGTGCCGCTCGTCGGCGAGCCAGGCGCGCTCCGGGCCCCAGTCGACCGAGTCGTCCGGCGCCCACGCGTCCTCGCGGCCACCACCGAAGCCCAGCGTCGGCACGCCCATGGTCTCCAGCGCGACGGTACCGGCGAAGATCATCAGGTCGGCCCACGACAGCGCGCGGCCGTACCGCTTCTTCACCGGCCACAGCAGTCGCCGCGCCTTGTCCAGCCCCTTGTTGTCCGGCCAGCTGTTCTGCGGCGCGAAGCGCTGGTAGCCGCCGCGGGCACCGCCGCGCCCGTCGCGGACGCGGTAGGTGCCGGCGGCGTGCCACGCCATGCGCACCATGAGCGGGCCGTAGCTGCCGTAGTCCGCGGGCCACCAGGGCTGCGAGGTCGTGAGGACCCGCTCGATGTCGCGGCGCACGGCGGCGAGATCGAGCGTCTCGAACGCGGCGCCGTAGTCGAAGCCCGCACCCCACGGGTCGGCGGCGTCGGGCGCGAGGACCGTCAGGTCCAGCCGGTGCGGCCACCAGACCCGGTTGGCGCCGCCGCGCGTCGGGTGCGGGAGGGCGGCGCGCTCGGCGTTCCGCGTACGGAGGACGACGTCATAGGTGGCGGACACGTCATGGGTGGCGGACACGGAATTCCTTCGGAGACGCTCCAGAACTGTCACGACGGCGCGGCGGAATCGTCACGCCCACGGCGGCGCCCGCCCCGCGCTCGCACACACGCGAATCCGGGCCGGCACCCGTTCGGGCCGTCCCGGGAGAACGACTCTACGCCCGCCGCGATCGGGGTCCGCCGAATTCACCGTCCGTTCCCCGGAACGCGCCGTTCGCGGACCGATCGACACCGTTCGCACCCGGTTCCGCTCAGATTCCGAGCGCGCGGCGGACGGCCGCGGAGTTGCGTCGCGAAACGGGCACCGCTTCCCGCTGCCGACCCTCCATGACCAGCAGCATCTCGCCCCGCGGCCCCCGCTCGATCTCGCGGATCCGGTCCACGTTGACGACGTAGCGGCGGTGGACCCGCAGGAACCCCGAGTCGGCGAGCTCGGCGTCGAGCTTGTCGAGGCCGGGCGTGGCCGCGCGCAACCGCCCCTCGTCGGTCGCCAGCCAGACGTCGTTGCCGTCGGACTCGGCGAAGGACACCTCCGGCAACCGCAGCAGCACCATCCGGTCGTCCCGGACGCCCACCAGGCGCCGGACCGGCATGCGGGGGTGCGCGGCCCCCTCGCCGGGCGCGAGGCGCTCGCCGTCCGAGGACCCGAACGCGATCAGGCTGCCGACCAGGTGCCCGGACAGGAAGACGGGCCGGATGCTGACGGGCGTCGGGTCGTCGGCGAGGTGGGTGAAGACCTGGGTGGAGCCGACCCAGGCGGGGTTGTGCGC
>Ga0182736_1002445_pt1 | contig 14212 bp, 12 predicted proteins | sample eDN5th30CKraftBY_FD_128882 | JGI IMG/M metagenome (GOLD analysis project Ga0182736, IMG submission 128882) | Enriched backyard soil microbial communities from Emeryville, California, USA - eDNA 5th pass 30_C Kraft BY (version 2) (version 2) | ecosystem: Environmental > Terrestrial > Soil >...
GAGGTGGCCGGCGCCGAGTCGATGCGGCCCGCCGCCGAGCAGGACGCGCCCGGCGACACCGACACCGACTCCCAGGACGCGCCCACCGCCGCCGAGCTGCGCGCGATCGCGACCGACCGCGACGGCGTGCGTCGCCCGTCGGCCGCTCCGGCCGGGCTGGCCGGCGCCACCGGCGTCTTCGAGGCCGCGCGGGTCGGGCGCACCGGCCGCTTCGGGCGCATCCCGCACCAGGGCGTCGTCGCCGCCGCGTCCGCGACGGTCCTCGGCGCCACGGCCGCCGTCGTCGCCGCCACCGGCGGGTTCACCCCCCATCAGGCGACGGCCGAGCTCGACACCTCCGTCGACCAGGCCACCCAGCGCATCGAGCTCGCGAGGCCCGCGGCCGACACCCCGGTCGTGCCGCTGGCGTCGAACTACGACTCGGCGGCCGACGCCGCGGTCAAGAAGGTCGCCGAGGCGGCCGACAAGCACCGCGCCGACGCCACGCAGATCATCGCCGCGGCCCACGCCCCGCAGCGCGGCACCAACGCCGGCCCGGGCGGCGCCAACGCCGGTGGCGCGAGTGCCGGTGGGGGCAAGGCGTCCGTGCCCGCGGTCACCGGCAGCAGCCGCGGCGCGGCCGCGCTGAAGGCCGCGATGACCCAGATCGGCAAGCCGTACGTCTGGGGCGCCGCGGGTCCGTCGGCCTACGACTGCTCGGGCCTGGTCATGTGGGCCTACAAGCAGATCGGCGTGAGCCTTCCGCACTCGTCGTCGGCCCAGTCGACGATGGGCACCGCGGTCAGCAAGGACCAGCTGCAGCCGGGCGACCTGGTGTTCTTCTACTCGCCGGTCAGCCACGTCGGCATCTACGCCGGCAACGGCATGGTCCTCAACGCCTCGACGTCCGGTCAGCCGGTGAAGATGTCGAAGCTGTCGTCGATGCCGTTCCACAACGCGCGTCGCCTCTGAGGTCGCGGTCGCGAACGTCCCCGGCGCGTGCCGCTCGTCGCGGCACGCGCCGCCGTTCGTCGTGAGGTGATCGCTCCGCACGCCACGCGGAGAGCGCTCACCCGTTGGTGGGCGTGTGATCACAACCGGTCGCCGACGTCGGCGGTATACCGCGATGACCTTCACTCGATCGTGGCGATAGGGTCCGTGCCGTCGCCCGGATCGTCACCGGGCGGTGCGCCCGGTCGGCCGTCCTCATCGCCCCGCCGACCGCTCCCTGGGCGCCCGCGAGATCCCGGGGCGGAGGTGGGCGGCGCTGCCTGCGTGGACGGCGAGGACCGCCAGTGATCGTGCGCCAGCAGGCGAACCGTCGACCCAGCGCCCCGACCCCGGGTGCGGGCGCACCTGCGACCGCGCCCACTGACCATCGACGACGACTCCGCGCGCACGAGCAGCCCGCCAGGGGCGAGGCGCGGCGATGACCTCGCACGTCGACGTGCCGATGGCCGACGGGGTACCCGTTCGCCAGGTCGCGGACCTGATCCTCTCGTTCGGCCTCGACCTGCCCGCCATCCCCGGACCCGGCCGCGCCGCCGGGCCGGACGACCGGAGGCGGCAGCGGCGGGCCCCGCGCAGCACCGCACCGCACGTCCCCGCCCCACGCGACGGGTCCGACGGGCCACGCTCACGCGCGCGCCACCAGCTCCGGGAGGACCGGCCGCCCGCCGCAGGCCACCCCTCGACCGGACACCCCTCGACCGGACACACGTCGTCCGTACAGTCCGCCGCCGGGCGGCCCTCGGGCGGCCGGCACGGCCTGCGCGAGGACCCCGTGCGCGATGAGCGCCCCGTCGACCGGACCGTCGCCGTCTCCCCCGAGATCCTCGCCAAGGCGCGGCGGATGGCCTTCGACCCGTCGCACCCGTCGGCACGCACGACCCGGGCCCGCGTCACCCGGCCCTCGGTGCCCGCGCCCCGTCCTGCGGCCGACGAGATGTGGGCCCCCACGCCGCAGCCGGCGCGCGACTCCCGGGCCGAGCCCGAGCTCACGACGGCGGTACGCGCGGCCTCTCGCGCCCGGCCGCGCGACCGCCACGCCGACGCCGGGTTCGCCCCGGACCGACCCGATGCCACCGCGCTCGTCCCCACCTACGACCCCGGTGCCGAGCCGACCACGATCCGGCCGCTCGGTCCGCCGACGGAGCTGATCGGCGAGGTCACGAGGATCGTCTCCGGCGCCGCTCTCGCCCACGAGACGGCCGTCCGCGAGTCCGCCGCGGACGAGACGGCCGTCCGCGAGATCACCGCCCCGGCCCCACTCGCGCTGCGGTCGCGTGCCCGCACCGCGCGCCCGCTGCTGCTGGCGACGGCGTCGATGGCGTCGGTCGCGGTCGTCGGCGCCGCCGCGGCGGCCGCCATGAGCCTGACCGGCGGATCCGTGACACCGACCGCGAACACCGCCGCGGCCGACCTCGACGCCCGGTTGGCCGCCGCGAAGCCCCCGACCGCCCCGACGACGGCGAGCGAGGTGCACGCCGGAGCAGCGACGACCACCGCGGGCCACGGCGCCGGCGAGGCGCCGACGTCTCGGCAGGACACCACCTCGGCGCCGATCACGTCGGTCACCGACGGGTACCGGGACGCCACGCGGACCGTCGCGAAGGCACTGCCCGCGGCGATGCGGCAGAGCGGCGCCGAGCGCGTCGCCACCCAGGCCCGCGGCGCGGCCGCCCCCGCGGTCACCGGCAGCGGCACCGCGGCCGGCGCGGTGAAGGTCGCGCTGGCGCAGATCGGCACGCCGTACCGGTGGGGCGGGGCGAGCACGTCGGGCTTCGACTGCTCGGGGCTCGTCGTCTACGCGTTCAAGCAGCTGGGCATCTCGCTGCCGCACTCGTCGTCGGCGCTGTCGAAGATGGGCACGGCCGTCTCGAAGGCGAACCTGCGGCCCGGCGACCTGGTCTTCTACTACACCCCGGTCAGCCACGTCGCGATCTACATCGGCGACGGGAAGGTCGTCAACGCGACGACCGAGGGCGAGCCGGTGCAGATCTCCGACCTCGACGACTTCCCGATACACAGCGCCCGCCGGATCTGACCGGCGCCGGGCCCTGGCGCGTCCCGGGCCGGCCGTCAGAGCTCGGCGGGCCCCTCCTGCGGCGCGACGCCGAGCTGGGCGGCCACCGCGCCCATGACGTCCTGCACGGCGATCGTGTCGTCGAGCGGCATGACCCGGCTCTCCGTGCGGCCCTCGAGCAGGCACGTCGTGACCTCGACCAGCTCGTGGAAGTAGCCGCCGCCGGTGGCGGGCGCGACGATCTCCTCGGGGGCGTGGCCGGTGCGCCGCAGGACGATCCGGTCGGGATGGTGGAACCGCGGCGGGACGTCGATCCAGCCGTCGGTGCCGACGACCCGCGCGTGCCCCGGGGTGAGGCACTGCAACGTGGCGAACAGGGACGCCGTGCGCCCGCCGGGGAACTCGAGCAGCACGGCCTCCTCGGCGTCGACCCCGGTCGGGGTGACGACCCCGCGGGCGACGACCGAGTCCGGGTTCCCGAGCACCATCTGCGCGAACGAGATCGGGTAGACCGTCAGGTCGAACAGCGCGCCGCCGCCCGCGACCGGGTCGTAGTACCGGTCGGCCGGGTCGACCGGCTGCCGCACCCCGAGGTCCGCCTGCACGGCGCGGACCTCGCCGATCGCGCCGTCGGCGACCAGGTCGCGCAGCCGGACGATGGCGGGCTGGAAGCGCGTCCACATGGCCTCCATCGCGAACACCCCCGCGGCCCGGGCCGCGGCGACGATCTCGCGCGTCGCCGCCGGGGTGACCGTGAAGGCCTTCTCCACGAGCACCGCCTTGCCCGCGGCGATCGCCGCCAGCGCGACGGCCCGGTGCTGCGGGTGCGGCGTCGCGATGTAGACGACGTCGACCTCGTCGTCCTCGATCAGGGCGCGGTAGGAGCCGTGGGCGCGCGGGATGCCGTGCTCGGCGGCGAACGCCGAGGCCCGCGCGGCCGAGCGCGACGCCACCGCGACCGGCTCCGCGCGGTCGAGATGGACGAAGTCGCGCACCACCTTGCCCGCGATGCGCCCCGGCCCGACGACGCCCCACCTGACGGTCTCGACTGCCATGGTCCACATCCTGGCGTGTCCCGCGACCCCGGCGGGAGCCGGTCCACAGGTGTGGAGGAACATGTGGACAACTCGAACGCGTGTTCGACTATCGTGCACCGCCGAGAAGCCACTCGGACACCGTCTCGTAACGAGGCGTTCTGTTCGGGCCCTGCCCGAGGTCGCTGCGCACCAGGCACATCCGGTCGACGACGTCCTCGGGCCCGTTGCGCAGCACCGGGTCCAACTCCGCGGCCGCCGGCCGGACCGACCGGGGCGGGCGCGCGGTCGCGAGCGTGAGGTGCGGGCGGAAGGCCTTGGCGTCCACCGGGATCCGGGCGCGGCGAGCCGCCGCGGCCGACGCCTGGGCCAGGCGGCGCAACCGGTCGCGGTCACCGGCGACGCGCGCCCACAGCGTCCGGTCGCCGAACCGGCCCGCCCCGTCGACGACCGTCCGCAGCGGCGCGGCACGCCGGGCGGCCCGGCCCAGCCGTTCCTCCAGGTCGTCGCGACGGTCGTCGGCGACCTCGCCGAGGAACGCGAGCGTGACGTGCCAGCGCTCGGGGGCCACCCAGCGCAGCGCGGGGTGACCGGCCCGCGCCGGTCCGAGCGCGGCGTCGAGCGTGGCCACGGTGTCGGCGGAGGGCCAGAGCGCCACGAAGAGCCGCACGTCAGACCGCCCCTCGCCGTGGCGGCAGCGGCACCCGCGCCAGGTCCGCCGCGACGACCGTCGGACCGTCGAACACCGCGGCCGCCTCGGTCGCGAACGCCGTCGGATCGGTGTAGCGCTGCGAGAAGTGGGTCAGCACGAGAGTGCCGACGCCCGCCCGGGCGGCGACCCCGGCCGCCTCCCGCGCGGTGAGGTGCCCGTGGTCGTGGGCGAGCGCGGCGTCGTCGTGCAGGAAGGTCGACTCGATCACCAGCATGTCGACGCCCGCGGCCAGCTCCTCGACGCCCGCGCACAGCCGGGTGTCCATGACGAAGGCGAACGACTGCCCGCGCCGCGGGACGCTGACGTCCTCGACCCGCACCGTGCGCCCGCCGACGGCGAGCGTCCCCTCCCTGACCAGCCGCGACACGTCGGGGCCGACGACACCGGCCGCGGCGAGCCGGTCGGGGAGCATGCGCCGGCCGTCGGGCTCGTCGAGGCGGTAGCCGTAGGACTCGACGGGATGGTCGAGCCGGCGGGCCGTCAGCGTCCCGAACGCGCCGGTGGCGATCGGCCCGTCGCCGCACACCGGCCGCTCCTGCAGGTCGGCGACCTCGTGGAAGGGGGTGGCGTGGCGCAGCCGGGCGAACCAGTGCGCGCCCGAGGCCGGGTAGTGCGCGACGACGGGGTGCGCGACCGCGTCGAGGGAGAGCCGCTGCACGACTCCGGGGACGCCGAGGCAGTGGTCGCCGTGGAAGTGCGTCAGGCAGATGCGGGTGATCGCGCTGCTCGGGACGCCGGCGAACAGCAGCTGCCGCTGGGTGCCCTCGCCGGGGTCGAACAGCAGCCCCTCGCCGTCCCAGCGCAACAGGTAGCCGTTGTGGTTGCGGTGCCGCGTCGGGGCCTGGCTCGCGGTGCCCAGGACGACCAGCTCGCGTGCCGACACCCGGTCAGCGTAGGCGGGCCGCCTCCTCGACCGCGTCGACGATGCCCATGTAGCCCGTGCAGCGGCAGATGTTGCCCGACATCTCCCGGCGGATCGTCTCGCGGTCGGGCTCCGGGTGCGTGTCGAGCAGGTGCAGTGCCGTCATCAGCATCCCCGGCGTGCAGAACCCGCACTGCAGCCCGTGGTGGGCGACGAACGCCTCCTGCAACGGGTGCAGCGTGCCGTCGTCGGACTCCAGTCCCTCGACGGTGCGCACCGTCGACCCGTCGGCCTGCACCGCGAACATGAGGCACGAACGGACGGGCTCGTCGTCGACGAGGACGGTGCAGGCGCCGCAGACGCCGTGCTCACAGCCGACGTGGGTGCCGGTCCGGCCGCACTGCTCGCGCAGCACGTCGGCGAGGGTGTGCCGGGGCTCGACGGTGAGCTCGACCCGCTCGCCGTCGACGACCATCGTGATCTCCACGCTGCCTCCTCAGATCCCGGCCGACGCCAGCGCGCGTCGGGCCATCTCGACGGCGACGCCGCGGCGGAACTCGGCCGAGCCGTGCAGGTCGCCGGTCGGGTTCAGCTCGTCCCCGACGAGTTGGGCGACCCGTTCCACCGGCTCCCCGATCGCGGCCTCCGCCGCCCGCGCGCGCAGCGGGACCGCCCCGACACCCCCGACGGCGATCCGCACCTGGCCCCGCACCTCCGCGACGACGACCGTGACCAGCGCGAAGTCGCCGTGCCGGCGGGCGAACCCGGCGAATCCCCAGCGCGTCGGAACCGGGACGTCGAGGCCGGTGATCATCTCGTCGGCGTCGAGGGTCGTCATGAGCGGGCCGGCGAAGAGATCGTCGGCGGCGACCCAGCGGTCGCCCCGCGCGCCGGCCGCGGTGACGGTCGCGCCCGTCGCGACGGCGACGACGGGCAGCTCCGCGGCGGGATCGGCGTGGGCGATGCTGCCGCCCGCGGTGCCGCGGGTGCGGATCGCGGCGTGCCCGATGTGCCGGGCGGCCTCGGCGAGCAGCGGGTGGACGCTCTGCTCGGCGAGCGTCCGGTGCCGCACCAGTGCCCCGACGTGCACGGTGTCGCCGTCGCGCTCCACGGCGGCGAGCCCCTCGACCCTGTTGATGTCGACGATGACCGCGGGACGCGCCATCCGCAGCGCCATCACGGGCACGAGGCTCTGGCCGCCCGCGAGGATCTTGCCCTCGCCGTCGGCCGCGACGAGCGCGGCGAGCACCTCGTCCACCGACGTCGGCCGCACGTACTCGAACGGCGCGCACTTCATCCCGACCTCCCCCGTGAGCGGCGATGGTCGCTATCGCGACCATCGCGACTCACAACCCCTTGAACTGCGGCTTTCGCTTCTCCAGGCGTGCGGCCCGGCCCTCGGCGAAGTCATCGCTGGTCCAGCACGCCTCGAACGACCTGGTCAGCTCGGCCGCCGTCGCCGCCTCGAACTCCGGCTCGAACACGGCGTTGAGCACCTGCTTGGAGTACGCGAGGGTCAGCGGCGCGAGCTCGGCCATCTGCTCGGCCCAGGCGATCGCGTCGTCGACGGTGCCGAGCCGGTCGGCCAGCCCCAGCGCGTGGGCCCGGTCCGCGTCGATCTTCTCCAGGCCCAGCAGGGCGGCGCGGGCGGCGCCGTTGCCCGCGAGCAGCGCGAACCGGCGGATCGTCCACGGGTCGACGGCCAGCGCGTTGCCCGCGGTCGGGATCGCGAAGGCGGCACCCGGCGCGGCGACGCGCACGTCGCAGGCGATCGCGAGCTGGGTGCCCGCACCGATGGCCGGGCCGTTGACCGCGGCGACGACCGGGACCGGCAGCGCGGCGAGCGCGTGCAGCATCCCGTAGAGCGATTCGCGGAACGCGTCGCCGTAGACCGCGTCGAGGTCGGCGCCAGAGCAGAACGACGTTCCCTCCCCGGTGACGACGAGCGACCGCGCCCCGTCGGCCACCGCCGTGGTCGCCGCCTCGCGGATCAGGTCGCACAGCTCGATCGTCAAGGCGTTGCGCTTGGCCTGCCGCTGCAGCGTGACGACGGCCGTCCGGCCTCTCACCGACAGATCCACGAGCTCAGTCACTGTGTCGTCCTCCGGGTTCGACGGGGGTCTTCCCGGCATCCTCTGCGGCCCGGCGCGCCGCCGTCCACACCACCGACGGTGACAACGGCAACTCGTCGATCCGCACGCCGAGCGCGTCCGACACCGCCCCGGCGAGCACGGCGTTGGGGCCGAGCGTGCCGCCCTCCCCGACGCCCCGCACGCCGAGCGGGTTGGCCGCCGGCCGGGCCACGTGCCCGATCGTCAGCTCGGGGATCTCCGCGCTCGTCGGCATGAGGTAGTCGAGCAGGGTGCCCGTCGACAGGTTGCCGTCGGCGTCGTAGACGAGGTGCTCGTACAGCGCGCCGCCGATGCCCTGCGCGATCGACCCGGCGATCTGGCCGTCGACGATCTGCGGGTGCATCGCGCGGCCGGCGTCCTCGACGCAGGCGTAGCGCAGGATGCGCACCGCGCCGGTCGTCCGGTCGACCTCGACGGCCGCGACCTGCGCCCCCGCGGCGAAGGCGCCGCGGACGGGGTCGTAGAACTCGGTGGCCTCAAGACCCGGCTCGATGCCGTCGGGCAGCCGGTTGGACTCCAGGTAGGCGACGCGCGCGACCTCGGGCAGGCCGATCGTCGTGTCCGGGGAGCCGACGACGGCGACGACACCGTCCTCGATCTGCAGGTCCGCGGGGTCGACCTCCAGCAGCCCGGCCGCGAGCCGCAGCACCTTCGAGCGCGCGGCCAGCGCCGACCGGTGTGCGGCCCCGCCACCGATGACGGCCTGGCGCGACGAGAACGCGCCGAACCCCCACAGCGACGCGTCGGTGTCGCCGATCCGGACGTCGACGTCGTCGTAGCGGACGCCGAGCGCGTCGGCGACGATCTGCGCGACGGTCGTCTCCAGGCCCTGGCCCTGCGACGTGACGCCGGAGAACACGGTGACCCGGCCGTCGGGGTTGACCCGCACGGTGCAGGCATCGTGCCCGGTGCGGAACGGCATCCGCGGACCCGCCGACGCGGCCCGGCCCAGCCCCGTCAGCTCGTTGTAGCAGGCGAACCCGATCCCGATCGGCGGCTCGCCGGTGCCGCGGCGGCGCTGCTGCTCGGCGCGCAGCTCGTCGTAGCCGACGGCGTCGAGCGCCTTCGTCAGGCACTCGTCGTAGTGCCCGGAGTCGTCGACGAGCCGCGACGGCATCCGGTACGGGATGTCCTCGGGACGGATCACGTTGCGCCGCCGGATGTCGACGCCGGTCATGCCGAGCCGCGCGGCGGCGTCGTCGAGCAGCGTCTCCATCGCGAACACGCTGGCGGGCCGCGCGACGCCGCGGTACGGGCCCGACGGCGCGGTGTTGGTGGCGACGCCGCGCACCGTGGCGCGGTAGTGCTCCAGCTTGTACGGCCCGGTGAGCAGGCCGCCGGCCATGAGCGGCTCGATGCCGGCCGTCCAGGGGTAGACGGAGTAGGCGCCGACGTTGCACGTCACGTCGGCCCGCAGCGCGAGCAGCGTGCCGTCGGCGGCGAAGCCCGCGGTGAGCAGGTAGCGGTGGTCGCGCGCGTGGGTGGCGGCGGCGAGGTGCTCGACCCGGTCCTCCACCCACTTGACCGGCGTCCCCGGCAGCTGCAGCGCGATCGCGCACAGCGCGACGTCCTCGGGGTAGAGCACGGCCTTGACGCCGAACCCGCCACCGACGTCGGGCGCGACGACGCGGACGTTGCCCTCGGAGAGCCCGAGCAGCTCGGCGATCATGTTGCGCACCAGGTGCGGCACCTGGGTGCCCGACCAGAACGTGAGCCGACGGTCGGCGGGATCGAACAGCGCCACCCCGGCCCGGCACTCCATGGGGTTGCCGGCGTGCCGGTTGGTCACCAGCTCCCGCTCGACCGTCAGGTGGGCCCCGGCCAGCACGCCGTCCACGTCGCCCGCGTCGAACGTCCGCTCCAGCAGGACGTTGTCGGGCGCCTCGTCGTGCACGGCGGCGGCGCCGGCGTCCCACGCGACGGTCACCGGGGGCAGTGTGGCGTAGTCGACGTCGACCAGCTCGGCGCCGTCCTCGGCGCGGTAGCGGTCGGCGGCGACGACGGCCGCGACCGGCTCGCCCGCGAACCGCACCTTGCCCTCGGCGAGCGCGGGCTGACCCGTCTCCACATAGGACGGCAGTGCGCTCTGCGCCCGCAGCACGATCCCGCCGAGGTCGGCCTGGGTGAAGACGCGGTACCCGGCCTCGCGGGCGGGCCCGGCGTCCAGCGAGACGATCCGCGCGTGCGCGACGGGGCTGCGCACGAACGCGACGTGGCGCATCCGCGGCAGCTGCAGGTCGCCGACGAACCGTCCGCGCCCGGTGACGAGCCTGCGGTCCTCCTTGCGCGGCACGGAGGTTCCGAGCGGGGAGCCGTTCACGGCATCGCGTACCCGCCGTTGACCGACACCACCTGGCCCGTCGTCCACGACGACAGCGGCGAGGCGAGCAGCAGCACCATCGGCGTGACGTCCTCGGGGCGGCCGAGCCGGCGCAGCGGGTACATCGCGAGGATCTTGCGCATCTGCTCGTCGTCGGCGTTGCCGGAGTGGGCGTCGATGTTGTCGGTGCGGACGAGCGCGAGCGAGACGGCGTTCGCCCGGATTCCGTAGCGCGCCAGCTCCTTCGCGAGCGAGCGGGTGAGTCCGACCGTCGTCGACCGGGCGGTCGCGGTGACGAGCAGACCCGACTCGCCGACGCGCCCCGAGTCGCCCATCAGGTTCACGATCGCGCCGGCCTTGCGCTCGGCCATGCACGTCGCGACGGCGTGGGTGACCTGCAGCGTCCCGGTGACGGTGACGTCGACCTGCGGTGCCCAGTCGGCCGGCGTCGACTCCAGGAAGCGTTGCTTGCGCGTCGCCGCGGAGTTGTTGACCAGGACCCCGATGGGGCCGACCTCGGACTCGACGCGCTCGACCATCGTCGACACCGCCGCCTCGTCGCGCAGGTCCGCGCCCACGGCCAGCGCCTTCACCCCCAGCTCCGCGGCCTCGGCGGCGGCCTTCTCGGCGCCGTCCCCCGAGGTGTGGAAGTGGAAGGCGACGTTGGCGCCCTCCGCGGCGAACGCCATGCCGATCGCGCGGCCGAGCCCCTGGCCCGCACCGGTGACCAGCACCGTCGTGCCGGCGAGTCCGAGATCCATGCTGATCCTCTCTAGAGCGCCCGGAACCTGCGGTCCCCGTCGACCGTCACGACGCGGCCGAACCGCAGTCCCGGGAAGTGGGCGCCGACGACCAGGTCCGGGCGGTCGCGGACCTCCTCGGCGACGGCGTTGCGCGCGGCGCTCGCGGCGACGGGATCGACGTCGAACACCGCCTGCCAGTCGGGCTCGGCGAGCTCGACGACGGAGTGCACGACGTCGCCCAGCAGCAGCGCGCGCTGCCCGTCGTCGCCGGAGAGCACGTAGACCGTCGACCCCGGGGTGTGCCCGGGGGTGTGCCGGGCGTCGAGGCCGGGGGCGATCGTCACGTCGGAGTCGAAGGGCGCCAACCGGTCCCGCAGGGGCGCGAGCTTGCGGACCGCTCCCGGGGCGGCGTCGTCGGCCTCGACGAAGTGCGCCCAGTCGGCGGCGTGCACGCGGTAGGTCGCGTTCGGGAAGACGATCTCGCCCTTGCGCGTCGCCCAGCCGACGTGGTCGAAGTGCAGGTGCGTGAACAGCACGTCGGTGACGTCCTCGGGCCCGATCCCGTACGCGCGCAACGAGTCGAGGAAGTCCCCGCCGGTGTAGCTGTCGTTGCTGATCCCGCCGACACCGACGTCGACGAGCACGACCCGGTCCCCGGTCCGGACGAGGAAGCCGCCGAGGTCGAAGTGCAACCTGCCGTCGGCCTCGACCTGGCCCGGATGGCAGGCCCAGGGATCCTCGACCCCCGGTCTGGTGAGCGCGTCCTTCGACTCGTGGCCCACCCCGTCGAGTACGGGCCGGACGTCGAGCGATCCGATCTTCACGAGGGCTCCCCGGTGAGTCGCTGCTGCAGGCGGAACCTGAGGATCTTCCCCGAGCCGGTGCGCGGGATGTCGGCGGTGACGACGAGCCGGTCCGGCACCTTGAACGACGACAGCCGGTCCCGGCACGCGGCCAGCACCTTCTCCGCGTCGAACGCGGCCGGGTCGCGCGGTACGACGAACCCGACCGGGACCTCGCCCAGCCCGGCGTGCGGGGCGCCGACGACCGCGGCGTCGGCCACCTCGTCGCTCGCGAGCAGCGCGTCCTCCACCTCGGCCGGGTACACGTTCTCGCCGCCCCGGATGATCATCTCCTTCGTCCGGCCGGAGATCCGCAGGTAGCCGTGCTCATCGCGGCGCCCGAGGTCACCGGTCCGGTACCAGCCGTCGACGAGCACGGCGGCCGTCGCGTCGGGCAGCTCGTGGTACCCGGGCGTGACGTTCGGGCCCTGCACCCACAGCTCGCCCTCCTCGCCGGGCAGCACGTCGCGTCCGGTGGCCGGGTCGACGAGCCGGACGGTGAGCCCGGGCAGCGGCAGCCCGCACGAGCCCATGACGCGGGTCCCGGTCGGCCAGTTCATCGTGACCATCGTCGAGGTCTCGGTGATGCCGTAGCCGTCGAGCAGCGGCACCCCGAACGTCGCCTCGAACTCCGCGTTGAGCGCGGCGGGCATGATCGCGCCGGCCGACATGCAGACCCGCAGGTCGGTGGCGCCGAGTCCGGAGTCGCGGGCGCGGTCGAGCAGGTAGTGGAACATCGTCGGGACGCCGGGGAAGACCGTCACCGGACCCTCCGGGCCGGGCTCGCGCAGGCGCCTGAGCACCGACTCGACGGAGAAGCGCGGCAGGAGCCGTTCCGACGCACCGGTCGCCGCGACCGCGAGCACGCACAGCACCAGCGCGTAGGAGTGGAACAGCGGCAGCGGCGAGAGCAGCACGTCGCCGGGGCCGACGCCGAGGATCGGCGCGAAGCACGCGGCGACGACCCACAGACAGCCGCGCTGGGTGAGGTACACGCCCTTCGGGCGACCGGTGGTGCCGGAGGTGTAGAGCATCCAGGCCGGGTCGTCGAGGGCCAACCCGTCGCGCGGGCGCACGTCGGTGGGTTCGAGGAGCGCCTCGTAGGACTCCCCGACGACGATCAGCCGCACGTCCTCGCCGACGAGGGTCCGTGCGGTGTCGACGTGCGCGGCGTCGGTGATCACGAACCGCGCGCCGCTGTCGGCGAGCATGTGCGCGACCTCGGGTGCCGCCGACGCCGGGTTCACGCAGACGGCGATCCCGTCGGCCCGCGGCACGGCGAGGTAGGCCTCGACCGTCTCGACGGAGTTGTCCAGGTACAGCAGCACGCGGTCGCCGGGATCGAGCCCGAGGCGCTGCAGGTTGCCGGCCAGCGCGGCGGTGTTGCGCGCGAGGGTCGCGTAGTCGTCCGCGCGCCGGTCGTCGACGAACGCCGTCACGTCGGGCCGGACGCGGGCGTGCTCGGCCAGCAGATCCGGCAGGGGCCGGATCAGGTCCGTACGCAGCATCGCGCCTCCTCGACGGGTGCGCCTCCTCGGGGCGCGGCCGACGTTAGCTAACGCTAGTTAGTCGCGCAACCACGGGCGACGCTCACCGCGAAGTCCGCGTACTGGTCGGCGACCTGGGCGGCCGAGAGCGGACCGTCGTCGGAGAACCAGCGGGCCACCGACACGCACATCTCCCGGATCGCGAACGACGCCAGCCGCGGCGACTCGACCATGAAGACCCCGGCCTCGACCCCGTCGGCGATCAGACCGCGGATCGCGTGCTCGTGCTCGCGGCGACGTTGCTGCAGCTCCGTGCGGTGCGGCTCCTCGAGGCTCCCGGTGTCCCGGTTGACGACGAGCGCCTCGCGGCGGTGCGTCGCGTGCCGGTGCGCGTAGACCCGGGTGGCCCGGCGCAGCCGCTCGACCGGGTCGTCGACGTCCTCGACCGCCTCGTGGAAGTCGGCCAGCACCGCGGCCGTCGTCCGGTCGACGATCACGCGCAGCAGGTCGTGCTTGGAGCGCATGTGGTTGTAGAGGCTCGGCGTGCGGATGCCGAGCGCCTCGGCGATCTGGCTCAACGCCGTCCCGTGGTAGCCGCGTTCGGCGAACAGGGTCAACGCCGTGTCGACGACGGCCTCGCTCGTCACCGTCGCCCGCGCCTGCGCCGCCGTCACGCCCCCACGGTAAACCCGATCCGCGACCCACCCCGTGCGTGGCGATGGTCGCCATGGCGACCATCGCCACGCACGACCGCTCCCGCCGTCGCGGACGTCGTGACCTGGGACCTACGTTGCTCGCATGACCGACCCGGAGAAGCCCGCTCGCGTCGCGCTCGTCACCGGTGCGGGCGGTGGCATCGGACGCGCCGTCGTCGCGACCCTCGCCGCACGCGGCCACGCCGTCGTGGCCTCCGATGTGGACGCTCCCGACGCGCCCGGGGCCGCCGCGAACGTCGCGCTCGACGTGACCGACACCGCGGGCGTCGAACGGGTGGTCGACGACGTCGAGACCACGCACGGCCCGATCGACGTGCTCGTCTGCACCGCCGGCATCATCCGGCCCGCACGGCTGCTCGA
>Ga0182736_1002449_pt1 | contig 14206 bp, 12 predicted proteins | sample eDN5th30CKraftBY_FD_128882 | JGI IMG/M metagenome (GOLD analysis project Ga0182736, IMG submission 128882) | Enriched backyard soil microbial communities from Emeryville, California, USA - eDNA 5th pass 30_C Kraft BY (version 2) (version 2) | ecosystem: Environmental > Terrestrial > Soil >...
CAGCTCGGCTGCGCGGTGCATGTGCTTTTGCGCTTCAGTTCAGCTGCTGAAATCTGCGCCGATCTACGACTATTCGCTATTTGCGAATGCATTCGTCATATGCTTGTCTGAAGTAAGCGCCCCATGCGTCAAAGACGGGCGATCTTCTCAACCATATCAGGGAGCCGAAGCAGATGTTGCTCGAAGGGCGTATCGCACTTGTCACCGGTGCCGGTCAGGGAAATGGTGCCGCCATTGCACGCGGGCTCGCCGCGCAGGGGGCTCGGGTCATCGCGACCGATCTGAACGGCGCTGCCGCCAAGCAGACGGCCGAGGGCATCGTTCAAGCGGGCGGCGAGGCCTGGTCCTATACGCTCAACGTGGCCGATGCCGATGCATGCAACGCCTTGGCCCGCGAGGTCGAGGCTTCCATCGGTCAGGTCTCGGTTCTTGTCAACAATGCGGGGATATGCCCGCGCAACACCATCGACAGCCCTGACGTGCGGCGCTCCTGGGATGCCGCGATGCAGGTCAATCTCGATGGCACGCTCAACGTGACGCTGGCCTTCGTTTCCGCCCTGCGAGCGACGAAAGGGACCGTCATCAACATGGCGTCGATTGCATCCTTCGTGTCCACGTCCACATCGATCAGCTACTCGACCTCGAAGGCTGCCGTGCGCATGCTGACCCAGAACCTCGCGCAGGAGCTCGCCAAGGATGGCGTGCGCGTCAATGCGATTGCGCCGGGCACGCTCAACACACCGATGACGGAAGCCACGCGCACCAATCCCGAGCGGGCGGAACGTTTCCTGTCGCGCATTCCGCTCGGCCGCTTCGGCGAGCCCGAGGAGTTGATCGGTCCGACGGTCTTCCTGGCATCCGACATGTCGAGCTACGTGACGGGAACGACGCTCGTGGTCGACGGCGGTTATCTCGCAGTTTGAGGAGAGCGTCATGATCGTTCGCATGGGACTTCTGACCCGCAAGCCGGGCTCGAGCATCGAAGAGTTCCGCAATCATTGGCGGAACGTGCATGGACCCTTGGCGGCCCGCCTCCCGGGCTTGCGGCGCTACCATCAGAACCACGTCGTCGACAGTCGCCAGCTCGCGATTGATCACGCGAGAGGGAATTGGGCCATCGATGGCATTTCGGAATTGTGGTTCGACAGCATCGACGACATGCATCGGGCGATCTCGTCCGACGCTTATCGGGAGGTCGCTCAGGACCATGTGCGCTTCGTCGGCGATACGGGTTTGATCACGGCCGAGCAGAATGTCGTCGTGCCGGTCGACGCCGCGGCAGGGCCGCTCGTCAAGCGCATGTCGATCCTGACGCGCAAGCGAGGCCTGACATCCGAGCACTTCAAGTCGGAATGGTGGGGCTTTCACGCCGAGGCCGTGAAGAAGTTTCCGAATCTCATGGGCTACACCCAGAACTTCGTCACCGACCGCAGCGCCGGCCTAGGGCAGCCAGCATCCGACGAGGCGCTCCCCATCGATGGCATGGTGGAAATGTGGTTCCGCTCCGTTGCCGATATCGAAGCGGCGTTTCGCTCCCCGGCGGCCGATGTCTCGCAGACGCATGCGCTCAGCTTCATCGAGGAGATCACGACATTCCTCGTTGAAACGCATGAAGTGATCTGACGAGCTGGGCAGTTCCGATTCCCTACGGGGACACGAAATCATCTTGAAATAGCGAATGCGTTCGTCTAAAACAAATATAACGAACGCATTCGCAAATGCTGAATCAGAAACGCTCATCGGACGATCGAGCGGGCGAGATATGAGGAACGCCATGAAGCCGACGAAAACTGTCACCTGCGATGTTTTGGTTGTCGGGGCGGGCGCCGGCGGGTTCGCAACCGCATTGACGGCCCGCCTTCACGGCCTCGACGTGATCATCACGGAAAAGGAGCCTGTTTTCGGCGGAACGACCGCCCGTTCCGGCGGGTGGATGTGGATCCCCTGCAATCCGCTGGCGCAGCGTGAAGGCTTCAAGGATTCGCGCGAGGCGGCGCGCACCTATCTTCAGCACGAGGCCGGCAATCACTTCGATGCCGCTCGCGTCGACGCCTTCCTCGAGAACGGTCCGAAGATGGTCGAGTTCTTCCAGGAAAAGACCGAGATGGATTTCACCCTCGGCCCGGCCTTCTCCGACTATCATCCGGATGCTCCGGGCGGCATGCCCGGCGGCCGCTCCGTCGTGGCGACGCCATACGATGGACGCAAGCTCGGCAAGGAGATCGCGCGTCTGAGGCCTCCGCTCAAGGAAATCACGTTCCTGGGCATGATGATCGGATCGGGCAAGGAGCTCCTGCACTTCTTCAACGTGACGCGCTCCGTCAAGTCGGCCGCCTATGTCGGCGTGCTTCTGGCAAAGTACGGCCGCGATCTCGTCTCCCACGGTCGTGCGATGCGCCTGACGAACGGCAACGCGCTCATCGGCCGGCTCGCCAAGTCGGCATTGGACCAGAACATCCCGATCTGGACCTCCTCGCCCGTGAAGGACCTGATCGTCGAAGGCGGCGCCGTGAAGGGGGCTTTTGTTCAGACCGAGGATGGAATCACCGAAGTTCGTACACGCCGCGGCGTGGTGCTGGCGGCCGGCGGATTTCCGCAGGACATGCTGCGCCGGAAGGAGCTGTTCCCGCATGCACCGACAGGCGCCGAGCATTGGTCTCCGGCCCCTCCCGGCAACACGGGCGACGGCATCCGTCTGGGCGAGCGGGTCGGTGGCAAGGCGATCGATGGCCTTCCCAACGCGGCGGCCTGGGTTCCCGTATCCCTCGTTCCGCGCCGGGACGGAACATCGGGGCCGTTCCCGCACTTCATCGACCGCGGCAAACCGGGCGTCATTGCCGTAACGAAGAGCGGCAAGCGCTTCACGAACGAGGCGAATTCCTACCACGATTTCGTGCAGGCCATGGTCAATGCCTGCGGCGACGATCCGGAAAAGGCAGCCTGGCTCATCGTCGATCATCCGACGATCCGTCGCTACGGTCTTGGCTTCGTGAAGCCGTTCCCGGTGCCTCTGACGCCTGCCTTGCAGAACGGCTATCTGGTGAAGGGCCGTACCCCGCGCGAACTGGCGGAGAAGCTCGGCATCAATGCCACCGCGTTCGAGCAGACAGTCGAAACGTATAACCGCGACGCGCGTCGCGGCGAGGATCCTCAGTTCAAGCGCGGCAGCACCGCGTACAACCGCTATCTCGGCGATCCGGATCACAAGCCCAACCCTTGCGTCGGCCCGATCGAGAACGGCCCGTTCTATGCGGTGAAGGTCGTGCCCGGTGATCTCGGGACCTTCGCGGGATTGCGCACCGACGCCGACGCGCGGGTGATCGACGAAAGCGGGAACGCCATTCCCGGCCTCTATGCCGCCGGCAACGATATGGCGAGCATCATGGGCGGCAACTATCCTGGCGGCGGCATCACGCTCGGCCCGGCCATGACCTTCGGCTTCATCGCGGGCAAGCATCTTGCCGGCGTTGGTGCCGACGCTGCATCGACCGTGAACCGGCCGGCGGCTTGAGGCACGACCGTGAGAGCGCTTGTCAACGTTCCGGGGAGTGAGCCATGACACCGGCGCACCAACAGCCACGGCTCTTCGAGCCCCTGACGATCCGGGGGCTCACGCTCAAGAACCGCATCGTCATCTCGCCCATGTGCCAGCATTCGGCCGAGCAGGGCTTGGCCGGGGCATGGCATCTGGTTCATCTCGGCAAGTTCGCCCTGGGCGGAGCAGGATTGATCTTCGTCGAGAGCACGGCGGTCGAGCAGAGCGCGCGGATCGGCGTGCGGGATGTCGGGCTGTGGGCTGACGAGCAGGTCGCTCCCTTCAGGGCCATCGTCGATTTCGTTCATCAGAACGGCGCGGCCATCGGCGTGCAACTGGCGCATGCGGGGCGCAAGGCCGGCTCGCAGGCTCTCTGGGAGGGCGGCAGAGCGCTCACGATGGAACAGCTGCGTGAGACCGGCGAGCCATGGCGAAGGGTCGGCCCGAGCGCCGTCGCGGCCGGGCCCGAATGGTCCGTGCCGGACGCCTTGAGCCTGGACGAGATCGCCGCCACGCGGCGCTCGTTCGTCGATGCGGCCAGGCGGGCGGAGCAGGCCGGCTTCGATGTGCTGGAGCTTCATTTCGGACACGGCTATCTCGTAGCGTCCTTCCTCTCGCCGCAATCCAATCGCCGGGAGGATGAATATGGCGGATCGCGCGAGAACCGCATGCGGCTCGGCCTCGAAATCGCCGCCGACGTGCGGGCTGTCTGGCCCGAGGAGAAGCCGCTCTTCGTACGCATCTCGGCCGTCGACGGAACCGAAGACGGGTGGGGGCTTGAGGATTCCGTCGTGCTTGCCCGGGAGCTGAAGGCTCTCGGTGTGGATGTGATCGATTGCTCTTCCGGCGGGCTCTCGGACGAGACGCGCAACATGAACGTCCCGCGCGGACTTGGATTCCAGGTGCCGTTCTCCGAGCGCATTCGCCGCGACGCGGACGTCATGACCCAGGCCGTCGGGGTCATCCTCGATGGCCCCCAGGCGGAATCGATCCTCCGGGACGGGAAGGCGGACCTGATTGCTATCGGTCGGCAGGCTCTTTACGATCCCTACTGGCCCCACCATGCAGCGCACGCGCTCGGCCACGATCATGGGTTTGAGGATTGGCCGATCCAGCATGGGCCTTGGCTCGCAAAGCGAGCCCCTCTCATGGAGAAGCTCAAGTTTACCGACAACAGCGTCAGGAGTCTGACGGGCTCCGGCCATCAGCTGGGAGAAGCAGGACAATGACCGCCAAATCTTTTGCCTCGACGGGGGATATGGCCGCCAAGACGGTATCGTTCACCGAGATCGGGCCCGATCTTTATGCCTACACGGCCGAGGGTGATCCCAATTCCGGCATCATCGTGGGCGATGACGGCTGCATGGTCATCGATGCCCAGGCCACGCCCGCCATGGCCGAGGACGTGATCGCCCGCGTGCGCACCGTCACCGACAAGCCGATCAAGTACGTGGTGCTCTCGCACTACCACGCGGTGCGGGTGCTCGGCGCCTCTGCCTATCAGGCGCAGGGCATCATCGCGTCGAACACCACTTACGATCTCATCGTCGAGCGCGGCGAGCAGGACAAGGCCTCCGAGATCGGCCGCTTCCCGCGCCTGTTCCGCGGCGAGAGCAGCATTCCGGAAGGCCTGACCTGGCCGACTTTGACTTTTGAGAGCGGCATGTCGGTGTTCCTCGGCAAGCGCGAGGTCAAGCTGTTCCATCTCGGCGCCGGCCACACGGCGGGCGATATCGTCGCCTGGGTGCCGGATGCGGAGGTGATGTTCACCGGCGACCTGGTGGAGTACCACTCGGCCTGCTATTGCGGCGACGCTCACCTGCGCGAATGGCCCCAGACCCTCGATTCCATCCTCGACTTCCAGCCCAAGGCCATCGCGCCGGGCCGGGGTGATGCGCTGCAGGGTGATCGGGCGGTGCGCGAGGCCGTGGCGATGACCCGCGATTTCGTCAGCACGCTCTATGGCGCGGCCGAACTGTCGGTGGCGCGCGGGCGCTCGTTGAAGGAAACGTTCGCCGCCACGCGCGAGGTGATGGATCCGAAGTTCGGCAACTTCGCCATCTATGAGCATTGCCTGCCGTTCAACGTCTCGCGCGCCTTCGACGAAGCCTCCGGCATCGACCATCCCGTCATCTGGACCGCCGAACGCGACCGCGACATGTGGGCTCAGCTCCAGGGGTAGGGATCGCAACCGCGCGAGAGGACAACCCTCTCGCGCAGTTGACCGCTCAGCCGCTTCCGGATGCGTCTGGTCTGCATGAACATCTGGAAAGACGTGTGGCATGTCCCTTGCTCAAGAAAGCGCAACTCAGGCAAGGCCCTGGGCATCGACCGCTATCGGCATTCTCTGGGGGCTGACGGCCGCTCTGGCCTGGACCGGCTACAACGTGGGCTCGCGGCTCGGGCGGATGGACGGTCTTGCACCCATGGACATGTCCATGCTTCGCTTCGGTGTCGCGGCCCTGCTGCTGATGCCGTTGGTGCTGTCCCGCGGTAAGGCATATGGGCTGGGATGGGTGAAGCTTCTTTCACTCACTGTTCTGGCCGGTCCACTCTTCGGTTTGCTCATCAACACAGCCTTCGGGCTTGCGCCTTTGTCTCATGCCGTGGTGCTGACCGCAGGCGCGACGATGATGAGCGCCAATGCTCTCGCGTGGCGGCTGGACGGCAGGCGTCCGCCCACTCTCCGCTTGGTGGGCATGATGGTCCTCATTGCAGGATTGCTGCTCATTGCATCCGCCCAGCAGGCAGGGACAACTCAGCCGGAAGATCATGTCTGGCTCGGGGACCTGTGCTTCCTCGCGGCAGGATTTCTGTGGGGGACGTTCACCTATCTTCTCGGCCGCTGGAAGGTGGATCCGGTGGCCGGCATCGGTCAGGTCTCCATCCTGTCCGTCTGCGCCTTTCTTCCGTTCTTTCTGGCATCCCATCACGACAGCGCCGTATCGTCGGACGTTTGGCTGGCTCAAGCATTCTTCCAGGGCATCTTGGGCGGGTGTCTGGCCCCTGTCGCGATCGCCAAGGCTGTTTCCCGGATCGGGCCGGGAGAGGCGGCGCTCTTTCCCGCCCTGGTTCCATCCGGAGCACTCCTTCTCGCGATTCCGCTTTTGGGCGAATGGCCGAGTGCTTCCGAGATCTTGGGCATCGTGATCTGCACCCTCGGACTGCTCACGACATTCGACTTCGCGCGGTTCCTTCGAAAGAAGCGTGTCTCAGGGTGAGCATCCCGTCACCCTCGGCCTGATCGGTTGGGCCGTGGGAGCGGAAGCATCCCACGGCCACGGATGGAATAGGCTCACTCATCGGCCATTGATTCTGCGGTCGTCGCCGGGCTCGAAGCGCCTGTCACGATCAAGGCGCCCGCCGTTGTCGTCCGGAACGCCGGCGTCATCCGCGCCGCGTCCCCGCACCCGCCGCATTTCGGCGAGATCGTCCGCTCCGCGCGTGCGGGTCCGGGTCTGGTGCTGGTCCTGGGTTCTCGTCCGGGACCTGTCGTCGGCCCGGCTGTGATTGCGCGTACTGTCGTCACGGCTCCGGGTCGCCCCGTCGTCCGCGCCCCGGCCCCGTCCACGCCCGGCATCGCCGGCGCGGGTGCCGCCGTCATCGCTGCCCCGGCCGCGTCCGCTATGGTCGCTGCCGTGTCCTCCGCGCCCGCCGCTATCGTCCGCGCTGCGCGTGCCGCCATGGTCGTCGCCCCCGCGTCCGCCCCGACCACCGTGGTCGTCCCCGCCGTGGCCGCCGCCATCGCCGCCACGGGCCAGGGCCGGCGACAGATAAGCACTTGCGACAGCCGCCGGAATGGCTGCGGCCGTCAGGGACGCCAGGACTGCACCCAGGACCAACATGCTCGGTCCGCTCTTGATTGACTTCAACATCGCTTTCCTCCGTTCATCCGGCGCGAAAGTCCAGCGCCGATGCCGGGACAATCTGAACGGAACGCGGCATGCGAACCTGATGGGCTATGTCAGCGAAATATCAGGTTCGCCATGCTATGCTGGATCGCTTTGGAAGATTTCATGATCCGACGTCAGCTGATTGTCCTGCTTACAGCCACTCTGGCTCTCTCCGCGATGGGAAGCCCCTGGCCGTCCGCAGCTGTGGCCAAGGATGGCGGAGGAGGGGGCGACGGCGGTGGCGGTCACGGGGGTGGAGACAACAGCGGCCGCGGCGGCGGGGATGACGGCGGCGGTCGGGGCGGGCATGGGGGCGACGATCACGGGGGCCAAGGAAGGGGCGGTGACGACGGGAGGCGCGGACGGGGCCGAGGGCGCGGCGGGGACGAGGGCGAGCCAGCGCGACAGGGCTGGGGCAGAACCTCCTCCGAAAGCGCCCGGGAGGCCGTCTCGCAAGGCTGGGCGCTCGCCCTGAGCGCGGTGCTTCCGGCCGTCTCGCGCGCCGTTCCTGGTCAGGTCCTGGAGGTCGATCTGCGACAGTCCTGGAGCGGCCAGTGGCGCTATGAATTTCTCATTCTCACCCGGGATCGCCGCTATCAGGAGGTCGTCGTCGATGCCCGCAACAGTCAGATCCTCCAGATCCGGAGCCGCTAATGAGGGTCCTTCTCGTCGAGGATGAACCGGCTATCGCCCGCGATGTCCAGCATGCCTTGGCCGGCACCGGGTATGTGGTGGATGTCGTCCGGGACGGGGAGGAGGGTTGGTTCCGGGCTTCGACCGAGGACTACGATGCCCTCATCCTGGACCTGGGCCTGCCGAAGCTCGACGGCTTGTCCGTGGTGCGGCGGCTGCGGGACGAGGCCAGCACCATCCCGATCCTCGTTCTGACGGCCCGGGGCTCCTGGCTGCAAAGGGTCGAGGGCATCGATGCCGGTGCCGACGATTATCTGACCAAACCCTTCGAAATGGAGGAGCTGCTCGCCCGAGTGGCCGCGCTTCTGCGGCGGGTCGGACGTCATGTCACTCCGCTGATCGAGGTCGGTGCCCTGCGCATCGATACGCGGCGGCTGCGGGTGATGCTCAATGGCAGAGCCATCGAACTGTCGCCCCTGGAGTTTCGCCTGCTCCGCTATCTGGCCCACAACCGGGATCGCGTCGTCGCTCAGAGCGAACTCGTCGAGCACGTCTACGGCTCGGACGAGCCCGACAGCAACGCGGTCGAGGCCCTCGTGGCCCGTCTCCGGCGCAAGATCGGCGCCGACACGATCGGAACCCGGCGTGGCCACGGCTACATCATGGAGACGCCTGCACCATGACATGCAACTCCATCCGGCTGCGGCTGCTGGTCGTCGCCATCACATCCATCGTCGTGACGATTGCGGTGGCCGGGGCCTCCCTCGTCATATTCTTCGAACGCCAGGTGCTCCGCTACGTGGAGCAGGATCTCAACATTCACTGGACGGAGCTCGCCACGGCCTTCGGCACGGAGGGAGAGGACGGGATCGGCCAGAAGCTGACGGACCCGCGCTATCACCAGCCGTATGGTGGAGCCTATTGGCAGGTCTCCGAGAACGGGCGCCCGATCGTGCGGTCGCGTTCCCTCTGGGACAGGGAGCTTCCGGTGGCCGGACCGCGTGAGGACGCGGACCGTGACAAGGCTTTCGAGATGGACGGGCCCAACGGATCGGAACTCTACGTGATCGAACGGGAGGTCACGGTGGACGGCGAACAGGGGCCTCGTCGTGTCAGCTTGTCCGTTGCCCTCGATCACGGACAGGTCATCGAGCTGCGTCAGGCCTTCGGATGGGACGTCACACGGGTCCTCATCCCTATCGCGGCGGTTCTCGTTCTCTTCGCCTGGATCCAGCTCTCCCTGGGGCTGCGTCCGCTACGGGCCGTGGGACAGGAGCTGAATGCCGTTCAGACCGGCCAGATCCGGCGCATGACGCAACGCTTCCCCGATGAGGTGGAGCCGCTCGTCGAGAGCATCAACCGGCTCCTGGACCGGCAGGAGGATCTTGTCCGCAAGGCCCGCGATCGCGCTGGCGCCTTGGCGCATGGGCTGAAGACGCCGTTGACCATCCTCCGCGGGGAGGTGAGGCGTGTCGAGCAGGCTGGCCTGCATGATGCCGCGGGATGCATGCAGGAGCAGCTGCAGCTGATCTACACGCATGTCGAGCGCGAGGTCGCACGAGCGCGCACCAGCGGTGCATCGGTGGGGTGCGGAGCCTATACGCAAGTGGACGAAACCATTGCGCGCCTCCTGCGACTGATGCAGCACATGCCGAGAGGCGAGCAGCTGGTCTGGGAGGCCGATATTCCCGCGGGTCTGGCCATCGACATGGACCCTCACGACTTCGGTGAAGTCATGGGCAATCTGCTCGACAATGCCCGCAAGTGGGCGAAGAGTCGTGTCTCGGTTCATATCGGCCGGCAGGGCGACAAGGCTCGGATCAGCGTCGAGGACGACGGACCTGGCTTCTCGGGCGATACTCAAGGGGAAAGACCCGAGCGTGGTGTGCCGGGACGTTCCGATCCGGATTCGAGCGGGCTCGGCCTCGGGATCGTGGAGGATATCCTGGCGGAGTACGGAACGAGCGTCGATATCGAGAGCAATGGGCACTGCCGCATCGCATTCGAGATTCCCCTTTGCCGACCCGGGCAGATGTCGGTGCCGTCAAAGAGCGCCATGCTGGCGGGTGCGTAAGAGAAGATGCCGCCGCGCACTGATGCTCATCGATCACCGGATCTGAAGCGTAGAGCAGCTTCCACTTGCGTGAAACCAGCTCTCCTCATTGCTCGCCGCATTTCTTGACGGTGAATCGGATCCCCTTCACCGAAAATGCCCTATGCCTTATGGGGTTCGGCGCCTCTCGGCACTTCGCTCCGGACGAGCTGATCGCGGTGCGCGAGGTCGGGGAACCAGAACTTCCACAGCACCGCGAGCGTGAAGGTCCCGACGCCGCCGATCACGACGGCCGCGGGAGCTCCGACCAGCCAGGCCAGCGTTCCGGATTCGAACTCGCCGAGTTCATTGGAGGCGCCGATGAACACCGTGTTCACCGCTGCCACGCGTCCCCGCAATTCGTCCGGCGTCTCGGCCTGAACGAGGGTCTGGCGGACCACGACGCTGACCATGTCGGCAGCCCCGAGAATGATGAGCAGCACGAGCGTCAGGCCGAAACTCTTCGACAATCCGAAGCCTATGGTGGCCAGTCCGAAGATGCCGACGGCCTGCAGCATGCGAAGGCCGGCGCGGCGGGTGAGCAGGGACGAGTGCGCCAGCACGACGGCCATGGTGACGGCGCCGACGGCCGGCATGGAGCGCAGGAGGCCAAGCCCCCATGGTCCGACATGGAACACGTCGCGGGCGAAGATCGGCATCAGGGCCGTCGCCCCTCCGAGAAGAACGGCGAACAGGTCCAGGGAGATCGCCCCGAGAAGAAGCGGCTTCGCCCGCAGGAAGACGAGGCCCGCGACGAGGCGCGACCAGGTCACCGGCTCCCGCTTGACCTCGGCAGGGCGCAGACGCAAGGCGGCGATGAGCAGGGCGGCCAGACCGAAGCATATTGCCGATCCGAGAAACGGTGCCGTCGGATGAACGGCGTAGAGAATGCCTCCGACCGCCGGGCCGCTGATGGTAGCCACCTGCATGACCGACGAGTTCCAGGCGATCGCGTTCGCCAGGTCGCCCGTTGGCACCAGGGCTGGAACGATCGCCTGCGCGGCAGGGTTGCCGAAAGCTCGCGCTGCGCCGAAGGCCACTAGAAGGCCGTAGATCGGCCAGAGGCTCGGCACGCCCGCATGCACCTGTGTCAGCAAGCCGAGGGAGGTCAGCGTCATCGCCGAGAAGACCAGAAGGAGAATCCAGCGCCGGCTGTACCGGTCCGCGACAAGACCGGTGACGAGCACGAGGGCCATCGTGGGCAGGAACGATGCGAGCCCGACAAGACCAAGATTCAGCGCAGAGCCGCTGAAGTCGTAAACCAGCCATGCGACGGCGACGGTTTGGACCTGAACGGCAAGCCCCATGGCGAACCGGGCTGCGCAGAACAATCGAAAATCCGTATGGCGGAAGGCCGCCCAGCCCCTAGACCCCATCGCGTGTCCCGACCCCTGTTTGGATGTGGCGTGCGCCTCTCTAGCGCATCCCGCGCGAAAGTGGATCCGGTTTTTCGCCGATGCGGGCGCTCTTGGCTGCGCCCGATGCCGCACTCTCCGGCGCGCGACCAACGGGTCCGGTCCCGACGCCCGATCTTGTGCTTCATACGCGAGCCGTAAGCTTGGTACGCAGGGGCTCGGCTCAGGTCTGCCACGTTTGACACTAGAAATGTTCGAAACTAACCTATCTTTAAGCAGAGAAGTTGTTGCAGTGCGAAATCACAGGGAGGGTTGCCATGAACATGGAACTCTCACGACGCGGCTTCCTCAAGGCTGCAGGCGTGGGTGTTGCCGGGACCACGATGGGAGCCTTCGGGTTCGCTGATCTTGAGGCGGCGCAGGCCGCGGCCATCAGGCCCTTCAAGCTGACGAACACGATGGAGACGCGCAATACCTGCCCGTATTGTTCCGTGGCCTGCGGCATCATTATGTATTCGAAGGGAGACCTTCGGAAAGGCGAGACGGCCGAGATCGTCCATATCGAAGGTGATGCCGACCACCCGACGAACCGTGGCACGCTCTGCCCGAAAGGCGCGGCGCTCAAGGATTTCGTGAAGGCCGAGACCCGGCTGAAATACCCGATGATCCGCAAGCCGGGTTCCGACAGGTTCGAGCGGGTATCGTGGGATCAGGCGCTCGACCGCATCGCCAGGCTGCTGAAGGATGATCGCGACGCGAACTTCATCGCCACGAACGCCGCCGGCGTTCCGGTCAACCGCTGGACGACGGTCGGATTCCTGGCCGCTTCCGCAACCACCAACGAAACCGCTTGGCTGACCTATAAGGTCGTCCGCAGCACAGGAATCGTCGCATTCGATAATCAGGCGCGCGTTTGACACGGCCCCACGGTGTCCAGTCTGGGCCCAACTTTCGGTCGTGGCGCGATGACCAACTCTTGGACGGATATCCGGAACACGGATCTCGTCGTCATCATGGGCGGCAATGCCGCTGAAGCGCATCCGTGCGGATTCAAATGGGTCACGGAAGCGAAGGCCAATCGCGGCGCGAAGCTGATCGTTGTCGACCCGCGCTATACGCGCTCGGCCTCGGTGTCCGATTTCTATGCACCGATCCGGCAGGGGACCGACATCGCGTTCCTGCTCGGCGTGATCAATTACTGCATCCAGAACGACAAGGTGCAGTGGGAATACGTGAAGGCCTACACCAATGCGTCCTATGTGGTGAAGGACGGCTTCACCTATAACGACGGCCTGTTCACGGGCTATGACGAGAACAAACGCGATTACGACCGCTCGACCTGGGAGTACGAGATCGGGCCCGACGGCTTTGCCGTGGTGGACGAGACCCTGCAGAATCCACGCTGCGTCTGGAACCTGCTCAAGGCCCATGTGGCGACCTATACGCCCGAAATGGTGGAGCGCATCTGCGGCACGCCCAAGGACAGGTTCCTGAAGGTGGCCGAGATGATTTCCGAGTGCTCGTCTCCAACCAAGACCATGACGTCGATGTATGCACTCGGCTGGACGCAGCATTCCAAGGGATCGCAGAACATTCGATCCATGGCGATGCTGCAGCTCATCCTGGGCAATATCGGCGTGCGGGGCGGGGGCATGAATGCTCTCCGCGGGCATTCCAACATCCAGGGGCTGACCGATATCGGCCTGATGTCGAACCTCATTCCGGGCTACCTGAACATTCCGGTGGAGCGGGAGGCGGACTTCGCGACCTACATGTCGAGCCGGGCGTTCAAGCCGCTGCGGCCGAACCAGACCAGTTACTGGCAGAACTACAGGAAGTTCTTCGTCAGTTTCCAGAAGGTCATGTGGGGTGAGGCGGCGACGGCGCAGAACGACTTCGCCTACCAGTACCTGCCCAAGCTCGACGTGCCGGCCTATGACGTGCTGCGTTATTTCGAGATGATGCACCAGGGGCAGGTGACCGGCTATTTCTGCCAAGGCTTCAATCCGCTGCTCGCCTTCCCGAACCGGCAGAAAATCACGGAGGCTCTGTCGAAGTTGAAATGGCTCGTGACCATGGATCCCCTGGAGACGGAAACGTCCCGGTTCTGGGAGAACCATGGCGAGTACAACAACGTGAATCCTGCGTCGATCCAGACGGAGGTGATCCAGCTTCCCTCGACCTGCTTCGCGGAGGATGACGGCGCGCTCGTCAATTCGGGCCGCTGGCTGCAATGGCATTGGGCGGGCGGCAGCCCTCCCGGCGAGGCGAAGCACGATACCTGGATCATGGCGCAGATCTATCTTCGCCTGCGCGCGCTCTACGAGAAGGAGGGAGGGCCGTTCCCGGATCCGATCCTCAATCTCACCTGGAACTACCAGGACCGGAACGAGCCTTCGCCGGAGGAGCTCGCCAAGGAGCTCAACGGCTATGCCGTCGAGACGCTCACCGATCCGGCGGATCCGACCAAGGTTGTGCTGGAGAAAGGCAAGCAGGTCGTCAACTTCTCGGTCCTGCGCGATGACGGTACGACGGCCTGCGCATGCTGGATCTATTCCGGCTGCTTCAACGAGGCCGGCAACAACATGGCGCGCCGGGACAACACCGACCCGGACGATACGGGCGCCTATCCCAACTGGGCTTTCTCCTGGCCGCTCAACCGGCGCATCCTGTACAACCGCGCCTCGGCGGACCTGCA
>Ga0182736_1002450_pt1 | contig 14203 bp, 14 predicted proteins | sample eDN5th30CKraftBY_FD_128882 | JGI IMG/M metagenome (GOLD analysis project Ga0182736, IMG submission 128882) | Enriched backyard soil microbial communities from Emeryville, California, USA - eDNA 5th pass 30_C Kraft BY (version 2) (version 2) | ecosystem: Environmental > Terrestrial > Soil >...
CGCCCGCCGCTATGTGGCGAAAGACACGCTCAATCCGGCCATCGCCCAGGGCGTGTCCCGACATATCGGCTCGGTCGAGGTCGGCAAGCTCGCGGATCTCGTTGTGTGGACGCCGGCCTTCTTCGGCGTGAAGCCGGATCTCGTGCTCAAGGGCGGCGCTATTGCCGCGGCTCTCATGGGCGATCCCAATGCTTCGATCCCGACGCCGCAGCCGGTGCATTACCGTCCGATGTTCGGCGCCTATGGCCGGGCGCTCGCCACGACCTCGCTCACCTTCGTGTCGAAGGCTGCGGTGGAGAACGGCTTGGCGGACAAGCTTGGCGTGCAGAAGAAGCTCGTCCCCGTCGAGAACGTTCGCGGCGGGATCGGCAAGAAGGACATGGTGCTCAACGACGCGACGCCCGTGATCGAGGTCGATCCCGAAACCTACGACGTGCGCGCCGATGGCGAGCTGCTCGTCTGCGAACCGGCAAAGGTTCTTCCCATGGCCCAACGCTATTTCCTGTTCTGACATGATCCGCGCCACATCCATCATCCGCCGCGATGCCGTCGAGCAGGATCGCATCGTCGACGTCATCACCCTCGATCACGGCGACAGGCATCGCCGCCGCATCATGCTCAATGCCGATGGCGGAACCGCCTTCCTGCTCGACCTCGACAGAGCCGACGTGCTGGAGGACGGTGATGCCATCCGGCTGGAGAGCGGCTGGCTCGTTGAGGTGAGGGCAGCGCCGGAGAAGCTCGTGGAGATCACTACCGAAAATCCGCTCGATCTCCTGACACTCGCCTGGCATATCGGCAACCGGCATGTGCCGGCGGAGATCACCCAGGCAGCGATCTACATCGCCTATGACCACGTGCTGGTCGACATGCTGCTGGGGTTGGGCGCCAAAGTCGAGATCGTCGAGCGTCCCTTCCGGCCCGTGCGCGGTGCCTATCACCATCATGAGCATGGCGGGCACTCCCATCATCATGGACACGGTCATGGATGACACATCCATGACGACACTGGCTCGCGGAGGCGAAACGGCGATCCTGCCGCTCTTCGCCTGGCTCTCGCCGTCCTATCCCGTCGGCTGCTATGCCTATTCCCATACCCTGGAATGGGCCGTAGAGGTGGGCGATGTCACCGACGAGGCGTCCCTCGTCGCATGGCTCACCGATCTGCTCACCCTCGGCCTCGGGCGCAACGATGCCATTCTCCTGAGCCACGCCCATCGTGCCGTTGAGCGGGGCGATCATAGGGCTCTTGAGGAGGTCAACGAACTCGCTCTTGCCCTCTCGCCGTCCGCCGAGCTTTATCTGGAGACCAGCCAGCAGGGGCGCAGCTTCCTCGATGCGACGCTCGCCGCATGGCCTTCGCCGCGCCTGCTCCCACTCGAAGGAGACGTGGCCTTCCCCGTCGCGATCGGCATGGCCGCGGCAGCCCACGACATACCACTGCCGATCACCGCGCAGTCCTATCTCTTCGGGCTCGTGCAGACGCTCGTATCGGCCGCCATCCGTCTGGCGCCCATCGGACAGACGGCGGGCATTCGGGTATCGGCCGCACTGGCCGACATGGTGCAGGCTATTGCGCGTCAGGGAATGGCGCTCACACTCGACGACATCGGCGGCTCGACCTTTCGGGCCGATCTCGGCTCGTTCCATCACGAAAACCAGTACACGAGGCTTTTCCGCTCATGACATCCCAGACAGGACCCCTTCGCGTCGGCATCGGCGGGCCGGTCGGCTCGGGCAAGACGGCCTTGGTGGAAGCACTCTGCAAGGTGTTCCGCGACCGCTACGACATCTGCGCGATCACCAACGACATCTACACCAAGGAGGATGCCCGCCTCCTGACTGTCGCCGGGGCGTTGCCGGTGGAGCGCATCATGGGTGTGGAGACCGGCGGGTGCCCGCACACGGCCATTCGCGAGGACGCCTCCATCAACCTCGCGGCCATCGCCACCATGCGCAAGCGCTTCCCGGCCCTCGACATCGTGCTGGTGGAATCCGGCGGCGACAATCTGGCCGCGACCTTCTCGCCGGAGCTTGCCGATCTGACGATCTACGTCATCGATGTCGCCGGCGGGGAGAAGATTCCGCGCAAGGGTGGCCCTGGCATCACGCGCTCCGATCTCCTCGTGGTCAACAAGATCGATCTGGCGCCCCATGTGGGGGCGGATCTTGCGATCATGGAAGACGACACGAAGCGCATGCGTGGTCAGCGCCCATACGTGTTCAGCAATATCCGCGACGGCATCGGGGTCGATGCCATCGCGGCGTTCATCGAACAGGCCGGTGGCCTGTCTACGGCAGCCTGAAGGGGGTTTTTCCGCATGATCAAACGCTCAGTTCTCGTCGCAACATCGCTCGCTGCCACCACGCCGGCCTTGGCTCATACGGGCCACGAAACGGTCTCGGGCGTCCTCGCCGGATTGGCCCATCCTCTGACAGGCCCCGATCATATGCTGGCCATGGTGAGTGTCGGCCTCTTCGCGGCCGTGCTCGGTGGACGTGCCCTGTGGGCGCTTCCCGCAAGCTTCGTGGGCATGATGCTGGTCGGCGGCGCTCTGGGGATGACCAGCCTCGCGGTTCCCGCCATCGAGTTCGGAATCGCCATGTCCATCGTGGTGCTCGGCGCCGGCGTGACATGGGGGCGGCAATGGCCGGTTCAGGCAGCGGCCGCGCTCGTGGGCGTCTTCGCAGTCTTTCATGGCTATGCCCACGGGGCGGAAATCCCGGTCGGGTCCGATGCCGTGATCTACAGTCTGGGTTTCGCGCTCGCGACCGCGCTTCTGCATGGCGCGGGGATCGTCGCCGGACGGATCAGCCTCGGCAGGCCTGGCGTCATGCGACTTGCCGGCGCGGCGGTGACGGTCACCGGAATCGCCATTGCTCTCGGCTGAAGAGCGACAGCAATACGTTTCTATCCAGCGGGATCCGCGCCATAGGCCTCCGCCATGCTGCGGATCTCGGTAAGTTTTGCCGTGAATAACGACCAGTCGTCCTCGGCGGCAATCGGCGCCCAGAGGGCCTCGACCTCGTCGATCAGCATGGTGCAGGGCACGGAGCGCGCAAAATAGGGATGGTCCAGTCGAAGCCCGGGCGCAGGATCGAAGCCCGCGAGGGCGGCGCGGACCGGCTCGAAGGACGGCTGCGCATAGACATGCGCCGAAGGGCCTTTCTCCGCACGATGCGCACTGAGGAGCCCGCCATGCCAGTCGAAAAACGTCTGCTCGAAGGGCGCCTTGCTCTCGTGCAGGAACGTCCATAGGGCTTTGGCGAGAGCTCCGTCCTGCTCGAAGCTCCTCGACTGCAGGCCCAGGCGGCGCAGGAGGGCGCTCGGGAACTCGCGGTGAAGCGCAGGCTCGAATGTGGCGAGCGCCTGCTCGAGGCTGGCCTGCGGCGCCAGAGGCAGCAGGCATTCCGCGAGGCGATACAGGTTCCACAAAAGCGTGTCGGGTTGCCGGCCGAAGGCGTAAAGCCCCGTCTCGTCGAAATAGGCAGCCGTGAAGCCGGGCTCATAGACAGGAAGGAAACGCCACGGCCCATAATCGAAGCTTTCTCCCATGACATTGATGTTGTCGGTGTTGAGCACGCCATGCACGAAGCCCGCCGTCATCCACTGCGCGCCCATGCGCGCCACGCGTCGGCACACCTCCTCCAGAAATGCGACGGCGCGACCAGCTTCGTCCTCGCGCCACGCCTGCGGCATGTAGGTGCGGATGGTGTAGTCGAGAAGCTTGCGGAGATTGTCGGTCTCGTCCAGGTAGAGCAGGCGCTGGAACGTTCCGATGCGGATGTGGGAATGGCTGAGGCGCACCAGCACCGACGAGCGCGTGGGGGAGGGTTCGTCGCCGCGTTCGAGTTCCTCGCCGGTTTCGATCAGGCTGAAGGATTTGGACGTCTCGACGCCAAGCGCCTCGAGCATCTCCGTTGCCAGGATTTCCCTCACACCGCCCTTGAGGGTCAGGCGACCGTCCGCGTGGCGTGACCACGGCGTCTGTCCGCTGCCCTTCGTGGCGAGGTCGAGGAGCCTGCCGTCCTGCACATCATGGAGCTGCGCGAACAGAAAGCCGCGTCCGTCTCCCAGATGCGGATTGTAGGTCCGGAATTGATGACCGTGGTAGCGCAGCGCGAGGGGCTGTTCGAAACTGTCGGGGAGCGGCGCGAAGCGTCCGAAATGGTCGATCCATTCGTCGTCGCTGAGCGATCCGAGGCCCACGCGCTCGGCCCATCGTTGGTTGCGGTAGCGCAGGATGTGCTGCGGGAACGCCGCCGGCTGGACGAGGTCATAGAAATCGGAACCGAGTTCGGAATGGCGTGTCGAGGCGCGATACGTGGCGGAGGTGGGCATGTGCGAGATCCGATGAACTCGTGATCAATTCCAGGGCATCCGAAATGTTCAGAATTGTCGGGCTGGATCAAGCCGCAGCCAGTACGAAGCCTCGTTCAAGGGAGTGCCTGTCTGGTCTCGGTGCTATGTATTGCAAAGATAACAATATATCACGTAATGACGTGTCATGAATAAGGCCTCACTCTGGAAGTCAGCTAAAATATTAGTGGGTAAGCGAGGCAGAAAAGGCGTTCCTTTTCCTTGCCTTGCCGAGCGTTGTTCAAGCGCCGCCTTGCCGCCGAGGTGCTAATTTATGCATTGGTCTATTGGCGACAGCCAAAACCTCCCCTAGGATTCTTTCGTTAAGGAAGACGGAGGAAGGTTTATGGCATTCAAGGATATGCTGAGCCTTTGCGGCCGGATCGGTCTGATCGTCGTGGCCTTTGCATTCGTAGCCGGGATCGTTGCCGGTCCTATCCTTGAGAGAATCTGGTCGTCGCGCCTCACGGTGACGCAGAACAACGAGATGCCCCATCCACTTCCGCCCAGGGTCCCGGTCGAATCAAAGGCGGCCGAGCCCGGCTAACCTCTTTTTAGAACTCTCCGGTTCATACAACAGCACCGCCGTGAGGCGGTGACCGAAATCCTATTGCGGGAAGGTGCGATGAGCAGCGAGGTGCTTTTGCGGCAGGAGATCCGACATTCTCTTGGCTATGTCCGCGGCATGATCGATCATTACTCCGGCCTCTATTCAGGCGAGAACCTCACCCAGGATGTTCTCAGCTTCTGCGACGGGATGATCAGATCGGAGGAGCCGAACTCGCGGCTTAGGGAGGCGCGGCGCCTGGTCGAAGAGCGGTGCCGCCAGTTGGCCGACGCGGCGGACCGCTTCGCTCAACGCGACCCTGCTGCGATCGCCGCCATGCGAGCCCAGGCCGTTGCGGCGATCGATCTGTTCCAGGATGCTGCCTTCGAATGGCACAGGACCCGCGCGGCTGTTCCGTCGTCCGGACGCCTGCTGCGGAAGAAGAGTCTTTAACGCGTCGTCATCCTTGCTCCATCCTCCAGGCGTTTCGGCTTGATCGATGCCGTCGCGGGAACGTCCACGACCTGGGGATCCGGCAGAGGAGTGCTCTTCGGCGTGTCGAGGCCATAGACATCGTCGCGGAAATGCACCGCACCGTCAGCCGTTGCATAACCGGTGAGGTAAACCCAGGCGACCGGGACAGGCTTGTCGAGGCGGATATCCTGGCGGGTCGCGCCGGCAATGGCCGTGTTGATCCCGTCTTTCGTCCATGCGCCTGCCGGATTGTTGGTCCCGCGCAGAAGCCATTCGGCGAAATCCGCCACGTCGGCCACGCGCACGCAGCCAGAGGAATGGAAGCGCACGTCCTGTGCGAAGAGCTGCTTCTTGGGCGTATCGTGCATGTAGACGGCATGCTTGTTCGGCATGTCGATGCGGATCTGCCCGAGCGAATTGATCGCGCCGGGATCCTGGCGCAGGGTGTAGTTCACCGCATTCTCCGTGGACCAGTCGAGGGTCTTGGGATCGACCTCCTGTCCCTTGGCGTCGAGGATGCGGATCTTCATCTTCTCCAGATATCCGGGATCCTTGCGGACATGGGGAATGATGTCCTTCTTGATCAGGGAGACCGGGACCGTCCATGTGGGATTGATGTTGACGGCGGTGACCCGCGTCTCGACGGTCGGCGAGGGACGATCCACCTTGCCCGCAATGGCGACGAAGCGACGGGCCACCTGTCCGCGCTCGACCGCTTCGACGGCGGCCGATGGAATATTCACGACCACATAGCGGTCGCCGAAAGCAAAGGTGGAGCCTGCCAGCCTCTGCGCGGAGGCCGTGAGCTGGCGATGGCGGGTGAGCGCCGGCACGTTCAACGCTTCCAGAGTCCGCGCCCGCACCGCACCGGACTCGGGCAGGCCGTGGCGGGCCTGGAACCGTTTGACCGCGCTGGTCAGTTCCGCGTCGAAGATTGCGCTTGTCGTGGCATTGTCCGGGAGTTCTCCCTCCAGGGCGAGGCGTTGGCGAAGGGTCGCGACGAGCGGCCCCTTGTCGCCGCTCTTCAGAACCGTGCCTGCGGGCAGGCTGGGCCATCCTCCCGCCTCTGCGATGCGCTTATAGGTCCAGGCGGCCCGCATCGTGTTGATGAAGGTGCCGGCGTCCAGGGTCGGGCGGGGATCCTGCGAGATCGACGCCACAGGCGCCGGTGCCGCTTTCTCGGGCGGCTTGGACGGCGCCGTCACGGTCGCTTTGGGCGGCAGGATCACGCTCCCGGCCGGGGGCTTCGAGCCCTTCGGCGAAGCCTGAACCGGCATGTCCGAAGACAGATTCTCGGCAGCCGCTAAGGCGCTCGGAGAACTCCAGAACGTGGAGCACAGGAGCAGAGCGAGCCCAAAGCAGAGACAGTGTGTGTTCCCATAGGTCATGGTCGGACTATGAGGGTTCTTGGTTTACAAAATCCTGTATCCGGCGAGGGACCATGAGGGCCTGCAACTGGGGCAGGGCGGGGACGTTGTCCTCAGTCCCCGGACCGCCCAGCGAGTGTTTCATGCGTGCCAAGCCTCTCCCTTCTCAGGATATCAGGCGGATCGATCTGCCCTTGCCGTCCTCCGTCGGACTCCATGCCGTCCGCTTGCTCGAACAGGTGAGGGCAAACGGGCCGGCAGGGGTCGTTTATGTCGCAGGAGGCGAGCGCTGGGCCGAGCAGCTGGCGCAGGCCATGCGGGGCCTGGCTCCTGATCTCGACATCTGCCTTCTGCCACCCTGGGATTGTCTTCCCTGCGACAGCGCTTCGCCCTCGCGGGAGGCCATGGGCCGCCGCATGGCGGTGCTGCGGCGGATAAGCGAACCGGGAACGGCCCCGCGCGTCCTGATCGCGAGCGCGGCCGCCATCGTCCAGCGCGTTCCGCCGCGCGACATCGTGAGGAAGACGATCTTCTCCCTTCAGGCTGGCGAAGCGTTTTCCGCGGAAGCTTTGAACGACTACCTGCAGCGAGCGGGATATATCCTGGATGAGCGAGTGGACGAGCCGGGCGAGGTGGCCATCCGGGGGCAGGTGATCGATCTCTTTCCGGCCGACAGCCCTTTGCCCTATCGGGCCGAGCACGACGGGCAAACCATCGCGGCCATTCGCTCCTACGATCCGATCTCTCAATTGACGGAAGCGGAGGTCGATCATCTCGTGATCGGCCCGGCCTCGGAAGTCGTGCTGCAGGAGGCAGGCGATGGCGAAGCATCCGTCGAGCGGTCCGACGGGATGGAACATCGATTGCCGGAATTCTACCCGCAGCTGGAAAGCGTCTTCGATTACTGGCCGGATGCGGCCATCGTCCTGGATGCGAGATTCGAGGAGAGGAGGCAGCTTGTGATGGAGCAGGCCGCCGACGCCTACGACAATCGGATGAGTTTGCGTGCCCAAGGGAAGTCCGCAGCAGCCGCCATGGCCCCTGAGCGGCTCTTCATCCAGGACGACGAGTGGACGGGCATCCTGTCGGAACGCCGTGTCGTCTACATCCATGCCGTATCGCAGGACGATTCCCTGCAGAATGCAGTGCCGAAATTCGCGGTTTCTTCGAAGCCCTCCAAGGCCCTGGCGGAATTCCTGCGGGCTCAGTCGGATGCGGGACGGAAGGTGGTCCTGGCCGCGGCCGCCCGTTCGGACCTGGGCAGGCTCAGGCGACGGGTCCAATCCATTGGGCGTCCCGACGACGTGGATGACTGGGACGCCGTCGTGAACGGTGCATCCGAGGGATGGTTCGCTTTGCAGGCGGATCTCAGGAAAGGCTTTATCGACGAGCGGGACGGAATTGCGCTGATCACGGCCACGGACGTCCTGGGGAGCCGCGTTCGCAGCAGCGCCGAGACCGAGGTCGGCTCCGCCGCGTCGGTCTTGACGGATACGAGCTTCCAGATTGGCGATGCCGTCGTACATATCGAGCACGGGATCGGAGTGCTTCAGGGCATCGAGACCGTCACCGCCGGGGATGCGGGCGAGAGCGAAGCAGTCCGGCTCGGCTATGCGGCCGACACGACGCTCCTGGTCCCCGCCACGGAGATGGACCGCGTCTGGCGCTATGGTGCAATGTCGGACGCTCTCTCGCTCGACAAGTTGAAAGGCGATGCATGGCAGGTTCGCCGTGAGAAGATCGAAACGGAGATCAAGGAGACGGCCGAACATCTGATCGGCCTCGTCGATGCCCGCAAGGCCAGAAAGCTGGAGCCGCTCGTCCCGCCGGGACGCGACTACGAACGTTTCGTCGCCCGGTTTCCATTCTCCGAAACAGCCGATCAGATCAACGCCGTCGAGGCCGTTCTCGAGGATCTCGCATCGGGCCGGGCGATGGACCGGCTGGTCTGCGGCGATGTCGGCTTCGGCAAGACCGAGGTCGCCCTTCGCGCCGCAGCCGCTGTCGCGCTGTCGGGCAAGCAGGTGGCCGTCGTCGCTCCGACGACTGTCCTGGCCCGCCAGCATGTGCGAGGCTTTGAAAGGCGTTTCGCGGGCCTTGGCATCGAGATTGCGCATCTCTCCCGTCTCGTGTCGCCATCCGAGGCGCGGGCCGTGAAGAAGGGATTGGCCGACGGGTTGATCCGCATCGTCGTCGGCACGCATGCGCTTGCCGCGAAGGGAGTGACGTTCAAGGATCTCGGGCTCGTCGTCATCGACGAGGAGCAGCGGTTCGGGGCGGCGGACAAGGCCAAGCTCAAGAGGCTGTCGGCAGAGGCGCATGTGCTGACGCTGACCGCGACGCCAATTCCCCGAACACTGCAATCGGCCCTGGTTGGATTGCAGGAATTGAGCATCATCGCGACGCCGCCGGCGCGCCGGCAGCCGATCCGGACCTTCCTGACACCGTTCGATCACGCGAGCGTGCGCGATGCGCTCATGCGCGAGCGGCGTCGGCGGGGGCAAAGCTTCGTCGTCTGCTCCCGAGTCGAGGACATCGAGCCGATGCGTGAGCGGCTGACGAAGCTCGTTCCGGAACTGGATATCATGATCGCTCACGGCCAGATGCCTCCCGCCGAGACGGACGACGCGATGGTGCGCTTCGCCGATGGGGAGGGGGATGTGCTTCTCTCCACCAACATCATCGAGAGCGGCCTGGACGTGCCGCGCGCCAACACCATGCTGGTGTGGCGCGCGGACCGCTTCGGCATGGCGCAGCTGCATCAGCTTCGCGGACGCGTCGGGAGAGGGCGAATCCGTGGGACCGCCTATCTGCTGACGGAACCCGGCCAGGAGCTCCCGAAAGCAACGGAGAAGCGCCTGCGGACGCTGACGGCTCTCGACAGGCTCGGAGCGGGATTTGCCATCAGCGCGCAGGATCTCGATCAGCGCGGCGCGGGTGCGCTGCTGGGCGAGGAGCAGGCCGGCCACGTCAAGTTGATCGGCACCGATCTCTACCAGCATATGCTCGCGCAAGCCCTGCGCGGCGAGAGCCTGGCGGACGACTGGACACCCGAGCTCAATATCGGCCTGTCCGGCGCCATTCCGGAATCGTACGTGAACGAGCCCGAGACACGGATCAATCTCCATGCCCGCCTCGCTCGCTACGATTCATCCGAGAGCATCGACGACCTGGAAACGGAGATCGAGGACCGCTTCGGCTCCATTCCCGAACCGGTTCAGAACCTCCTGCGGCTCGCTCATCTCCGGCAATTTTGCCGGCCCCTGGGGATTGCCCGCATCGATGCGGGACCGCAGGCGATCGCCTTGACCTTCCGGCCAGGCTCGGCGGAGAAGTTGTCCTTGCGGGAGAAGATCGAAGTCGCGCAGGGGACGCTCGACTGGTGCAAGGACCGCCTGGTCTGCTCCGCCTCGAGTGAGCGGGCCGAGGAGCGCCATGGGATCATCCTCGCCCTGCTGGACACGCTGTCGCGATAGGCCAATCATGGAAAGGTCACGGTCCGCCCTGTGCGAATGCACGTGAACGGATTCGATCCAGCCGACTTAACCCTGAAAATAGTCTTGATTGTGAGGAGCCTATGAGGTCCGAGGAAATCCAGGAGCTGAACGCTGCCCGCGAAAGCTTGGTGAAACGGCGCAGGGAGATGGCGCGGCAGATTTCCGAGGCGCCGCTTCCCTCCATCGAGATGGCGGAGGAACTGACGAAGATCCTCCTTGCCATCGAGGCCCTGGATCGGACCCTCAACGAGGCAGGCCATCCTTACATGAGCCAGGGCGTCGTCGATCAGCTCAGGGCCGACGGTTGAGATACAGGCGGATTCTGCGGCACAGGTCCTAAAGCATCGGACCCAAAAGTGGACTTGCACTTTTGGGTCCGATGCTTCTTCTACGGATGAGAGCATCGTTCGAGCGGACCCAGAGGGCCGCGTCAGCGAAAACCGGGTCCACTTTTCCGCTCGAACGATGCTCTAGAACCGATAAGTTTAGGCGTCCGCTGCCAGCTCCACGAGCATGTCCACGAGTGGGTCGCCCGGGTCGGCGAGCCCGGCGATGACGTCGAAGTGATGCGCTCCCGGCACCTCGTGGTAGCGGGTCGTCACGCCTGCCTTGCCCCATCGCTCGACGATGGCGTGGGACTGGCGCAGGAACTCGCCGCTCTCCGCACCACCGACGACGGCGATGAGGTTTCCGCCCATCGGGGCATCCCACTCCAGCGGGCTCAAGGAGCGTGCTTCCTCGACAGTGAGGCCGAGAGCCTTGTTGATCGAGGTCGGGACCAGCGGCGGCAGGTCGAACAGGCCGGAGATCGGCATGGCGGCGCGAACGGGCCTCCGGAGCGCATCGGGCCGTGCCATGAGGCAGGCGGTCAGATGCCCACCCGCCGAATGGCCGGTCACGACGAGTGGACGGCCCAGGCGCTCGACGACGAAATTGGCCGCGGCCTCGATCTCTGACACGATGTCGGCCAGAGCGGCGGCGGGCGCGAGCGTATAGCTCGGGATCGCGACCGTCAGCCCGCGCCCGTTGGCGCCGCGCGCCAGGTGGCTCGACGTGGACTTGTCGAGGGCCTGCCAGTAGCCGCCATGGATGAACAGCACCACCGGGCCGCCCGCGTCGCCGCCCGGCGGATGAAACAGGTCAAGCCGGTTGCGCTCGCCCGGTCCGTAGGCGAGATCCAGCTCGCAACGGGCGCTCTCGCGGTAGGCAGCGGAATCCCTCTGCCATCCTGCGATGTGGACGGGATGATCGGGAACACGCGCCCGATTGTTGTACTCGGCCTCGAGGTCGAGCTCTTCGGCTGCCATCGCGATTGCCCTTAAACGTGGAGGTAGCGGTCCTTGAGGCTGCTGTCGTTCATGAGCTCTTCGCTCGTTCCCGTCCAGACCGAGCGTCCCTTCTCGATGATCACGTGCCGGTCGGCGAAGCTCGCGAGCGCGCCGATATTCTTGTCGATCACCAGGATCGACTGGCGCTCGCCCTTGAGACGCTTGAGGCAGGTCCAGATCTCGGCGCGGATCAGGGGCGCCAGCCCTTCCGTGGCCTCATCGAGGATCAGCAGCTTCGGGTTGGTCATCAGCGCGCGGCCGACGGCCAGCATCTGCTGCTCGCCGCCGGAGAGCTGCGTGCCCAGGTTGCTCCGGCGCTCCTTCAGGCGCGGGAACAGGTCGTAGACCGCGTCGAGCGTCCAGCGGCGGGAGCCTCTTCTGGCCGAGGCCGTCGCGACGAGGTTCTCTTCCACCGTCAGCGTCGGAAAGATCTGCCGGCCTTCCGGCACGAGGCCGATGCCCGTCTGCGCGATGCGATAGGGCGCGAGCCCCGTCACGGCCGCGCCGTCGAAGCGGACCTCGCCGCCGCGCGGGCGGAGCAGGCCCATGATGGACCGGATGGTGGTGGTCTTGCCCATGCCGTTGCGGCCGATGAGCGTCACCACCTCGCCGGCATTGACCTCGAGCGAGATGTCGAAGAGCACCTGCGCGGCGCCGTAGGATGCCTGGAGCTGTCGGACCGAAAGCATCAGACCATCTCCTCTTCGCCGAGATAGGCAGCGCGAACCTCCGGGTTCGCTCTGATCCGCTCGGGCGTGTCTGTGGCGATCACGCGTCCGTAGACGAGCACGGAGACGCGATCGGCCAGGGAGAAGACCGCATCCATGTCGTGCTCGATCAGCACGATGGTGAGGCGGCTCTTCAGCCGTCGCAGGGTCTCGACCACGCGCTGGGATTCGTCGTGGCCGGTGCCGGCCAGCGGTTCGTCGAGCAGGAGCAGCTTCGGTGCCGTCGCAAGGCCGATGGCGAGTTCGAGCTGGCGCTTCTCGCCATGGGACAGAAGCCCTGCGGGGATGTGCGCGCGGGCCGCGAGGTTGACCTGTGCAAGGCACTCCATGGCGGGCTCGTTCAGGGCCTTCTCCTGTGCGGCATTGCCGAAGAGGCGGAAGCTCGAGCCCGAGCGGGCCTGGACGGCCAGCGCCACGTTCTCCAGGGCCGAGAAGCCCGGGAGGATCGACGTGATCTGGAACGAGCGCGCAAGCCCGCGCCGGACGCGCTGCGGCATCGACAGCTGCGTCACGTCCTCGCCGCCGAACAGGACGGATCCGGAATTCGACGCCAGGGTGCCGGAGATCTGATGGATCAGGGTCGTCTTGCCCGCCCCGTTGGGGCCGATGATGGCGTGCAGCTCGCCGGGCCGGACGGATAGGCTGACGTCGTCGGTGACGACGAGGGCGCCGTAGGTCTTGCGCAGGTTGCGCAATTCGAGGAGCGGCTCAGCCATGGTGGGACCTCCGCAGCAGGCCCATGATTCCGCCTCTGGCGAACAGAACGATCAGGATGAGCAAGGGGCCGAACACCATCTTCCAGTTCTCGGCGAGGTGGGAGCGGGTCTCCTCGCTCAGGAAGAAGCTCAAGCCATGCAGGATTTCCGGCAGGAATTCCTCCAGCAGAAGGAAGGCGGCGGCACCGATGACGGCGCCGTGCAGAGAGCCCAGCCCGCCGAGCACGACCATGAAGATCAGCTCGCCGGAACGCTGCCATGTCATGAAGGCCGGGCTGACGAACTCCGCCTGGTTCGCCAGTAGGCAACCGGCGAGCCCCGCCAGCATGCCGCTGATGACATAGGCGGCGAGCTGGAAGCGGAAAGGCTGGAAGCCGACGGCTTCCATGCGGACGGCGTTCTCTTTCGTGCCGCGCAGGACGCGTCCGAACCTCGAGGCGACGACGGATCGCGAGAACGCATAGGCTGCGAGAAGGCACAGCAGGCAGGCCCAGTAGAAGGCGAAGTCGTTCTTCAGAACGCTGGATCCAGCCAGGAGGCTGCGCGACGACAGGGTCATGCCGTCGTCACCGCCATAGGCCGCGAGCGACGTCGCGAGGAAATACAGCATCTGCCCGAAGGCGAGGGTGATCATGATGAAATAGACGCCCTTGGTCCGCAGCGAAATCGCTCCGGTGATCAGGGCGAAGAGCGCTGAGGCCACAAGCGCCACGGGAATCTGCACGAGGGCATCCTCGATGCCGTGGCTGGCGAGGATGCCGACCGCATAGCCGCCGAGCCCCAGGAAAGCCGCGTGACCGAAGCTCACGAGCGCCCCGTAGCCGAGGATGAGATCGAGCGCCATGGCGGCGATGCCGAAGATCATCACCCGCGTCAGCAGGGACAGGACGTAACCCTCGGCACCCGAATAGGTGGCGAACAAGGGGGCCGCCGCGAAGGCGGCGAAGAGAACGATGGGGACGATCTCGAACCGTGTGGTGAGTGCTGGCATGGGGGCGGGTGGCGTTTCTGCGAGTTCGGTCATGACGCACCCTAGCGCTTCACGGGGAACAGGCCGGAGGGGCGGAAGAACAGCACGGCGGCCATGAAGATATAGATCAGCATCGGGGCGATGGCGCGGCCGGTCTGGCTCGCGGCGGCGGGGTCGAGAAAGAGGCGCAGCAGGTTCGGTGCGAAGGTGCGCCCG
>Ga0182736_1002452_pt1 | contig 14199 bp, 14 predicted proteins | sample eDN5th30CKraftBY_FD_128882 | JGI IMG/M metagenome (GOLD analysis project Ga0182736, IMG submission 128882) | Enriched backyard soil microbial communities from Emeryville, California, USA - eDNA 5th pass 30_C Kraft BY (version 2) (version 2) | ecosystem: Environmental > Terrestrial > Soil >...
GCGTCCGTAGTGCTGATGCACCGTGCTCGCCCAGACGCGATCCGCCATCGAAGGCCAGGAATCCTTGTCGAAGCCCGGCGAGTTGCGCACCTGCTCGGCCGTCGCGTCGATCCGGAAGCAGTGGTTGTCCGTATCGAGCGTGAGTGCGCTCCACGGCACAGCGAGCAGTTTGTCGCCGATGCCCAGAAAGCCGCCGCTCGACAGCACCGCATAAGCGATCCGTCCGCTCGTCACGTCGAGCATGATTTCCTTCAGCGATCCGACATCCTGGCCGTCGCTGCTTCTGACCGAATTGCCGTCGAGCGTGCTCGCCGCCATGACATCGGGTCCGGGGCCGGCGGCCGTCGCCGCGCCCTTGCCGACGATCTTCGCGCCCGCGGAAGCCGGTTCCATCGATTGACTCATGATCCGCTCCTTTGACCATCGTGAGACACGTTATGGTGAGCAACGGCCGTACCCATGGCGTCTCATCGCGCTCTGCTAAGCTCGGAATTCGTTCATTCCGTCCGCTGCCCATGATCGCTTTCGAGGAATTGCTGGCCGTCGCCTACAAGAAGGAGCGCATGCAGAGCCGCCGTCTCGCCAAAGGCGCGGCGCTCACCGAGCACGCGGCGCTCGTCAGGACGTTGCAGAAGGCGGCGGGCGAGCAATCCTTGCGAGATTTCGTCGATGCGCGCCGCGCCGAGCAAATCCGAAACGCCGATGCGCTGCGCTCACGCGACGCCCGGCGAGCCGAACGGAGCAGGCCGCGTAGGACCGAGCCCGAAGCGACAGGATGGCGCGGCTGGTTCGACGGCTCCGCGCTGCCGAATCCCGGGCGGCTGGGAATGGGAGGGGTGCTCGTCGGTCCGCTCGGGGAGACGGTCGAGATCAGCATCGCCGCGGGCATCGGCGACAGCAGCGCGGCGGAATATCTCGCGCTGATCGCGGTTCTCGAAGCGGCGCTGCGCGAAGGTGCAGCGGAAGTGGTGATCTACGGCGACAGCCGCGTCGTCATCGACGACGTCAGCGCATCGGAGAACGCCGGCATCCGCTCGCTCGCGCATCACGCCGCGCGCGTGCGCTCGCTCATCGCGCAGATCGGCGATGTGCGTCTGCAGTGGATTCCGCGTGCGCGCAACGCCCGCGCCGATGCGCTGTCGCGTCAGGCGCTCGACGCGGCGCGCGCGTCGGTCGAAGCGGCCTGACTTGCGGAATCATTACAAATCGCGGACGTCCGCCGTCGGGGTGTCGCCGAATGCGTCGCTCAGGAGATAATCGACGACCTTGCGCGCCGACGCCTCGGGCGTTGCGAGCTGACCGTCGCGCTTGAGCGCGTCGAAGCGCTCGCGCATCGGGAAGCGTTCGAGCGCGGTGCCGCGGATTTCGGCCTGCATGTCGGTGTCGACGACGCCCGGCGCGACGCTGCAGATGCGCAGCGCGCGATTGCCGTCGAGCGCGACCGCGCGCGCGTGATGATCGAGCGCCGCCTTGGTCGCGCAGTAGATGCTCCAGCCGGGGTAAGCGTTGCGCGCCGCGCCGCTCGAAATATGCACGATGCGCGTGTCGATCGACGGCCCGGCCGCCTGCGCCACCGCCGACGCAAGCATCAGCGGTGCGGCGACGTTCACACTGACCGCGCGCGCGACGTCGGCCGGCTTCTGATCCGCGAGACTGCCGACCGGCGCGAGCAGGCCCGCGTTGTTGACGAGCACCACGCGTTGCGCGCCGGACACGAAGCGGGACAGGGCGTCGCCCGACAGCCATTCGGTGAGCTTCGGGAGATCGGCGAGATCGAGCTCGACTTCGTGCAACTGACCGGGATGGCGCGCGGCGAGTTCGTCGTTGCGCTTTCGGGAAATCGCGAGCACTTGCGCGCCTTGCTCGAGCAGCAGCGAAGCGAGCGCGGCGCCGAGTCCGCGGGTGTGGCCGGTGAGGATGACGCGAATCGGTTCGGACATGAGCGTGGTCGGGTTGGCTGAAGTCGTCCGATTCTATCGACAAGCGCGGCGGGGCGCCGGCTACGCCAAAACGCGTCATTCCCGCAACAGGAGCGAGCGGGGAATACGGTCGTTCGTTGGTTCCTGGACACAGATGCGATCGGGCATCTTCTTTTGACTGACAAGCTTCTTCACAAAATTGACAATCGATCTCAAACAAGAATCATCGGAGCCTGCCATGCCGAATCGCCGCAAAGCATCCCGAGCTGCGTCGTCGATCTCCGAGTCCGATCGCCTTGCCGCGCGCAACAATCGCTCGCTGACTTGCTGCATCGCGGCTTGCGCGACCTTCATCGGCTTGCCTGCGGCGTCGTGGGCTCAGAGCTCGGTGCAGCTCTACGGTGAACTCGACGCGGGCATCGCTTATACGAACAACGTCGGCGGCCACTCGCAATATCGCCTGACGAGCGGCACCATCGACGGCAGTTACTGGGGGCTGCAAGGCACCGAGGATCTCGGTGGCGGCGCGCGCGCGATCTTCCGGCTCGAGCGCGGCTTGTCCGTCGCGACGGGCGAGGGGCTGAACGATCATCCGATGTATGTCGGCATCGGCACCGATACGCTCGGCACGCTCACCTTCGGCCATCAATACGACTCGATCCACGATTACTTCCAGACCTTCACGCTGACCGGCAACACGGGCGGCACGGCGTTCGCGCATCTGCTCGACAACGACAACGCGAACAACTCGTTCCTCGCGGCGAACTCCGTCAAATACACCAGTGGAAACTATGGCGGCCTGAGTTTCGGCGGTCTCTACGCGTTCTCGAATCAAGCGGGCGGATTTTCGGACAATCGCGCGTACAGCGTCGGGGCCAACTATTCGGCGGGCTCCTTCAACGCGGGCGCCGCCTATCTGCACAACAACGGGCGCGGCAACACGACGAGCGGCGCATACGATTCGCTCGCGCTGCCCGGCCCGGGCAACACGATATTCAACGCCAACGTGCAGCGGCAGAACACGTTCGGCGTCGGCATGAGCTACGAGATCGGCGAATTCACGTTGGGCGGCGCATTTTCCCGCGCGATCAATTCCGGCGTCACCGATGCCGACACCGGCGAGCTGATGCCATCGCTCGCGCTCAACAATTACGAGATCAACGGCATCTACAAGCTGACGCCGGCGATTCAGATCTCCGGAATGTACGTGTACACCAACGGCGGCGGCGCGCACTGGCACGAGGGCGCGCTGCAGGTGGACTATCTGCTCTCCAAGCGCACGGACGTGTATCTGGAGTCGATCTATCAGCGCGCTTCGTCGGGCGCGCCGGCGGTGATCAACACCAACGATCCGTCGAGCGGCCGCAATCAGCTGATGTTGAGCACGGGCATCCGTCATCGTTTCTGACCATTCTGCGGGCGTCGCGCGCGTGCTAATTTTGCGGTTTAGTTTGCGCCGATCCGCAGGTGTCCCATGTCGCTCCAGACTTTCTCGCTGTTCCTGCCCGCGTGCTTCGCCATCAACATGGCCTTCGGGCCGAACAACGTGCTGTCGCTGTCGAACGGCGCGCGCGATGGCGTTCGCGCGTCGGTGCTGGCGTCGTTCGGGCGGATCGTCGCTTTCGCGATCATGATCGCCATCGCCGGGCTCGGGCTCGGCGCGCTTTTGCTCGCATCGCAGACGCTCTTCACGGCGATCAAGTTCGCCGGCGCGGCGTACCTCGTGTGGATCGGCGTGAAGCTGATCCGCTCCGGACCGTCGCTCGTCGTCAAGGAAGAGGGCGCGGCGCGCGGTCCGATGAATCTCGCGCGGCTCATCAAACAGGAATTCTGGGTCGCGGCGGGCAATCCGAAGGCGATCCTCGTCTTCACGGCCTTCTTCCCGCAATTCGTCGATCGCAGCGCGTACGCGACGAGCTTCGCCATTCTCGGCGCGACGTTCCTGCTGCTCGAACTGGTGGCGATCTTTATTTACGCCGCGCTGGGCGCGCGCCTTGGCTCGCTTTCGCGCGGCGCGCGCGGTTTCACATGGTTCAATCGCGTGAGCGGGGCGCTGATGATCGGCTTCGGCGTGATGCTCGCGTTCGTGCGGCGGCCCGCGACCTGATTCAGCGACTTTCGGGATCGAATTAATCGCGCGAATTATTACATTGAGTCATAGTCGATAACTGCGCATTAATTCTCGCGACAAATTACGCCAATCGCAGAATCCGAGAACTTTGCGTTTCGCTTGATTTACCCGCCATGCGAGAAAGCGGCGACGAAACGTCGCGCGCCCGCATTTTGCCGATTACCCGATACTTCCTTGCCTCGCGCGTCGAGGAAAGCGAACGCCGCGCGTGCGCCGCTGATTCAGGATTCGATAGCAATCGAATGTCTCCGATTTGCGATAATCGCGTGTTTGCCGCGGATAATCGCCCAGCTATTCATCTGATCATTTCGCGGACTATTCGCTCGTTTCGTCATTACGTGCAATCGGTATCTCGAAATGCGCCGATTCGCTTACGCCGTTTGAAGGATTTTTTCCGATGCTAACTCACTCGTCCCGCGCCTCGCAGACGCGCTCGTTCACGACCGTCTTTCTGATCGAAATGTGGGAGCGCTTCGGCTATTACGGCATGGCTGCGCTGCTCGTGCTGTTCATGGTCGACAAGATCGGTTTCGCCGATGAGCAGGCCAATCTCACTTGGGGCGCGTTCACCGCGCTCGTGTTTTCGGCGCCGTCGATCGGCGGCTGGATCGGCGACAAGATACTCGGCGCGCGCCGCACCATGACCGCGGGCGCTTTCGTGCTGGCGCTCGGCTATCTGATGCTCGCGCTTCCGGTCGACACGCTCGGCTTCATGTATGCGTCCCTCGGCGTGATCGTCGTCGGCAACGGGCTCTTCAAGTCCAACGCGGCGAATCTCGTGCGCCGCATCTACGAGGGCGATGACGCGCGCATCGACAGCGCGTTCACGATCTATTACATGGCGGTCAATATCGGCTCGACGTTTTCGATGCTCGCGACGCCGTGGATCAAGGATCACTGGGGCTGGCACGCGGCGTTCGCCGTGTGCTGCGGCGGCATGGTGCTCGGCCTGCTGAATTTCGCGGTGATGCGCCGCACGCTCGCGCACATCGGTTCCGCTCCGGACGACCAGCCGATTCGCTGGAAGCACGCGTTCGCGGTGGCGGCGGGGAGCATCGCGCTGGCAGCATCGACCGTATTCATCCTGCAGCACAAAACCGTGGCGGTCGCGTGTGTCTACGCGGCGGGCGTGGCCATTCTGGCGATCTTCGGCTACATGTTGATCAAGTGCGACCGCAGCGAGCGCGCGGGCCTCGTCGCCGCGCTGATCCTCACGCTGCAGGTCATTCTCTTCTTCGTGTTCTACCAGCAGATGTCGACATCGCTCACGCTGTTCGCGCTGCGCAACGTCGATCCGTCGTTCTCGATCGGCAACGCAGCGCTGTTCACGTGGAGCGCGGCGCAGTTTCAGGCGCTCAACCCGATCTGGATCATGCTCCTGAGCCCGATTCTCGCGTTCCTTTACACGCGACAGGCACAGCGCGGCCGCGGCATGTCGGTGGCCTTGAAGTACGCGCTCGGCTTCGTCGTCGTGGCGATTGGATTCTTCGTGTTCGGTTTGAGCGGGCGTTACGCGGTGGATGGGCGTGTGTCGTCGTGGTTCATGGTGGCGGGCTACGGTCTCTATTCGCTCGGCGAACTGCTCGTGTCGGGCCTCGGCCTCGCGATGATCGCGCGCTACGTCCCGGCGCGCATGAGCGGCTTCATGATGGGCGCGTATTTCGTCGCGACGGGCGTGTCGCAGTATCTCGGCAGCGTCGTCGCCAATTTTGCGCGCATGCCGTCCGGCAACCTCGAACCGGTGCAATCGCTGCCGCTCTATACGCATCTCTTTTTCGGGCTCGGCTGGCTGGCCGCGGGCGGCGCGGCGGTCGCCATGGCGCTCCTGCCGGTGCTCGGCAGACTGTCGCGGGCGCATCAGCAGGCGGTGGAGCAGGCCGTCAACGCCGCCGCAAACGAACGCGTGACGCCGGCGGCAACGTTGAGTACAAACAACGTTTGACTTCGGGGAATGCTTCGGTCTATAATTTAATTCTTCAGACGCGGGGTGGAGCAGTCTGGCAGCTCGTCGGGCTCATAACCCGAAGGTCGTAGGTTCAAATCCTACCCCCGCAACCAGTTTCAAAAAGCGAAGAGCCCGGTTCAGCCGGGCTCTTCGCTTTTGTGCGTTCGTTTCTTCTTCGTTCTCAATGGCGCAGGTCCGGCAGCGAAAAAGCGCGACCGCGCATCCGACCGAAAATTTCCTTCCCAAGCACGAAAAGCCTGCATGAGCTTTGTGCTCATGCAGGCTTTGTGCGATCTTGCCAGCTTTAATCGATTGGGGCGCTACGATAGTGCGCGAATCCGCGAGCTTTCACGCGACCTGCGCGTGAAACCGCGACCCGATCGATCTCAGGTTGCGATGCCGATCTTGCCTAAGCAGACGAGGGCGCGATGCCCTGCGTCGATCAATAGAACTTCTTCGGCAGTTGCGCGCGACGGATCTGCTTGCGCAGACGAGCGACAGCAGCAGCTTTCTTGCGCTTGCGCTCGGTGGTGGGCTTTTCATAAGCCATGCGCGACTTGAGCTCTTGAATCAGGCCCGTGCGTTCGACGGTACGGCGAAAACGACGCATGGCGACGTCGAAAGGCTCGTTCTCTTTCAACAGTACTTTAGTCATTGAAATCTCGGTTGATCTGGCCCTGCCAGAATTTAGGGCAAAACGCAATTGTACACTTTTTGAGCGTGACCCTGCACGCACTTTGTACGAAAGCATGCATATGCGGACGTTGGAATCACATCGTAGGTCGTTGAATCGACGACAATCCCGGAATACCCGCGCTCAGAATCCGCGCGAGCGAGGAGGCCTTCGATCGGGCTCGGCTCGGCGCGCGTCCGGCTGCTCGATCGTCACGTCGGACAGGGCGAGCGCGACGCACGGCAGAATCCAGCGTTCGGCTTTTTCCTCCGCGGTGAGTCCCGGCCATTCCACGCGATACGCGATCTCGCCTTCGACGATCCGGCAGATGCACGCACGGCAGGTGCCGTTGCGGCACGATCGCGGCAGCGACAGATTCGCCCGCAGCGCGGCTTCGAGCAGCGTCTCGCCGCCTTTCACCGCGACGAAGTGTCCGGCAGGCTCGATGACCATCGCGAAGGCGCGCGGCTCGTCGTCATTCACGCCTGTACCTCGACGTTCGCGCGGCCGTTGGTGAGATCGCGCAATTCGGCGACGGCCGGCTCGCGCGCGATCGCGGCCATCCGCACGACGAGGCGCACGGTCATCCCATATTCGCTTTGCACGAGTTCGGCGTCGTGCTGCTCGATCCATCGGCGCACGCGCGCTTCGTCGGCATAGTCGATGTCGATGCCGATCAGCCCGCGCTCGATGCGCTCGACGCGCTCGGCCGACTGCATCGCGCTTGCGATCGCATCTGTGTAGGCGCGCACGAGGCCGCCCGCGCCGAGCTTGATGCCGCCGTAATAGCGCACGACCGCGGCCAGCACGCCATCGACTTCGTGATGCCGCAGCACTTCGAGAATCGGCCGTCCGGCGGTGCCGGAAGGCTCGCCGTCGTCGGACATGCCCGACTGGCCGCCCGCGAGCAGCGCCCAGCAGACATGCGTCGCGCCCGGATGCTCGGCGCGCAGACGCTCGAGCTCGCGCATGGCTTCGTCGCGATCCGCGACGGGTATCGCGAGCGCGATGAAGCGGCTCTTGCGGATGTCGATTTCAGCGCTGACGGAAGCGGCGAGGGTGTACGTTGGCAAAGCGGAAAACGCGCGGGAGGCAAATATCGAATCATAGCCGCTCGACGCGGCCGGTCATGCCGCAACGTCCGAGCCGTCTTTCAGCGCGCGCTGCATGAGCACTGTATCGACCCATCGTCCGTGCTTGAAGCCGACGTCGCGCAGCACGCCGACATGTTCGAACCCGAGCCGCGCATGCAGCGCGATCGAGCCGGCGTTGCCGCTGTTGCCGATCACCGCGATCATCTGCCGCCACGGTCCGCGCTCGCATCGTTCGATGAGCGCCGTGAGCAGCGCGAGGCCGACGCCGCGGCGACCGAAACCATCGGCGACGTAGACCGAATCTTCGATCGTATGCCGGTAAGCCGAGCGCGGCCGGTATGCCGACGCATACGCATAGCCCGCCAGCCGTCCGTCCCGCTCCGCGACGAGATACGGCAAGCCCGCCGCCGCGATGGCCGCGTGACGCGCGCGCATGTCGTCGACCGACGGCGCGATCTCTTCGAAAGTCGCGAGCGCGTTTTCGACGTAGTGCGAGTAAATGCGCGCGATGGCGTCGAAGTCGCCTTGCGCGGCGTCGCGCACGAGCGGTCGGGAGGAAACGTCGGAGGCCATGTCTGTCGTTCGATGCAAGGAAAACGCGGTTTCTGGTCTGGCCATTTTCGCACGGTGCATCGGCGGCAAAAAAAGCTTGCGCGGGCCGTGCGGAAGACCACCAAAAGGCAGCGTTTTCGGGCAAAGAAAACGTTGAATCGAGCGATGCGCGACCCCTACACTAAGTCGTTTGTCCGAGACTCGGGCGCGGCGCAACGCACGCCGGCCACGTCGGACAGGAAATACACAACGCGCGCGCGACAGTCTTTGCGCCGCGGTCCATAAGACGCAATGAACAAAATTCAACGTGGGGCGCTGGCGGCGCTTCTGATCGTCATCGTGGGAATCGCGGCGCTGGCGCCGGCGGGGATCGGCTTTTTGTTCGCGCAGCGCAGTCAGCGGCATGACGAGACCGCGCGCCTGAACACGGTCGCGGCCGCCGCGCTCTTTCGCGCCGAAGATGTCACGCGGCGGCTGTCGGGCGCGCTCGGGGAAATCGGCAAAGTGGCGGCCGTGCCGTGTTCGACGCCGTATCTGCAGGAGTTGCGACGCATCGCGCTCACGCACGAGCAGGTGCGCGACGCCGGCGCTTACGATCGCGACGGCCGCTGGCAATGTTCGTCGCTCCTGGGCGCGGTGTCGGCGGGCGTGCTCGACGGCCTCACGCTGCCGCCGCCCGACTGGCGCTCCCGCGACGGCGTGATGGCGTGGTACGGGCTGTCGCGTCTGCCGGGCGGCAAGTCTTCGCTCGTGATGGGGCGCAACGGCTTCTACGTCGCCGCCGATCCATCGCTTTACGTCGACACGCTCGACGCGAACGACGAGGTCGCGAGCGGCGTCGCCGTCATCAACACGGAAGTGAGCCGCGTGATCGCGACCACGCCCGCCACCGACGCCAACGCGATCCTCGCCGTCTATCGCACCGAGCCGCCCGTGCGCGACGACTCGCCGTACGTCGTGCGCCGTTCCGTGTCGATGCCGCTCGCGGTCGTCGTGAGCGCGCCGCATCAGACGCTGCGCCAGCGCCTGCGCACGCTGCCGTGGGGCTGGCTGCTCGGCGGCGTCGTGGTCGGGCTCGCGCTCGCGAGCTGGGCGGCGTTCTTCTTCGTGCGACGGCTCTCGCCGCGCGGCCAGTTGAGCGATGCGGTGCGGCGGCACCAGTTCATCGTCGCGTATCAGCCGATCGTCGATCTCGCCACGCGGCGCTGCGTCGGCGCGGAGGCGCTCGTGCGCTGGAAGTATCACGATCGCATCGTGCGGCCCGATCATTTCATCCCGCTCGCGGAGCATCAGGGGCTGATCCAGGCGATCACCGATCAGGTGCTCGACACGATCCTGCTCGAACTCGGCGACTTTCTTAAGCGCTACCCGGAGTACTACGTGTCGGTGAATCTGTCCGCGCCGGATCTCACCACGCATCGCTTTCTCGACGTGCTCGGCCCCGCGATCGCGCAGCAGGGCGTGCGGCCGGAGCAGATTCACATCGAGGCCACCGAGCGCAGCTTTCTCGACGCCGATGCCGCCAAGGAAGTCATCGGCGCGTTTCGCGAAGCGGGCCATGCCGTCTATCTCGACGATTTCGGCACCGGTTATTCGAGCCTCTCGCACTTGCAAAACTTTCGCATCGACGGCCTGAAGATCGACAAGTCGTTCGTCGATACCGTCGGGCAGGACGCGGCGTCGAGCAGCGTCGCGTCGCACATCATCGACATGGCCGCGACGCTCGACGTGCAGGTGATCGCCGAAGGCATCGAGCGTGAGGAACAGGCTGCGTATCTGCTCGCGCGCGGCGCGCGGTTCGGGCAGGGCTGGCTGTTTTCGGCGCCGCTCACGGCCGCGGAATTCATCCGCTACGCGGGCAAGACGCGCGCCGCTTGATCGGCCTCGATTCGTCCTTATCTACGATGTTTCCTGACGAGGCCCGATCATGACCACTCCGATGAACGACCCGACCGCCACCGCTTTCCTGCGCGACGTGCGGCATCCGCTGCTCGTGCTTCATCGCAGCGTGCTTGCGCATTTGCGCGCGCGCCACGAGGCCGAGTTCGGGCCGACGTCGCCGGGCGAATTCCTGCAGATCGTGATCAACGGATCGGCGTATCGCTGGCTTACGCCGTTCTCGACGCTCATCGCCGCCATCGACGACGTCCTCGACGACGAGGAAGCCACCGCCGACGCGCGCATCGCGCACGCGCAAGCCGTCGTCGACATGTTCAGCGCCGGCACGCGCGACCCGGCATTCGCCGAACAATTCCTGCCTTTGCTGCAGGACAGCCCGGAGATCGCCGTGGCGAACGGGCAGGTCGCGCAACGCGTGCGGGACGTCGCGCGCGCGTAAATGGCGTGATCGACGGGCGCGCGGTCTATCGAAAATGCGACCTGAAAACCGCAATTTCCGGATTCCGCGCGCATCGGGGTTTTCCTGTCTGTCGCGTGCGAACAGCGTTGCGCGGCGGGCCCGTGGCCGCGTGACGGCTCACCGCGTCGTCGTGCTGCATCGCAGCAAAGACGTTTCATCACAATTGAGCGATTAATTTTCGCTTGCGAGTATCGCCGCCAATCGCCGGAGCGCTCGTAGTCGCGCTCCGCTTCTTTCAACGAAGACGATGGAGGCGACTCTTGATCCTGTACGGCTTCGGCCCGCTCCTCTGGGCGGGCGCCAAAGAGACGCTCGCGCTCGCGGTGCTGTCTCTCGCGGTATCGGTGCTGCTCGGCTTGGCCGGCGCATCCGCGAAACTTTCGCGTCACGCGCCTTTGCGCGCCGTCGCGACCGCATACACGACGCTCATCCGCTCGGTTCCCGACCTCGTGTTGATGCTGCTGCTCTTCTACAGCATTCAGATCGCGATCAACAATGTCACCGATGCCTTCGGCTGGAGTCAGTTCGACATCGATCCGTTCACGGCCGGCGTGCTCACGCTCGGCTTCATCTACGGCGCGTATTTCACCGAGACGTTTCGCGGCGCGTTTCTGGCGGTGCCGCGCGGGCAACTCGAAGCGGGCAGTGCGTACGGCATGAGCGGCATGCGCGTGTTCGGCCGCATTCTCTTTCCGCAGATGATGCGTTTCGCGCTGCCGGGCATCGGCAACAACTGGCAGGTGCTCGTGAAGGCGACGGCGCTCGTGTCGATCATCGGTCTCGCGGATGTCGTCAAGGCGGCGCAGGACGCGGGCAAGAGCACGTTCAACATGTTCTTCTTCATCCTGATCGCGGCGCTGATCTATCTCGCGATCACGAGCGCATCGAACCTCGTGTTGATGGCGCTCGAGCGCCGCTATTCGATCGGCGTGCGGCACGCCGAACTCTGACTCCTGCCAGCGAGCAAAAAGCCATGATCCAGATCTTCGCCGAATGGTGGCGTCCGTTCCTGTATTCCGACGGCATGCGCGCGTCGGGCCTCGTCGTCACGTTGTGGCTGCTCGCGGCGTCGATCGCGCTCGGCTTCTGCGCGGCGGTGCCGCTCGCCTGCGCGCGCGTATCGCGCAACCGCTGGCTTTCGACGCCCGTGCGCCTCTACACGTACGTGTTTCGCGGCACGCCGCTTTACGTGCAACTGCTGCTGCTCTACACCGGCATGTACAGCCTGGAATTCGTGCGCACGCAGTCCCTGCTCGAAGCGTTTTTCAAAAGCGGCTTCAATTGCGCGATCCTCGCGTTCGCGCTCAACACCTGCGCCTATACCACCGAAATCTTCGCCGGCGCGATTCGCGGCATCGCGCACGGCGAAGTGGAAGCGGCGCGCGCATACGGCATGAGCACCTTCACGATGTATCGCCGCATCATCCTGCCGTCCGCGCTGCGGCGCGCCTTGCCTTTGTACAGCAACGAAGTGATCCTGATGCTGCACGCGACGACCGTCGCCTTCACCGCGACCGTGCCGGACATCCTGAAGGTCGCGCGCGATGCGAATTCGGCGACCTATCAGTCGTTCGAATCATTCGGCATCGCGGCGCTGCTGTATGTCGCGATCTCGTTCGCGCTGGTCGCGGCATTCCGGCGCGCCGAGCGGCGCTGGCTCGCGTATCTGCGGCCGGCGGGCGCGGTGCGCGCTGTGCGTCATTAACGAGCGGTAAAATTCGAAGCCATGCGTCACACCCTGTCATCACCCGAGGAGAAAGCGTTGCAGCCAACCGCCAAAGACGTCGCGACCAAGCTCGTCGCCGAGGACATTCACAAGCGCTACGGCGACAACGAAGTGCTGAAGGGCGTCTCGCTCGCGGCCAAAGCGGGCGATGTGATCAGCATCATCGGCGCGAGCGGCTCGGGCAAGAGCACGTTTCTGCGCTGCATCAACTTCCTGGAGCGGCCGAACGCGGGGCAGATCATCGTCGATGGCGAAGCCGTTCGCACCAAGACCGATAAATCCGGCAATCTCGAAGTCGCGGATCACAAGCAGTTGCAGCGCGTACGCACGAAGCTCGCGATGGTCTTCCAGCACTTCAACCTGTGGTCGCACATGACGGCCATCGAGAACGTGATGGAAGCGCCGCTGCATGTGCTCGGCATATCGAAGAAGGAAGCCGAGGATCGTGCGCGCGAATATCTCGAGAAAGTGGGCCTGCCGCCGCGCGTCGAGAAGCAGTATCCGTCGCATCTGTCGGGCGGTCAGCAGCAGCGCGTCGCGATTGCGCGCGCGCTCGCGATGCATCCGGATGTCATGCTCTTCGACGAACCCACGTCCGCGCTCGATCCCGAGCTCGTCGGCGAAGTGCTGAAGGTGATGCAGCGTCTCGCCGAAGAAGGCCGCACGATGATCGTCGTCACGCATGAAATGGGCTTCGCGCGCAACGTGTCGAATCACGTCATGTTCCTGCATCAGGGACGCACGGAAGAAGAGGGCGCGCCGTCCGAAGTGCTGAGCGCGCCGAAGAGCGAGCGTCTGCGCCAGTTCCTGTCGGGCAGCCTCAAGTAACGTGACGCTGCAAGTTGCGATCGTCGCGCTGCCGCCGGTGTCGATGAGCGGCATTGGGCCGATCATCGACAGTCTTTCGCTCGCCAATGAAATCGACGGGCATCGTCTCTACGAATGGCGCATCTGTTCGTGGGACGGCCGTCCGGTGCCGCTTTCGGGCGGCGCACAGCTTCCCGCCGATTGCGCGTTCAACGACGCCGTGCGTTGCGACTGGCTCATCGTCGTGTCGGAGCGCTATCAGCAGTTCGCCGATTACCGGCTCTTTCTCGCGAGCCTCGCGCGCGTCGCGCCGCGTACGCCGCTCGTTTCCGGCATTCATCACGGCGTATGGTGGCTCGCGATGGCCGGGCAGCTTTCGCAATATCGCGTCGCGGTGAACTGGGAAACGTATCAGCAGTTCACCGAGCAGTTCGAGCGCGCGATCGTCAGCCAGCAGATTTTCGAAATCGACCGCGATCGCGCTACTTGTTCCGGCGGGCAAGCGGCCATCGATTTCATGCTCGCGATGATCGCGCGCGATCACGGCCCGGACCTCGCGGAGCGCATCGCGGATTCGCTCGGCATCGGCACCTTGCGCGCGGGCACGGAGCGTCAGCGCATTCCGTTCGTCACGGCGCCGGGCGAGCGGCATCCGCGCCTGAACGACGCGCTTCAACTGATGGAAGCGAATATCGAAGACCCGCTCGCCACCGATGAAATCGCGAATCTCGTCGGCATTTCGCGCCGGCAGCTGGAGCGGCTCTTTCGTCAGTATCTCGGCGCGATGCCGTCGAAGTATTACCTCAATCTGCGTCTCACGAAGGCGCGCACGCAACTGCAGCGCACGAGCAAATCGGTGGTGCAGATCAGTCTCGCGTGCGGGTTTTCATCGGCGGCGCATTTTTCCAATGCGTATCGCGACCGTTTCGGCGTGACGCCGCGCGAGGAGCGCCGTAACTGGATCGAAAAGCAGCGCGGCGGCGCGATCGACGA
>Ga0182736_1002453_pt1 | contig 14184 bp, 11 predicted proteins | sample eDN5th30CKraftBY_FD_128882 | JGI IMG/M metagenome (GOLD analysis project Ga0182736, IMG submission 128882) | Enriched backyard soil microbial communities from Emeryville, California, USA - eDNA 5th pass 30_C Kraft BY (version 2) (version 2) | ecosystem: Environmental > Terrestrial > Soil >...
CAGCTGAGCGCTACACCCCGGCTGCTGGGCGAAAGAAGCTGGAGAACGTATCGAGAATGAGAGCTGGCAAACGGACTGAGGAGTGGGAAATTACCCAATGAAATCATGGCGGTCCCTACGGGAAGGCCGCAACGCTCACCGAACAATCGCAAAATCAATGGCTTAGCAGGGCCGCTGACGGTCGAGTGATACCACCTCTTGATACCACCGACAACCGATCATCGGAGACACCTGCGATCCTAGTCCCCGGACCAAATTGCGAACTTAGAAACTCAGCATTACCGTGCGGCGCTACGGACGCGCCGCCACCAGCCCGTACACCAAGCAGCAGGCGTCTGATCTCGTTTGCGACCAGTAAGAGTGCCATCTATGAGCTTCGCTTGGCGTCGCCGATCTAGCCCTGCGCGTGTCATCCTCTATCGGACTAATTCCGCGCAGTCTGTCGATCGCGCGAAGGAACTCCTGCCAGAGGGGAAGACATACGACTTGGGTCGCAACTGGGGCGCTCGCACTGACCCTCCGCATCACACCAAGATGCAGCAGCACACTCATATCACGCGCTACGGACAGGACGTTTGGGTCGTCAACGTTGACGGCACTGACAGCCACGGCACCGATCGGGGAGATGTGCCGAACTGGGTAATGGACAAGCTTCGTAAAAAGCAGATCATAGAACGGGTTGTGCTAAAGCTCCGCGCTCTTCAAGAGCGACGTAAGTTACTGCTCGAAGCAGACGCGGCTAGCAAGCGGTTGCTGACGTTCAAACAACTGATGGAGAGAATTCGGAGGCGCCCCTAACATCCATCCCGGAGCCGGTACCAGCTGCCTCGGTCTTTTGCATAGTGACCCGCCAGCGCGTGGGAGCCAGCGACAATACTCCCCCGGAAAGGTTAGAAGCGGGATTAGCAAGGACTTCAATTGCCGGGTTTTCGCTTGCACACTTCGCCACCAAAACCAGCCAATATCCCTCTTTCAGCCTTCGCATTGCCTCCAATTCGTTCGCAGTCAGCTCGAAGTTGGAGAAACTCGCTAAAGTGGTCCCCTTAACCTCGACAGCGATGGTCTCGCCGGAGTTGTGCGCAAACTGCATGTCCCAGCCGGGGGTAAGCCCCTCATTTGCCAACCACCGGACATTTGCCGTCGGCCCGTAGAGTTTCTTCAGCCAGTTGAAAACGATCTCTTCGGCTCGGTCGCCAGCGAGTTTCGAAGTACGGCTCCGTTTGGTCCCGGACGACGCCGAGGAGGACGCGCCATTGTCATCGTCACCTCCGGCCGTCGGCTTTAGGAGCCCCGTAGAAATACGATCCGGTAGGACGACCGAGCTGAACGGAGGCAGTGAAGGTACTTCAACCTGAGAGATTGTCCCTGCGGGAAAACCGTCGGCCGCAGCCAGCAATCGGAGATACACATCCTCCGAGAGCAGGCGAACGCCATCCCGCCACTTGTTCCTCCTGATGTTCTCAAAAAAGGTCCCGTCTATCTTAGCTGGAACGGGAACGCCGAACGGTCGGTATTGGTCGACCGCGCAGTACCAAGCCCAACGCGACTTAGGAGCATCCTCGGCGATCTCGGGGTCTCTCCAAATGCGCCCGACAATTCCATGACCAAAGTATTCTGCTACACCGCGTCTGCCGCCCAAGCGCCGAACGCCGCGGTAGTAGACGAACCTCTCCCCAGGCTTGATCACGTTCCTGTAGTTGTTCGGGAAGTGGTAGTGTACGCCCGTCAAGTCTTTCCAAGCGTACTTCGATCCAGAGTTGGCGTCGTTTGAAGCAAGAACGAGAGGCACTTTGCTCTCCTCTAGAACCTGACGAGTTCACTCGCGCTAGCCGACGCCAGCGCTGAAGACAGCAGTCGCTGCGTCAGGCCCGTCATGAGCCGCATTCGTAAGTCCATCACTAACCGGAACTGCTTGTCAGCGTCGCCCGCGGGCTCGGGTATATAGTTGAGCTGTGGCCCCTGTGGATTGTCAAGCGGCAGACTGAGGGCATGCTTCTTCCCCGGTGAATTGCCGCGCGTCCGAGACTGGCGGACGCTCACTATCAGCTGCCGCCTTGACAGTGCATTGCCAATCGGCTTGAGCTCGTGTGCTGGGGGGGGCCACTATCAATGCTAAGCGCGATCAGTTTGTTTACGGGCATCGGTGGGCTGGACTTCGGAACGGAAGCTGCTGGCTTCCGTACAAGAGTCGCAACCGAACTCGACGCCGTCGCTTGTCGTGTGCTGCGACTAAATCATAAGTGGCCAGTACTTGAAGGCGACCTCAACTCAATCAGCACAGCGGACATCTTGGCTCATGCTGGATTGCAGCCGGGTGAGGCAGACTTACTAGTTGGCGGTCCGCCATGTCAGCCTTTCTCTAAATCAGCGTATTGGATGAACGGAGATACTGCTCGCTTGCGCGACCCCCGTGCGAGCACCCTGGACACCTTTTTGCGTGTCTTACAGGAGGCTCGTCCCGCCGCGTTCTTGCTGGAGAACGTCCAGGGGCTTGCCTACGAAGGGAAAGATGAAGGGCTACGCCATCTGCTCCGCGGCGTCGCGAGGATAAACAAGCGAATAGGTACCCACTATCAGCCTACCTGGCAGACAATCAACGCCGCTGACTATGGTGTGCCGCAGGTCCGGAAGCGTGTATTCATTATCGGTGCGCGGGACGGCACCCCATTTGTCTTTCCCGGCGCCACCCACGCGGACCCGTTACGTGCCTTAAACGGGCTCGAACCTTACCGAACTTCCTGGGATGCCATCGGCGACTGCACACAACCGCAGATCCCGAAGGCAGTGGCCATGGGGGGCAAGTGGAGTGACCTTTTGCCAACCATCCCCGAAGGCCAAAACTATCTCTGGCACACATCGCGAGGTGGCGGCGCCCCTCTTTTCGGTTGGCGGACACGGTATTGGTCATTTCTTCTCAAGTTGGCGAAGGATCGCCCATCCTGGACTATCCATGCGCAGCCTGGTTCGGCCACGGGGCCATTTCACTGGGACAATCGGCGGCTCACACCATGCGAGATGGCAGCGCTGCAGACCTTCCCGAAAGGGCTGAAGTATGAATGCTCTCACGCGGAGGCCCAACGCATGATTGGGAACGCGGTCCCATCTCTGATAACCGAAATTCTTGGTCGAGAAATCCGACGACAGCTCTTGCGGAGACCAACTAAGAAGCGTGAGACGCTGGCACTGCTGCCTAGCGCAAGGGGGGCGCCTCCTCCGCCGGAGCGCGTAGCGCCACTACCCAAAAAATTCCGAGCACTGATCGGAAGTCATCCCGACCATCCTGGACAGGGAAAGGGACCTGCTTACGAAACTTTCGTGTGTTAGTAAGGAGGCCAATCAACGCCATTGGGGACGGCACCGAATGTTCATGCGCAAACGCGCTGATCGGATTGACAAGATCAGCATTCGGCCAGGGGTAAGCGTCCTATCCGTTCTGCGCCATCTCAATTACAAGCCTTGGTTTGCGCTGGCAGAGTTTGTGGACAATGCCGTTCAAAGCTACTTGGCAAATCGCCCCGCCTTAGAAGCAATACACGGCAACCAGTTCGCCCTTGAAGTCTACATCAATATCGAGATCGGCGACCCGTCCCGAATATCTATTAGGGACAACGCAGCCGGTATAGCTGGCAAGGATTTCCCCAGAGCTTTTCGGCCCGCCGCCGTGCCGCCAGTGAGTTCTGGCCTATCTGAGTTCGGGATGGGGATGAAGAGCGCTGCTTGCTGGTTCGCGCCGCGTTGGCAAGTTCGGACCAAAGCCATCGGCGAAGGCGTTGAACGCACAGTTCGCTTCGACGTACACAAGATCGTCCTCGATCAGCTCGAAGAACTCGCGATCAGCGAGCACGAAGTTCCTCCTCATCTCCACTACACCGAAGTGGTGCTGCTTGATATGCACCACAAACCGTTCGGCAGAACGATCACGAAGATCAAGGAGCACCTCTCCGACATCTATCGTGTTTTCATGCGAGAGGGCTCGCTGAGGCTCTTTTTGAACGGAGAGCTGTTGGCCTTTGAAGAACCCACTATCCTCCACGCCCCATATGTACATGATGTCGGCGGCCCGGCGAGGACGTGGCGCAAAGAAATCCTTTTGGATTTTGGCAACGGTCTATCAGCACGAGGTTTCGCAGCGCTGCGAGACCCTGGCAATCACGCGCGGTCCGGGTTCGCTTTGTTCCGACGAGGCCGCCTAATCCAAGGAAGCGGTGATGAGGGATACCGTCCCTCAGCACTCTTTAAGCAGCCAGGCAGCTACAGATATTTGCGTCTATACGGCGAGTTGCATCTCGATGGCTTTGAGGTGTCCCACACCAAAGATGGGTTCCGCTGGGACGAGAATGAGCAGCCATTTCTCGACCTGCTTAGGGAAGAGCTAAGTCGAAGCGAATTGCCTTTGCTGCGCCAGGCTGACGATTACCGAGCCCTAGCAGCTCGCGCCGAACGACAGGCAATCGCAGAACTCGCTATTCACCGCGCCAGCAAAGCGTTGGAAGAGGGGCTTCCCGTCGTAGTGGACGTGGTGGCAGCGAACCCATCGAAAGTGAAGACCGACACTACTACGCTACCAGAGCAGCCCTTGCTTGCTTCGCGCCAGATTGACCTCGATTTTCGCGGAGAACGCTGGTCGATCAAGGTCGCCCTGAGCGACGATCCGGGCGAGGGTCAGTGGTTGGCAATGAGCGATGTCGCCGCCGAGGGGAAGGGCAAAAATGTTCTGGAAATTCGCCTCTCGTTGGCGCATCCATTTATGGTGCGGTTTGCGCAGACCGATGCTGAGAATTTGGAAGCGCTGGTCAGAGTTGCCTGCGCAATTGCGTTAGCGGAGGCCCTGGCAAGACGCGCAGGCATTCGGTACGCCGGTACAGTGCGCCGGAACTTAAACGATTTACTCCGTGAAGCTCTTTCAAAAAGTCATTCAGACTAGGGGATTATCCCATGCCTAATGCGCCCGCCGCGCTAGTGATCGCATTGGAGCAGCCCTTGCCGCCGGGAACTCGCTGGCAGCCGAAAGTGGGCGAGGAAGCAATTCGGCTAATGCAGCACAAACAACTGCCGGAGCAGGCAGGTCAGGATATTATCGAGACGGCCGCGGGAATACTGTCGCGGGGGCAACCGCCTGCGGATTTGGCCGGACAGCGTACTGGCCTCGTCGTGGGCTACGTGCAAAGCGGTAAGACGTTGTCGTTCACGACGGTTGTTGCGCTTGCCCGCGACAACAACGTCCCGGTCGTCATCGTAGTTGCTGGCACGAAGGAGCCTCTGTTAGTACAGACCATTGAGCGGCTTACGGACGATCTCCAGGTCACAGGCATCGCCGGGCCGCCGCGCTGGCTACATATTCGCAATCCCGATACCACGCATCGTGCTCTTGTAGAACATGCTCTGGAAGAGTGGCGTGATCCGACTGTTAGCAGTCAGGAGAAGCCCACACTGCTCTTGACCGTGCTGAAGCACAATAAGCGGTTAGAGAACCTGAATGCCCTAGTTGAGTTGCTCGACCTCAATGGCGTCCCCGCGGTCGTTATTGACGACGAGGCTGATCAGGCAAGCCTGAATAACCGCACCAATCAAAACCGGCAAAGCGCGAACTATGCGCAGCTGCTTGACCTCCGGCGCCAACTACCTAGCCATACTTTCCTACAATATACGGCGACCCCTCAAGCGCCACTACTCATCAACATCATCGACAATCTCTCACCCGACTTTCCGGAGGTGCTGGAGCCTGGAACGAGCTACGTAGGCGGCCGAGAAATGTTTAACGCAAATCGGCGCTATGCTCGTGTAATTCCTGCAGCCGACATTCCCGCGCCGAACAATCCTTTAGTTGAGCCACCGCCATCCCTCCTGCAGGCTCTTAGAGTATTTTTTGTGGGTGTCGCGGCTGGCTACCCCACGTGGGGAGCTGAAAATCCCAATCGTTCTATGTTGGTGCATCCATCACGGACCACCGGCCCTCACTTTGAGTATCTGACCTGCATAGAGCGGGTAGTCGGAGAGTGGCGGCGCTTGTTGGCATTACCTGAAAACAATCCTGACCGTCGCGACCTCGTCGCCGACTTTCGGATAGCATACGACGACGTTGGTCAATCAGAACCTCAGGTGCCACCCTTCGATGAAATCATGGCGCATCTGCCGCGAGCCATCTCTCGAACCTTTATTCGCGAGATCAACACACGGGCGGGACGAAAAACCCCGAAAATCGAATGGCAACAAGCATATGGGTGGATACTGGTTGGCGGTCAGTCGATGGATCGCGGCTTTACGGTGAAGGAACTCACCGTGACGTACATGCCGCGCGGCCCAGGAATGAGCAACGCCGACACACTGCAGCAACGTGCCCGTTTTTTTGGCTACAAGCGCCAGTACCTCGGATACTGCCGAGTTTATCTTGAGGCCGCAGTGCTGGATGCCTTTGAAGCCTACGTTGAACACGAAGAAGAGATGCGGAGCGAACTCATCGCGGTGCGCAACAGTGGGCGTCCACTCAGAGAGTGGAAAAGGCGCTTTGTATTAGACGGCGCACTGAGGCCCTGTAGGAACAATGTTATCCGGAATAGCTACGTACGCGGCAACTATAATGACGATTGGTTCTTCCCACATCTCGTGCGGATGAACCAGGGCATCATCGACGAAAACGGCCGCACCGTCGATGCGTTCAACGCGACCATCAATTTTATGCCAGACACTACTTTCGTCTCTCGCCTGCAAGCGCAGCAGCATCTGGTCTGCGACCCTGTTCCTCTGCGTAGGGTACTAGACGACCTGCTTGTTCCCTATCGCGTGGAGGCCGCGGAGGATACAGACAATATGTTGGGGCTGATGCTGCAATTAGAACGCGCCCTGACCATCAATCCTGATGAGACGGCTCGCATATATCAAATGAGACCGCAGGCAACCACTCGGAGAGGTGTGAACCAGGCGGGGCGCATTGATAGTGCGCGGCGGCTGCTCCAAGGCAAGACTGAGGCGGCTAACGCATATCCGGGCGACTTTTTCTTTCTAGATCGCAGTCGCGTGAACATACAAATTCACACGCCGGACATTACAGACGGCGCGAGAGGACCAGTAGTGCGGTCAAGAGTTCCGATCGTCGCCGTGTGGGTTCCATCTCGATTAGAGACGGATTGGCTGGCTCAGGGCAGAAACAGAGCGCAGGGGTGAAATCAGAACTCGAAGGTGAACTAGAGGCGCTCGATGCCGCTGAGGTTCACCTCGAAGATGGGCAGTTTGCAGTTCGCGAACTTGCTCGATGGCCCGGACACTATGTGGGGCGCACACACGACGGCGCGCCTTCAATATTGCTTTCTTCGAAAGACCACGGCGTCAAAGCCCCGTTGAGGCTATCTGGTCTGGACGTGAACTATTCACTGCCTTGTCGCCTTCGCCTGGGTGATGGCCCCTCGGTCGACAAGATGCTGACCACGGTGCGCTGTTCGAGCGTCGATCCAGGCGTTCGGAGATATTTCGTCCATCTGATGGAAGCTCTACTGGTTTCGGTCGGCGTGATGCCCTCGCTGGCCCAAATTGCCGATGCGATGCACAGCATAGTAGCGATCCTCCAGCACCTCAGTTCCACCGCTCGCAAGTCGGTCGCAGGTTGCTTTGGCGAGTTGATGGTCATTGAGATGAGTGCAGATGCTGCCGCGGCGATTGGGGCGTGGCGGGACGCTACTGATGATCAATTTGATTTTTCAATGGGTGAAGCTCGATTGGACGTCAAGGCGAGCGGCAACCGCAGCCGAATGCATCATTTCTCGTTCGGGCAGTGTTCGCTGCCGCCCGAAAGACTTGGTGTTCTCGTCTCGCTTTTCGTGGAAAGCTGTGGAGGCGGCACAACGATGCTGCAGCTCGTTCAAAGAATTGAGCAGAAAATTTCCGGTTACCCAAACCTTGCCTTGAAGTTGCGGCGAGTTCTCGCAGAAACACTCGGCCGCGACGCACCCTCGGCTCTCATCGCTGAGTTTGATGAACGCCTAGCCCGGAGTTCGGTGCGACTTTACAATCTCGCTCACATTCCCGCAGTGCGGCCACCCATCCCAGTTGGTGTCGATCAGGTGCAGTTTCGGTCGGATGTTTCGCAGACCGCCACCGCGCCCAGAGAAGCGCTCATAGACACGTGTCCTTTGCTAGAATTGCTGCTCCCACCATGAAGTCACGGCCACGGCGGCCACTGAAGCCGCCCATCGCCCGTCCTGGTTGGCGAGAGGGCAAAAACACTGAGCCGCGGACGGATGCCCGGACTTTATTGGCGGCGAGCGCCACACGGAAAAGGGCTTAATAGTCCCTGCCTTGTTCGGGAGTGCCACTTGAACTGTACCGTCTGCGATCGCGCGATGAACGGATGACCTTTCGATGCCGACCCCTCCGAGGCGGCGGTCACGAGCCTCCCTTCGATCCGCCGGGCCTTTAGCCTCGCCCCTGGTAGCATTGCCTTTGACCCCGACGCCTCACCAGCCCAGGTCGGTATCTATTGAGTGTCACAAACCATCCTTTGTGACACCGTGCCATTGACAGTGCCATAGCTTGGGCATTAGAGTGCCACAAGTTGGTGCCAACGATAGGGGGCGCAAAGGTGGCAAAGACGCTGTTCTATGCGCGGGTCTCTACGCGCGACCAGAAGCTGGACCTTCAACTCGACGCCGCCCGTATGCTCGGCGTCAAGACCGCCGACATCTATGTCGAGAAGGCGTCCGGTGCTCGGCACGACAGGCCAGTACTGACGAAGGCAATCGCGGAGCTTAGGCCGGGAGACACCCTCGCTTGCTACAAACTCGACCGGATCGGACGGAGCCTCGTGCACGTCACGAAGCTGATCGCTGATTTGGAGGATCGCGGCATCCACTTCCGCACAGTCGAAGATGGTCTCAGCACACAGGGTTCGACGGGGAAGCTGATCCTGCACGTCCTTGGGACTGTCGCTCAGTTCGAGCGCGACCTCATCCTTGAGCGCACGAAAGCGGGCTTGGCGGCGGCGAGGAAGCGCGGCACTCGCCTCGGACCACCGATCAAGTGGTCACCCGACATGGCGGCGAAAGCTCGCCGTCTGATGACGAAGGACGGCCTCAACGCAGATGATGCAGCGAAGGTCCTAGGCGTGAGCCGACGCACGATGTTCCGAGGCTTGAAGGCTGCCCGTGACCATGACGAGTTCGTCCGTGCCGAATAGGGTGCTGCTGTGCCAGCCACGCCCCCTACGGGGGGAATTTCCCTGCCGGAGATATTCAAACGCCACTTCAGATTTTCGCAGTAGAACATCGGACGGACCCTGTTCAACTCCTCAAGGCCATCGTCTGCCGAAGCCAATTGCTGGCCTACTAAGACCAACCTCAACCTCAGTGGCACCTAGAAAAACTGCTGAAGGCTCCTAAACGTCGGCGTAAGGCCACTTGCGGTGGGATCTAGGATGCTCTTTTAGGCTAGCGCCTAGGTGGGGCTGCTGGCAGTGATCCTGCTGCTGTATCCCCACCTAGGTGAATACGTTGGGAGTACCGTAGCCACCGAACTTGATCATCCCTCGACCAATCCACCTAAGTGCATCGAGGAGTATCCATATAGAGGGGGGCGTAACGAGCGTCTCCTGGCGAGAGGAGTGAGTAGGGTGCGGCAGGGGGCCTTTTGCGCCCGTCAGACCCTCCTGCCGCCTCATACCACCTAGGCCGCCGCCGAGGCCGCCAAAAGGGCCTCTGCCGCACCAGTACGGGCACGTTCTGCGGGGCCTGGACGATATGGGATCACCATCGGCCCTCCGCGATCCCTCTCCACCACTGAGAGGAGAGCAGCAGCTTTCGCACTCTTAAACCGAAGGCTGACGACCCATTTATCCGGCTTCAGCGCCGACGGGACATAAATCTCAAAGGGTCCAGTATGGCCGCGAGCAACGAGGGCACGGGCAGCTGCGTGTGCTGGGTCCGAGGAGCGTTCAACGAGCAACTCGCCCTCCGGGGTGTCGAGGTGCATGGAGTAATAGCGCCCCTTGGGGTGCCACTTCTGACTGCGACGATAGACTTTGAGGTGCATGGTTCTCCTGGGTTGCGGCGGGGGTATAAGCAGACGGCCTCCCACGCTCAGGCTGCGGTAGGTGCCCGAGGGTCAGAGAGGCCGGTAAAAGGGTGGGTGCCGCACGGCTGGGCAGTCTGGCGAGGGATCGTCGCGCCCGTCCACCTCTGCCAGCGGAGCAAAGACGGCTGGGGTTGGCTGAGAGACGACAGGCAACCGAGAGGTACGGGCGGTTCGGCCGATTACTCCGAAGGAGTGGTCCTTATTGGCAAAACACACCGACGATCAGACACAAAAGATGTGGGCTCTATCCGTACAACGGGCGTTTCTGCCAGGTAGTCCTAAGCGGTGGAGCTAATCGCAGCGGCCGTTCCGAGGAAGCAACTTTGACGAGCGAGCACGGCAGGCGGGTACCGCTGAGGACCGAACTCCCCCTGGGAAGTCAGCCCAATCGCCAGCTCAGGAAGGCTGTCGGACTGCGGGTTTTTCCTAGTTTCGGCCTACGGGAGAGCGTTCCTGCTCCTAATGGGTTACCTAATTCAAATTTAGAAAGTTATTCTCAAGAACGGGCTATTTCAGGGGGCTCCGTAGAAAAACTCATCCTCGCCTCCGGGCAATGCCGAGCGAGCAATGGTGGGGCCGCATGCGCTCCTTACGCCCCCCTCTATACGGATACTTGCTGCATGGTTCTCAGGTGCAAGTGAGAGAAGCGAGGTGCTACGCCTGTTCTCACCATCAGCCTCAATCCACTAGCAGCGTCTCCACCGACGGGGCTTGCTTCTTGACCACCCCTTGCATTCCCGTGCGGCTCTCAAACACCTTCAGCATGATGGTGGCGACCCTATCGGTAGCCGAGGCCGGGCACAGTACGGCATCGTGGATTGGCAGGACGGTCATGCCCTCGGCGAAGCATGAGCGCATGACGGCGACAAGGATGTCGCTCTCTGTCCTCATCAGCTCAAACCCCACCATCGTGCCGAAGCATTCGGTGACGACTGGGTGCTGCGCCTTGATGTGCCCGATCATCGTATCGAGCGACGAGCGCGGCGGGAATTTCTGAGCGACGCCACGAGGCCACTTCTTCAAAGCGGAAGGTCCATAGAGGAGCGCGGCGAAGAGGCTCTTTATGCCCTCGCGATGCTTCGGCGGGATGCCCTCGATGGCGTATGGGTCCACCTCAGGCGGGAACGTTGCGCCGAGGTGGGCGTACAGCAGGCGCGGCATCATCGCCGCGTAGTCCACTTCAGCGACCGCGTCGCCGCCGATGGTCAGCGCGGTGCGACGCACCTCCTTCGGCAGGTCCATCCAAAAGCCACCAGCGAGACGACCGCCGTGGCAAAAATCTTTTCGCCCGTTGTTGAACATGCGCCGGAGCCAGCGGTCGCCAACGTCCACGCGGCCCGACAGGCTGACGCTCAGCGACAGATCCGCGTTATCAAGTGCTTCGTTGATGTCGTGCATCTCGGCTCGAAGTGCATTCGAGACATCGTCGTCGGTGTATGAAATCAGCTCATTTAGCATCGCCCCCGTCTGGGCATAGGTGTCGAATGGGTCGGGTAGCTCCTCGCTTTGGTGCCGCGCAACAGTGGTCTTCGTGTTGCGAAGGATGATCGGCTCGCCGCCCGAACGGCGCCCGAAGTCGGCGAACGAAAGGCCGCTCGCGAGCTGGACGAGACGTGGAGATGCAGCGAACGTGGTTCGGCGGCCCTTCCCTTTCTCGGGCCGCACTCCCCATTCCACCGTCAAGGCCCCTATACCCTCGGGGCCAAGCCGTGTGAGGAGTTCTTTCATCGGCTCGTACGGCCGGGGTTCGTAGCGCGACCGCTGCTGCCTGCCGAGGCTGACTGCAACGCTGATTGTGCTATCGTTCAGGTGACAGTGTAGTGCGTCACAGACGATGGCTTCCACCATGCGCTCGTGCTTTGCCTGATCATCGGGACGCCGCCGCCTCTGCCTCGGCGTGTGCGCCTTTTCCCATGCCTCAAGCTCGACGGCGAGGTGGGCAACGAGCCGCCGTGCCTTGTCGCTGCGAGCGCGGCGCTCCGGGACGAAAAATGCGTCGATTGAGAGTGATGAACTGTTGTCGCTCATTAGCCGGGGGACTTGAACATAGTGTTGATCGAGGTGTGAGCCGCACCGTGCTTTGGCCCTGCTCGTCAGCCAGCCGATTTGGACGGATAAAGGTGAGCAAGGGAGAGACCAGGGTACTCCGCCTTTGCCACCGCCTCGGCAAGCCTCTCCATGCCATAACGCGACGCCATGTCTTTGGCACCGTAGCGTCGTCCGACGCCGCCACCCTTGTGACCAGTCAGAGCGTCGTTAATATCTTCGCTCTCACCCTTGGCCCGCAGGGCATCCTTGAAATTGTGCCGAAAGGAATGAAATACAGGACCGGCATCAGAGATGCCGATCTCCGTCAGGTAGCGCCCGAACCACTTCGACCAGTTGTCGGCGAAGCCATCTCGCGCTCCCTTTTTCAGCAGAGGGAAGAGGGGCGCCTTCGGATCAGCTTTGCGGCGGTTCGCAACGAGTTCGAGAAAGCCGAGGCGCACTAGTTCGGGGTGAACAGGCACAATTCGTCGTGATGATTTGGTCTTTAGGCGGGCACCGCGCTCTCGGTCCTCCTTAATCTCGAAATAGTCGATGCCGCTGCGCTCATCCTTTTGGACGTTGTCTGCTGTCAATGGGGCAAGCTCACCCTGCCGGGCGCCGGTGAAGAGCGCAAGCAGAGGCAGCCAGTACGCAGCCTCACCGCACCCTGCTTGGGGGCGGTCGGCCTCGCAATACACACGCGATCCAAACAGGAGATTGAGTTCGTCAATCTTCCAAGGATCGCGGTCGGGCTCTGGTTCGTCCACACGCATTCGCGCGAATGGATCCGCCCATGGCCGGTCATCTGAGGTGAAGCCGTTGTCATGCGCCCAGATAACGACAGCCTGCACACCGCCCAGCAGCTTATTGATAGACGCTGGTTGAAGCCGAGGTGCGTCTGGGTTCTTTCCTGACCACTCCACTAGAGTTGGCAGGTCGGCGTTTCTCAGGGGACCGGATCGCCTCACGGGTATCATCTGAAGCGCCTCGCGGTATTCGCGCACGTGTCTGCGCGTGATGTCTTCAATCCGAAGATCGCCATGCAGCTCGATGAAGCGTCGAACGGCGTTGTGGAACTCACGTTCGGTACTGTTGGTTGGCTGCTTAGCTTTTTTCCACCCCTCGAATGCAGCGCTCAATGTGTCGGACCCCGGCGAGGAGGGTTTGATGTCCGTGGGCGGCTCAACGAGGCGCGGGGTATCTACGACCTCGCCAACATTGCGTTTGCCTATTGCTTCAAGGCCCTGGACGTGGCGCTTGAGAACGGCCGACCCGAGTGCCTTATACGCCGGAGATGCTGGATCCAGATCGCACCGAAAGACTTCCTTGAGTTCGTCTAGCTCTTCTTCGACGAATGAGATGTCTCCACGAGCCAGGGCGGCTTTCGCGGCGGGCAAGACAATGTCTACAGCCTGTTCGCTCTGGTTAAACTCTCTGTCGGTCATGCCGTAGGCCGGCGGGGGTAGCTGATCGAACCCCGTGGCCGCCGCGATGCCAAGCTCAGCGAGTTGTTTCGCGACCCCATTATACACCTGCTCGGAGCCGCTACCGTCGCGGCGGCCCTCCTCATCCTCGCTCAGCAAGACCGCATAGTGGTAGTCAGCCATCACGGCGATCTCGCTCGCGTTAAGGCTGTCGCGTTTTGGGATAGGGCTCAGGAGCGCCGCAGCCTTGGCGAGGATGGCATCGAACTCCATCAACATTGGCAACGCCGCTGTGTTGGCCGTGCGAAGGTCTTTTGTGCCGAGCGACCGCTGTAACCACGATACACGCGAACGGCCATCAGCGAGCACTCTCGCAACGGCCTCCTCATGCCCCTTCGGCACCTTCTTGCGCACGACATAAGTGCCGTGGCGGTTCTTCACCACACCCATAATTGCTCGCATGATTGATACCACCCGCTGATACCACCAGGGAGGCTGCAAGCAACTGATTTCGCGGGATTATCGTAGGATCAACCACTTAGGTTGACTGTGGCGGTCCCTACGGGAGTCGAACCCGTCTTTTCAGATTGAAAATCTGACGTCCTAACCGATAGACGAAGGGACCAGCAGGCCGATGGGTATAGGGGCGATTTGCGCCCCGCGCAAGCAACTG
>Ga0182736_1002455_pt1 | contig 14177 bp, 13 predicted proteins | sample eDN5th30CKraftBY_FD_128882 | JGI IMG/M metagenome (GOLD analysis project Ga0182736, IMG submission 128882) | Enriched backyard soil microbial communities from Emeryville, California, USA - eDNA 5th pass 30_C Kraft BY (version 2) (version 2) | ecosystem: Environmental > Terrestrial > Soil >...
CGAGGCCAACGTGCCGTTCCCCTCCCGCCTCGGGCGGCCCGAGGAATACGCGACCCTGGTGAAGGCCATCATCGAGAACGACATGCTCAACGGCGAAGGCATCCGCCTCGACGGCGCTTTGCGCATGCAGCCGAAGTAGCCGGCACTAAAGCATCGGACGCAAAAGTGGGAACCGGTTTTGCGTGGGAAGATGCGAGACAAACAAAAGCTTAGAGCATCGGACGTGAGTTCGAATTCACGTTCGATGCGTTAGCTCAATCCGAGAAACAGCGCCGTATCGGGGTCGATCGGGATCCCGGTGCGGTCCCGCTCCGCCATCGTCTGCCATTCCCGGTCTCCCGGCGCGAGAATTGTTGCGCCGTCTCGCGCCGGTGAGGCCCGCAGGCCTGCCAGATACTGCGCCATGAGCGCATCGTAAGTCTCGCGTCCCACGAAACGTTCCGGATCGATGGCGAGGCAGAAATGGCCGATATCGTGACGCTCGGTCTGGCCATCGCCCAGGGGCGGAACGAGATGATCGGGCGTCGCGCCGGTCAGCACCGCCGACAGGATCGTCACCAGGCCGGCGAGCCCCGCCCCCTTGAAGCCGAAACCGGCGCCGCCGAGCGGCATCAGGATCTCGGCCAGATGCGGATCGCGGGTCGGCTCGCCCTGGAGATCCGCGGCGATTTCGGCGGGCAGCTGCCGTTGCAGGGAGCGGAACAGCAGGACGCGGTTATAGGGAATCGCCGAGGTGGCCATGTCCAGGAGCCAGGGCCGCGAATCGCGCACGGGTGCCGCGACGGCGATGGGATTCGTTCCGTGAAATCGCTCCGCGCCTCCGTGGAGGGCCACGAGCGAATCCGCATTCGTGGTCGAGAGCGCGATAAGCCCGGCTTCGGCGCCCGCCAGGGCATAGGCTCCGGCCGCGCCGTAATGGGTCGAATGCGCAATGCCCACGGCCCCGATGCCGCTCTCCCGCGCGATCCGGCAGGCCTCCTCCATGCCCGCATAGGCGGCCGCATGGCCGAGGCCGTGGTCGGCATCCAGCATGGCGGTCGCGGCAGCTTTGCGCTCGATTCTGAAGGAAGGAGAACCGTTGATCTGCCCGCTTCGCAGACACGCGGCATAATAGGCGGTCAGCCTGACGCCATGGCTGTCGACGCCGAGGCGCGAGGCATGCAGCATGGCGCGCGTGGCCGCCGTGGCGGATGCCTCGTCGGCGCCTGCATCGCGCAATGCGGACAGAACCCGCTCCCGCAGGAGCGCCGACGGATAAGACCGGCTTTCGACCGTTTGGCTTGATGTTTCGGGCACGATCCGCCTCTCCATGACGGCTCATGCTTTGTCAGGACGCGCGGTGTTTCGCAACCGCCCGCATCCGCTACGAGGTCACGTCGCCCCGGTTCTCCGGATAGCTGATCAGATCCGGCGTGCAGAGCCAGGATTCGCGGCGCTTGGTCCAGGTCTCATAGGTGGGCGTGAAAAGATCGGGCTCGTCGAAGGCGCCGAGCATGATCTCGATCTCGTCGCCATCCTCCGAAAAGAACACGAGGGAACCGCATTGCGGACAGAAGCGGTTCTGACCTCCGGGAGACGCTTCCCAACCTCGGCTCTCACCGGCGATGGTGACCTGGTCCGCGGGAAAGACCGCGAAGGCATTGAAGACGCTGCCGGTCGCCTTGCGGCAGGTCATGCAATGGCACAGGCCCACGCGCTTCGGCTCGCCGCGCGTCGTGAAGGTCAGCTGCCCGCAGGCGCAGCCGCCCGTGCGGATGGGTGTCTCAGTCATGGCTTATCTCTTCGGCTCATCTCTTCGTCTGCCCGGCCGCCATCTGGTCCATGCGCTGCGCCAGCTCGATGTCGCGGCGCGTCAGGCCCTTGGCGTCATGGGTGGCGAGCGTCACCTCGACCTTGTTGTAGGTGTTCGACCATTCCGGATGGTGGTTCATGGCCTCGGCCACGAGCGCCACGCGGGTCATCCAGCCGAAGGCGGCGTTGAAATCGTCGAAGACGAAACGCTTGGTGATCGCGTCGCGGCCTTCGACGAGCGCCCAGCCGTCGAGGGCCGGCAGGAGTTCGGAACGTTCTGATTCGGTCAGGCGGGGCATCGGCGTGCTTCATCGTGAGGACAGGGTCGCCTTAGTGATGAAGCGCGTCCGCCAGGTTTCAAGCCCTCGGCGCATCGTGCGGGCAAGTGGACTCGGTTTTCGCTGACGCGGTCCCCTGTGTCCGATGCTTTAGGCGATGCCGAGGAGACGAATGAGCCCCAGGCTGATCGCGAGCAGCACCAGGAGCGAGAGCGTGACAGCCAGCGTCACCCGCGCGCCGACGGTGCGGAGCACCTTGAGATCCACCCCGAGGCCGAGCGCCGCCATGGAGATGACGGTGAGCAGCGTCGCCGTCGGCACGATGGCCCGCAGGACCGCATCGGGGACGCGGCCGACGGAGCGCATGAGCGCGAGTCCCAGGAAACCGACGATGAACCAGGGCACGAGCCGGTTCCAGGCCAGGCTCGGCCGGGCCCCCTGCGCGCCGCGCCCGGCGACGAGGGACAGGGCGATCACCACCGGTCCCAGCATCAGCACGCGCACGAGCTTCACCAGGGTCCCGACCTGCGCGCTGACGAGGCCGACCGGCACGGTCGCGGCCAGCACCTGCGGCACCGCATAGACGGTGAGGCCCGCCAGCACCCCGTACTGGGTCTCCGACAGGCCGAGCACGGGCACCAGCAGGGGCAGGGTGAGCACGACGATCACACCGAGGACGGCCGTGAACGCGATGGAGGAGGCGACATCCTCCGGCGTGGCGCCGATCACCGGCGCCACGGCGGCGATCGCCGAGTTGCCGCAGATGGAGTTGCCGCAGGCGACCAGGATCGCCATGCGCCGGGGCAGCCCGAGCCGGCGCCCGAGCCCGTAGCTCGCCCCGATGGCGAGCATGACCACGACGGCGATGCCGAGGATGAGGCCGAGACCCGCATCGAGCACGGCCTGGAAGCTGATCGAGGCGCCGAGCAGCATCACGGCGAATTCGAGCAGGGTCTTGGCGGAAAAGCCGATGCCGGGAACCCAGCGCCGGTCCGGCGTCCAGAGGGTCCTCACGACGTTGCCGATGAGGATCGCGATGACGAGCGCCTCGAGCCAGGGCCGCCCGGTCCAGTGCTCCTCGAGCCCTTGCAGGCCCATCGCGACAAGCGCGATCGCCGCGCACAAGGCGATGCCGGGCGCCAGTTGTGCGATGCGGGGGCGGATCATGGCTGCGCTTCAGTCCTGGATTTCAGCTCCCGGGGCTAGTCCCAAGACCGGCAGGATGCAAGCGCGAAACTCTCCCATTGTCATTCCGGGGCCGCGTAGCGGAACCCGGAACCCATAACCGCCGCCGTTGCAGAGAAGCGTGACGCTGCTCGCTCTATCTTGAGCTGTCGTGTCTATGGGTTCCGGGCTCGGCCTTTGGCCGCCCCGGAATGACACTGTGAGTTCTCTCAATCCCCGAACCCGTCCTCGATGGCGCGCCAGTCTTGTGTCAGCGCGAACGAATCGCGGTCGATGACGATGAAGCAGCCGCCGCCCGGATGCCCGGGGCGGCTTTCCTTGCCGATCTCGACCTTCTGCAGATGCGCCGTCAGCAGGGCTCCGACACCGCCATGGGAGACCACGACGATGTCGTCCGAGGTCTCGTCCTCTCGCAGGATCCGGCGGATGGCGTTCACGATGCGGGTCTGCGCGTCGACGGCGCGCTCCCAGCCGCGGATGCTCTCGTGCGGGCGTCCGAAGAATTCGGCCACCACCTCCCAGAATTCCGGCGGCGCGATGTAGCCCGTCGAGGAGCGGTCGTTCTCGCCCAGATCCTCGTCCGTCTCGTAGGAGAGGCCGAGGGCTTCCGCCACGATGGCGGCCCCGTCCATCGCCTTCTGCTCGGTGCTGGAATAGACGGCGGACACGTCCCTGTCCGCGAGCAGCCCGGCGAAGCGCTCCATGCGGGCGCGGCCCGTGGCGTTCAGGGGCCATTCGGGAATGGGCCGGGCGGGATCGATGACCACCTCGGGGTGGGTGATGAAGATGAGCGAAGCCATGAGGTTGATGTAACTGGCTTGCATGCACCCGTCGAGTCAGCTCAAGGGATAGGCCGCCTCGACGATGTAGGGCCCGCCGCCCACGGAAGCCCGGGAGGAGTACAGGACGAAGCGGTCGGCCGTGAAGGTCAGTTTCGGGAAATGGCCCCTCGTGGCGATGTACTTCGCCACATCGACGGGCGAGACGTTGCGCATGCGCGCCAGGGTCACGTGCGGAGTGAACCTGCGCGTCTCCGGCGGCAGGCCGACCTGGCGCACGAGACGTTCCTGCTCGGCCTGCAACTCGTTCAGCTCGTTGTTGCCCGCAACATGCGCGAAGACCGCGCGGGGCTTCCCGCCCCCGAAGGTGTCGAGCCCGTCGATGGTGATGGCGAGTGGGGCGCGCTGGCGCCTTTCGCTCAGGATCGACGTGACATCGTCGGCCATGCGCTCGTCGATGTCGCCGATGAAGCGCAGGGTGAGGTGATAGTTCTCGGGATCGACCCAGCGGGCGCCGGGCAGGCCGCCGCGAAAGCCCGAAAGGGCCTGGCCGATCTCGGCCGGGATCTCGATGCCGGTGAACAGGCGGGGCATGCGACACCTCCCGGGTTGCTGGTCTGATTGAGACGAATGGCAGGAGCGGTTTGTTCCGCGTGGGATCAGGCCCCCGCCGCCATCACCGGGCTTGTCCTGGTGATGACGCTCTTGCGAGACGCGGCGCTTCTCCTCTTTCGGTGACGGCTCAGCTCATCCGCGCCAGATCGCCGAGGAGGCTCGCCGCGACGGTGATCTTCGACAGGGTCAGGCCCGACGAGACAATGCCGTCGACCGCGCTGCGGATGCGGTTGACGTCGGCGCCGCGCTTGTCGCTCCAGGCACGCACGGCTTCAGTGCCGGACAGGTCCTGAGACGACACCTCGGCGGTGAGGCCGCGATGCGCATAGGCGATGCTGTCGATGGCACGGTCGAGCGCGAGACGGTCGAAATAGTCGCTCACGGTGATGGCCTGAGCGGCACTGATGAGCGCGCCGAGCCGGAACGATGCTTCGAGCGCGAAATGAGTGCGGGCGATGTCGCTGACGGGCTTGCCGGTCTTCTGCGCCGTCTGCCCGATGTCGGGCGCCGCCCCCAGATCGGGCAGCGACGCGATGCGGCGTGCCAGTTCTTCCGGCGTGCCCGCGTCCACCAGCGCCTTGGTGCGTGCGTTCCATGCCTCCTGGGCTTCGGGCGAGAGCGTGTCGGTGAGGCTGCGCTCCACCTCGGCGATGCCGGCCCTATAGGTGCCGATGATCTCGTCGAGGGAATGGTTCACGAAGTCCACGTTGCGGATGAACCAGACGATCCGGTTCATCAGCAGATCCTGCAATTCGCCGTAGAGATGCAGCTGCATCCGGCCGGACACGACGCCGTCGAGCGCGTCGATGGCGACGTTCATCTCGGTGAGGCCGAAGGAATCGCGGGTGGCCGCGTAGGCCGCCGCGATGGTCGGTGCGTCCGCTCCGGTCTGGTCCACGAGGCGCGCCACCATGGTCGGGCCGCCCCGGTTGATGATGGCGTTGGCGAGCTGCGTCGCGATGATCTCGCGGCGCAGGCGGTGGGTCGCGATCGCATCCGGGAAACGCTCGCGCATCTCGGTCGGGAAGTAGCGGTCGAGCTCCTTGCCGAGATACGGATCGTCCGGCACGGGGCTTTCGAGCAGCTCGTCGTGCAGCGCCAGCTTGGCATAGGCGAGCAGCACCGCGAGCTCCGGACGGGTGAGCGCCTCGCCCCGGCGGGCGCGCTCCGTCAGGTTGTTGTCGTCGGGCAGGTACTCGACCGTCCGGTTGAGGCGCCCTTGAGCCTCCAGCATGTGCATGAGTCGGCGTGCGAAGCCGAGATCGGCGGCGCCGCGCTGCTCGGACAGCGAGAGCGCCAGGGTCTGGAGATAGTTGTTGCGCAGCACGAGGGCCGCGACGTCCTCGGTCATGTCGGCGAGGAGCGCGTTGCGCTGCTCCTGCGTGAGGCGTCCGTCGCGCTCCGGCGTCGTGAGCGCGATCTTGATGTTCACCTCCACGTCGGAGGTGTTGACGCCGGCCGAGTTGTCGATGGCATCCGTGTTGAGGCGCACGCCGCTCTGCGCCGCCTCGATGCGTCCGCGCTGCGTGACGCCGAGATTGGCGCCCTCGCCGATCACCTTGGCGCGCACCTCCGGGCCGGTGATGCGGATCGCGTCGTTGGCGCGGTCGCCCACCTGCTCGTCCGTCTCGACGGAGGAGCGGATATAGGTGCCGATGCCGCCGAACCAGAGCAGGTCGACGCGGGCCTTCAGGATCGCGTTCATCACCTCGGCGGGTGTCGCCTGCGGCTTGTCGATATCGAGAAGCGCGCGCATCTCGTCCGAGAGCGGGATCGATTTCGCGTTGCGCGGGAATACGCCGCCGCCGTGAGAGATCAGCGACTTGTCATAGTCCTGCCAGCTCGAGCGGGGCAGGTTGAACAGCCGCTCGCGCTCCCGGTAGGAGGCCTCCGGATCCGGGTTCGGATCGATGAAGATGTCCCGGTGGTCGAAGGCCGCCACGAGCTTGAGCGCCCGCGACAGCAGCATGCCGTTGCCGAACACGTCGCCCGACATGTCGCCCACGCCCGCCACCGTCACCGGAACCGTCTGGATGTCGATGTCCATTTCGCGGAAGTGGCGCTTCACCGCCTCCCAGGCGCCGCGGGCCGTGATGCCCATCTTCTTGTGGTCGTAGCCCTGGCTGCCGCCGGACGCGAAGGCGTCGCCGAGCCAATGGCCCTTCTCGATGGACAACGCATTGGCGATGTCCGAGAAGGTCGCCGTGCCCTTGTCGGCCGCGACCACGAGATAGGGATCGTCGCCGTCATGGCGCACCGTGTCCGGCGGGGGAACGATGCTGTCGCTGACGATGTTGTCGGTGAGCTGCAGCAGCGTGCGCACGAAGATGCGGTAGCTCTCGGTGCCCTCCGCCAGCCAGGCCTGCCGGTCGCTTGCCGGCGGCAGGTGCTTGGGCACGAAGCCGCCCTTGGCGCCCACCGGCACGATGACGGCGTTCTTGACCTGCTGCGCCTTGACCAATCCCAGCACTTCCGTGCGGAAATCCTGCGGCCGGTCGGACCAGCGCAGGCCTCCGCGCGCCACCTTGCCGAAGCGCAGATGGACGCCTTCGACGCGGGGCGAATAGACGAAGATCTCGTAGAGCGGCTTCGGCAGGGCCAAACCTTCGACCTTGGCGCATTCGAACTTGAACGCGATGGTCTGGCGCGGCAGGCCGTTCTCTTCGAGCTGGAAGAAGTTGGTGCGGATCGCGGCTTCGATCAGGTTGACGAAGCGGCGCAGAATCCGATCGTCGTCGAGGCTTGTGACCTCTTTCAGCTGGTCCTCGATCCGCTCGCGGATGGCGGCTTCCGCGGCCGCGCGTCCGTCGTCCCGGCGCGGGTCGAAACGCGTGTAGAACAGCTTGACGAGATCGGCCGTGATCGTGCCGTGGCGGGCCAGGGTCTCGGCGATGTAGTCCTGTGCGTAGGTGACCTGGATCTGGCGCAGGTAACGGCCGAAGGCCCGCACCATGGCGACGTCGCGCCAGCCGAGGCCGGCTTCCAGGACGAGCCGGTTGTAGCCGTCCGATTCCGCCAGTCCCCGGAAGAGCGCGAGGAGCGCCGCTTCGATGAGCGCCTGGATCTCGTCGATCTCGATGACGCCGCCGGAGGCGCGCTCCAGGGTCATGTCATGGAGCCATATCCGGTGCGCGTCCGAGAAGGCGACCCGGTAGGTTCGCTCGTTGACGACGCGGAAGCCGAGATTTTCCAGAAGCGGCACGCGCTCCGACAGGGGCAGCGCCATGTTGAGCGAGAACAGCTTCAGGTTCACGCGGGTTTCGTCGTCGGCTTCGCGGCGATAGAGGTCGACGGCGCGGGGCCGGGCCTCCGAGAGCTGCTCCAGGAGGGCGATGTCGGCGATGGCCTGCTCGGCCCCGAACGCCTCGCGGTAGGCCGCGCTGAAGGCTTCGCCGTAGCGGGACGCCAGAGCCCGCGCGCGGGCGCCGCCGACGCTGGCGTCGAGCGCATCGCGCAGTGCGTCGCTCCAGGTGCGCACGATGGCGGAGATGCCCTTCTCCAGGGCCTCCCGCGGCACGTCCGGGGTCTCGCCCTCGTCACGGCCGATGATGTAATGGGTGCGGGCGAGGGGGCCTTCCGGGTAATCCGGATAGGAGGCGGAGACGCGGCCGCCGTAGATGCCGGCCAGGAACTGGCCGATGCGCTGGCGCGCCTGGGTGTCGTAACGGTCCTTGGGCACGAAGACGAGCACCGAGACGAAGCGGTCGAACTCGTCCACGCGGGCGAGCGCCCTCACCCGCGGCCGCTCCGACAGGTTCATGATCTCGATGGCGAAGCGGTAGAGCGTGTCCTCGTCGATCTGGAACAGCTCGTCGCGTGGGTAGCTTTCGAGCACGTTGAGGAGCGCGCGCCCCGCGTAGCTCGCCGGATCGAAGCCCGCGCGGGCGACGATCTTCTCCACCTTGTGCCGCAGATACGGCACCTCGCCGGTGGTGTTGGTGTAGGCGCTTGCCGTGAACAGGCCGACGATGCGCAACTCGCCCCGCAGATGCCCGCTCTCGTCGAACAGCTTGATGCCGACATAGTCGAGATGCGCCCGGCGATGGACGCGCGACTTCACGTTCGCCTTGGCGATGATGAGCGCCTTCGGGCGCGCCAGGAAGGCACGGATCTCCGGCGTCATCGCCACGAGCTCGCGCCCGCGGCGCAGCACGCGCACGGACGGATCGCGCAGGAGGCCCAGGCCCGATCCTTCGACAGGATCGGCCGCCGTGTCGTCCGAGGGCAGGCGGTATTCGCGAAGACCCAGGAACGTGAAATTGTCCCGTGAGATCCAGTCGAGGAACGCGATCGCTTCCTTCACCTCGTCCTCCGGCAGGGGCGGAGGATTGAGGCGGTAGTTGTGAACGATCTCGGCGATCCGGGAGCGCATGCCCGGCCAGTCATGGACCGCGACGGAGACGTCCCGGTGGACGAGGCGCATGGCCTCGATCAGGCGGGTGCGGGTCTCGGGATCGTCGAGGCGCGGAAGGTGGATATGGATGAAGCTCTCGCGCTTCACGCCGAGCCGCAGGGCGGCCGTGGCCTCGCCCACGAGGCGCACGAGCGCGCCGCCCGCGTCCCGCTCCACCGCCAGGATCGGGTGGGCGACGAGCAGCGGCTCGTAGCCTTCGTCCACGACCTCCGCGAGGGTCGAATCGAGGAGGAACGGCATGTTGTCGTTGACGATTTCCAGCACCGTCACGTCCTGGCGCCGTCCCTCGCGCTCGATCTCGAAATCGAACAGGCGGATATCCGCCCCGTCGGCGGTGCGGGAGGCCTTCAGGTGCTCGAAGGCTTCCGCAGCGAGATCCGCCAGGGTCTTCGGCGAATAGGACGCGAGATCCTCGGACGGGACGCGCCCGTACAGGTCGCGCACGAAGGTGGGTGGAATGGCCTTATGGCCTTTTTCCAGCACGGCGACGGCTTCCGCCGTCAACTCGCTTCCGCTGGTGGGGGTGTCCAGCTTCATGCGCGCATCCTCTTATCATATTTGGTTGCGGGAGCGTTGCCACAGTGCGGCAGGCTGCGCAACAGAAGCATAGGGTTCAGGACAAAGTAGGGTAAAGTTGTTGCGTCGCACAGGCACTTTACGCTGCCTTGGCCTCCTCCGACGACAGATTCGCGTCGCCCCATTCCTTCATGGCCATCAGCACGGGCTCCAGCGAACGGCCGCGTGCGGAGAGCGTGTATTCGACCCGGGGCGGCACCTGGGCATAGACGGTCCGGACGATCAGGCCGTCGGCCTCCAGCTCGCGCAACTGGTGGGTGAGCATACGCTGCGTAATCGACGGGATGAGCCGGCGCAGTTCGTTGAAGCGCAAGGTCCCGCGCAGGAGCTTGTAGAGCACGATGATCTTCCACTTGCCGTCGATCAGGCTCATGGTCCTTTCGACGGAGCAGCCCTGCATCCTCTGCGCCTTCTGCGGCATCATGGTATCCTTTTCGACACTATGGGCTGTTTTTGTGCGTTCTTGCGATGCCTAACACTATGCTCAACTATGTTTCCGTCAACAGGAGACATGCCATGCGCGCCGTCGGTTACCAGCAATCCCTTCCCGTCGACCAGGACGGCTCCCTCGTCGATATCGACCTGCCCCGTCCCGAGCCCGGTCCGCGCGACCTGCTCGTCGAGATCAGGGCGGTGTCCCTGAACCCGGTCGACACGAAGGTTCGCATGCGGGCGCAAGCAGAGCCGGGCGGCTGGAAGGTCCTGGGCTTCGATGCGGCCGGGATCGTGCGAGGGGTGGGCCAGGACGTCACCCTGTTCAGGGAAGGCGACGAGGTGTTCTATGCCGGCGCCATCACGCGGCAGGGCACCAATGCGGAATTCCACGTGGTGGACGAACGGCTGGTCGGCGCGAAGCCGAAATCCCTCGGCTTCGAGGAAGCGGCCGCCCTGCCGCTGACCACGCTGACCGCCTGGGAAACCCTGTTCGACCGGCTGGAGGTCAAGCGTCCGGTGAAGGGCGCCGCCGACGCCATCCTGATCGTGGGCGGGGCCGGCGGCGTCGGCTCCATCGCGATCCAGCTCGCGCGCCGGCTCACGGATCTGACCGTGATCGCCACCGCGTCGCGGCCGGACACGCAGGCATGGGTCAAGGAACTCGGCGCCCATCATGTGATCGATCACGGCAAGCCGCTCGCCGCGCAGGTCGAAGCCTTGGGCATCGGCGCTCCGGCCTTCGTGTTCTCGATCACCCATACGGAGAATCATTACGCCGAGATCGCGAAAGTCATTGCGCCGCAAGGCCGTTTCGCTCTCATCGACGATCCGAAGACGCCCCTCGACATCAGCCTCATGAAGGGGAAGAGCGTGTCGATCCATTGGGAATCCATGTTCACGCGCTCGACCTTCCAGACCGCCGACATGGAGCGGCAGCACGAGATCCTGAACGAGGCGTCCCGCCTCGTGGATGCGGGCACGATCCGGACGACCTTGGGCGAGGTCGTCGGGCCGATCAACGCCGCCAATCTCAGGCGCGCTCACGCCCTCATCGAGAGCAACCGCACCCGGGGCAAACTCGTTCTGTCGGGATTTTGAGACGAGAGTTTCGCTTCTCACACGTCATGGTCGGCACAGGGCGGGCCATGACGTGACAGATGAACGTTAACGACAAAAAAGAAGGGCTTTGCGATCTGGACCATCGCAAAGCCCTTCAAACAGAAGAAAAAGGCTGCCTTGAAGGGCAGCCCTGTGCCTTGAGGGTGGCCCGGCCCTTCGTACGACTCAGAGGGCTGGGGGGCTGACGTGTCCAAGCCGTTCGATGAGCCGGGCCGTCGAGGCAACTTAAGCATTAACGGCATTCAGTGCGGCTCCATCACGGCACGATTGGGGCAGGAATAAGATTTGCGGAAGAACCCGTGATTCGTTGTGCCGTCATGGGTTGATCCCTTAGCCGCCGAAGCCCATCATCAGGTCATGTATATGAGTCATGGGAGGCTTCATGAGCGAAGGTGACATCGCGGAGCCGTCGCGCGGCGGCTCGGTGCAGGGTTCGTCCCACATCGTTCCTTTCCCCGCCGCGCCGAAACAGGTGTCCTTCGACCGAGCCGAGTTGCAGGCCATTCTCAATCTCTACGGCCGCATGGTCGCCGCCGGCGAATGGCGCGATTACGCCATCGATTTCCTGCCCGACAAGGCCGTCTTCTCCATCTTCCGGCGCACGTCCGAAATGCCCCTCTACCGGATCGAGAAGGACCCGAAGCTTGCCAAGAAGCAAGGAGCCTACGCGGTCATCGTCTCGACAGGCCTGATCCTCAAGCGCGGACACGAGCTCGCCCGCGTGCTGCGGGTGCTCGACAAACCGAAGCTCGTATCGGCTTAGGCAACCGGTCTGAGACCGGAACACCCTCTTGCTCATCGCGTTGCCGGAAGAATGCCGCTGGAGCCGGATTGCTCGATAGCGCGGCTCGATCACGGCAGCGAGAGGGATCTTCATGGCGCGCGATCTGACCGGCCTTTCCGTCGTCATCACCGGCGCGTCGAGCGGCATCGGGCGCGCCGCCGCGCTGGCCTTTGCCCGACGCGGGGCTCATCTGACGCTTGCGGCACGCCGGGCGGAGCTGATCGAGGAGGTAGCCCGCGAGTGCCGGGCCTTAGGGACACAGGCCCTTGCCGTCCCCACCGACGTGACCGACGCAGGGGCCGTCGACCGCCTTGCCCAAGAGGCTCGGCATGCCTTCGGCGCCATCGACGTCTGGATCAACAATGCCGGAACGGGCGTATTCGGCCCCTACCAGGATGCGGACATCGCCCTCCACCGCCGTACGGTCGAAGTGAACCTGTTCGGGGCGATGCACGGGGCTCATGCCGTTCTGCCGATCTTTCTTCGCCAAGGCCATGGCATCCTCATCAACAATATCTCGCTCGGAGGATGGGCGCCGAGCCCCTTTGCCGCTGCCTATACCGCGTCCAAATTCGCCCTGAGGGGCTTTACGGCCAGCCTGCGCCAGGAGCTGGGGGATCATCCCGGTATCCATGTCTGCGGCGTGTTTCCGGCCATCGTCGATACGCCCGGCTTCGAGCACGGGGCGAATGTCTCGGGCCGGCGGCTCAACCTGGGACCGCTCGTCTACGCTCCGGAGGACGTGGCCGAGACTTTCGTTTCCCTCGTGCGCCGGCCGCGTGACGAGGTGGCCGTGGGATGGCCGGCCCGCGCCGCGCAGGTCGCCTATGCGGTGGCACCCGGCCCGACGGAACACCTGTTGGGCGTGGCGATGCGCCGGGCCCTCCGCCGTGCGCCGCCGGAACCGCGCCGCGAAGGAGCGTTGCTGCAGCCCATGCCGCAAGGCCGGGGTGTGAGCGGCGGCTGGCGCGAGCGCAACGGCCTCCCCGTTTCCGCGCGCCGGACCAGCACCGCTCTGGGCGTTGCGGCCCTGGCAGGGCTGGCCCTGCTCCTCGGGACGAGAGCCGCGGCCCGCGCGCGAAGCTGATCAGATCGGCCGCGTCGGCGGCTCGCTCATGCCGCGGCCGAGGGCGCGCTGCATCAGCACGGTGGAGAGCCAGCGTCCGTGCTTGTAGCCGATGCCCTTGAGGATGCCGACGGGCTCGAAACCCAGGCTGCGGTGAAGGCCGATGGAGCCCTTGGATTCCTCGTCGCCGATGACCGCCACCATGAGCCGGAAATCGCGGTTCTCGCATTCCTCGATGAGCCCGGTGAGCAGCAGGCGCCCGACGCCCTGTCCCTGGGCGGACGGGGCGACGTAGATCGAATCCTCCACCGTCGAGCGATAGGCCGGGCGCGTCCGGTAGGCGCCCGCATAGGCGTATCCAAGAATGACGCCGTTCTTTTCCGCCACGAGATAGGGATAGCCGCCGTCCAGGATCGCAGCCCGGCGGCGCGTCATCTCGGCCTTGTCGGGAGGATCGAGTTCAAAGGAGGCGGTGCCATGCGTCACCGCGTGGGCATAGATCGCCGTGATGGCATCGAGGTCGGTCTCGGACGAGGGGCGGATGAGAATGCTCATGGGATTTTCTTAGAGCTTTTTCGGAGCGGGAAGGAATAGCATTCCGGCCTGGGAAGACTGTCTTTTTATCATCCGTCGCCTAAACATGAGGCATTCTCGGAAAGGCCCGAGCATGAGCGAGTTCAGCCCAGGCAGGACGCAGACCATCGTGGTCTGGACGGCGATCCTAGCCTCCAGCATGGTCTTTGCCGACGGCGCCATCGTCACCGTGGCGATCCCGCAGATGCGCGCGAGCCTGCAGGCCACCCTGCCGGAGATGCAGTGGATCACCAATGCCTATGCGCTGACGCTCTCGGCCTTCCTGCTGCTGGGCGGCGCGGCCGGCGACGCCTACGGGCTCAGGCGGATCTTCATGATCGGTATCGCGTGCTTCGGCCTGACCTCCCTGTGGTGCGGGCTGTCCGGATCGACCGGCATGCTGATCGCGGCCCGGGCCTTCCAGGGGATCGGCGGCGCTCTGCTGGTGCCGGGATCGCTCGCCCTGATCAGCGCCCATTTCCCGAAGGAGGCGCGGGGCAGGGCCATCGGCACCTGGGCGGCCGCCTCCGCCATCGCGGCGGCGCTCGGACCGATCCTCGGC
>Ga0182736_1002456_pt1 | contig 14168 bp, 6 predicted proteins | sample eDN5th30CKraftBY_FD_128882 | JGI IMG/M metagenome (GOLD analysis project Ga0182736, IMG submission 128882) | Enriched backyard soil microbial communities from Emeryville, California, USA - eDNA 5th pass 30_C Kraft BY (version 2) (version 2) | ecosystem: Environmental > Terrestrial > Soil >...
ACGCCGCGCGGTACCTGCATCGACCACTTGCGACATGGCGCCTTTGAGTGCACGCGCCACTTCGACTGGCAGAATTCGCACGCCCCGGTCCGGGTCTGTGATCAACTTGGTCTCGTAGGGTGTATTGGCTGCAAAGTGCAGGGTATCGATGCGCAGGGTTGGTAGGCGAATGCCGTCGTTCTGGATGATCCCGACCAGTTCCGAGAGGGCAGCGGGGCGATCGCCGGAGCTGCCGATGGCGGTGGCCAATGAGGGCACCAGGTGGTCGAATGGATAGCCCACGCGTTTCCAGCGCTGGTGGATATCGAGGAAGGCTTCGATTTCGACCATGGTGCGGATACGGCTGTCTCGGGCGCTCTGGTGGCGGCTCTTGAACAGCCAGCCATATACCTCCTGGCGCTCGAAACGGCTGGCATTGACCATCTCGGTCAGTGTCGAGCTTGGGTGCTTCAGCAGGTAGCCAAGCAGCCAAAGGTCCAGCGGGTGAACCTTGGCGATGTAACCTTGGTCGGGCAGGTCGTACTTGCCTGGGCCGTAAGCAGCGTACATCTCTGACAGACGGCCATCGGTCAGTTTGCCCAACACTTTCTTGTTACCGTTGAGGTGGGCACGCACGAATGCGTTGAACGTTTCCTGGCCTGCCTCGGGGAACAGGTAGCGGTGTACTGCCGCTAACCGCTGTGGGGTCACGCGCATGCTGTCGAGGAACGTGTCCAGGCGTTGTTGCGAGGTTTTACGCTGGTACTTCTTCCAGAAGCGCATCAGGTACTTGGTGCCCTCCTTGTCGGCGAAGCGCGCAAGGTACTCCTGACGGCGCGGGTCGGTGTCGTCCTTGAGCAGCGCCACGCGGTTGTACGGCTGCTGGTAAGTCACGTAGCGCACAAGGTCGCGCATCAGGCGGATGAACGGCAGGTTGATCGATTCGCGCAGTGCGTCTTTGAGTGTCGGGTTGCGGTTGTTGTCTTCCTTGCGGAAGTTGTTGAACACATGCATCCCGCCGCCAGTGAAGAACGCTTCGCCGGTGTTGGCCGAGTACTTGCGTTCCAGCGCGGCGTCGAGCATGGCGTCCAGGCTCTGGTTTTTGCTGTTCTGTGCCAGCCATTCCAGCGACCATTGCGTGATGCGGTCGAGTTCGGCCACTTCGACCTTCTTCAGATCGGCGGCAGGTTTGCCCGCGTACTTGTCGTGCAGCTCGGCGATAATTTCCAGATAGGTGGTCAGTACCCGCAGCTTGGCGGTTGAGCCCAGTTCCAGCTTGCTGCCTTCATTGATGTCGAAGGGCTGGTTGGTGCTGTCGGTCTGCACCCGTACCCGCGAGCCATCGGCGGTGCGCTCGAACAAGGTGAAGCTGTAGCTCACCTGGTCGGTGGTCTTGGCAGTGAGTAGCCGCTCGCCGATCAGGCCGATCTGTGCGGCAAACTCTGGGTCGGCAAGGTTTTTCAGGTACTGGCTGACCTGCAGTTGCAGGTCGGCCTGCAAGGTACTGGTGGCTGACAGGTCAAGGCGGTCAAGGTCGTACAGCGGGCGGTTGAGCATGGCCGACAGGCGGTTGCGTGCCAGGCTGATGCCCTTGTTGGTGATGATCGGTACGATGGTTGGCTGCGCTACCCAGTCGCGGTACACCGCCTTGCTGGCCAGCGCGGCATCGGCCAGCGGCTGATTGATGACCTTGTTGGCGGCAAGCACGCGAATGTGCGAGTCGGTGAGTTCGGCCAACTCGACCCGGCCCTTGGACAAGTAATACGAGGGGCGGCGCTGGGCAATCATCAGCGACAGTACCTGGCGCAGGGCCAGGCCGCGCGCGGCCATGCTCTCGGGGTCGGTGGCGGTGGCGTTCAGGGCCTGGTTGACCTGGTCGAAGTCGGCGCCGTACCACACCCGCAGGCCCTCGGCCATGCCATGTACCTCACCATGCCCAGGCACGGCCGACAGCGGTACGCTGTTGAGGTAGTCGCGCACGATGCGCTGGCGTGCCTCTGTGGTGTCGGGGCCGCCCTGGTAGGCACGTACGCTGGCAGAAATCATCTGCCGGATCTTCTCCGCGCCCGACACCGTCAGGCCATCGGGTGAGTGGCGATATTTCTCCAGCTGTGTGGCCAGGGTGCTGCCGCCGGCAGACTGGCCGGGCAGGGCCAGGTACTTGGCGACCTGGCTGTAGGCGGCCTTGGCAAAGCGTGGCCAGTCCACGGCCGGGTTGTTACGTGGTTCGTTGGTATCCAACAGGTCGCGGTTCTCGATGAACAGCAAGCTGTTGACCATCACGGGAGGAATCGCCGCAAAGTCCGGGTACAGGTGCTGGGGGTAGTTGTACTGGTACAGCGTGTCGCCGCGGCAGTCGGTGATCGACAGGCCGGCCTGGATCTTCTCGATATAGGGAGCGAACAGCCCATGTTCGACGTAGTTCATCAGTGCGGGAGAGAACTTCACCTGTTCGCTGATGAGGTAGTCGCGCTTGAGCAGGCGTGGCAGGAATTCACCCAGGGCGCTATAGCCCAGGCGTTTGTCGAACGGCCCATCGCTGGGGTAGATGATGGCGTCGCTGGGACCAGGTTGCAGCGAGTAGGTCAGTGTACCGGCCAGTTTGCTGAACTCGCGCGATTGTATTTCGGAGGTGCGGAACTCGTCGTACGCGGCAACGGCGATAGCTACCAGTGCCACCAGCAGGGTGAGGAGGATCAGCCACCACCATAGCCGACGCTGACGGGGGGATTCAGGTTGTGGCGTCTCGGCCGGAGGTATCTCGGGTGCTTCCGTTCTGCTGGGTTCCGATTGCCACAGTGCGCCCATAGTCTTCTATCCGGCCAGGTGTTTTCGTCTTGCTTGTCTGAAGCTTAGACGTTGAGTGGATAGGGTGAAAAATTTGTAAGAAGAAGGGAAAAGTGGCGTAGGGCTATGCGGCTTTGGTGTGGGTTTCCTCAACGGACGATGTTGCTATGGTGCCTTGGCGATTTTTGTGGGGCGCAGCGGCCCCAGAGTTCTAGCCAAATTTCTGCATATATACAGTGAAAACTCCTACAACGGTCTTCCTATACTGCTGGCCCCCTTCGCCCTGCCGGGCGCTCTAGTCCGGCACATGGGCCGGCTCACAAGGCCGGCCTGGCAAGCCAACGCCACGCCTATCGGCATGGTCGCGGCTGCACGGAGGTCAAATCCAATAACAAAATGAGGTTGTATTGCTATGCCAGTCGGCAACCACTCTGCCCACGGCCAGGCCACTGAAGGCGGCCCGCTCAAGCGTGAACTGGGCGAACGGCACATCCGCCTGATGGCGCTGGGCGCCTGTATCGGTGTCGGTCTTTTCCTCGGTTCGGCCAAGGCGATCGAAATGGCCGGCCCGGCCATCATGTTGTCCTACATCATCGGCGGCCTGGCCATCCTGGTGATCATGCGCGCCCTTGGTGAAATGGCCGTGCACAACCCTGTCGCCGGCTCGTTCAGCCGTTATGCCCAGGATTACCTCGGCCCATTGGCGGGCTTCCTGACCGGCTGGAACTACTGGTTCCTGTGGCTGGTGACCTGTGTTGCCGAAATCACGGCAGTGGCCATCTACATGGGCATCTGGTTCCCCGACGTTCCGCGCTGGATCTGGGCCCTGGCGGCGCTGGGCAGCATGGGCGCGGTCAACCTGGTGGCGGTGAAGGCTTTTGGTGAGTTCGAGTTCTGGTTCGCGCTGATCAAGATCGTCACCATCATCGCCATGGTGCTTGGCGGCATCGGCATCATTGCCTTCGGCTTTGGCAATGACGGTGTCGCAGTCGGTATCTCCAACCTGTGGAGCAACGGCGGGTTCATGCCCAATGGTGTGACTGGCGTGCTGATGTCGCTGCAGATGGTGATGTTCGCCTACCTGGGCGTGGAAATGATCGGCCTCACCGCAGGTGAAGCACGCAACCCGCAAAAGACCATTCCGCAGGCCATCGGCTCGGTGTTCTGGCGCATCCTGCTGTTCTACGTCGGCGCGTTGTTCGTGATCCTGTCGATTTATCCGTGGAGCGAAATCGGCAGTCAGGGCAGCCCGTTCGTCATGACCTTCGAGCGTCTCGGCATCAAGACCGCCGCCGGCATCATCAACTTCGTGGTCATCACAGCGGCGCTTTCGTCGTGCAACGGCGGCATCTTCAGCACCGGGCGCATGCTCTATAGCCTGGCGCAGAACGGCCAGGCCCCGGCGGCCTTCGCCCGTACCTCGAAGAACGGCGTGCCACGCAATGCGCTGCTGCTGTCGATCGGCGCGTTGCTGTTGGGCGTGCTGGCCAACTACCTGGTGCCTGAAAAGGTCTTCGTCTGGGTAACCTCGATCGCCACCTTCGGTGCGATCTGGACCTGGGTGATGATCTTGCTGGCACAGCTGAAGTTCCGCGCCGGCCTTACCACTGCCGAGCGCAAGGCACTGAAGTACCGCATGTGGCTGTGGCCGCTGAGCTCGTATCTGGCGCTGGCCTTCCTGGTGCTGGTGGTCGGGCTGATGGCGTACTTCGAGGATACGCGTGTGGCCCTGTACATCGGCCCGGCGTTCCTGGTGCTGCTGACGGTGCTGTATTACACGCTCCGCCTGGCGCCGAAAGACGCACAAGGTGCGACGAGTACCGCCTCCTGATCTGACGTGGGGCCGCTTTGCGGCCCCAGCGTTCCGTCAGGCCGCCACTTCGCTGTGCGGCTCGAAACTGTCCGCCCGGGCCAGTTGCCACATCCGCGAATAGAACTGCCCGTCCACCTCGCCGGTCAGCAACTCACCTGGCTTCAAGAACACATGCATCTGCGAGAACAGCTTGATCTCGGTGGCCGAAATGCGCCGCACCAGGTGCTTGGCCTCCAGTTGAGCCGGGTGCTCCAGGCCTGCCGCCGCGAGCATTTCCGCCAAGGCACGCAACGTGTTGTGATGGAAGTTCAGCACCCGCTGGGCTTTGTCGGGCACCACCAGCGCACGCTGGCGCAGCGGATCTTGCGTGGCCACGCCGGTCGGGCACTTGTTGGTGTGGCAGCTTTGCGACTGGATGCAGCCGATGGCGAACATGAAGCCGCGTGCCGAGTTGGCCCAGTCGGCGCCAATGGCCAGCACGCTGGCGATGTCGAAGGCGCTGACAATCTTGCCGCTGGCGCCCAGCTTGATTTTGTCGCGCAGGTTCAGGCCGACCAGGGTGTTGTGCACGAACAGCAGGCCTTCACGTAGTGGCACCCCGATATGGTCGGTGAACTCCACAGGCGCTGCGCCGGTGCCGCCTTCCTTGCCATCGACGACGATGAAGTCGGGCAGGATGCCGGTTTCCAGCATGGCCTTGGCGATGCCCATGAATTCCCACGGGTGACCCAGGCAGAACTTGAAACCCACCGGCTTGCCGCCGGACAGTTCACGCAACTGGGCGATGAACTGCATCATTTCGATCGGTGTCGAGAAGGCGCTGTGGCGCGACGGGGAGATGCAATCCTCGCCCATCAGCACGCCACGGGTTTCGGCAATTTCCTGGGTAACCTTGTGTTTGGGCAATATGCCGCCGTGGCCGGGCTTGGCGCCCTGGCTCATCTTGATCTCGATCATGCGCACCTGAGGGCTGCGCGCCTGGGCGGCGAAGCGTTCGGGATCGAAGCGCCCATCCGGCGTGCGGCACCCGAAGTAGCCGCTGCCCAGTTCCCACACCAGGTCACCGCCGTGCTCGCGATGGTAAGGGCTGATGCTGCCCTCGCCGGTGTCGTGGTGGAAGTTGCCCAGCTTGGCGCCCTGGTTGAGCGCACGGATGGCATTGGCACTGAGCGAGCCGAAACTCATGGCCGAAATGTTTAAGATCGAGGCCGAATACGGCTGGCTGCACTGCGGCCCACCAACGATAACGCGGAAGCTGGCCGGGTCGGCCAGCGGTGCCGGGCGCATCGAGTGGCCGATAAACTCGAAACCGGATTCATATACGTCGATCAGGGTGCCGAAAGGTTTGTCCGAGGCTTCGTTCTTCGCCCGGGCGTACACCAGCGAGCGTTGGGCGCGGGAGAATGGCAGGGCATCGCTGTCGGACTCCAGCAGGTACTGGCGGATTTCCGGGCGAATGGCCTCGACCAGATAGCGGATGTTGCCAAGAACCGGGTAGTTGCGGCGTACGGCGTGGCGCTGCTGCAGCAGGTCGAACAGGCCGACCAGGCTGAGGATGCCAGTGGTCAGGGTGAACGGCCACAACCATTCGTGGTGGCTGAAGGGGATGCTCGCCAGGGTGAACAGCACACAGGCGGCGAAGAAGGCATAGCGACTGAGAAGTGACAGGCTCATACAGGGTCCTTGCGATGGCGCGGTCAGGCTCAGGGCCTGGGGGCAAACCCCGACCATAGCCAAGTTGCCGGGCACTGCAAAATAAAATCGGGGTAGCGCAAATCATTCTCGACCCGAGCCAAATTGCCTGGGCGCAACGCCAACCGCTGTAGGAGCGGGTTTACCGGCGAAGGGTCGGGCCTGCCGGGCAATCTCCACCCGCCGTTCACCGTTGCCGCCGCTACCATATTCGCGGGTAAACCCGCTCCTACAGGGTGTCGCGCAGCAGTTTTTGCCGCCAGCTTTCCTGCTCCTGTGCGGACGCCTCGATCAGATACGCGTAACGCCCTGCCATCCGCACCGCCACCGGTATTCCGTCGCGATACAGAAGCCGGTTGCCAATCACTGCCGGCACTTTCGCCCCCGGCAGCAACGAGCCGATCAGGTTCAGCGGGTCACTGGCGCTCACCACCTGCAGCGTTCCGTCCGGTTCACGTCGTCTCACTTGCCGCAGCAATACTACCGCCTCCGGCAAGGCGAACTGTTCACCGGCCAGCCCGGCAATGAAGCGCCCGCCCCTGATTTCGCCACGTGCTTCCAATCGGTGGTAGCAGCGCAGCAGCTCACGCCAGGGCGGCAGTACATCACTCTCGCGCGCCAACAGGCGCCAACAGATCACGCCATAGCGGCGCAGCAGCGTGCGGGCAATGTGCTCCAGGCGCTGGTCGTGCTCCGGTGGCGCAACGCTGCGGCGCAGCAGTGACCAGCGCCCGGCATGTGCCATGCTGCTGGAAAGTGGCGGGTGGCCACGGCGGCTGTTACGTGAGCTGCGCTTGGTTGCAGGCGTGATAAGGCTGCGCAAGCCAGTGAAGCTGTCCGCCCCGACCAGGCCTGAGCCCACTAGCTCCTGCAGTGCAGTTTCCAGTTCACTGGGCAGCAGATGTGCTTCATGTGCCAGTTCATCGAAGAACAGCGCCCCCAGGGTTTTCAGCGCTTCGTGCACACGTTGCGCACGTAGGCCAAGGGCGTCGACAGCAGGTGCGGGCGCCAGACTGCGCCACGTGTTCAACTGCTCCCGCGGCAGCAGCACCAGTGGGGTACTGGTCAACGTGCTGCTCGCCACTGTTGCCGCCAGCCGGCTCCAGGCAAACTGCCCGCTTCGGCAGGCTTCATCGAGCCAGTGCGGACTGTAGTCTTTGATACGCGCCGGCAGCAGTTCCGCCTCCCAGGCTGCTGCGGCGCTGGGGAACCCTTGTAACTGGACCAGCACTTCGGCCACCGCCTGCGGACCACGCAGGCGCTCGTCAGGCGCCAGGTGCTGCCAATCGAACAGAAAGCGCATGAAGTCTTGCAGGCTGACCGGTTCGATCTCGCGGCGCAGGCGTTTGACCGTGTAGCGGTGGATGCGTGCCAGCAAGTGGCGTTCGCACCATTGCAAGTCAGTTGTACCTGGGCTGAAATGCCCGCGCAGCACATAGCCTTCGGCTTCCAGGCGGGCCAGAGCCTGCTCGATATCGGTTACCGGTTTGCCCAATGGCGCAGCGATTTGCGCCAGGGTCTGCGGGCCATGGCCGCTCAGGCGGGCGCGCAGCAGTTCGCTCAGTGCGTTGTCGGGTTCGATGGGCTGGTCGAAGCCAGCGAGCCGTTCGAACGCTGGCTCCCTGTGCGCTGTGGGGTACAGGGCCAGCAGCAGGCTCAGGCGTTCGCGGGCCAACCAGAGCTTGTCATCGGGCAGACGCAAGGCACGCCCGGCCTTGGCCAGCTGCCTTAGCAGCAAATCCCAGCAGGGATTGGCATCTACCTCGACCTGACCGATGGCACCCAGGCTCATCAATGCTTCGTGCATTTCGTCGGGATTGGCCGGCTGTGGCCAGGCCTCGGCCGCGACGGCAGCAATGGCATCAGCGTCCAGTGCGCCCAGGTCGTCGCTACTGTGCACGTCGTTCCAGCGCCGGTTGAGTACCGCCTGGGTACGTCGTTCTTCCAGTGGTGCATCGTCCAGAAAGGCATAAGGCCGGGCGTTGAGAATCGCTGATGCCAGCGGCGAGGGGGCGGGCAAGTCCCTGCACAGCAAGCGCACTGCGCCGCTTTCCATGCGCCGCAGCAGGGCCAGCCAGCCTTCGCTGTCCATTGCTTCGTGCAGGCAGTCGTCGAGGGTTTGCTCGACCAGCGGGTGGTCGGGAATCTGCCGCTCGCCGACGATGTTCTCCAGGCAGGCGATCTGGTCGGGAAACACAGCGGCAATCAGGTCTTCGCTTTTCATGCGCTGGATTTGTGGTGCCACCTTGCGTCCGCCCACAAAGCGCGGCAGTGCCATGGCCACGCCTGCGTTCCAGCGCCAGCGCACGCCGAACAGCGGTGCATCGAGCAGGGCCTGGATGAGGATCGGCTCGGCGCTGCGGCTGTTCAGGTAACGCCACACTTCGTCCAGCTCGAAACTGTGGCTGGTCGACAGTGACAACACGATGGCGTCCTCGCTGGCGGCAGCCTGCAGCTCGAAGTTGAAGGTGCGGCAGAAGCGTTTGCGCAGGGCCAGGCCCCAGGCGCGGTTGATACGGCTGCCGTAGGGCGAATGAATGATCAGTTGGGTCCCGCCGGACTCATCGAAAAAGCGTTCCATCACCAGCGTATCCTGCGAGGGCAGGGCGCCAAGCACTTCACGGGTGCGGGCCAGGTAGTCGAGTAACTGGCCTGCACTGGCTTCGTCCAGTTCGAAGGTCGCCTGCAACCAGGCCAGTACCTCGACCGTGTCGCCGCCTGCCAGCGCCAGTTGCTGGTCTATTCGCGCCTGCAACCGGGCTACGGCGGCAGACAGCTCGTCACTGCGCCCCGGCGCTTCACCCAGCCAGAACGGAATGGTCGGCGGCAGGCCGTGAGCATCCTCTACCCGCACCCGGCCCGGCTCTACGCGCAGAATGCGATACGAGGCGTTGCCCAGCTGGAAAATATCGCCGGCAATGCTTTCCACGGCAAAGTCTTCATTGACGCTGCCAATGTTCAGCGCCTGCGGTTCCAGTAACACGGCGTAGTCAGCGTTGTCGGGGATAGTGCCGCCGCTGGTCAGCGCAGTCAGTTGGCTGCCACGTCGGGCACGCAGCGTGCCGGTCACTACGTCACGGTGCAAGTAGGCACTGCGCACACCCTGGCGGCCGTTGTAGCCCTCGGCGAGCATGCGCAGCAGGGCCTGGTAATGGTGCTGATCGAGCTCGGCGTAAGGTGTAGCCTGGCGTAGGCAATCCAGCAGAGCCTGTTCGTGCCAGGCCTGGTTGCTGGCTTCTGCGACGATCTGCTGGGCCAGTACATCCAGTGGCGCCCGGGGGATGTGCAGTTCGTCCAGTTCGCCCTGGCGAACGCAGTCAAGCAGGGCAACGCATTCGATCAGGTCATCGCGTGAGGTAGGGAACAGGCGCCCCTTTGGCACACCATCGACCTGGTGCCCAGCGCGGCCTACCCGTTGCAGGAAGGCGGCAATCGAGCCCGGCGAGGCGATCTGGCAAACCAGGTCGACATCGCCGATATCAATGCCAAGCTCCAGCGATGCGGTTGCTACCAGCACCTGGAGCTTGCCGCTCTTGAGCCGCTGCTCCGCATCCAGGCGCAGCTCCTTGGACAGGCTGCCGTGGTGCGCAGCAACCGCCTCTTTACCCAGCCGGTCGCTGAGGTGGCGGGTGATACGCTCGGCCAGGCGCCGGGTGTTGACGAATACCAGCGTGGTGCGGTGTTCACGGGCCAGGGTGGCCAAACGATCGTACACGAGGCCCCAGACGTCGGTAGCCATCACTGCCCCCAGCGGTACTGGCGGCACTTCGATAGCCAGATCGCGCTGGCGCGCATGGCCGACATCGACGATGGCGCAGGCACGCCCGCTCCCGACCAGAAACTGTGCCACACGCTCTACCGGCCGTTGCGTGGCGGACAGGCCTATACGCCGCAGTGGCCTTTTGCACAAGGCTTGCAGTCGTTCCAAGGTCAGTGCCAGGTGGGCGCCGCGCTTGTTGCCGGCCAGGGCGTGGATTTCATCGACGATCACGGTGTGCACGTTGGCCAGGCCTTCACGGCCAGAAGCGGAGCCCATCAGCACGTAAAGCGATTCGGGGGTCGTCACCAGAATGTGCGGGGCCAGCTTGCGCATGGCGGCACGTTCCTTTTGCGGTGTGTCGCCCGTGCGCACGGCCGTAGTGATACGTGGGGCGTTCAGGCCTTGGTCGGCGATGGCTTGGCTGATGCCTTCGAGTGGGGCCTGCAGGTTAAGACGGATGTCATTGGACAGGGCCTTCAGAGGTGAAATATAGATCACTAGAGTCTGTGCGGGCAGCTCGCCCTGGTGCTTCATGCCTTCGCGCAGCAGTTCGTCGAGCACGGCCAGAAAAGCGCTCAGGGTCTTGCCTGATCCGGTCGGCGCGGCCAGCAGCATGGATTGCCCGGCGTGGATCAATGGCCAGGCCTGGGCCTGGGCATCGGTTACCGTGGCGAAGTAGCGGCGGAACCAGGTGCTGACGGCAGGATGGAACAGCTCGAGCACCGGGTGGTGTTTGGCGGGCAGGTTCATGTGTTGTTTATGGAGGGTGTGCAACGGGTTGGCAAGGGGCCGCTCGTCTGTCAGGCCGGCACAGGAATGACCGGCCTTGTCAGGCCAATGACCCCATGGGATCCTCGCGAGTCAATTTTTTCAGCGAGCTCACCCATGCCCAACATCATCCGCATCGCCGCCGCCCTGCTGATCGACCCTCAGGGCCGCACCCTGCTGGTGCGCAAGCGTGGCACCGAGGCGTTCATGCAGCCAGGCGGCAAGATCGATGCCGGTGAAACGCCGGTACAGGCGCTGGTGCGCGAGTTGCACGAGGAACTGGGCCTGCGCATCGACCCGGCTCAGGCCATGCACCTGGGCCAGTTCAGTGCCCCCGCCGCCAACGAGCCCGGCTTCGAAGTGCAAGCCGAACTGTTCCGTGTCGACAGCGCCGCTGCCGTGGTGCCGGCCGCAGAGATCGAGGAGGTGGTCTGGCTGGCTGCAGATCAGGCGCCCGTCATGCAACTGGCCCCCCTGACCCGCGACTTGATCCTGCCGCTGTATCGCCAGGCGCTCAACGCACCGCGCTGACACCGTCGAGGGTGGCGAACGAGGTGTCCTTGGCCGTCAGCAAAAAGTCGCGCATATATGGGGCATCGAGCATGTCGGTGCGTACGGCGGCATAAAGCGTGGCAAACAGGCCTTTCTCGCCCAGGCGTTTGCCCTTCACATAGCCGCGCGAGCTGTACTCGTGCAGCGCCCAATGCGGCATGCCGCATACGCCACGGCCGCTGGCCACCAGTTGCATCATCATCACCGTCAGCTCCGAGGTACGCACGGCGGCTGGCTCGATATCGGCCGGCTCCAGGAAGCGGGTGAAGATGTCCAGGCGATCGCGCTCCACCGGGTAGGTGATCAGCGTCTGGTCGAGCAAGTCTTGCGGCACGATGTAAGGCTTGCTGGCCAGCGGGTGCTGGTTGGCCACTGCCAGCATCGCCTCGTAGGTGAACAGCGGCACATAAGTGATGCCTGCCAGGTCCACCGGGTCGGAGGTAACCACCAGGTCAAGGTCGCCGCGGGCCAGGGCCGGCAGCGGGGCGAAGGCAAAGCCGGAGGCCAGGTCCAGTTCCACTTCCGGCCAGGCATCGCGGAACTGGTCGATGGTCGGCATCAGCCACTGGAAGCAGCTGTGGCATTCGATAGCCATGTGCAGGCGCCCGGCAGTGCCGCCGGCCAGGCGTGCGATGTCACGTTCGGCACCGCGCAGCAACGGCAGGGTGGCATCGGCCAGTTGCAGCAGACGCAGCCCGGCGCTGGTGAAGCGGATCGGCTTGGTCTTGCGCACGAAAATCGGGAGGCCCAGGCGCTCTTCCAGCTCCTTGAACTGGTGCGACAATGCCGACTGGGTCAGGTGCAGGCGTTCGGCGGCCTCCACCAGGCTGTCGGCTTCGCGCAGGGCATGAAGGGTTTTCAGGTGACGGATCTCCAGCACAGATGACTCCGGGGTGTGGAATTGAAGAAACAGGGAATGAGTTGAGTTTCCCTCATGATGCGGCATCTGTCGACTGGGCGATCGTCGCACCGTCTGGCGGAAGTCATGAAACTGTCACCGAACTGTGGCAGCGCGCCCGAACAGAATTCATCAGACTCGCGCTCTACTGGGGATCTGCATTCTGGTGTTTCTTTCATGCGGGCTTTTTGGCTTTTTCTTTTCTTCCTGCTGAGCGTACCGGCGAGTTCCGCCGAACAGCGCTGTGACGCCCATGTGCCGGTGCAGCGTGCCGAACTGGGTGCCGTCAGCCTGGTGTACCAGAGCGTCGGTGCGCCACGCGACCCGGCCTTGCTGCTGGTCATGGGCCTGGGCGGGCAGCTGATTCATTGGCCGGACGACGTGGTCGAGGCATTGTGCCGACAAGGTTTTCGGGTGATCCGCTATGACAACCGCGATGTCGGCCTGTCACGCTGGAACCAGGTGCCACCGCACGCCAACCTGACGCTCGAACTGTTGCGTTACAAGCTGGGCCTGCCTGTGTCGGCGCCCTATACGCTGACTGATATGGCCGATGACGGCTTGCGCCTGATGGACGCGTTGGGCGTGCGTCAGTTTCATGTATTGGGGGTGAGCATGGGCGGCATGATTGCCCAGCATCTGGCGGCGATGGCGCCCGAGCGTGTGCGCAGCCTGACGCTGATCATGTCCAGTTCAGGGGCTGCGGGTTTGCCGGCACCGGATCCGGCGTTGGTGCAGTTGCTGGCCCGGCGCAGCGCGCCGAACCGCGCAGTGGCTATCGAGCAGCAGGCCGACCTGCTGGCGGCTTTGGGCAGCCCGGAAGTACACGACGACCGTGACGTGTTGCTGCATCAGGCGGCGGAGGCCTACGACCGGGCGTTCAACCCGGACGGAGCCAAGCGCCAGATCATGGCGATACTGGCCGAGCCGAGTCGCGTGGAGTTGCTCAACCAGTTGCGAGTGCCGACCCTGGTGGTGCACGGTACGGCTGATCCGTTATTGCCGGTGATGCATGGCGTGCACCTGGCGGCGCATATTCAGGGTAGCCAATTGCGCTTGATCCCGGGGCTGGCGCACCGTTTTCAAGAGCCGTTCAAGGCGCCGCTGCTGGGGGCGGTGTTGCCTTATTTGCAGGCGCATAGGCAAGCGGTCACGCACATCGCTGGGCTCTGAATTTGCGCTGGCTGCTTCGCGGGCTTGCCCGCTCTCACAGGTGCTGCACCGATCTCAGGCTTTCCAGTTTGGGTTCAAGTCAGCCGAGGCCGTATTTTTTCACTTTGTCGAACAGCGTGGTCTTGGCCATTCCCAGCTCCTGGCTGGCCTGGCTCAGGTTGCCGCCAGTGCGTTGCAGGGCATCAGTGAGCAGGTTGCGTTCGAATGCTTCCACCGCCTCGGCAAAAAGCAGGCCTTGGTTGGCACCACCGCTGGGGCCTTTCTTGAACGCTGGCAGGCCGAGGGCATAGCGTTCGGCCACGTTACGCAACTCGCGCACGTTGCCCGGCCAGTCATGGGCCATCAGGCGCGACAGGGTCTGGCTGTCCAGTGTCGGTGTTTCGCGGTCGAAGCGCAGGGCCGACTGCTGCAGGAAATGTTCGAACAACTGCAGAATGTCTTCACGGCGCTCACGCAGCGGCGGCAGCTCCAGGGTTACCACGTTCAGCCGGTAATACAGGTCACTGCGGAACTGGCCGCTCTGGCCCAAGGCATCGAGGTCGGCCTTTGTCGCGGCGATCACCCGGCAATCCACCGGGATGCTCTGGTTCGAGCCCAGTCGCTCCAGAGTGCGCTCCTGCAGTACGCGCAGCAGCTTGATCTGCAGGTTGATCGGCATGCTCTCCACTTCATCGAGGAACAGCGTGCCGCCATTGGCGTGTTCGATCTTGCCGATGCGGCGTTTGCCGGCACCGGTGAAGGCGTTG
>Ga0182736_1002457_pt1 | contig 14162 bp, 12 predicted proteins | sample eDN5th30CKraftBY_FD_128882 | JGI IMG/M metagenome (GOLD analysis project Ga0182736, IMG submission 128882) | Enriched backyard soil microbial communities from Emeryville, California, USA - eDNA 5th pass 30_C Kraft BY (version 2) (version 2) | ecosystem: Environmental > Terrestrial > Soil >...
CCCACTGTCTTCGTCAGCCGCAAGCCCATCAGCAAGCTCTCCGAGTTCGGCGGACAGAAGATTCGCGTGCTGGCTGCGCCGTTGCAGCTCGAGCAGGTCCGCGCATTGAAGGCGGCGCCGATTCCGATGCCGCTCGGCGTGCCGAGCCTCGGCGGGACGATCGTGACGGCGGGCGGCGTCGCGTTCCTGACGGGCACGCTCGATCAATACGTGCGCGCCTACGACGTGCGCGACGGCAAGAAGCTGTGGGAGGCGCGTCTGCCGGCGGGCGGTCAGGCCACGCCGATGAGCTACGCCGATGCAAGCGGCAAGCAATATGTGCTCGTGACGGCGGGCGGTCATGGCTCGCTCGGCACGAAGGCGGGCGATTATGTAATTGCCTATACGTTGCAGTGAATGCGAAAAAAAGCGCGGGAATTTTCTCCCGCGCCTGCACGTTACGTCCGGCGATAAGCCTCGGCCATGAGCGCGCTGACCTTCGCGCGCGCGCTCAGCGCATTGCGGACGGCGGCGACGATGAAGGAAACGAGGGCGATCGGCGTGGCAGCGATGATTCCCATGATGAACTCCGTACTGGGGTAACTAACTAGGTAATAACCCTAGGTTAGCACATTATGACGCATTGCAACAAATATCTTTCGGGGAATTGACCGTACGCAAAGGCGAAACGCTCTGAAGGAGCATCCAGATGAAGACGCACTTTCCGGCTCGTATCGCGGCGATCGGCGCCGTTGTGCTCATCGCGGCGATCGTCGTCGCGTGCAGTGGCGGTTCCGGCGATAGCGCCACTTCGTCTGCGGCGAGCGGCGGCGCGCCGGCGGCGGCATCGAGCCCGTCGGGGGCATCGAGCCCGGCGGGGGCATCGGCGCCTCTGGCTGCGGTGTCGAAAGATGTCGTCACCTGGCACAACGACATCGCGCGCACCGGACAGCAACTCGCGGAAACCGTCCTCACGCCGGCGAACGTCAATCAGCGTACTTTCGGCAAGCTCGCGCTCTTTTCCGTCGATGGCGCCGTCGACGCGCAGCCGCTCTTTCTGGCGGGCGTACCGATCGCGGGCGGCACGCGCAACGTGCTCTACGTCGCGACGGAAAACGCCAGCGTCTACGCTTTCGACGCCGACAGCGGCGCGGTGCTGTGGAAAGTCTCGACGCTCGGCAGCGGCGAGTCGCCGAGCGACGACCACAACTGTCATCAGATCACGCCGACCATCGGTGTCACGGCGACGCCGGTCATCGACCGGACGCGCGGCCCGAATGGCGCGATGTATGTCGTCGGCATGTCGAAGGATGCGTCGGGCGCGTATCACCAGCGCATTCACGCGCTCGATGTCGCGACGGGCGCCGAGCTCTTCAACGGCCCCACCGAAATCCGGGCGACGTATCCGGGCAACGGCGCGGGCAGCCAGAACGGCACGCTGACGTTCGATCCCGGCCAGTACGCCGAGCGCGCGGCGTTGCTGCTGCTGAACGGCGTCGTCTACACGGCGTGGACTTCGCATTGCGACTTCATGCCGTACACCGGCTGGGTCATGGGCTACGACGCCGCGACCCTGCAACAGGCGAGCGTGCTGAACCTCACGCCGAACGGCCAGATGGGCTCGATCTGGATGAGCGGCGCGGGCCTTGCATCGGACGGCCAGGCGATCTTTTTCCTCGACGCCAACGGCACCTTCGATCCGACCCAAAACGCGCAGGAGATGCCGATCAACGGCAACTTCGGCAACGGTTTTTTGCGGCTGGAAACGTCGCCGCTCAGGGTGCAGGACTATTTCGAGCCGTCGAACACGGTGCAGGAGTCGAACGAGGACGAAGATCTCGGTTCCGGCGGCGCGATGGTGCTGCCGGACTTCACCGATGCGGGCGGCACGGTCCGGCATCTGGCGATCGGCGCGGGCAAGAACTCGACGATCTACGTCGTGAACCGCTTCGCGATGGGCAAGTTCGATTCGAATGCGGACCACATCTATCAGGAACTCGTCGGCCAGATTCGCGGGGCGATGTTCGGCGCGCCCGCGTATTTCAACAACACGGTCTATTTCGGCGCGGTCGGCGACAGCATTCGGGCGTTCGCGGTCAGCAACGCGTTGCTTTCGGCGACGTCGACGAGTCAGACGTCGAATGCGTTCGGCTTCCCCGGCGCGACGCCGAGCATTTCCGCGAACGGCACGGCGAACGGCATTCTGTGGGCGGCGGAGAACGGCGCGACAGGCGCGCTGCGCGCCTACGACGCGGCCAATCTCGCGCGCCAGCTCTACAGCAGCAACGACGCCGGCACGCGCGACCAGTTCGGTGCGGGCAACAAGTTCATCACGCCGATGATCGCGAACGGCAAGGTGTATGTCGGCACGAAGAACGGCGTCGCCGTGTTCGGGCTGTTGTCGAAATAGGATCGGCGCGCGAACGCGGCGCCGGGCGTGACGCCGCGAGCGCGCCGCAACCAGCCGAAACGCCGTGGAACGGTCGCGAAGTCATGTTAAGCTCTCGGTTCTTCGCTGGGGAGTAGCCGGCTTTCCTGCACAGGGAAAGCGCTCATGTCAACACGCTCGGTCGTTCAGGCCGTGGCATGAGCAGCCATCAAAGGTTGGCAAGACCATCGACAGAATTCGCGACCGGTCGGGCGCGCGTTCTGTCGTTCCATCTTGCCCGACCAGAGCGCTACTCGATGAATCTCGCCTCCACAATTTTTCTAGCCTTCGCCATGTCCACCGACGCGTTCGCCGCAGCCGTCGGCAAGGGCGCGACCCTGCACAAGCCGCGCATCGCGGAAGCGTTGAAAACCGGCGTGATCTTTGGCGTGATCGAAGCCCTGACGCCGCTCGTCGGCTGGGCGCTCGGCAGGGCGGCCGCGCAGTATGTCACCGCGTGGGATCACTGGATCGCGTTCGGCCTGCTCTTCCTGCTCGGCGCGCGCATGATCCGCGAAGGTTTCAGCAGCGTGAGCCACGAAGCGGAAAAGCCCAATTCGCATTCGTTCTGGGTGTTGGCGCTCACCGGTTTCGCGACCAGCATCGACGCGATGGCGGTCGGCGCGGGCCTCGCGTTCATCGATGTCGATATCTTCTCGACGGCCGCGACCATCGGTTTCGCGACGATGCTGATGGTGACGGTCGGCGTGATGGTCGGCCGGCTCGTCGGCGCGACGATCGGCAAGCGGGCGGAAATCGTCGGCGGGCTGATTCTGATCGGCGTCGGCAGCGTCATTCTGGCCGAACATCTCGGCCATCTCGGCTGAGGATGCGCGCCTTGCCGCCGCGCGGCGTGAGAATCGCGAGCACGGCGGCGACGATGAAAAGCGCGGGCACGTCACCCGCCAGATGACCGAGGTGGCGCCCCGCGCCGCCGAACGACTGCACGGCCATGATCGCGCCGTGCACGACGCTCGACCACACCGTGAACCAGATGAGGCTCAGATGCCTCATCGGCTCGCGCGATGCGATCAGCAGGAAAACGCCGAGCGTCGCGTAGATGCCGACGATCATCATCGCGTATTCCGAATGGCCTTCGTGGCCGGCATCCCACGCCCATCCAGAAGGCCAGAGCAGCATGAGCGGATAGAAGGCGAAGAGCGCGATCAGCCCGACGACGGCGAGCACGATGCGCAGGCAGGCGAGGCGACGGGCGTCGTTCATGGCGGCTCCTTGGCGGCGCGACATGAGCGACAAGATACCGCGAAGCGCACCGCGAAAGCCATCGATGGCGGCAGGCGTTTCCACCAAAAATCGGCGCAAATAAAATAACAACGACTGCCATTAGGCCGATACGATTCATCATTCCACTGCCTTCAACCACAAATCCAGCACGTCATGCCACGTCCGATTTCCGCGCGCATCCATCTCGACGCCATCCGACAGAATCTTCAACTTGTCAAACGCACGGCGCCGTCGTCGCGCGTGTGGTCCGTCATCAAGGCGAATGCTTATGGTCACGGCATCGAGCGCATTTATCCGGCGCTCGCTGAAGCCGACGGCATCGCGCTGCTCGATCTCGATGAAGCCGTCCGCGTGCGCGAGCTCGGCTGGAAAAAGCCGATTCTTTTGCTCGAAGGCGTTTTCGAGCCCGCGGATGTCGAAACGGCGGATCGTCACCGGCTCACGGTCACGGTGCATTGCGACGAGCAGCTTGCGTTGCTGAAGGCGGCGCGGCCGAACGAGCGCATCGACATACAGTTGAAGATGAACTCGGGCATGAACCGGCTCGGCTATCGGCCGGGCGAATTCGTCGAGGCTTGGAAAAGGGCGTCGGATATCGCGGCGATCGGCTCGATCGGCCTGATGAGTCACTTCGCGAACGCCGACGAAGGCGCGATCGACTGGCAGATAGACGAATTCGAAGCGGCCACGCGCGATCTTCCCGGCACGCGCTCGCTGTCGAATTCGGCGGCGGTGCTGTGGCATCCGCGCGCGCATCGCGACTGGGTGCGGCCGGGCACGATCCTCTACGGCGCCTCGCCGACGGGCTGCGCGCGCCACATCGAGCATTTCCCGTTGCGCGCGGCGATGACGCTCGAGAGCCGCATCATCGGCGTGCAGACGCTCGCGGCGGGCGAGACGATCGGCTATGGCCGCACTTTCACCGCGGATCGCGCGATGAAGATCGGCGTGGTCGCATGCGGCTACGCGGACGGCTATCCGCGTCACGCGCCGACGGGCACGCCCGTCATCGTCGATGGCGTGCGTACGCGCATCGTCGGACGCGTGTCGATGGACATGCTCACCGTCGATCTCACGCCGTGTCCGGCTGCGGGCATCGGATCGCCGGTGGAACTGTGGGGCGAACGCGTCCGGGTCGATGAAGTGGCCGAACCGTCCGGCACGATCGGCTACGAGTTGATGTGCGCGCTCGCGCGGCGCGTGCCCGTCGCGATCGACGCGGGCGTTTCGAATCGGGCAGAAGCGCATTCGGCATGACGCTCACGATGACGCGTCTCGAAGGCAGTGCTTACGTTCGAAAATGCGCGATCACATCGGCGAGGATTTCGATGCCTTTGCGGATCTGCTCGACCGGCACGCTCGCATAGCCGAGGATGAGCCCGGCCGTCCGGTTCGACGTGCCGCCGCACGGCGCGACATGAAGCGGCGACACCGGATAGACGCCCACGCCCTTCGCATGCGCGGCGGCGACGAGCGCGGCTTCGTGCGCCGCGTCGATGAAGGGCAGCCACAGCGTGACGTGCAATCCGGCAGCCGTGCCCGTCGCGTGCGCGCGCTTCGGAAGAAGATCGGCGATGGCGTCGAGCAAGGCCGCGCGCCGCCGTTCGTATTCGCGCCGCACGCGCCGCACGTGACGCTCATACGCGCCGCTTTCGATTAGCGCCGCGAGCACGCGCTGATCGATGACGGCCGAATGACGATCCGCGAGCCGCTTCGCCTGACGGAACGCCGGCACGAGATCGTGCGGCAGGATCATGTAGCCGAGCCGCAGATGCGGCGAAAGCGCCTTCGAAAACGTGCCGATGTAGATCACGCGGCCATTCGTATCGATCGATTGCAAGGCGTCGATCGGGCGCTGGCCGTATCGGAACTCGCCGTCGTAATCGTCTTCGATGATCCACGCGTCGTGCCGTTGCGCCCATTCGAGCAATTCGAGACGGCGGCCGATCGGCAGCACGCCGCCCAGCGGAAACTGGTGCGATGGCGTCACGTAGGCGAGCCGCGCGCGTCCATCGGCGGGAAGGCGGCGCGTATCGAGACCGTTTTCGTCGACGGGCACCGGCAGCGCCACGCCGCCCGATGCCTCGAAGCAATGCCGCGCGATCAGATAGCCGGGATCTTCGAATGCGAAGGCGTCGCCGGGATCGAGCAGCAGCCGCGCGCAAAGATCGAGCGCCTGCTGCGTGCCGTTCACGACGACGATCTGATCGCTATCGCAGACGAGCCCGCGCGCGCGGCCGAGATACGCCTGCAACGCGCGCCTGAGCGACGCGTCGCCTTCGGGCGCGACGTAATAGAGGCTGTCCGGTTGATGCAGCAGTTCGGCCTGATACGCGCGTTTCCAGATCAACGAAGGAAAGTCGCGCGCGGACACTGCGCCGTACAGGAAGTTGATGCTGCCTTTCGTCACTTGCGCGAGAACGGGCATCGGCAGTGTAGAAACGCGCCGGCCATAGGCGGAAAGGGCGGGCGCGGTGCGTTCGGCGCGCGCGGGAATCGGCGGCGCGAGCGGCATCGGCGGCGTGGCGACTCGCGCCACGCGTCCCGCCGACGTGACGAGAAAGCCCTCCGCCGCGAGCTGTTCGTACGCTGCCGTGACGGTCGTGCGCGAGACGCCGAGATCGGCCGCCAGCGCGCGCGTAGAAGGTGCGGGAGCGCCGGCGGGCAACGTGCCATCGGCGATCTGGGCGCGCAGCAGATCGTAAATGCGCCGTCCGGTGCCGATGGCGTCTTTCAACTGGACCATGAAAATTGCTCGAAACTGGATCTTCTTATTGTGCCTGTTTCGGGCGATAGTGACGGGGTTCCGCCACTTTCCATCGGGCATCCAGGATGTATATTCCGCCGCATTTCGCCGAGACTCGCCCTGAAGAGCTGCATCGGATCATTCGTGGGCATCCGCTCGGAATGCTGGTGACGCACGACGCCGCCGGTCTCGACGCCAATCACATTCCGTTCGAGTTCGATCCGGCGCAGGGCGAGCATGGCTTGCTGACGGCGCACGTCGCGCGCGCCAACGACGTGTGGCAGCGTTGCCCGGGCGGCACGCCCGTCATGGTGATTTTTCGCGGCGCGGAGGGTTATGTCTCGCCGAACTGGTATCCGAGCAAGCATGAGACGCATCGGCAAGTGCCGACGTGGAACTACGAAGTCGTGCACGCGCACGGCGTGCTCACCGTGCGCGACGACGAGCAGTTCGTGCGCGGTCTCGTCGCGCGTCTGACGCGGCGGCACGAGGCGAACGAGCCGAAGCCGTGGAAGATGGGCGATTCCGAGCGCGAATTCATCGATGGGATGCTGCGGAATATCGTGGGCATCGAAATCGCGGTGACGTCGCTTGTCGGCAAGTCGAAGCTGAGTCAGAACAAGGAAACGCGCGATCGGATCGGTGCGGCGGATGCGCTCGACGCGCGGGGGAAAGGGGAGCTGGCACGGGTGATGGGGCGGGCGGGAGACTAGTTCATGGCTTTTATTGCTTTTCTGATCGCGGCGATCGCTCTCGCCATTACGCCCGGTCCGGGCCTCGCGTATGTCGTGGCTCGCACTGTCGCTGGTGGTCGTTCCGAAGGCATGGCGTCGTGTCTCGGCACGGCGGTGGGCGGTCTCGTCCATGTGGCCGCGGCGGCGCTCGGGCTATCCCTGTTGATCGCGCGCTCGGCGACGCTCTTTAGCGTCGTGAAGTACGTCGGCGCGGCGTATCTGATTTATCTGGGCGTTCGGCTTCTGTTTCGCGAAGGCGAAGCGGGCGGCGTCGCGCCGGTTGCATCGCACGGTGCGCGGCGTGCGTTTCGCGAAGGCGTCCTGGTCGAAGCGCTCAACGTCAAGACGGCGCTGTTTTTTCTCGCCTTTCTTCCGCAGTTCGTTTCGCCGGGGCATGCGCTGATTCCGCAACTGGCGATGCTCGGGAGCATTTGCGTCGTGCTTAATACGCTTGTCGACGTGGGCGCGGTGCTCGCCGCTTCGCGTCTGCTGAAGTCGAGCGCCGCACGCGTCGCGCGCGCGAGGATGCTCACGCGGACCTCGGGCGTCGTCATGCTGGCATTGGGTGGATATCTCGCGTTTGCGCGGAGGGCGATCCCGAGTTAGGGAACCGGCCTCACGCGATTATCTGTTCCTCGCATGACCTTCCCTGAAGAGGGCTTCTAATCAATACTGCCGTGACTTTCGACGGCAAGCACACGGCTGCCGCAGGCGGTCAGATGCCCATCCAGCGCGACGCCATTGCCGTTCGTGTCGATCAACATATCGGAACACTGAATGATCGGGTTCGTGCCGTGTTCGGGGCATGTCACCAAGTCGCCCATTCTCGCGGCCCCGCGGCCCTTGATGTCCATCGTGTCGGAGCCCGTGATGATGCGGCCGCCGTGGGTGGTCGCGTCGCCTACGCATGCTATTGAAGTCATTTTCGTTATCGTGCGGTTAGAGGTTTTTCCAGATCGGTTCAGCGCTTGCGCCGGACAATTCGAAGATGAAGAATTTCACCGCGTCGAAATAGTCGGTGAATATGCAAGGATTGAACGAGGCGCCTCGCTCGTCGACGCATACGACCCAGTAACCATCTTCCTCGGACAGGCGCAACTCTCCAAACCCGATATGCGGGTCGTCACCTAAGCGGTAGGAATCACGCCTGATACCGCGAGCGCCAAGTTCAGCGGCGATGGCGTCGAGTAGCCTTTGCTGGTCGATGCCTTGACCAACATGAATCTCGTACGCCTTCTTGAGATGAATATCCATCGATCAACTCCTTTGTTCATCGTCGTCTCAGGAAGGCCCGTAGCTTTTCTTGCTCGACGCTAACGACATGTTCACCCACGGCAAGACCACCGGGCAGACGTGTATCTTACGGACGCTCCGTCCTTCTGGCATGTTTCCATTGTCGAGTCTCTCTAGCGGCCTTCGATGATTCTTCGATTGCGACGATTCGATTCGTCTACCTTGACTTGAATATCCCGATCGGCGGCAACGGCGTTGAGTCCGCCCGTAAGGCCAATCAGGTCCTTCGATATGAATCTGCCCGTCGCCGGATCATCGTACGGATGCCGGTTGTAATGAAGCCCCGTCTGACTTCGCCTGGACACAAACTCCTCGCGCGCAGGCCGCAGTCCCTTATCCAGCAAGCCGTCCAGCTCGACGAGCTCATGCACGAGAGAATTATTTTTGTAGACGCGATTCTAGACGCTCATCGGTAGCCCGAACTATGCGACTCGTCCGAGTAACGCTTGCTCGTTACCCGCAGTGGCTGACGGCGGCCGCAGGCCGACCGCAGACGCGGCGGAACTTGGCCGAAGCACACCGATGCGCCACGTTCGCGCAAGTCTTCGCCCATCGCGCCCGAATCCGTCAAGGCCGCGCAGCGCCCGAAGGGCTTGGTCTTGACGGTCATCGGTTCACCACGCTCGTTTTTCGTCGCTCTTGGCGCGCGGATGGCGCAGTTCCGCGAAGCTAGCGAATCTTAAAGCACGTCCACACGATACGGAACGCTTCGTGACCGTTCAGCAGTCGCAGCGCGAGAGCCGCTCTACCAAACCCTACTGGCAGCGAACCGAGCCGCCGTGTTTTCCGTGGCTCAAACTCGCCGGGCGATGGATCGAGCAGGCCGGGTTCGCAGCAGGGCAGCGCGTGAGAATCAATGTTGAACACGGGCGACTCACCATTACCGCCGAGTAGACGCACAAAAGGCCGCGTATGTGGCCCTTTTCCTTACGTAATTAGAGTGTTATCAAGTTCGCGTATAAGTCAACTTGTCTATCATCTTTGATATACACGTGAATATCACGACCAATCACATAGCAGTTACCAATCCGCCGAACCTCTTCAATTGATTTCGGATCCTCGACATCTCCGTATACACCGTCAACATCCAAGCACCATAAGTCATCGAACTTCACCAGGTGCACACCCGTGCAAATCGAGTTCGGCTGATTCCCTTTCCACTGCGCGTTGAATTCCGCAACATCTTTGACGACGATTTTAACGGTGTCCCATCTATCGCCGGGAGCCGAATGGTTCTTCGCGTAAAAAATAGCTTGAGCTGCTGGTGGCTCGCCTACCGGATAAAAGAAACCAAACGACACTACAAGACCATCGTCGAAGTTGTGATAGTCATGCAGCAATTTTTTCAATTCTTCTTCAGACATCTTGGCCTCCTACTGTCCAATAGGTGTCGCCGGTGTCATACCCAGCGGAATTGCCTTCCATTCAGCAGGGACATCGGCTGGTGGAATATGAGGAGCACCGGGACCATGCGCCGCAGCCACACTCGCCGCACTGCCTGGCGGATGAAATAAATGGGCATGGCCAGAGCATGCACATCCACCGTGGTCTTTAAAATCCACTTGCCCAATTAGGTCACCATTGTGATCGTAGACCGAATTCTGCACTGCGACAGTTCCTGTCGCGTTGCTCTTCGTGTAAATCGAATTTGGTGCCGCACCTGTAAGTGGTGGTCTCGCAGTACCTGACGTATGGCGACTACCAGCCGCAGTCAACCCAAGCGGATCGATCCACCCAATCGGGTTGGGCGCATATTGATAAACATTGATCCCACCCGCCAGCCCAATCGGATCCTTGCTGATGAACCGCCCGCTACCCGGATCATAGTACCGATGCCGATTGTAAACAAACCGCCAGGACACGCGCCCCGCGCACGCGGGGCGCTATCCCTTATCTGGCTTGCCTCTACAGCCAGAAGCGCGCTCGCCAACAGAATTTTTTTCCTAGACGTGATTCTAGCCGCTCATCGGTAGACCGAACTATGCGACTTCTCCGAGTAAAGCTTGCTCGTAGGCCGCCGTGGCTGACGGCTAACGGCGGCCGCAGGCCGACGACAGACGGCAGACTCGGCGGAACAGGGCGCTCGCAGACCGACGCTCCACTTTTGCGCAGGCGCATCGCCCGCTACCTCTTTAGCCGCTCGCTTTTGACTTGGATTTGCTTTTGATTTCGCCGCGTGAGCGGCGCTGGTCCCCTTGGGGGTGCCCGCGTGGCCGAAGGCTACGCCGGCGGGGCTGTACACACTCGCGCGTGCGCGCTGACTATGCTTTGTTCGTGCTCAACAGATTTGGCCGCGACGCGGCCACTGGAATATTCTTGTGCGCAGCGCGCACCCGGCAGGGCCGGGGGCGCAAGACATAGCGCGTATTAGCGCATTCTGGCGGGCTGGGCAGTGGCAAGCGTTCCTTGCTGCTAGACCAGCCCGCCAGAATGCGCTAATGCGCCTTTGCGTTATGTTAAATGTGCGCAGCGCATTTACCCCCGGCCCTTCGTGCGCTTCGGCCCGCAGGGCCGCACTTCCTTCTTTGGCTTCACTCACGACACCGCGTCGACGACGCCGGTTCTTCCTTCTCTGGATGCGCCTTTCTCGTTCTTCACTTTTATTCGGCGCATCACTCACGCAGTCCCGTCGATGACGCCGGTTCTTCGTCCTTCACTTTTTACTGCGCGTCCTCGTCCGCCTCGGCATCAATGGCAGCTAAGAGAGAAGCGGTCAGCTTCGCCGGATGCGTGGCCGCGTGAATCTCCTTGAGCTTGCCGATCGCCACCTGCGTGTAAATCTGCGTGCTCGACAGATCCGCGTGACCGAGCAGCGCCTGGATGAACCGCACGTCCGCGCCGTTCTCCAGCATGTGCGTCGCGCACGCATGACGTAACGCGTGACACGCGCCGTTGCCGATGCCCGCCAACTCCATGTACCGCTTCACCAGATCCGTCAACCGATTGCCGCTGTACGCCTCGCCGTAATCCGTCAGAAACAGCGTCCACGCCTCGCGCACCACCAGGTGCGGCCTGACTTCATCCAGATAACGCTGAACCCAGTAACACGCCCGCTCGCCCATCGGGATATACCGGTCGCGCCGTCCCTTGCCCTGGCGAATCATCACCGTGCGTCCTTCCAGATCGATCTCCGATACCGTCAGGTTCATCAGCTCCATGCGACGCATCCCCGTGCTGTACAACACCTCCAGCATCGCCCGGTCGCGCGCACCCGTGTTCCCGCTCACGTCCGGCTGCGCCATCAGCCGCTCCACCTGCACCACCGACAGCACCACGCGCGGCAGCAGCTTCGGCGCACGCGGCAACACCAGCTCCGAGGCCGCGTTGTACTGCACGTACCGCTCGCGTGCCAGCCACTTGCACCACCCGCGCAGCGGCGTGAGCATCGTCTCCTGCGTGCGGATCGACAGCGGCTTGCCATCCTTCTTCCGATACAGGTACAGATACCGTTGATACGCCTCCAGCACCGCCCGCGTGATCTCTTCGGGCTGACTCAGACCGCGCACCTCGCACCATCCAACGAACCGCTCAAGCCGCACCGCGCGGCCTTTTACCGTTTGTTCCGTGCGACCCGTCGCCTCCAGCCATTCCACATACAAGCGCACATAGATCAGCATGACCGACACCGGTCCTTCCACGCGATATTCCTGCGTCACCAGATTGCCCGTCTCCGCGTCCTTGCCCGTCGAAGCAATCGTCAGCTCGCCGTCCGACTGCAACAGCTTGAGCGCATACGCCGCACGGCTCGCGCCTTCCTCTTCGCAGATCGCCAGCACCTTGTGTTTCAGATTCGTCTCGCCCATGTAGAACAGGCTTTGTCCCGTCATCTCGCTGTACTTGATGCGCTCTTCCTCCGGCACGAACGCCAGCACCGCATCCATGAGCGAACTCTTGCCCGCCGCGCTGCTCGATTGAATCACCACCGCCAGCGGCGTATCCAGCTTCCTCGACACCGCCGCCAAGTAGCCAACGAGCTTATTGGTCTCTTCACCCACCACGCCGCACGCCGCGAAGTCCGCCACGATCCGCCCGAGCAAGTCCGGCGCGTTCAGCAGCTCCAGCGCCGCGCGCCGATCCGCCTCGCTCATGTCTTGCGATGACGCGGGCGCGTCCGCCTGCGCCTGCAACAGCTCCAGCTTCAGCAGCACGCGCCCCAGGTCGGCCTTCACCGTTTCCTCTTTGACGCGCAACTCCGCCGCCACGCGCGCGATGTAGTTCGTCCGCGCCTTCGCGTGGTACAGGTCCAGCGTGTCTACATGGAACCATTCGCCGGAACTGGCCAGCACGTTCACCTTCAGCACGCCCGCCGCTTTCGCATCGAATCCGCGCACCCGATAACGCACCGCGCCCAACGCAAACACGATCTCCGCTTCGCTCACCTCACACGCGATCTCCAACGCCGGCGCGGCTGGCTCCACAGCAGCAGGCAGAGAACTGACAGGGTGTAATTTTTCCGACGCCGCTTCAACCGCTTCTTTAGCGGCTAAAGAAGGCGCGGGCTTCACCACTGCGGCCAGATCGGGCGACGCCGCGCGCTCTGGCGCCTTCCCGTTCCCGAGCCATTCCGCAGCGCGAATCAGCGCACCCAGACTCTTCGATGCAGGCGTGACCTTCAGCGCATATTCATTCGCGTCCAGACCGTGCGGCAGCTTCAGCCGATAGCAGCCGAAACCCTCCGCCATCAGCCGCTCCGCGAGCTTCGCCGCGCCCGCATCGCCCGCCGCATCCCGATCGAACGCAATGATCACGCGCTCCACCCCCAACGCCTTGATGAGCGCCAGGTGATCGTCCGTGAATCCCTCCACGCCGAACGCCGCCGTCACGTTCGTATAGCCCGCGCTTCAGAACGTCAACGCATCGATGATCTCGTCCAGCTCGGCGTAATCGCTGTCGTCACGCGTGGTAACACGCGCGCTCAACGTGCCGACGATCTTCGGCCAGGAGTGCTCCTGCATCGGAATCCGGTAGGGGCGGTCGGCAGGAATGGCCCGGAACGTGTTGTGATACGACTTGTCGCGTCCGGCTTCGTGGATCACTTCCGACAGCACCATGCCATGCGGCGCATCGGGCAGCGTCTCGTCGAGCCGCACCACCAGCCCCGGACAGAACGCCGACACCGTGCTCTTGCCGTCAAAACGGATCTGTCCGGACAGCGCTTCTTCGTGCCGCAGTTGCGCTTCGAACTTGGCGGCGTCGGCGTCGAGATGGCGGCTGCCCCACGTATAGGACTGTCCGTAGGTGGTTTTATCGTCGCGCGCGAGATTGACTTGCGCTTCGATCGGCTCCCATGAACGCAGGGGGTTGTAGTCGCGAACGCGGATCGACTGCGCGACGGTCACACTCTGCTGCTGCAACGACAAGACCGCTTCGTGGCCCGTTTCCAGCCCTGAAGTCTCGCGATAGAGCACGTTGGCGCGCAGCGAATAGTCGTATCCATCGATGTCATCGGCGAAGATGACCTGATCGCCGAAATCGCCGGGGCGCGTGTAACAGAACAGCCCCGCCTGACGCATCAACAGATGAATGAACGCCCAGTCCGATAGCTGATGCTGCATGTGAAAGACGAGCTTCGGAAACTTGCGCCGCAGCTTGAACGCGAACTGATGCGTGAGGAAATCGTGATCGCGCAAGATCGTCTCGATGATCTCGGGCACGGTCTTGTTCTGATAGATGCGCGAGCGCTTGGTGATGCGCAAACGCGCAAGCGGCGATTCGACGACGACGCGATACGCGCAGA
>Ga0182736_1002458_pt1 | contig 14154 bp, 16 predicted proteins | sample eDN5th30CKraftBY_FD_128882 | JGI IMG/M metagenome (GOLD analysis project Ga0182736, IMG submission 128882) | Enriched backyard soil microbial communities from Emeryville, California, USA - eDNA 5th pass 30_C Kraft BY (version 2) (version 2) | ecosystem: Environmental > Terrestrial > Soil >...
GCCCGGCGCCAGATCGGCGGTGACCTCGGCAAGCTGGGCGTTGACCCGGCCGCTCCATACCCGCTCGTCCCCGCCGTAGAACTGTTCCCAGAACTCCCGGGCATCCTGCACCGACTCGGTCATCGCCGGCCCCCCGCGGTCGCCAGCCCGGGCAGCGGCAGCCCGTAGTCGTCGGCCGCCAGGCTCTGCACCACCGCCGCGGCGGCCCGAGAGCCCGCCGCGATCGCGGCGGCGACCTGCGGCATCTCCCCGGTCAGATCCCCGGCGGCGAACACCCCGGAAATCGAGGTGCGGCACAGTGGGTCCACCCCGACCGGGTCTTCGGCGCCGGGCCCGGGGCCGGTGATGTCCACGCCGAGTCGTGCGGCGAGCCGATCGCGCTGCCGCATGCCCGTCGCGACCAGCATGCCGCGGCGCGCAAGCCGGCTGCCGTCGGCGAACACCACCGCCGACAGCTCGCCGTCGTCGGAATCGAGCACCGCTAGCGTCCGCTCGTCGACCTCGATGCCGGCAGCGGCCAGCCGGGCGCGCCCGGCGTCGTCGAGGTCGGCGGAACCGTCGCCGAGCACCACGATGTCGTCGGTCCAGCACCGCGACAACAGCGCCAGGTGCACCGCGCGCTCACCGCGGGCCAGCACCGCCAGCGGTTGATCGGCGATCTCCCAGCCGTGGCAGAACGGGCAGTGGAAGACCGAACGGCCCCACAGCTCGTCCACGCCGGGCAGCTCCGGCGGCAGGTAGGCCATCCCGGTGGCCAGCAGCACCCGGCGGGTCCGCTCGGTGGCGCCGTCGGCCAGGCGCACCGCAAAGGCCCCGTCCACCCCGGTGACGTCGGTCACCGCGCCCGAGCGGATCTGCACCCCGTAGGAGGCGAGTTCGCTGCGGCCGAGCGCATACAGTTCGGCCGGCGGGCGGCCGTCGTGGCCCAACAGGCCGCCGATTCCGGCTGCGGCCAGGTTGCTCTGCTCGCCCGCGTCGATCAGCAGCGTCTTGCGCCGGGCCCGGCCCAGCACCAGACCGGCGCTGAGCCCGGCCGCACCGCCGCCCACCACCAGACAATCCCAGATTTCATCCATGCCGCCGAGGGTGCCGCGGCCCCTGCACCGGTAGCAAGTTAATTTGCTATACAGGCAAATATGGGGTGTTCTTGCGGGCCGTCCGCCGCCGCATCGAGGCCGACTCCTAGCATCGGTTAACGGGTGTATCCGGTGTGGCCGCACGGCACCGGACGAGCAGCGAGAGATAAGGTCGCCTATGGGCAGGATCTACGACAACGTCACCGAACTGGTCGGGCATACGCCGCTCGTCCGCCTCAACCGGCTGACCGACGGCCTCGGCGCGGAGGTGGCGGCCAAGCTGGAGTTCTATAACCCGGCACACAGTGTCAAGGATCGAATAGGGGTCGCGATCATCGACGCCGCCGAGCGGTCCGGCGAATTGCGGCCTGGCGGAACGATCGTCGAGGCGACCAGTGGCAATACCGGCATCGCGCTGGCGATGGTCGGCGCGGCGCGCGGCTACAAGGTGATCCTCACCATGCCGGACACGATGTCCACCGAGCGCCGGGTGATGCTTCGCGCCTTCGGGGCCGAGATCGTGTTGACCCCCGGCGCCGAGGGCATGTCGGGCGCGGTCGCCAAGGCGAAGCAGATCATCGCCGACACCGACAACGCCGTCGCCGCCGATCAGTTCGCCAACCCGGCCAATCCGCAGATCCACTCGGCGACGACGGCCGAGGAGATCTGGTCGGATACCGGGGGCGCCGTCGACATCTTCGTCGCCGGCATCGGCACGGGGGGAACCCTGACCGGGGTGGGCCACGCCCTCAAGGCACGCAAGCCCGAGGTCAGCATTGTCGGCGTCGAGCCGAAAGACTCCGCGATTCTCAACGGCGGTAACCCCGGGCCCCACAAACTCCAGGGTCTTGGGCCGAATTTCGTACCCGAGGTGCTCGACCGGGACGTCTACGACGAGATCATCGACGTCGGCTTCGAGGACGCGATCCGCGTCGCCCGCGCGCTCGGTACCGACGAGGGCATCCTCGGTGGAATCTCGGCGGGTGCGAACGTCTGGGCCGCACTGGAACTGGGCAAGCGCCCGGAGAACGCCGGAAAGCTCATCGTGGTGATCATCCCGGACTTCGGCGAACGCTACATCTCGACACCGCTGTTCGAGCACATCAGGGAATGACCACGCCATGAGCCTGCTTTCGGCGGTACGCGAGGACCTGCGCAACGCACGGGCGCACGACCCTGCCGCGCGTGGGGACCTCGAGAACGCGCTGGTCTATTCGGGTCTGCATGCCATCTGGTCGCACCGGGTGGCACACCGGCTTTGGCGCCGGCCGGCTCTGCGCGGTCTCGCCCGAGTGCTCTCGCAGTTCACCCGCCTGGTCACCGGGATCGAGATCCATCCGGGTGCGACCATCGGCCGGCGGTTCTTCATCGACCACGGATTCGGTGTCGTGATCGGTGAGACCACCGAGATCGGCGATGATGTGATGCTCTACCACGGCGTGACGCTGGGCGGCCGCTCACTGAACCGGGGCAAGCGCCATCCGACGGTCGGCGACCGGGTGACCATCGGCGCGGGCGCAAAAGTGCTCGGGCCGTTACGCATCGGCGACGATTCGGCTATCGGCGCCAACGCCGTCATCACCCGTGACGTGCCGGCGAATTCGATCGCCACCGGAATCCCGGCGGTGGTGCGCGCCCGCACCGCGAACCAGCGTGAGCCGGGCGTCGACCCGACGTCCTACATCGATCCCGCCATGTACATCTGACGTTGCGCGGGCCCGCCAGCACCTGGCAAGGTTAGTTGCCATGCAGGCAAACGTCGGGGAAAGCAGCGTCGATCTGCGGGTGCGGCGACGGCTGCGTGAGCTGCGCACGCAACAGGGCCTGACGTTGGAGGACGTGGCCACCCGCGCCGGTATCGACGTCTCCACGCTGAGCCGGCTGGAGTCCGGCAAGCGGCGCTTGGCCCTGGATCACCTGCCCCGGCTGGCCGAGGCCTTGTCGGTCAGCACCGACGAGTTGCTCCGCGCCCCCGAACACCCGGACCCGCGGGTACGGGGCAGCTCGCATACCCGCCACGGCATCACCTACTGGCCGCTGACCCGGCACGGGCCGGCGGGCGGTCTGCACGCCTTCAAGATCCGGGTCAGCGTGCGGCGCCGCCGCCCGGCCGAGTTACCGGTGCACGAGGGCCACGAGTGGATGTACGTGCTGTCCGGCCGCCTCCGGCTGGTGCTCGGCGAGGATGATTTCCTGATCGGCCCGGGCGAGGCCGTCGAGTTCTCCACCTGGACCCCGCACTGGTTCGGCGCGGTCGACGGCCCGGCCGAGGCGATCGTGATCTTCGGCGCCCACGGCGAACGGGTGCACCTGCACGATTGAGGCCGCCTACAGGTAGGAGGTCTGGTTCACCAGCCGCACCGAGGCCGGCCCGTCACCGAAGAACTCGGCGATGCTCAACGACGCCAGATCCAGGTGCAGCCGGTACAGGATCGCCGGGCCGGCGTCCAGCGCCAGGCGCAGCACGGTCTTGATCGGTGTCACGTGCGACACCACCAACACCGTGGTGCCGCTGTGTTCGGCGATGATCCGGTCGCGTGCCCGCAAGACCCGCTGCTGCACCGCGTCGAAACTCTCCCCCTCCGGGGGCTGGGTGGAGGTGTCCTTGAGCCAGCGCCGGTGCAGCTCCGGGTCTCGGGCGGCCGCCTCGGCGAATGTCAGCCCCTCCCAGGCCCCGAAGTCGGTCTCGGTCAGGTCCTCATCGACCGTCACGTCCAGGCGCAGCAGCTTCGCCGCGGCGGTGGCCGTGTCAAAGCAGCGCTGCAGCGGCGAACTGATGACCGCCCCGATGCCGCCGCGCTGGGCGATGTAGCGGGCCGCCGCGTCGGCTTGCGCGCGGCCCATGTCGGTCAGCGGCGGGTTGCCCCGGCCGGAGTAGCGCCGGTGCACCGACAGTTCGGTCTGCCCGTGCCGCAACAGCAACAGTCGCGTGGGCGTTCCGGTTGCTCCCGTCCAGCCGGGTGCCGTCGGCGCCGCAGGCTTTCCGGGCTTTTCACCCTCCGATTCATCGGATTCACCCGAAGCCAATTCCTGAACGGCCGGAGCGGCCGCGGCGTCCATCGCCTGATTCGCCAGGCGATCGGCATAAGAGTTCTTCTCCCGCGGAATCCAGCTGTAGCGGACGTGGTCGAACTTCGACGCCAACTCGCGGGCCTGCCGGTGCAGGGGAATCAGGTCGGGATGCTTGACCTTCCACCGGCCGGCCATCTGCTCGACGACCAGCTTCGAATCCATGAAGACCGCGACCTCCGCGGCGCCCAGCCGGGCCGCCTCGGTCAAACCGGCTACCAGGCCGCGGTATTCGGCCACGTTGTTGGTGGCCACACCGATCGACTCCATGGCTTCGGCCAGCACCTCGGCGCGATCCGCGGACCACACCACCGTTCCGTAGCCGGCCGGCCCCGGATTGCCGCGGGACCCGCCGTCGGCTTCGATAATGACCTTCATCGGCGGCGGACTACCCGAAGTCCTTGACCCGCAACAGGATCGCACTGCATTCCGGGCAGCGCAGCACCTCCTCCGGCGGAGCGGCCGAGATCCGCGCCAGCTCGCCGCGGTCGATCTCGATCCGGCAGGCCCCGCACTGGCCGCCCCGCAGCGGTCCCGCACCGACCCCGGCGGAGGCCCGCTGCCGTTCGTAGAGCGCCAGCAGCTCGCCGTCGATCGCCGCGGCCAGCTCGGCACGGCTGGCCGCGCGCTGCGCACGGGTGGTCTCGATCTCGGCCGATGCGGTGTCCAAACTCTGCTGGACCCGGGCCAAGTCGGCCGCCAGCCCGTCGATCACGGCCGACTCGGCGGTCGCCTGGGTCTGCAGTTGCTCACGCTGCTCCAGCAGCTCCAGCAGCGAGTCCTCCAGGCTGGCCTGCCGCCGCTGCAGTGTCTCCAGCTCGTGCTGCAGGTCGACGACCTGCTTGGCGTTGGTCTGCCCCGAGTCCAGCAGGGTGCGGTCGCGATCCTCGCGCTGGCGCACCGCATCGATCTCCGACTCGAAGCGCGCCGCCTGGGCGTCCAGGTCCTCCAACGCCAGCTCCAGCGCGGCCAGCCGGTCGGAGGCGGCGGTGTGGTCGGCCTGGATGCGCTCGAGGTCCTGCTGCTCGGGAAGATGCCCGGCCCGATGCGCGATCCGCGCCAGCTCCGCATCGAGCTCCGACAACTCCAAAAGTGAACGTTGTTGTGCCACTTCAGCCTTCATCGCCGATCTCCTTCGAGCGCGAGGTTCCAGGGGTCGGTGCGCAGCGCGCTGACGCGCACCGGCAGGGCCGCACCGAAGTGCGAACGTAAGACGTCGGCGGCCTGCGCGCACCACGGGTATTCGCTGGCCCAGTGCGCCACGTCGACCAGCGCCACCGCCGAGCGGCGAGAGTGCTCGTCGGCCGGATGGTGACGCAGATCGGCGGTGACGTAGGCCTGGGCGTCGGCCCTGGCCGCCGCATCCAGCAGGGAGTCCCCGGCGCCGCCGCAGACCGCCACCCGCGACACCGGCAGATCGGGGTCCCCCGCCGCGCGCACCCCCCACGAGGTAGCCGGCAGTCCGGCGGCCACCCGGGCGACGAAAGCGCTCAGCGGCTCCGGCGCGGGCAGGATTCCGATCCGGCCGATTCCGACACCGGCGGGCAGCGGCTGCAACGCGAAGACGTCGAACGCCGGCTCCTCGTAGGGGTGCGCGGCCAGCAGCGCCGCCCGGACCCGGGCGCGGGCGGATGCCGGAGCCACCACCTCGACGCGGTCCTCGGTGACGCGCTCCACCGCGCCCACCCGGCCGATCGTCGGCGCCGCGCCGTCACCGGGCAGGAACTGGCCGGTGCCGGTCACGCTCCAGCTGCACTGCGCATAGTCGCCGATGTGTCCGGCCCCGGCGGCGAACACCGCGGCCCGCACCGCCTCGGCGTGTTCGACCGGGGTGTAGATCACCCACTTGTCGGCGTCGGGTGCCCGGTTCGCCGGTTCCAGCACGGCCTCCACGGTCAGCCCCAGCGCCTCAGCCAGGGCATCCGACACCCCGGGGGCGGCCGAGTCGGCGTTGGTGTGGGCGGTGAACAGGGCACGCCCGGAACGGATCAGCCGGTGTATCAGGGATCCCTTGGGGGTGCTCGCCGCCACGGTGTCCACCCCGCGCAACAGCAGCGGATGATGGGCCAGCAGTAGGCCGCCGTCGGGGACCTCGTCGACGACCGCCGCCGTGGCGTCGACCGCGATCGTCACCGAACCCACCACGTCGTCCGGGTCGCCACAGACCAGCCCCACCGAATCCCAGGACTGGGCCAGTTCCGGCGGGTAGGCGGCATCGAGCACGTCGATGACATCAGCCAGCCGCACAGTCACACTCCAAGACAGTAGTGCGCCACCCGGCAAGCCCGCCGCGCACATCGGGGACAATGGGGCCGTGACCCGCACGACCACTGTCAGCGCCGAGCTGGTGATCTTCGACCTGGACGGCACCTTGACCGACTCCGCCGCCGGGATCGTCGCCAGCTTCCGCCACGCGCTGGAGCACATCGGCGCACCGGTGCCCGACGGTGACCTGGCCCAGCGGCTCGTCGGGCCCCCGATGCACCACACCCTGGCCGGAATGGGCCTCGGCGAGCAGACCGACGCGGCGATCGCCGCCTACCGCGCCGACTACACCAGCCGCGGCTGGCTGATGAACACCATGTTCGACGGTGTCACCGCGCTGCTGGCCGACCTGCGGGCCGCCGGGGTCCGGTTGGCCGTGGCCACCTCCAAAGTCGAGCCGACCGCGCGCAAGATCCTGGCCCACTTCTCACTCGACGGGTTTTTCGAGGTGGTCGCCGGCGCCAGCGTCGACGGCACCCGGTCGGCGAAGTCCGAGGTGCTGGCCCATGCGCTCGAGCAACTGGCGCCGCTGCCGGCCCGGGTGCTGATGGTCGGCGACCGGCGTCACGACGTGGACGGCGCGGCGGCGCACGGGATCGACACCGTGCTGGTCGGCTGGGGTTACGGGCAGTCCGACTACCCGACCGGCGCAGAGGCCGACGACGGTCTTTTAGCCCGCGTGCAGACCATGGACGAACTGCGGGAGGTGCTCGGTGTCTGACCCGGCACTGCACGTCACGTTCGTCTGCACCGGCAACATCTGCCGCTCCCCGATGGCCGAGAAGATGTTCGCCCACCAGCTCGCCCAGCGCGGTCTGGGTGAGCTGGTGCGGGTCACCAGCGCCGGGACCGCGCACTGGCATATCGGCAAGGGCGCCGACGAGCGCACCAACCGGGTGCTGCGCGACAACGGCTATCCGGTGGAACACTGCGCCGAGCAGGTCGGCGACGATCATCTGGCCGCCGATCTGGTGGTGGCGCTGGGGCGCAACCACGTCGGCTGGCTTCGCGAGCTCGGTGTACCGGCCGATCGGATCCGGATGCTGCGGTCCTTCGATCCGCGTTCGGGTGCGGCCGTTCCCGACGTCGACGATCCCTACTACGGCGGCCACGACGATTTCGTGCGGGCGTTCAGCGTCATCGCGGCCGCGCTTCCGGGCCTGCACGACTGGGTCGACGCACAATTGGCGTCCGGCGAGGGCGGCTGATGCGGCGGCTGGCCTTCCTGCTGCGCCCGAGCTGGCTGGCCCTGGCGGTGGTGGTGTTGGCCTTCGCCTATCTGTGCTTCACCGTGCTGGCGCCGTGGCAGTTGGGCAAGAACACCACCACGTCCCGCGCCAACAGCCAACTCGAACGGGCGTTGACCGCGCAACCCGTTCCGCTGACAACAGTGCTGCCGCACCAGGATTCGTCGGCACCGGATGAGCAGTGGCAGCCGGTGACCGCCACCGGACACTACCTCGCCGAGGCGCAGGTGCTGGTCCGGTTGCGGTTGGTCGACGGTGCGCCCGCCGTCGAGGTCCTGACGCCGTTCGCGGTCCGCGGCGGGCCGACGGTGCTGGTCAATCGCGGCTATGTGCGCACCGACGACGGCGGCTCGCGGATGCCGCAGATTGCGCCGCCACCGGACGGGCAGGTCACCATCACGGCGCGGCTGCGGGATTCGCAGGAAGCCATTCCGGGCAAGAATCCGTTCAGCGAGAACGGTTTCCGCCAGGTGTACTCGATCAACACCGAACAGGTCGCGGCGTTGACCAAAGTTCCGCTGACCGGCTCCTACCTGCAGCTGGTCGAGGACCAGCCGGGCGGGCTGGGACTGATCGCGCTGCCGCGCCGGGATGCCGGGCCGTTCTTGTCCTACGGGATCCAGTGGATCGCGTTCGGCATCCTCGCTCCGATCGGGTTGGGCTACTTCGCCTACGCCGAAATGCGGGCGCGGCGCGCGGAGAAATCCGACGCCGGCGCCGACGCCGATCCCGATGAGCCGGCGCCGCCGATGACCGTCGAGCAAAAGCTCGCCGACCGGTACGGCCGGCGCCGCTGAGCACCGCGGCGCCTCGACAAACCGCCTCGAGTGCGGCATATCCGCCCCGGTATTCGGGCATACTCGCACCCATGGAGCAGCGCCGATGAGAAAGACCACCAGGATCGTCGACCTGCTGAATCCCGCCGCGATGCTGTTGCCGGCCGCCAACGTGATCATGCAACTGTCGCTGCCCGGGGTCGGTTACGGGGTACAGGAAAGCCGGGTGGACAGCGGCAACGTCTACAAGCATCCGTTCAAGCGGGCCCGCACCACCGGCACCTACCTGGCGGTGGCCGCCATCGGCACCGACGACGACCGCGAGCTCTACCGCGCCGCCGTGGACACCGCACACCGGCAGGTTCGTTCCACGCCCGAAAGCCCGGTGCGTTACAACGCGTTCGACCCCAAGCTGCAACTATGGGTCGCGGCCTGCCTGTACCGCTACTTCGTCGACCAGCACGAGTTTCTGCACGGCCCGCTCGACGACGCGGCCGCCGACGCGATCTACGCCGACGCCAAGAAGCTGGGCACCACGTTGCAGGTGCCCGATGAGATGTGGCCGGCCGACCGCGAGGCGTTCGAAAAGTATTGGAAGCAGGCGCTGCACGAGCTGCGCATCGATCCTCCGGTGCGTGAACATCTGCGCGGGGTGGCGGCGATGGTGTTTTTGCCCTGGCCGCTGCGGCTGGCCGGCCCGCTGAACCTGTTCGCGACGACGGGGTTCTTGCCCGCACAGTTCCGCGAGATGATGCAGCTGGACTGGTCGGCGGCCCAGCAGCGCCGGTTCGAATGGCTGCTGTCGGCGTTGCGCTTGGCCGACCGGCTCATCCCCCACCAGGCCTGGGTGCTGGGTTATCGGGCATATCTGTGGGACATGCGTTTTCGGGCACGTACCGGGATGCGCCTCGTCTAGCGCGTCGGCGCCGTGCCATCCTGGGCTGATGGTGAACATCTCGGGTGTGGGGATCTGGAGCGCGCCGCTGCGCTACGGCGATCAGGGCGAGGCCGCCGAGGCGGCCGCCGAGCTGGAGGAGTTGGGCTTCGGCACCCTGTGGATCCCCGATGTCGGCGGCCGGGTGTTCGACGCGGTCGGCAATCTGCTGGCCGCGACGCGGCAAGCGGTGATCGCCACCGGCATCTTGAATCTGTGGATGCACACTCCGGCCGACGTGGCCGCGTCATACGCATCGCTGACCGCGGCCAACGGCGACCGGTTCCTGCTGGGGATCGGTGTCAGCCACGCCCCGCTGATCGACTCCCGGGATCCCGGCCGCTACCGGCGGCCGCTGCAGGCGATGACAACGTTCCTCGACGGCCTCGACGCCGCGGAAACACCCGTAGCGGCCGACGCCCGGGTGCTGGCGGCGCTGGGCCCGAAAATGCTCGACCTGGCCGCTACCCGCAGCCGCGGCGCGCACCCCTATCTGACCACCCCCGAACACACCCGGTTCGCCCGCGAACAGCTGGGCGCGGGCCCGTTGCTGGCGCCCGAGCAGACCGCGATCCTGTGCTCCGAGCGCGACGAGGCCCGCGAGATCGGTACCGCCTGGCTGGCCTCGTACCTGGCGCTGCCCAACTACGCCAACAACCTGCTGCGCTCGGGATTCACCACCGACGACATCGCCGACGTCAGTGATCGGCTGTTCGACGCGCTCATCGCCTGGGGAAGCCCGGAGGCCGTCATCAAGCGGATCGCCGAGCACCGGGACGCCGGGGCCGACCATGTCTGCGTGCAACTGCTCGACGCAGACCCGCGCGCCTTCCCGCGGGAGCAGTGGCGCCGGCTGGCCGCCGCCCTGAGCTGACCCGCGTCCCCGCAAGAAACAGGGCGGGGGCCACCGGATCGGCTAGGCCGACAAGATGATCAGCAGGGCGATGATCCCGATCAGCACGGCCAACCCCGCCCACAGCGTGGCCCGCCCCCCTGGTGTGGCCCTGGAGCGTCCTCCTGTCGGGGTCAGCTGCGGACTGGTCGTCGGCGGTACGCCCCATTTGCCGGTCGGCGCCTTGCCCGGGGTTTCAGGCGGCGGTGGTGGCGTGGGGTCCTCATCCGGACTCGGGTAGGTGGTCATGGCCGGGTGCATTGACCGTCGGCGGCGATGTCAAACCCGGTATCGCCTTTATGGTGGGCGCGGACGGTATCGAACCGCCGACCGCTGGTGTGTAAAACCAGAGCTCTACCACTGAGCTACGCGCCCCTGCCTCGGGCAGGTTACCCGGCAGAACGCCGGGCGCCCAAAACCGCGAGATTGCGCTGATACAGGAAAAAACCGTGAAACGCCTGCGTCAGTGCAATCTCGCGGCGGAAAACGCCGGGGAACTACCCCTTGAGGGCGGCCAGCGCGTCGACCCACAGCTTCTGGTCGCGCGCCTCGCCGGGCGCCTTCATCTCGGCGAACCGGATGATGCCGGTCTTGTCGATGACGAACGTGCCGCGATTGGAGAAGCCGGTCTCGGAGTTGAACACCCCGAACGACTCGCTGACGGCGCCGTGCGGCCAGAAGTCGGAGAGCACCGGGAACAGGAACCCGCTCTCGGCGGCCCAGACCTTGTGGGTGGGCGGCGGCCCCACCGAGATGGCCAGCGCGACGCTGTCGTCGTTGACATAGCTGGGCAGGTGATCACGCAGCTGGTCCAGCTCGCCCTGGCAGATGCCGGTGAAGGCCAGCGGGAAGAACACCAGCAGGACGTTCTTGTCCCCCCGGTAGTCACTCAGGGAGACCAGCTGCTGGTCCTGGTCCTTGAGGGTGAAATCAGGAGCTTCGGTACCGACTTCCAACATCAACGCTTTCCCATCCTTGATTTGGGTTGAACCAGTCGACTGGCACTCCAGTCGCCGAGATTGACCGACGAAGTGGGCATCAGGCCGGCGGTCGGCGCCGACTCCGCGATCTCGGCGGGCTGGACATGGCCGGCCTTACCGGTCTTGGGCGTCAGCACCCAGATCACGCCGTCGTCAGCCAGCGCGGTGATGGCGTCCATCAGGGTGTCCACCAGGTCGCCGTCGCCGTCGCGCCACCACAGCAGCACCACGTCGACCACCTCATCGGTGTCTTCGTCGAGCAGCTCACTGCCGCAGGCCTCTTCGACGTCGGCACGGATGTCGTCGTCGGCGTCGTCGTCCCAGCCGAACTCCTGGACCAACTGATTGCTCTGGATGCCCAGCTTGCGGGCGAAGTTCGGGGCGTTGTCCGCCGCGACCACCGTGTGACCTCCTTCAACCATCAGCGCGCCGTGTGTTGGGCATCATCGTTGCACAGCACCGCAAGCCAGTCGCGGGCGAATCACCGGGTCCGTGGGGATCGGTGGCCTCAGAAGGCTCGGCACAGCTGCATCCCCTTCTCCCTGGCCCGGTTGAGTTCGTCTTTGCGGGAGTTGTAGACCGCGACCGGCGCCTTGGAGGAAATCGCGTTCGCCACACCGCGCGCGGCTTCGGCATACGTGGTGAACGCGTCCTTGAGCTCTGTCGACAGCTTCTCGTTGATGGCGCCGGTCACCTCATCGGCGCTGTGGTTGAGCGCCTCGATCGCCGGCCCGGCGGTTCCGGGAATGTCGCCGCCGCTGTTGAACGCCTCGACGTACTTGTTCACGGTGTCCACCGCGTCACTGCTGCTCGAGGCGAACCGCCCGCACGCGCCGCGCACCGCCTGGGTCGTCATCGACTGCTGGCGCTGGGTCTCGCGGATACTCGAGGTGGCCTCCGAGGCCGACACCGACGCCGACACCGAGGAGCGGTACGCCGGCGCCGCCGAGGTGTCCGCCTCCGGGGTCCCGCCGATGATGCTGGTACAGCCGACGACGCCCATCACCACCGCGGCGGTTCCACCGGCCACCAGCGCACCCAACCGGGCGTGTCGCCGCGCCCGCGCACGCGGGACGGTCCGCCATCCGGTCAGCACATCGTCAAACGTTACCGCGTAGTCGGCGGCAAGCCGAGATCAGCCCACCCCCACCCGTCACTCACCCACCGCCGGTCCCGGGTCCGGTGGGGCAGGATAGAAAAGACGAGGCCGACGAAGCGATCGGTCCGGTGCCGTCCTGGCCACAAGCCGGGAGGCACGTCTTGACCTCCAAACCAAGGAGTAACGCGTTGACTACCGAGACCGTGCACCAGGATCTGGGCAATAAACCAAGCGGCACAACCGAATCCGATCGAGTTCGGGTGATCCGCGAGGGTGTGGCGTCTTACCTTCCCGACATCGACCCCGAAGAGACCTCCGAGTGGCTGGAGTCCTTCGACGAACTGCTGGCCCGGTCCGGCCCGGCGCGCGCCCGCTACCTGATGCTGCGGCTGCTGGAACGCGCCGGCGAGCAGCGGGTGGCGATCCCCGCGCTCACCTCCACCGACTACGTCAACACCATCCCGACCGAACTGGAGCCCTGGTTCCCCGGCGACGAGGACACCGAGCGCCGCTACCGTCGGTGGATCCGCTGGAACGCCGCGGTGATGGTGCACCGCGCGCAGCGCCCCGGCGTCGGCGTCGGCGGGCACATCTCGACCTACGCGTCATCGTCGACGCTCTATGAGGTCGGCTTCAACCACTTCTTCCGCGGCAAGAGCCACCCGGGCGGCGGGGACCAGGTGTTCATCCAGGGCCACGCCTCCCCCGGGATCTACGCCCGGGCGTTCCTGGAGGGCCGGCTGAGCACCGACCAGCTGGACGGGTTCCGTCAGGAGCACAGCCACCCCGGTGGCGGCCTGCCGTCCTACCCGCACCCGCGGCTGATGCCCGACTTCTGGGAGTTCCCCACGGTGTCGATGGGGCTGGGGCCGATGAACGCCATCTACCAAGCCCGGTTCAACCACTACCTGCACGACCGCGGCATCAAAGACACCTCCGACCAACACGTGTGGTGCTTCTTGGGCGACGGGGAGATGGACGAGCCGGAGAGCCGCGGCCTGCTGCACGTCGGCGCACTGGAGGGTCTGGACAACCTGACCTTCGTGATCAATTGCAACCTGCAGCGCCTGGACGGACCGGTGCGCGGCAACGGCAAGATCATCCAGGAGCTCGAATCGTTCTTCCGCGGGGCGGGCTGGAATGTGATCAAGGTGGTCTGGGGCCGTGAGTGGGACGCCCTGCTGCACGCCGACCGGGACGGTGCCCTGGTCAACCTAATGAACGTCACCCCCGACGGCGACTACCAGACCTACAAGGCCAACGACGGCGGGTACGTGCGGGAGCATTTCTTCGGCCGCGACCCGCGCACCAAGGCCCTGGTCGAGGATCTGTCCGATCAGGACATCTGGCACCTCAAGCGCGGCGGGCACGATTACCGCAAGGTTCATGCGGCCTACCGTGCGGCCATCGAGCACAAGGGCCAGCCGACCGTCATCCTGGCCAAGACCATCAAGGGCTACAGCCTGGGCAGCTACTTCGCCGGCCGCAACGCCACCCACCAGATGAAGAAGTTCCGGCTGCAGGACCTCAAGGACTTCCGCGACGAGATGCGAATCCCCATCTCCGACGCCGAACTCGAGGAGAACCCGTACCTGCCGCCGTACTACCACCCCGGCGAAAACGCACCGGAGATCCGCTACCTGCTGGACCGCCGGCGCAGCCTCGGGGGTTTCGTCCCCCAGCGCCGCACCCAGGCCCGGCCGCTGGCGCTGCCCGCCTCCGACGCGTATGCGGCGGTCAAGAAGGGATCGGGCAACCAGGAGGTCGCCACCACCATGGCGACCGTGCGGGTGTTCAAAGAACTGTTGCGGGACAA
>Ga0182736_1002459_pt1 | contig 14147 bp, 13 predicted proteins | sample eDN5th30CKraftBY_FD_128882 | JGI IMG/M metagenome (GOLD analysis project Ga0182736, IMG submission 128882) | Enriched backyard soil microbial communities from Emeryville, California, USA - eDNA 5th pass 30_C Kraft BY (version 2) (version 2) | ecosystem: Environmental > Terrestrial > Soil >...
AGGGACTGCACCCCGTCCTCGTCGATCACCACCACTTCGCCGTGCTCGACGTCGCGCACGAAGCTGGCGCCGATCATGTCCAGGGCGCAGGTCTCGGACGCCAGCACCGGCTTGCCGTCCAGGTCGCCCAGCACCAGCGGGCGGATGCCGAGGGGGTCGCGGGCGCCGATCAGCTTCTTGTTGGTCAGGGCCACGAGGGCGTAGCCGCCTTCGATCTGCGACAGGGCGTCGATGAACCGTTCGACGATCTTGGACCGCCGCGAGCGGGCGATCAGGTGCAGGATCACCTCGGAGTCCGAGGTCGACTGGAAGATGGCCCCGTCGGCGACCAACTGGTGGCGCAGGGTCAGGAAGTTGGTCAGGTTGCCGTTGTGGGCGAGGGCGATGCCCCCTGCCTCCAGGTCGGCGAACATCGGCTGCACATTGCGGATGAAGCTGCCGCCGGCCGTGGAATAGCGGGTGTGGCCGATGGCGGCGGCGCCGGGCAGGCGCTCCACCAGATCCGCCCCGGCGAAGGCGTCGCCCACATGACCCATGTGGCGCTCGGTATGGAAGCGCTGGCGGTCGAAGGTGGCGATGCCGCAGGCCTCCTGGCCGCGGTGCTGCAGGGCGTGCAGGCCCAGAGCGGCGATGGCGGCGGAGTCGGGGACGCCCCAGACTCCGAAGACGCCGCACTCGAGGCGGGGGCGGTCGTCGTCAGGATCGCGGATGTTCATCGTGACCGTTCCACCAACGCATCGATACTATCGCGCTGGGACTTGCCATAACTTTGGCTGTTGTGAAGCTTTTTCGACGTCGCAGTCGAGTTTTCCCGGTCGATGCGCGCCCCGGGCGCCACATCTTGGGCCTTGCCGCCCTTGCCGGTGAAGCCTTCCTCGACGGCGCTTTCGAGCTTGGGCTTGAAGCGGCCGGCGGCGTCCATGCCCTTGGGCGCGAACGAACGGATCAGATCGGCGGAGGCCTCGGCCACCGGATAGAGCTTGGCCTTGGCGATCCAGTCGGGGGTCCATTCGCGCGGGGTGGCGGCGTTGAAGACCAGATAGAACAGGCCGAGGAAGATCAGCGCGCGCACCACGCCGAAGCCCACCCCGATGGCCCGGTCGGCGGCGCCGAGGGCCGGCTGCATGTGCAGCTTGGCCACGATCATCGCCCCCAACACCCTCAGCACGATGTAGATGACCAGGAACACCGCCGCCACGCCGACCACGCCAGCGGCCCAGCCGGGGGTGATGAAGTGGCGGAACACCGGCCCGGCATAGGGCAGGAACAGCACGGCCCCGATCGCCGACAGGATGAAGGCCCCGACGGTGATCATCTCGCGCACGGCGCCGCGGACGAAGCCGATCACCCCCGAAATGAGGATGATGGCGGCCGCGATCAGGTCGAACAGGGTCACGTCCGCTCCCTATCCCGTGTGCGGGCCGTCGTCACGTCCAGTCCTGCTGTTCGATGCGGCGCACGGCGTCGGCGAGGCGGGCGGCGCCGGAGACCTTCATCAGCCCGGCGTCGGCGGCGCCGCTGGGGGCGAGGGCGCTGCCGAAGCCGAGCTTGGCAGCTTCCTTCATGCGCATTTCCATCCGGCCCACCGAACGCACGTCGCCGGACAGGCTGATCTCGCCGAACACCACGCAGTCCTGGGGAAGCGGCTCGTCGAAGGCGGAGGAGGCGAGGGCGGCCGCCGCGGCGAGGTCGGCCGCCGGCTCGACGATGCGCAGGCCCCCCGCCACGTTGAGATAGACGTCCCGCTGGCCGAAGGAGAGGCCGCAGCGGGCCTCCAGCACCGCCAGCACCATGGCGAGGCGCCCCGAGTCCCAGCCCACCACTGCGCGCCGGGGCGTGCCGTAGCTGGAAGGGGCGACCAGGGCCTGGAACTCCACCAAGACGGGGCGCGAGCCCTCGATGCCGGCGAACACCGCCGCGCCGGCGGCCCGCCGCCCGGCGTCGCCGAGGAACAGGGCCGAGGGGTTCTTCACCTCCCGCAGGCCGATGTCCGACATCTCGAACACACCGATCTCGTCGGTGGCGCCGAAGCGGTTCTTGCCCGCGCGCAGGATGCGGAAGGGATAGCCCCGCTCCCCCTCGAAGGAGAGGACGGCGTCGACCATATGCTCCACCACCCGCGGCCCTGCGATCTGCCCGTCCTTGGTGACGTGGCCGACGAGAATGACCGCGACGCCGCGCTTCTTGGCGAGCCGCACCAGTTCCCCCGCCGCCGCCCGCACCTGGGCCACCGAGCCGGGGCCGGCTTCGAGCTGGTCGCTCCACATGGTCTGGATGGAATCGATCACCACGAGGTCGAAGGGCTCGCGCTTGAGCCCCTCGACGATGTCGCGCAGGGCGGTCTCGGCGGCCAGCTTCACCGGCGCGTCGGCGAGGCCCATGCGGTGGGCGCGCCCGCGCACCTGATCGATCGCCTCTTCGCCGGAGATGTAGGCGGTGCGCGCGCCGTTCATGCTGGCCGAGGCGCAGACCTGCAGCAGCAGGGTGGACTTGCCGACGCCGGGATCGCCCGACACGAGGATGGCGGAGCCCGGCGCTACGCCGCCGCCGCACACCCGGTCGAATTCCTCCACCCCGGTCATCAGCCGGGGCGGAGGGATGGTCACTACGTCCAGGGTCTCGAAGGCGATGCCGGCGCGGGCCTTGGCGCCGCGGGCAGGCGCCAACGCGCCCGGCGGACGGCCTCCGCCAAGCTCTTCCACCAATGTGTTCCACGCGCCGCAGGCGTCGCAGCGGCCCGACCACTTGGCGTGGACGGCCCCGCAGGCCTGGCAGGCGTAGGTCGCGCCGTCGCGCGCCATGCGCCGTCTCCAGTCAGCTCGGGATTATCGCACGAGTCGCGGAAGCTCTCCGGCGACGATGCGTTTCAGCACCTCTATGTAGAGAGCCGGTTCCCGCGCCACCACCCGCGCCTCCAGGCTTTCGGCTGTGTCGTCGGGCCGCACCGGGACCTCGGCCTGCGCCAGGATGGGGCCGCGGTCGTATTCCTCGTCGACGAGATGGATGGTGGGGCCGGATACCGTCTCGCCTGCCGCCAGCACCGCCTGATGCACCCGCCGCCCGTACAGCCCCTCGCCCCCGTGCTTGGGGAGCAGGGCGGGGTGGACGTTGAGGATCCGCCCCGGATAGGCCGCCAGCACTGCCGGACCCAGCTTGCGCATGTAGCCGGACAGGGCGACCCACTCGGCCCCTGCGGCCTGCAACGCGTCCCGCAGGGCGACATCCGCCGCTTCCGCCCCGCCGGCGCGGGTGGCGCTGATGTGTACGGCCGGCAGGCCCGCTTGCCGCGCGAAATCGAGGGCGGCGGCGTCGGCGTTGTTGGACGCGACCAGCACCGGCTCCACGGCCAGTTCCCCCGCGGCGGCGGCGGCCACGATGGCGCGCATGCTGCTGCCGCGATGGGAGGCGAGGAAGGCCAGACGGATGGGGCGGGCGCTCATGTCGGCGCTTCAGCGCCGCCGGAACTTCGCGGCCTCGGCCGCCAAGGACTTGCCCCAGGGGCCGGGGCTGTCGTCCTCGGGCGGCTGGAAGGGCAGCTCGCCGGCCACGCCGCGCAGGGCGAGCCAGAGCTGCTGGTTGAACTGGCCCAGCATCCGCAGGGGGCGGCGCTTGTTGTCGGTGACGTCCCAGCCCTCGGCCTCGAACGCGGCGACCTGTTCGGCGAGGGGGCGGGTGTCGATCCCGTCCCAATCGGCGGGGCGCGGCGTCGCTTCGGCCTGGTCGGCGGTGAGGCCGAACACCTTCGACGAGCAGTCGTCGATCTCGGGGAAGTCGGCGCGGGCGGCGGGCTCGGCATAGGCCGGCTTCATCAGCGCCCTGGTCTCCAGGGCGGAGACGCCGGGCAGGTCGATCAGGCGGCGCAGGGCTGGCTTGCTCATCGTCCGTGGTCTCCGACGTCGCTGGTGATCGGGCCGTCGGCCCGGCCGTTGATGAACTGGTCGACGTAGGGGTTGCCGGAGTGGTCGATGTCCGCCGCCGGGCCGCGCCAGACGATGCGGCCGGCGTGCAGCATGGCGATCTCGTCGCCGATCTTCCGCGCCGAGGCCATGTCGTGGGTGATCGACACGGCGGTGCAGCCGAGGCGCTGCACCTGCTCGACGATCAGGTTGTTGATCACGTCCGAATTGATCGGGTCGAGGCCGGTGGTCGGCTCGTCGAAGAAGATCACCTCGGGGTTGGCGACCACGGCGCGGGCGAGGCCCACCCGCTTCTGCATCCCCCCGGAGAGCTCCCCCGGAAACTGGTCGGCGACCGAGGCGGCGAGGCCCACCCGCTGCAGGGCGTCGATGGCCCGCTCCCGCGCTTCCCTGCGCGGGACCTTGTCGGCGTTGAGCAGGCGGAAGGCCACATTGTGCCAAATCTGCAGGGAGTCGAAGAGCGCCGCCCCCTGGAACAGGAAGCCGTAGCGCCGCGCCAGGGCGTAGCGGCCGCGCAGGGGCAGGCTGGTCACGTCCTCCCCGTCGTAGAGCACCTGGCCCCCGTCCGGCGCCATCAGGCCGGCGGCGATCTTGATGGTCACCGACTTGCCCTGGCCCGACCCGCCGATGATCACCAGCGACCGGCCGGGGGCCACGGCGATGTCCACGTCGGCCAGCACCGCCCGCCCCTCGAAGCGTTTGACGAGGTTGCGAAGCTCCAGCTTGGGGGGGATCGCGTTGGCCATGCTCACGCCGTGAAGAAGCTGGTGAGGATGTAGTCGGCGGCGAACACCAGGATGGCCGCCGAGACCACCGCCTTGGTGGTGGCCCGTCCCACGCCGCGGGCGCCGCCGCTGGCGGTGAAGCCGTGGTAGGCGCCCATCAGGGCGACGATGAAGCCGAACACGGCGGCCTTGATCAGGCCGGAGACGATGTCCCAGGATTCCAGGAACGACCAGGTGTTCTGCACATAGCTGGCCCCGTTGAAGTCCAGGGTGGCGGTGGCCACCAGCCAGCCGCCGGCGATGCCGATGATATCGGCCACCACGGTCAGCATGGGCAGGGTCAGGATGGCCGCCAGCAGCCGCGGCGCCACGAGGTAGCGATACGGGTCGGTGGACAGGGTCTGCAGGGCGTCGATCTGCTCGGTGGCGCGCATGGCCCCGATCTCCGCGGCGATGGCGGCCGAGACCCGGCCCGCCAGCATCAGGGCGGCCAGCACCGGCCCAAGCTCCCGCGTGATCCCCAGGGCCACGATCTGCGGCATGATCTGCTCGGCGTTGAAGCGCCCGCCGCCGGTGTAGATGTTGAGCGCCAGGGCCGCCCCGGTGAACACCGCCGTCAGCCCGACCACGGGCAGGGACAGATAGCCGATCTGCACCACCTGGCGCAGGAACTGCCCTGGATAGAAGGGCGGGGCGAAGGCCGCGAACAGCCCCCGGCCGGCGAAGATCGCCACCCGGCCGGCGGTGCGGATCAGGTTCAGGGTCGAACGGCCGATGGCGCGGACGGGGTTCATCCTTCGCCACCCGCGTAGATCCGTTCCGCCCGTCCGCCGAGGCGCACCAGCAACTCGTAGGCGATGGTGCCGGCGCGTTCGGCCGCGCCGTCGAGATGCACGTTGTCGCCGATCAGTTCGATGGTCGATCCGGGGCCGACGCCGGCGGCGTGGCTGATGTCCACCGCGATGAGGTCCATCGATATCCGGCCGAGCATGGGGCAGGGGGCGCCGCCGGCCCAGCCATAGCCGCCGTGTGCGCCGGCGCGCAAGACGCCGTCCGCATAGCCGGCGGCGATCACGGCCACCGTCATGGGGCGGTCGGCGGCGAAGGCGGCGCCGTAGCCCACGCTTTCACCGGCGGCGACCTCGTGGACCTGCAGCACCTCGGCCTCGAAGGTGGCGACGGTGCGGACGGCCGGATCGAACCGCCCCTGCGGCCCGCCGCCGTAGAGGCAGATCCCCGGACGCACCACGTCCTGGTGGAAATCGGCGCCCAGGAGGACCCCGGCGGAGTTGGCGAGGCTGCGCCGCGCGGAGGGGAAACGTCCTGCCGCCGCCTCGAACACCGCCCGCTGGTGGGCGTTGAGGGGGTGGTCGGCCTGTTCCGCGCAGGCGAGATGGCTGATGACGAGGTCGATACGCAGGGCGGCGGGAAGCTCGGTCAGTTCCTCGACGGGCAGGCCGAGGCGGTTCATGCCGGTGTCGACATGCAGCGCCGCGGGGCGGACGCCGAACGCCGCCCACCGGTGCGCCTGTTCCGGGCTGTTCAGCACAGGGGTCAGGTCCGCGGCGAGGAGTTCGGCCTCCGACCCCGGCGTGCAGCCGTCGAGCACATAGATGGCCGCGTTCCGGTCCGGCCCCAAGGCGGCGCGCAACCGCTCGCCCTCGCCGAGGCGGGCCACGAAGAAGCTGCGCGCGCCTTCCGCCCAGAGCCGGCGCGCTACCGGCCCGGCCCCCAGGCCATAGGCGTCCGCCTTTACCACCGGCGCGGCCTCGGCGCCCGGTGCGACGTCGATCACCCGGCGATAGTTGGCGGCGAGGGCGTCGAGATCGACGGTGAGGCGGGAAACGGCGGGCATGCGGCGGGGAGGGGACTCAGGCGACAAGGAGCGACAGGCGCTCCTTATCGCACCTCGTAGCGGCCTTCGCGCGCCAGATTGCCGAACTTGGTGATGTTCTCGTCGAAGTGGAGCTTCACCGTGCCAATCGGGCCGTGACGCTGCTTACCGATGATGACCTCGGCCACCTGGCGGATCTGGTCCATCTCGTCCTGCCAGGCGAGGTGCTCCGGGGTGCCTTCGCGGGGCTCGGCCCGGCCGCGGTAGTAGGCCTCCCGGTACACGAACATCACCACGTCGGCGTCCTGTTCGATCGAGCCTGATTCCCGCAGGTCGGAGAGCTGCGGCCGCTTGTCCTCCCGGTTCTCCACCTGACGGGAGAGCTGGCTGAGGGCGATGATGGGGACGGACAGTTCCTTGGCCAGGGCCTTCAGGCCCTGGGTGATCATGCTGACTTCCTGCACCCGGTTGTCGCCGTGCTTGCCGTCGCCGGTGACGAGCTGGAGGTAGTCGACGATGATTAGGTCGAGACCCGCCGAGCGCTTCAGCCGGCGTGAGCGCGCCGCCAGCTTGGAGATGGACAGGCCGCCGGTGGCGTCGATGAAGAGGGGCGACTCGCGGATCTCCATGGCCGCGTCGCGGATACGGCCGTACTCGCTGGCGTCGATGGCGCCCTTGCGCAGCCGGTCGGAGGAGACGCCGGAGGCTTCGGCCAGCAGGCGCATGGCCAGCTGCTCGGCGGACATTTCCAGGCTGAAGAAGGCCACCACCCCGCCGTTGACGGTCTTGCGCGACCCGTCCGGCTGGGGCTCCCAGGCGAAGGACCTTGCGACGTTGAAGGCGACGTTGGTGGCCAGCGCGGTCTTGCCCATCGACGGACGTCCCGCGAGGATCACGAGGTCGGAGGGGTGCAGGCCGCCAAGCTGCTTGTCGAGGTCGATCAGGCCGCTGGACAACCCCGCCAACCCGCCATCGCGGCCATAGGCCTCCCCGGCCATCTCCACCGCGCCTTGCAGGGCGTCGGCGAAGGTGACGAAGCCGGTGGAGGTGCCCCCGGTCTCGGCCAGGGCGTAGAGCTGCTGCTCCGCGGATTCGATCTGGTCGCGGGCGGTCTGCTCGGGATCGGTGCTGGCGGTGTTGGCGATCTCGCCGCCGATGCGGATCAGGTCGCGGCGCAGGGCGAGGTCGTAGATCACCCGGGCGTAGTCGGAGGCGTTCACCGCCGGCGGGGCCCGGTCCACCAGTTCGGCCAGATAGCGCAGGCCGCCGAGTTCCTCGAACGCCGGGTCGCGGCGGAACCGCTCCATGAGCACGATGGGCTCGGCCAACTGGCCCTTGCGGATATGCTCCTCCATCGCCGCGAACAGGCGGGCGTGGAAGGGCTCGTAGAAGTGGCGCGCCTGCAGCAGGTCGGTGAGCCGCTCATAGGCGGCGTTGTCGTAGAGGATGGCGCCGAGGAGCGCCTGTTCCGCCTCGAGATTATGCGGCGTCGTGGGCGGGATATCCCCGTGCGGGAGCGACGCGAGTTCGAGGGCGGGCAGGCTCATCCGGGTATCGATAGCCCAACCTGACGCGGTGTGCAGCCCTGGCGGCAAACCATCCACACGCGATCCACAGGGTAGATGTCGCACGCCTGTCGCATATTGCGGTCGCAATGAAAACGGCGACCCGGAGAACCGGGCCGCCGCGTCAATGTTTCTCTATATCAAGTAGTTACCAATTGTAGCTGGCGCGTGCGTAGACGAACCGGCCCTGGAATCCGAAGGGCGAATATTCCGGGAAGGCCTGCACTCCGTTGGACGAGATGGTCTGGCCGTTGAGGATGTAGGGCGGGGTGGTGGGATAGACGTCGAGGATGTTCTCGGCCCCCACCGCCAGCTCTATGCCGCCGACCACCTTCACCCGGGCTTCGAGGTCGACCAGGGTCTTGGCGGCGAGGGTGTAGTCGCCGAGGGGATTGTTGCCGCTGAAGGCCTGGATCAGCTTGCCGTAGTAGTTGGCCTTGGCCGTGAAGCCGAGGGGGCCGCGGTTCCAGTCCATCACGAAGGCGCCCTTATACTTCGGCTGGCCGTAGGTCAGGCTGAGGATGCGGTAGTGGGTCAGGAACGGCGGGGCCGGGTTCAGGCTGGACAATTGCGGGGTGGAGCGGACAGCCCTGAGGTGGGTCTCGTTGTGGCTGGCGCTGAGGGTGAAGTCGAACCGGCCGTAGTTGTCCGGCAGCCAGCGATAGGACGCCACCATCTCCTGGCCCGTCGTGGTGCTGTCCACGCCGTTGGTGAAGAAGCGCACCCCGCCGATCTGGGCCGACGGCGGGAACAGGCCGATGACGGCGGGCTGTTGCAGGATGTCGGACAGGGCGATCCGGTCGTTGATGCGGATGATGTAGGCGTCGAAGGTGACCGACAGGCCGCCGGTGCGGAAGACCGCCCCCGCCGAGAAGTTGGTGGATTTCTCAGGCTTCAGCGGCACCGCGCCGATGTACTGGGCGATGGGGTTGTTGGCCTGCAGCAGGGTGGTCTGGATGGGTACGCCCGCCACGAAGTTGGTGGAGGTGGTGGTCACGAAGGATTGCTGCAGGGAAGGGGCCCGGAAGCCGTTGGAGACTGCGCCGCGCAGGGCGAAGTTGGGGGAGAGGTCGTAGCGCAGGGCGAGCTTGCCCGTCGCCACGCTGCCGAAGTCCGAATAGTGCTCGTAGCGTCCGGCCACATCGATGTCGAAGCCGGCGACCTTGGTGGCGATGTCGATATAGGCGCTCTCGGAGGTGCGGTTCTGATCGGTGGCGTTCTGCGGCGAGAATCCGGCGAAGGCCTGCGATCCGGTGCCCCCCAGCACCATGGTCGGGGTTGTCTGGGTGAAGTAGCCGCCGTTGATGTAGGAGGCCGGCTCCCCGGCGATGATCTGATAGCGTTCGTGGCGGACCTCCACGCCGGCGGCGAGGTTGACCTCCGACAGGGGGCCGATGGCCAAGGCGCGGGTGACGCCGAGGTTGCCGACGACCTGCTGGTAGCGCAGGGCGCCCGCGTCGAAGGTGTGGGGGCTGGCCGGGCCGAGCGAGGCGTTGATGGAGTCGATGACCCCGAAGTTGAACTCGTTGATGCCGTAGACGACGCTGGCGTCCCAGTTCCACTCCCCGGTCTTGAAGGTGGCGCCGCCAGCGGCGCGGCCGTCGTAGACCTTACCCTCGATCTTGGGCAGGAAGCCGTTGGGATAGACCGACAGCACGTTGGACCCGGCGTTGGCCTGGATGGCCCGGCGCACGTTGGCTGCAGAGATGGCGTCGCGGTACTGGAAGCTGCCGAAGCCGTAGAGGTGGACGTCGTTGTTGAGGTCGTACCCGGCGTTGGCGAAGAAGGTGTACTGCTCCATCTGCGGGTCGCCGTACCAGTTGTTGAACCGGTTGTAGCCGTACTCCCGCGGGTCGAAGCCGCCGTTGACGAGCGGATACTGCTGGCGAGGGTCGGGACCTGCGCGGGTTGTGTGATTCTGCACCTTGGATTCGGCCGACACGGTCAGGAAGCCGGCGGCGCCGAGGGGCAGGCCGGTCCAGCCCTGGACGGTCACGGTCTGGCCGTCGACCTCGTTGTTCTCGGTCGGGATGGTCACCCCGGGGATCGGCGAGGCGCTGGGTTTGAACTTGGCGCGGGTCGCCCGCTCGCCCAAGGTGACGGACAGGCCGCCCCCCGACCGGGCTTCGCGCAGCCTCAGGTTGATCACCCCGGCGATGGCGTCGGAGCCGTATTGGGCCGAGGCGCCGTCCCGTAGCACTTCGATGGCGCCGATGGCCGGAGTCGGGATGGTGTTGAGGTCCACCGCCCCCGAGCCGTAGCCGATCGAGCCGTTCAGGTTGACCAGCGAGGCCGCGTGGGCGCGCTTGGAGTTGACCAGCACCAGGGTCTGGTCCGGCGAGAGGCCGCGCAGGGTGGCCGGGCGCACCGTGTCGGTGCCGTCGGTGACCGCAGGCCGAGTGAAGTTCAAGGAGGGCAGGGCGAAGGACAGCGCCTGCGCCAGTTCCGTGCTGCCGGCCCGCTGAATCTGCTGGGTGGTGACGACGTCGACCGGCGCGATGCTGTCGAGCCGCGAGCGGGGGGCCGCCCGGGTGCCGGTGACCACCACGGCTTCGACCTGTTCGTTGGAGTCAGCCGCCGCCGTGTCCTGCGCGTAGGCTGAGGTGGCGAGCAGAGCGCTCGCCGAGGCTGCCATCAGCAGCCAATGACGATGGTGCATTTACCCTTATCCCCTGTCCGATCCGCTCAATGCGGATTCCATTTCGAACAACCGAGAGATGCGGGGAAAGTTTCAGGATTGGCATTGCGCTGAAGCGCAAATGGAAACGGCGCGGGGTTTCCGCGCCGTTTTTGCAACAGTTCTGTAACGATGCGCCTTATTCGTAGGCGCCTTCGGAGGCCTGCGAACCGGCCCCGCCTTCCAGCATGTCCTGAGCCCGTTCGGCCGCGGCCTGACGGTCGTCGTCGAACTGGCTGGCGATCACATTCTCGCCGCGGGCTTGGCGCTCGGCCTCGTCCTCGCTGCGGGCGATGTTGATGTTGACCGTCACGGCGACTTCCGCGTGCAGCTTCACCTTCACCGGATGCACGCCGAGGTTCTTGATCGGACGATCAAGCACCACCTGGCTGCGGTCCACACGGCCGCCGGCCGCTTCGATGGCGTCAGCCACGTCGCGACCCGACACCGAGCCGTAGAGCTGGCCCGACTCGCCGGCCGAGCGGATCAGCACGTAGCTGGAGCCCTCGAGCTTGGCGCCGGCCTTCTCCGCCTGGGCCTTGGCCTCGGCGTTGCGGGCTTCGATCTGGGCGCGTTGACCTTCGAACACCTTCAGGTTGGCCTGGGTGGCGCGAAGAGCCTTCTGCCGCGGCAGCAGGAAGTTACGGGCGAAGCCGTCCTTTACAGAGACCACGTCGCCGATGGAGCCGAGCTTTTCGACTCGTTCAAGAAGAACCACTTTCATTTCGAGGCTCTCCTTACTTCACAACGTAGGGAAGAAGGGCGAGGAAGCGGGCGCGCTTGATCGCGCGGGCCAGCTCACGCTGCTTCTTGGCGGAAACGGCAGTGATGCGCGAGGGCACGATCTTGCCGCGTTCGGAGACGTAGCGCTGCAGCAGCTTCACGTCCTTGTAGTCGATCTTCGGCGCGCCGGCGCCCGAGAACGGGCACACCTTGCGGCGACGGAAGAAGGGGCGGCGGGCGCCGCCGGCGGAGGAGCCGGGCGCGTTGGCCGCGCCAGCCGTATCGGTATCGCTCATGATCGGTGCTCCCCTTAGACGGCTTGGTCGTCGAAGCCGCGGCGCTCAGGGCGGTCGCCCCGTTCGCTGCGCTCGCGATCGCGGCGCGCCAGGATCGGCGACAGTTCGAGGTCGAGCTCTTCGACCTTGACGGTGATGTAGCGCAGGACGTCTTCGTTCAGGGAGAGCTGACGCTCCATTTCCTTGACCGCGTCCGACGGGGAATCAAGCGCCAGCAGGGAGTAGTGCCCCTTGCGGTTCTTCTTGATCCGGTAGGTGAGGTTGCGGAGGCCCCAGTACTCGATCTTGGCCACGCGGCCGCCACCGGCCTCGATCAGGCCTTTGAGTGTGTCGTTGAGGGCTTCGGCTTGCTGCGGCGAGATATCCTGCCGCGCGATTACGACGTGTTCGTATAGCGCCATGGTCATCCTCTTCCGAAAAGCGAAAGGCGGCGTCTGGTCCGGCGGAAGGTCCGAACCCAAACGATGGCTCTCGACGCGGCAGGCCGGCGATTAGCCGAACCCCTTTTGCGTTCCACGCGAGACCGCCTTCCAGGAAGCGGCGGGACATACGGGTAATTGGGGGTGAAAGCAAGGCGAACGGGCCGCAGCCTGCGCCCGCTCTCGGGTCTCGGCCGTCAGACCACCCGCACCACGGCGTCCAGATAGGCGTCCGGCCCCATGCCCGCCCGGCCGCCTTCGAAGATCTCGTGCGCGCCGATCCAGTCCCGGCTCTCGGCGAAGGCCTCTTCGGTATAGGGCTCGAACACGATGCGCTCGCCGGGACCCCAGCGGCGGGTGTCCATGATCTCATGATAGCGGACCGGGAACTCGTTGCGGAAATAGTGGGTGTAGAGCTCGGGCCGCAGGTCGATGTCGCGCTGGGCGCGCTTGAGGGCCCGGTAGAACTTCTGCAGGTCCTCCGGCGCCGGGTCGCCGGTGATCATGGCGGCGATCATGAAGGTGGTGTCGATGATCTTCCGGTAGCCGAGCTGCTCGGCGAGATAATAGGGGCCGCTGAACAGGGCCGAAGCCTGGGACCGGCCCTCGATCAGGTTGTCCAGTCGCTTGAACAGCATGCCCTCGGCGAAGGACAGCTTGATCTCGCTGCGGGGCAGATACTGCTCCAGCGCCTGGAGGGTGGAATAGTGGCTGCCGGACTGGAAGCCCACCGAGATGGGCGTGCCCGCCAGGTCGGCGGGGCCCTTCACCGGAGAGTCCGCGGGCACGAAGATGGCCGACGGGGTCACCGAATAGACGTCGGCCCACAGCTTGCCGTGGCCGTTGGCCGCCGCGACGTTCACCGTCCAGTGGCAGGCGCACTTCACGTCGGCGGCCCGTTCCTCCTCGAACGTCTGATAGGCGCCGGTGGTGCGGCCCTGCTTGTCGTGGGCGGCTCCGTCCGTGGACTGGACCGTCTCGCGGAAGGTGTAGTCGAGCCCCTCGTCGGCGAAATAGCCCTTTTCCTCGGCCACCCATTCCTGCAGCCGGAAGTGGGGTTGGATAATGAACTTCTGATCGCTCATGGCGGTCTCCCTTTCTCGTCGTGACCGACCGTGGGGCGTCGGCCTTGCGAGGTTGCCGGTAGGCTATCCGCTTGGCCTGACGGGGCCAGCGGGGTATTGGAATAGTCTCCATTCGCTTTTGGAATGCATCTTCCGTGGATGACGATATCGGCCTTCGCCATCTGAAGGTGCTCAGCCTGCTGCTGGAGGTGGGCAGCCTGACCCAGGCCGCGGACATCCTGGGCGTCAGCCAGTCGTCGGTCAGCAAGATGCTGGCGCGCCTGCGGAGCCATTTCGGCGACCCATTGCTGGTGCGGGTGGGGCTGGCCATGCATCCGACGCCCAAGGCGACGGCGCTGGTCGAGCCCCTGCGCGCGCTGCTTGCCGCGTCGGAGGCCCTGCGCGCCGGAACCCACGCCTTCGTTCCCGACACCTCGACCCGTGAGTTCCGCGTGCTGGTGACGGACGTCGGGATGATCCAGTTGGTCCCGGGCCTCGTGCGGCGGCTGCAGAAGGAGGGGCCCAGCCTGCGGTTGCGGGCGCTGCCGCTGGACTCCCGCGCGTTCGAGACGCGGCTGGAGGGCGGAGAGGCCGACGTGGTGCTGGGCGCCTTTCCAGGCGCCGCCGGCTCGCTGCGACGCCAGCACCTCTACAACGACGGCTATCTCAGCGTGGTCCGCAAGGATCATCCTCGTCTGGACCAGATGCGCACTCCAGAGGGGTTCTGGGCGGAGCGGCATGTGGCGGTGGCGTCGTCCAACACCGGGCACGCGGCGCACCAGCGGCTGGAGCGGCTGATCTCGGCCCGCCTCGACGCCGACCACATCCAGATGTCGGTGCCCAGCTTCGTCGCCGCCGCCTTCGTGGCGAGCGGCGCCGACGCTATCTGCACTCTGAATGGGATGCTGGCGGAGATCCTGGCCGAGG
>Ga0182736_1002462_pt1 | contig 14129 bp, 9 predicted proteins | sample eDN5th30CKraftBY_FD_128882 | JGI IMG/M metagenome (GOLD analysis project Ga0182736, IMG submission 128882) | Enriched backyard soil microbial communities from Emeryville, California, USA - eDNA 5th pass 30_C Kraft BY (version 2) (version 2) | ecosystem: Environmental > Terrestrial > Soil >...
CTACTTCTGGGTGTTCTTCTGCTACATTATACCGTTCGCCCATATCCTTAGATAAGTCATATAATTGCGCCGAAGGTGCATTACCTAGTTCGGTATCCGTTAATTTAGCATATCTAGGTAACTTACTAGGCTCAATATATTTCCAATTCCCTTTTATGATGCCCAGCGAACCTGCATGCTCAACAAGATAATCTCTACCTTTGAAATTATTTCCAATAAACACATCCCACATAGGTTTACTATCTACTGCATCTTCTATAAGCACTTGCTGTTCCAGCATATCAGCTATCGAAGCCAGCAAATCCAGTTGACAAACCAATGCCTCAGAAGTTTTTCCTTTGTTCACTCCCACCCCACTTACGATGAATGGTACACGCGTCCCGCCTTCAAAGACACTATACTTTCCACCTCTCAATGGCCCTGCCGGATTATGTCCGTTACGCTGCGTAACAGCTCCATCTACGTAGCCATCATCCAGCACAGGCCCATTATCACTGGTAAAAATGATAATGGTATTTTCTTTCAAACCCAATAGTTCCACTTGGTCTAGCAACTGTCCTACTGTCCAATCGAGTTGCAAAATAGCATCACCCCGATAACCTAAATCACTTTTCCCCTTAAATCGGGTAGCAGGCATTCTGGGCACATGCGGTTCGGTAAGTGCAAAGTAAAGAAAAAACGGATTATTCTTATTTTTCTTAATATAATCTTGTGCAACTGCAAGAAAAGTAGAGGAGATCTCCTCATCTACCCACCGTGCCTTATACCCACCACTCATGTAGCCTATGCGTCCAATTCCATTTACAATAGTTTGATTATGGCCCTGGCCAGGAGAAGATTGCATCTTCAATAGTTCAGGATGGTCTTTTCCCGTGGGGTCATTTCCTATCGGATGCTGATAATCAACCGCTATCGGGTCGTTGTCTTCCAGCGCCAGTACGTCATGATTCTCCAAAAATACCGTAGGAACCCGATCTGCTGTCGCAGGAAAGATAAATGAATAGTCAAATCCTATTTCATTCGGTCCCGGCTTTATTTCAGCATTCCAATTTTTCTTTACTTGTGTACCTAGGCCCAAATGCCACTTCCCTACAATAGCCGTTTGGTAACCTGCTTGCTTAAACACTTTTGGTAAAGTAGTTCGATCTGTGGGAATGATTAGTTTGGCATCACCGGGTAAAATCCCCGTTCCTTGCTGACGCCAGGGATAGAAACCTGTCATTAATGCAAAACGCGAAGGTGTACAGGTGGCCGAGCTTGCATGCGCATTGGTAAAGCGTACACCACTAGCAGCCAAACGATCTAAATTTGGTGTTTTAATTTTTGTAGCACCATAGGCACTTAAATCACCATAGCCCAAATCGTCGGCGTAAATATAAATTACATTAGGCTTAGCTGATTTTTTTTGAGCATTGGTAAGATGAGGAAAAAGAAGTGTTCCCACCATAATAGCATAACAAAACTCCTTTCTTATAATTGTTAGCATAAAAGATATTTTGTATAATAGAATTTTCAACTTATTGATCTGTTTTTTGTTTGATTAGTATTATTAATAACAATTTTAAGTTTTAGTCTCTGTAAAACCAAATAATAGGTAAACGCAATCGGTTGCGGGAGATATGTCAATACAGCTTAATTTAGCTACCTTGCTCAAATAAATGTATTCTTACTTGTAAATCATGTATGAAAGCTACTATTAAAGGCAGAAAAAGTTTGGAGGATACCGCTGATTTAATAATAAAACAGCAATTAATAGACGATTCGCCTATTGCCATGTACACTTGTGATGCAAAAGGCTTTTTAAGTTTTTATAACAAGGCCGCTAGTTTGCTTTGGGGCCGCAAACCCAAAATCGGAAAAGAGCTTTGGTGTGGGGCATGGAAAACATACTATCCTAATAATACCCCCATGCCCTTGGAAGAATGCCCTATGGCTAAAGTATTAAAAGAAGATCTGTATTTTGAAGAAGCGGAAATTGTCATTGAAAGACCAGACCATACCTTCCGCAGATTACTTGCATTTCCACGGGCTATTTACGACAGCGATTTCAATATTATAGGAGCACACAACACCTTAGTTGATATTACTTCGAGAGAATTTATTGAGGAAAAACAAGCATTTCTTTCGGCTATTGTAGCATCGTCAGACGATGCTATTATTAGTAAAAACCTCAACGGAACTATAACCAGTTGGAATATGGGTGCACAAAAGCTTTTTGGATATACAGAAGTAGAGGTATTGGGAAAGTCTGTTACCCTCCTTATTCCACAAGCTAGATTAAGCGAAGAAGATCTTATTCTCAGTCAGATCAAAAGTGGGAACAAAGTTGACCATTACCCTACCATCCGATTGGATAAATATGGTAATGAAATTCCGGTATCACTTACCGTATCTCCGGTTAAAGACAGTCGCGGTGTTATTATCGGTGCTTCTAAAATCGCTAGAGATATTTCTGACGAATTAAATAGCCAGAACGCTATTATACAATACACGCGCGATCTGGAAACATTAAATTCCATTAGCAAAACCATCTCATCCAAACTCGATGTAAAAAGCATACTGCAACACGTAACCGATGCCACCGTCCAAGCTACTGCTGCTACTTATGGTGCGTTCTTTTATTACAATACTAATGAAAATAGCGAAAACAAAATGCTTTGTACGCTGAGCAGGGTTTCAAAAAATAGACATCGAAATTTAGCGGTGCCAGAAGATATACAGACGGTATTCAACGGACAGGCAATAATAAGGTCTGATAACATCATCAACGACAATCGGTTTAAAAAAAGTATTACGCCTTTCGATACGCCCGATAGTGATACAATCATATCGAGCTATCTAGCCGTACCGATCATATCAGTCAACCGAAAACTTATCGGCGGCCTATTTCTTGGTCATCCTGAAGAAGCCAAATTTACCGCACATCATGAAAATCTCATTAGCAGCATCGCTGCACAGGCAACCGTTGCACTTGACAACTCACGGTTATTTGAAGAAATCAGGGATCTCAGCGCAAAGAAAGACGAATTTATTGCCCTTGCCAGCCATGAATTGAAAACGCCCCTAACAAGCATATATGGCTACCTCCAATTAATGGCCAGAAAACCAGAAAGTGCAATGACCTCCCGCTTTATCGAAAAAGGAATAAAACAACTTGAGAAATTAAACAAACTAGTATCAGAGCTGCTCGATGTTTCCAAGATTGAAGCAGGAAAGCTCCAATTCAATATGGAGACATTCGACATTGGTGAGCTCTTATTAGAAACGGTTGAAATTTTTCGATTTTCAAACAATAGCCATCGAATTATACTTAAGAAGCCAAAAAAACCGATCTACATAACGGGCGATAAACAACGACTAGAACAAGTACTTATCAACCTATTAAGCAATGCCATTAAATATTCGCCCAATGCAGAAACAGTAGCAGTTGATATAAGAACCCAGCCATCATGGATAACCATAACCGTGAAAGATGAAGGAATGGGCTTAAAACCAGAAGAACAGAAAAAGCTCTTTACCCGATTTTATCGGGCTGGCAGTACATCTGGCATTTCGGGTTTAGGCCTAGGGCTTTTCCTTTCCAGAGAAATCATTGAAAGACACCAAGGTACTATAGGTATGAAAAGCGAGCATGGTAAAGGAAGCGAATTTTTCATCTCACTGCCTGTTAAATAATTCATTTTAAGAATAATTATTTAAATTAAATTGTGGCCTTGCCAAAAGCACCATAATAGGCTGCTCCTATTAAAGCGGCTTTACTATTTAAAATTACATAAATAGGAACGCTTGCCAATAGTTCTTCCATTCGATCGCTCTTTATAAATTGCTGACGGAAGAGTTCATCACGTAATAATGGGTATATCTTAGGTGGAATCCCACCTCCTAAAAACAACCCTCCCGTCGCTTTAAGTTTCAATACCAAACTGGAGGCTTCCCGCGCCATATAGGTAACAAATAGCTGCATCGTCTTAATACACATTTCATTTAGCTGACGCATAGCCGTATGGCTAATTACTGCGGCGGGATCTTCGCTTGCTAATTTCTCTCCTAACCAAGCCGGTTCCTTATACCTTTTAACATCTCGTAAAAACTGGTAAATTCGATAAATTCCCTCACCAGAAATCAAATGCTCCCAGCTTATTAAAGAATTTTCCTTTCGTAAAAAGTTCAATAATTCAATATCCACATCCGTTCTCGGAGAAAATTCGCTATGCCCGCCTTCCGTAGCAAAAGGATGATAAAACGAGGTGTCCCAGAACAATCCAGCTTCTCCTAACCCTGTTCCGGGCGCTAAAATAGCGATGTTGCCCTTGCTTTGTTCACCACTATAAATAGGAGCTAAATCTTCTTCTTCTACCCCCGCCAGCCCATATGCCGTAGCTTCCAGATCATTTAATAAACAAACCTTGTTAATCCCCTTACCCTGCTTAATAATAGTTGTATTGATTGTCCACGACAGATTGGTGAGTTTTACCCGGTTATTTACAACAGGGCCCGCAACACCAATTGAAAGCACGTCCGGCAATCCCATATTATGCTCTTTCAAATATTCGTCTAATATATCCTCAAATGAAGAATACTTTTTTGACTCAAAGGAGGCCTCTTTTAGTAAACTCACCTCCGGTCCGTCTATAGCAAACAAACCCAAATTAGTTTTGGTTCCTCCAATATCTGCCGCGAGCACTTGCATCTTGCCCTTATTTTTTTCTTGATTAGGTAAGTACAATGGTAAATCGATCATGCTTTTTTCATTTTTAAGATAACATTGAAATAAAGATTTTGATTGGTTCTTCGCCGTTACTTTTTATCCATCTATAAATATACCAACTTAAAAATTAAATAATAAGTTCAAGTTCTATACTTGAAACAAAAATGAGACATTGGGAGCAAGGAACAATGCGCAATTTCTCTTATCTTTGCGCTATGACTAGTAGTAAACACATCAATAGAGGAGCTAAAATCCTTAGCTGGATCCTTCTTCTCTTCATGATGCTAACTTCATGTCCTACAAAACAGTGGCTACAGTACTATCTCCATGGTGGCACTGCTTTTGCCACAACAACTCAGCAGCAAAAAACCAGCAAAAAAAAGCAGGTTTTAAAACTTAGCGATATATCTTGTCAACAAATTGCTAAAGCAGAGTCGTCTATTACACTTAGGCATAATGTTTTACAAGACTTTTTCCCGATCGCTTTATTGACATTTTTTTGTTTTGCATTTCTTTGTCCAGCCTTAAGAAGAGGTACTACTTTCGTATTCCTTAAACAACCCATAGCCTGTTGCGATCAGTTGTATTTACAACATCGGCAATTACTTATTTGATCACCTACCATTTGTTCTGAGGACTTATTTAACCCCTCTATCAGAGCAGTTCCCATTTTAATTAATCATCTTTTTCACAGCAATAGCTAATACTATTGTATTAATTAATTTTTATGGCATTGAAATCTTGTATAAGGATTTCCATAGTCTTTATTGTTTACTATGGTTTATCGTACACCTATGCACAAAAAACACGGCTGTCCTTGGATGACGCATGGAAAATAGCACTTGCAGAATACCCAGGAATAAGCACTAAAGACGCTGCTATTCAAGCAGCCGTATTTAATAAAAAGTATGCTACTAGCCACCGTTTGCCAACGATAAGCATGCAATTGCAAAGCAATTATGGCACCTTCAATTCAACCAGTGGAGCCTTTTTTCCACTTCCTGGCTTTTTCAACGTCAATGCAACAGCCCTAAACAGTGATGATCATCATCTGGCAGGAAGCACTTTCGGATCGCTAACCTTTAATTGGAACGTTTTTCAATTTGGCCGTCAACGTAAATTCGAACAAATGGCCGCGATTAACTTAGATCGATCTAAAAAAGACATGGAATCATATAAAATTGGCCTAAAGACTCAAGTAACGCGGCTTTATGTGGATCTTTTATACAAGAAATCTGCTCTTAAGTGGACTTCCGAAAATGCAGCACGCGTAAAAGAAATTCTTGAGATTGCTAAAAGTCTTGCGGATGCGGGGCTAAAACCTGGGGCAGACACCTCATTAGTCGCTTCCTCCTTTTTCCAATTAGCCGCCAATGAAGAAGATTGGAAAGGCAAAGAAATAGCAAGCAAAGATCAATTGGGAGCATACTTAAAAGATCTGGATACAGATTTCGAATTAAATATCCAACCATTTTTAAGTGGTGCGGGTTCATACATAGGTTTGTCTACATCAGATTCGCTTAAAAATCATCCCTATTTAACAACATTAGCTACCGATGTACAGTATAAAAAAGCGCAAAGCAACATGTACCAGCAGTCGGCCTACCCATCACTTTCTATTCTGGGCGGAGGTTCTGTAAGAGGAACTAGTATAAACCACGCAGGTTTTAATACCGGTAAATGGCAAGATAGCTTCAATAATGGAGCCGGTAATTACCTATTTGGTATCGGATTAGTCTGGAATATCAGCGGTATTCATCAAAACAATTTGCAGAGGCAGCAGTTTAGGCAAGAAGCGATCGCTGCGCAATCAATTTATGATAAAAAAGCGCTAAACCTCCGTGCATTACGCAAAGCAAATCAAGCACAGTTAATTCAAAAAACAAAACAATTAGCAAAAACTACTATAGGAATCGCCAAAGCAAATGAAGCCTTCCAGCTATACCTAACGCGATACGAAACGGGTGTCATTAATCTGACGGAACTTTTACAGATTCAGCATTTACTTCAACAAGCTGAAAAAGCGCATCTAGATGCTAGCCATGCATTCTGGTTAAAAGTAATAGAAGGCACCGAGCTTAGCGGCAATTTCTCACACTTATCTCAAATTTTTTAACAGCATACTTATGAATTTAATCAGATTTGCCTTAAGGAAGCCGATAGCCATATTAGTAGCCACCTTAGCGATTGTTTACTTCTCCGTCACGGTAATCAGCAAGATAAATGTCGATATTTTTCCTGAAATCGAATTACCATCCATCTATATCGCCATGCCTTATGGCGGTATGAGTCCAGAGCACATGGATGGCTTTATGGCCAATGAATTTCAAAAGGTATTAATCTTTGTGAGTGGCGTAAAGGATATTGATTTTAAAAGTATCCAGGGTTTTACGCTCATGAAATTAAGTTTTTATCCTGGAACCGATATGGCGCAGGCAGCGGGAGAAGTCTCTACGCAGGTTTCACGTGCGATGGGCTTTTTACCTCCAGGTGCGGTACCGCCTCAGGTAGTGCGCTTTGACGGAAGCTCTTTGCCCGTTGGGCAACTTGTATTTGAAAGTCCTAAACGTTCAATTGCAGAGATTCAGAATTTGGTACTTACACGCATTAGGCCCATGTTTGTAAATATTCCAGGTGTAACGGCTCCCGCTCCCTTTGGTGGCAATACACGCACCATGGTTATCAACTTAAACCCGCATTTATTGCAATCTTATGGAATGAGCCCAGAAGAGGTAACCGCCGCTATTGCTAAAAGCAACCTAACCGCTCCGGCAGGTAATATCCGAATCGATAAGCAAAACCTCATGGCTCCTGTTAATTCCATGATTAGAAATGCCGAAGAATTCTTGAACATTCCAATTAGAAGCGGGCCGGATAATCTCGTTTTTATAAGGGATGTGGCCACCGTTTCTGATGCTGCTGATCAAACCGTGGGGTTTGCATTGGTGAATGGCAAACGTTCGGTTTACCTCCCGGTAATTAAGAAAGCAGATGCTTCAACCCTAAAGGCAGTGGCTGATTTAAAAGCATCGTTGCCTATGTTAAGAGAAACCTTGCCCGATGATGTACAGATTAAATATGTGTTTGATCAATCAGGATATATTGCTAACTCCCTAACCAATTTAATCCATGAAGGAATTCTGGGAGCCGTTCTCACTGGAATTATGGTATTAATATTCTTGGGCGACCCTAGGGGAGCGCTTATCGTAATCCTTACCATCCCTATTGCCATACTCGCCGCAGTGATGTTATTATATGCCTTCGGCCAAACCATCAATATCATGACTTTAAGTGGTTTAGCTTTAGCAATTGGCATTCTCGTTGACGAGGCAACTGTAACCATTGAAAATATTCACCAGCATTTCGGTATGCGTAAAGCAAAGCCCAGAGCAATTTTAGATGCTTTATTGGAAATATCTATCCCTAAGCTGCTCATTTTGCTGTGCATATTAGCGGTGTTAATGCCATCGTTTATGATGACCGGTATCCCTAAAGACATGTTTTTGCCTTTATCATTAGCCGTTGCATTTGCTATGATCGCATCTTTTATTGCTTCCCAAACATTCGTACCTGTTCTCGCTAATTGGATTATGAAGCATCAAGGACATAAGGTGCATAAGAAAAAAAACTTCCTTGATCGCGTGCGTATACGCTACGCCCTGCTATTAAACAACTTATCAAAAAAAACGCTTGGTTTAACATTCTGCTATATTATATGCTGTATAGGACTTATATTCACGGCCATCAATTTCATCGGAACAGATATAATGCCCACCTCAAATGGGGGTGATATTCAGGTAAGAATACGTGCACCAGAAGGGAGCCGTTTAGAAGTTACGGAGGAATACGTAAAAGAGATTACCAATCTCATTCAAGACGAGCTTCCCAAGAACGCTGTTAAAATCACCTCGGCATATGTAGGAACGCAACCCTCATCAACAGCGATAAATCCTATATTTTTATTCACCAGTACGTCAAGCGAAGCAGTTTTACAGGTAGCTATTGACCAAAACGTCTTCAAGGGTAAGATAGCCGACTTCAAGGACTCCATCCGCCAGCAAATAGGCAGAAAGTTTCCCAACCTAACAATCAATTTTGAACCAGTTGAATTGGTAGAGAAAATCATGAACCAGGGAACGCAGACACCTATTGAAATAAGGATTGCCGGCAACCCATTAACGTCAGCAATTGCGCATGCTAAAAAAATCGAAAACGAATTGGCTAAGGTTCCTTATTTAAGAGATGTAAGCATTGCCGAACCCTTAAATTACCCCGTTGCCAAAATCAATGTAGATCGTGAAAAAGCAGCCCAATTTGGTTTAAGTATGGAAGATGTAAGCCGCGCCATAACAACAGCCACCTCTTCTACCCGATTTACCAATAAAAACTTATGGGTAGATCCCAAATCGGGTCTTGTTTTTCAAACCCAAGTACAGGTACCCGAGCGCGACATGCAATCGCTAGATCGCTTACGTGCCTTGCCACTTAAAAAAGAGTCGCTCCGTCCCATTTTAGAAGATATAGCGCAGATCCAGTTTGCTAAAATTCCAGCGCAGGTAAATCGACAGGGGCCCAACCGCTATGTATCGGTTATCGCCAATACCCACCATAGCGATCTTGGAACTGCTTCCCGAGCGGTTGATAAAGCTATAAAAGATGCGGGCGATGGTCCACGAGGCATAAGGATAAAAACCATAGGTTCTTTACAACTTCTTACAGAGACTTTAGCCAGTTTACAAAGCGGTCTCTTGGTAGCAGTTATAACCATCTTTTTAATGTTATCGGCCTATTATCAATCATTTAAGGTCTCAGGTCTTATTTTATCAGTGGTTCCTGCTGTAGTTGCGGGAAGTTTACTTTGTCTATTGCTTTTTGGAAGTACGCTCAACTTACAATCATACATGGGTATGATTATGTCCATAGGTGTATCTGTATCAAATGCGGTATTACTTATTAACCAAGCAGAACTTTATCGGCAAAAGCTCAATCTGCCGGCTAACATCGCAGCTAAACTTGCAGCAACCTCCAGGTTCCGTCCTATACTCATGACCACAGCGGCCATGATTGCAGGAATGATTCCTATGGCATCCGGAATGGGAGAAGGAGGCGAACAAGTAGCCCCTCTGGGGCAAGCGGTAATTGGCGGTTTACTGCTCTCTACTTGCACCGTTTTACTGGTACTGCCGAATTTCTTTAGTGCATCCCGCGCTAACGCTACGCGAATTAGTCCTTCATTGGATCCAGATGACCCTGAAAGTAAATTCGCCTTAAATAAAAGTCATTAAATTATTATAACGTTCATTATGTTATTGAAATCACTCATTAAACTATATTCATCTCTCCTTTTTGGAGCTGTACTATTAACTTCCTGTACGAATCAATCAGGAAACGATGCAAAAGCAGCCAGCACACCTAAAGATACTATGTCTTCAATAGAAGCATTTAGCATCCTAAAAAAACGGCCATTTTATGTCATTTCTCTTCCGGGCGAGGTAAAACCATACGAAGAAGTAAAGCTATATGCGAAACTGAAAAGTTTCGTAAAAAAGCTTTACGTAGATAGAGGTAGTGCGGTAAGAAAAGGACAGCTTTTAGCGGTGCTGGAAGCACCCGAAATCAATCAAGAGTTTCTGTCATCAAAGTCTACGGAACAGAAGTTATATTCCAATTATCAATATAGCAAACAGGCTTATGAAAGGTTGTTAAAAGCCGCCGATAAAGAGGGAGCTGTCGCTTATATAGAACTCGACAAGGCTAAGAATCAAGTAGAAAGCGACAGTGCTGCCTATACCGCCGCCACTGCTAATGCCCAAGCTGCACGTCAATTAAATAATTACCTCCATATCATTGCTCCATTTGACGGCACCATAACAGCACGCAATGTCTCCGAGGGCGCATTAGTAGGCGAAGGTGGGGCTTTACCACTATTCCATTTAGCCCAAAATAATCGTCTGCGCCTAGAAGTAGCCGTTCCCGAAAAACATATCCGCTCCTTAGATAGGAATACGCAAATATCATTTGCGGTAAGTCAACATCCAAGCAAGATCTTCCAGGCAAAATGGTCGCGTGATTCTAAGGTCCTAACTAACCGCGCTCGAGCAGTAAATGTTGAATTTGATATAGATAACAGCGAGAGTGAGCTTTCTGGAGGCGAGTATGCCGCAGTGAATATGCAGTTGCAGCGAAGAGATAGTACATGGTGGGTTCCGGAAACAAGTATCGTGCAAAACCAATTAGGCATTTTTGTTTTAAAAGTAAACCAAGATCATACCTTAAGCCGCATTCCGGTTACACTCGGCAACCAAGAGGATGATCAAATCGAAATTTTCGGCAACCTGTCTCATCAAAATAAAATTGTTAAAATAGCATCCGAAGAACTCCCATTAAAGAAAAAAATAAACATTAAATAATTAAAAAACGAATAGCCATGACACAACAATCAATAAATACCAAAAGAAAATTATGGACTCTTTCCAATATGCTCACCATTTCTATACTATTATTTGCCTTATTGCTATTCATAAGCCCCTCTGTAAAATCAGCGGTGTTGGGCGGTTTAATGAAACTTGGTCTATTTAAGCCAGATAAGGAGGCTATTATAAGAGCCGTTGATAACACAAGCTCCTCCCCTTTTGCTAACATTTCATTTAGGGATAAAAATGATCAGGTAGTACGATTAGGCGATCTAAAAGGGAAAGTTGTTTTTATCAATTTCTGGGCTACCTGGTGCCCACCTTGTATTGCCGAGATGCCCTCTATCAATATACTTTATAACAAAATGAACGCAGATAAAGATGTTCTATTCCTAACGATAGAAATTGATGGAAATCTAAAGAAGGCTTTAAAGTTTATGGATAAAAACCAATATAAGCTTCCGGTGTATACGCCTAATAGTCCAATGCCAGCGGAGTTCATCGGATCGGCTATACCTACTACTATTATTCTGGATAAACAAGGACAAATTGCGTTTAAACATGAGGGAATGGCAGACTATAGTCACCCGGAGGCGCAGGCATTGCTAGAAGAAATAAAAACTAAATAGGCTGCATTTATCTTACAATCAAATCAAAAGAGGCGCCTAAAAAAAGCGCCTCTTTTGATTTGATTGTAAGATTTTGAAAACTATTGTACAGTCTCCTTTTTCATATATTTTTTCAAAAAGGATGGCTTCGAATCATGATAAGAGCTCACTCCTCCAACAAAATGGAGCAATTTAATATAGTACCAAGCAAAATCAATTTGATGGCCTAAAAAACCAGAACGGGCGCTTCTAGGATACAAATGGTGATTGTTGTGCCATTCTCCCGCAACTATTCCAGGCCAAAGCTGATTTACCGACATATCTTTGTCGTTAAAATCATAGCCGCTTCTCCGTTTATCCTTACCTTTACCATGTCCTTCATAATTAAAGGTACGCACCCCAATTGCCCAAAATGCTGCTGCTCCAAATAATGCACAAACTAAAGCATGTCCACCTATTATATAAAATATGGCATACCAAACCGTCCAGTTTAACAAGCATAACAAAAGCGCGTGGGTAGGATGAACAATAGATCCCCATTTTTGGTAACTCGTATAAGAGTTTGCCCGTACCCCGGTATGCGATAGAAGGCCTACTGTGCGGTTGTAATCTTCAAAGCTCAAATCTTTTGCAATAGGTTGGTGGTTTACGTCTGCCAAAAAACAATAGAGAAAACCTCCATTTGCATTATAAGGATCACCCGGTTGATCTGATTTTGCATGATGAACATGATGAGAAATAGCATAGATTTCTTCCGGGATCATGCTAATTGTTAGGTTTCTGGTAAGTAGCCTCCAAAATTTATTTTTAAACTCGTATGCTTTATGTGTGCAGTAGCGATGATGCCAAATGGTACCATGAGTTCCCATGATAATCATACTGTATACAAACGCAGCGATCAACAGTCCAATACTGAAATATTTAAAAATAAACAGTAATAACAATGGAATTAATATTAGAACCCTCAACCAGTTAAACAGGGGAAGCCAATTCTTTTTGGATTGAAAGATATTCATTCGTTTAAAAAATTCTCGAAAAATTTCTTTGGGGCTAGGTTTACTTAAGGCTCCATCCTGATCCGACCAACCGTATGCTGGCGGATCTAACACTTTATCTAATAACATTTATTATAATTCACGGAAGGTACATTTTTTTTATCGGTAAATGCTCTCCCTCATTAAAACTTAACATAAAATAACATTTGAAATCTTTAGTTCAAGGTTTTAGGGACAACGGCTACCTCCGTATATTTTATAATCTTCAGCCACTTTAATAGCAATACAATAGGATACACAGGATCGATTTCATGCCAACGATTACCAAAGTTTACCGAAGATGGATGCTTGTGGTGGTTATTATGGTAAGATTCACCCAACATGAAAACATCAACTATTAGCAGATTACGGGATGTGTTTTTAAGCTTAAAATTTATATAGCCATATTTATGCGCAAACCAATTAATAACCGCACCGTGAAAAGCCCCCATGGTTACAACGATGGGAAGGAGCAGAAACCACCAAAAAGATGTTGCAAAAAGCAGAAAAAAACCAATATAAGCTGCTACCCACAACAAACGGGAAGTACCCGAATTTGCCCAACGCTCAAATTGTTTCCACTCTGGAAGGTTTTTTAGAAATCGCTGCTCAACGGGATGGTTTTTATTAACAATAGCCGAATAAATATTTCGTGTGCGCCACATCATACTAAAAATATTGGATGAAAATTTTGGCGAATGTGGGTCTTTTTCTGTGTCCGTATAAGCATGGTGCATCCGGTGCATAATGGCATACGCACGTGCACTCATATACGAAGATCCTTGTGTTATATAAGAAAAAACAAAGAAAAATCGCTCCCAGAACCTACTCATAGTGAATGCACCATGCGCAGCGTATCTGTGTTGAAAAAAAGTCTGTGAGAAAAGTGATAGATACCACAGCCCTATAAAAAAAATTAGCATGATCATAAAATCAATTTGAATAAAAAAATAAAAGACTGCAGAAAATGATTTTAAAGCTCACTTTGGGTGTAGAAAAGGTGAAGTGATAACCTGAAGAATTACTTAACTGTATCTCAATAATTAAATAAAGGTATGCTTTTTATTTTGTATTAACAAGTGAGCGACCGTTTATTACGAAGTGTTCAACCGAAATAAATAGATCCCAATTCTTTGTTTATCAATTAATTTGTTATATTTACATCATTATCTCCAAACGATTGAAAGATAAATTTGCAGATATGAAACGGTTTAACGTTTCTTTATTTTAAAACATCTTTCAAAGGTATACTACTCTGTTTTTAAGTTGGAACCTATTGAAAGCCTTTATAGGCTTTTCAGTATTCTTTTCATTGTAAATACGTAGCGGTTATAAAAAATTAATTACAATGGAAAGTTATAGTTAC
>Ga0182736_1002463_pt1 | contig 14111 bp, 12 predicted proteins | sample eDN5th30CKraftBY_FD_128882 | JGI IMG/M metagenome (GOLD analysis project Ga0182736, IMG submission 128882) | Enriched backyard soil microbial communities from Emeryville, California, USA - eDNA 5th pass 30_C Kraft BY (version 2) (version 2) | ecosystem: Environmental > Terrestrial > Soil >...
CCTGCGCTACGGCGTCGAGCATTGGGACGGCCGTTTCGTCATCCTGACCAACGCCGACGACGCGGTGGACTACAAGCTGATGCTGACGGAGAAGGAGGCGCTTGGCCGCGCCCACTGGCGCGAATGGATCCCTCACCGGCCGGGGCGGTTCATCGTCGCCGTACTGGCCTATCGTAACCATCTCGTGCGCCTGGAACGGGTGGACGCCAACAACCGCATCGTCGTCACCGAACAGGGCAGCCTGGACGAGCACGAGATCGCTTTCGAGGAGGAGGCCTTCCACCTCGCCCCGGAAGGGGGCTTCGAATACGAAACGGTGGCCCTGCGCTTCGTCTACCAGTCGCCCACCACGCCCCGGCAGTGGTTCGACTACGACATGGCCGCCCGCACCCGCGTGCTGCGCAAGGTGCAGCCCGTACCCTCGGGCCACGACCCGGCCGACTATCAGGCCCGGCGGGTGTTCGCGACAGCGCCCGACGGGGCCCAAGTGCCGATCACCCTGCTGATGCGGGCGGGAACGCCGCTGGACGGTTCGGCGCCGCTGCTGCTCTACGGCTACGGCGCCTATGGCATGCCGATCGAGCCGGTCTTCTCCATCCGCCCCCTGCCCCTCGTCGACCGGGGCTGGATCTACGCCATCGCCCACATTCGCGGCGGCTCGGAGAAGGGCTGGGGCTGGTTCCTGGAGGGGCGCAAGGAGAAGAAGACCAACACCTTCACCGACTTCATCGCCTGCGCCCGCCACCTGATCGCGCAGGGCTACACCACCGAGGGGCGGATCGTGGCGGAGGGCCGCTCCGCCGGCGGCATGCTGATGGGGGCGGTCGCCAACCTCGCCCCTGAGCTCTGGGGCGGGATCATCGCCGGCGTGCCTTTCGTGGACGTGCTGAACACCATGAGCGACGCCTCGTTGCCGCTGACGCCCCCAGAGTGGCCGGAGTGGGGCGATCCGCTCACCGATCCGGAGGCCTACGACCGGATCGCCGGCTATTCCCCCTACGACAATGTGGCCGCCCGGCCCTACCCGGCCATCTTCGCCACCGGCGGCCTGTCGGACCCCCGCGTCACCTATTGGGAGCCGGCCAAATGGATTGCGCGGCTGAGGGCCAACTCCACCGGGCATTCGCCCCTGCTACTGAAGATCAACATGGACGCCGGTCACGGGGGGGCAGCGGGTCGGTTCGACTTCCTGAAGGAGATCGCTCTCGACTACGCCTTCGCCATCCAGGCGGTCGAACGGTCAAGCTTGGAACCGGCAGGCTGAACTCTGCGTTCAGTCGGGGTTCAGGCAGGAACACCTAGTTATTATCGCGACCGCTGTGAGGCGGATCACCCATAGAGATCAAAAAAGGAGACGCAGATGAAGCGTCTGTTGCTCGTGGCGGCCACCCTCGCCGTCACCGCCGCCCCGATGCTGGCGTCCGCCCAGCCCCGGGATAGCTACAACGACCGCCGGGCGGAAGATCGTCGGGACGACCGCCGCGACTACCGCGACGACCGGCGCGACGACCGCCGCGATTTCCGCAACGACCGGCGCGCAGACCGCTGGGATCGCAACAACCGCAACTGGTGGCGCGGGCGCAGCGAGTGGCGTGACTACAACGGCGCGCGCCGCGGCTTCTTCTACGCCCCGGGCTATGGCTACTACCGGGCCGATCCCCGCTTCGTGGGCTATTCCTGGCGCCGCGGCGGCATCGTTCCGCCGGCCTATCGCACCCGCTACGTGGCCGATCCCTACTTCTACGGCCTGCGTCCGGCCGGACCCGGCCAGCGCTGGGTCTACGTGGACAACAACCTTGTGCTCATGACCCTGGCGACCGGCCTGATCGCCGACGTTGTGGCCAACGCCTGGTAGACGCCTGACGCAGAGGCGACGAAAGTGACGGAGCGGGCGGCCCTGGTCGCCCGCTTCATTGCGTTCTGGAGAGGCGTTTGGCGTTCAATCTGCGACCCGCCGGAGCGGCCGACGCCGCGGCGATTCAAGAAATCTACAAGCACTATTGCCTGCACGGGCACGCCACTTTCGAGGAAGAGCCGCCCAGCGTCGAGCAGATCGCCGCGCGCATGGCCGCGGTTCAGGCGCGCGACCTTCCGTTTGTGGTGGCCGAAATCGGTGGGGTCGTCAGGGGCTACGCCTACGCCTCGGCCTTCCGTGAACGCGCTGCCTATCGCTACACCGCCGAGGACAGCGTCTATGTGGACCCCGCCTTCGTGGGGCAGGGTCTCGGCCGCACCCTGCTGGGCGCCGTGATCGACGCCTGCGAGGCGAAGGGCGTCCGCCAGCTGCTGGCCTTGATCGGCGGGTCGGACAACGCCGGCTCCATCGCCCTCCATCACGCCTTCGGCTTCCAGCCCGTCGGAACGATGACCGAGGTCGGTTTCAAGCACGGCTGCTGGGTCGATGTGGTGGTGATGCAGCTCGCCTTGAAAAGCGGCTGAGCGGAGGCGTTCAGCCGACCCGGGTGCCGGCCCCGGCAGACGCGGGGGCCACCGCGAGGGGCTGCCGCTTCTTCATCGGCAGGCCGAGGGACGCGCGGAGGATGAGCTGCGCCCGAGCCCAGCGGCCGAGGATGGCGAGCTTGAGCAGATCCTTGGCCAGACGCACGGCCACGATCGGCAGCGATATCTTGGAATGCTCCAGGCAGAACCGCACGCGGTTACGCCGGAGATAATATTCCGAAAGCTCCGACGGCTCCCCGTGCTCCTTGCTGCCGACACTGCCGCCGACCTTGTGGTAGACGATGGCGGGCGGCGCATAGCCGAGCTTGAACCGGCCGCGCGCCCGGCGCGCCCATTCGAGCTCCTCGAAGTAGAGGAAATACTTCTCCTCCATCAGCCCGACCCGCTCCAGGAAGTCGCGGCTCGCCAGCATGCAGGCGCCCATGATGTAGGCGAGCTTTCGCTCGATCGCCGCGCCGTCCACCGGTCGCGACGCCTCGGAGCCGGAGCCGAGGTGCTTGGCCCGCCCGGTGAGGGCCTGGAAGCTGGCGCCCCCATAGACCTGCACCTTGTCCGGGGCGTCGGCGTAGCAAAGGGTGGCGCCGCACAGGCCGATCGCCGGATCCCGCTCCATCCGGGCCAACATATGCGCCAAGGCGTCCTTGTGCACCCGGGTGTCGTTGTTCAACACCCACACGTAGCGGCAGGCAGGGTCGGCGAGGGCGTAGCGGATGCCGACATTGTTGCCCCCAGCGTAGCCCTTGTTGGCGCCGGTCTGGATCAGCACCACCTCCGGCCCGTCCGCGATGGCGGGCGGTGAGGTCGCGCCGGTGAGGTCCCGGAACTGCAGCGGCCTGCGCCCCCTGGCGTTCCGCGCGGTATTGATCGCCTCGAGCCTGGTCCGCCCCCATGACAGAAGTTGGCGTACGGAATCGTTGGGTGACGCGTTGTCGCAAACGATGACGCTGGCCTCGACTCCCTCCAGGCCCACCAGGCTCTCCAGGCATTCGAGCGTATCGTCCACGTTCATCCAGTTGAGGACGACGACGTAGACGCGTCCCGCCGCGAGCAAAGGCCCGCCGGCCCTCACGGCGTCGGATGGCTTGCGGGCGCCCCAATCACCAGTGGGAAAATCGACCATGGGAAGAACACATCTGGGCTACAGGGCTCCGCACCGACCATCAGTCTACAACGGCGCGAGACAATCCCTGCTAGCGCTGTCCGAGGGATAGGCGCCCGGCCAAGCCACCCGACAAGCCGGGTCCAATGAGTAAAGTGAAAATACGCTAACAATGAATTTTCGCAAGTGACAAAGTGTTAATGTATAACTAACACCAAACTCGCTCAGACGTTGAATGCTCGATACCCAAGCGTCACTAGACGCCCCAGACTGATCGCCTTTCAGGCAAATTTGAGGCCAGTGCATCGCGGTTAAGCAATTGTAGCCATATGACGAAATAGGTTCCATTGCAGATTTCGTGACAAAACAACCTAACATCCCTTAACTATCGACTGCAGACGACGAGGGACGGATGAGCGCGGATAGCGGGTGGAACCGCGCGGAATTGGCCCGCCCCGGCGATCCCGAGCGTTCTGCGCCGATCGCCTCCGCGGCCCCTATCCTGTCGGTCGTGACGCCGACCTTCAACGAAGCCGCCAACATCGCGCCGCTCCATGCAAAGCTGCAGGCGGCGCTGGATGGGCTGGATTGGGAAGTCGTCTTCGTCGACGACAACTCACCCGACGGCACCGCCAATGTGGCCCGAGCCCTGTCGCGGATCGATCCCCGCGTGCGGTGCATCCGGCGCATAGGCCGGCGCGGCCTGGCCTCAGCCTGCATCGAGGGGGCGCTGGCCACCTCCTCCCCCTACGTCGCGGTGATCGACGCGGACATGCAGCACGATGAACGCATCCTGCCAATGATGCTGGAGGCGCTGGAGACCGGAGATTATGACATCGTCGTCGGCAGCCGACACGTGGCCGGCGGCGGCATGGGCGATCTAGACCGGCGCCGGGTGCTGATCAGCGATGTCGCCAGCCGTCTCGGCCGCAAGGTGCTGCGCGCCGATCTGACCGATCCGATGAGCGGTTTCTTCATGGCGCGCCGGGACTTCTTCGAAGCTGCGGTCCCCCGGCTGTCGAACGACGGGTTCAAGATCCTGTTCGACCTTTTCGCTTCGTCGCCCCAACCTGCGCGCTTCCTGGAACTGCCCTACGAGTTCCGGGTCCGCCAGCACGGACAGAGCAAGCTCGATGCGCATGTGGCCATCGACTACGTCAAGCTGATCATCAGCAAGCTGACCCGGGGACTGATCCCCACCGGCTTCATCATGTTCGCCGCCGTGGGCGCCCTCGGCCTCGGCGTCCATCTGGCGGTGCTGGGGATCGGCATGCGGTTGCTGGACGCAAGGTTCGTATACGCCCAACTGGCCGCGACCTGCGTAGCGATGGCCTTCAACTACACGCTCAACAACTTGACCACCTATCGGGACCGCCGCAGGCGCGGCTGGCGTTTCATCACCGGCTTCCTTTCGTTCGCCGCAATCTGCCTGATGGGCGTGGCCGCCAACGTCGGCATCGCCGGGGTGCTGTTCGAACGGACGCCGATCTGGTGGCTTGCCGGGGCGGCCGGGGCGCTCATCGGCGCGGTGTGGAATTACGCGATGGCCTCCACCTTCACTTGGAAAAAGGCCTGATGTCGGAAGCCGTCTTGGCCGCGCCCAAGAGTGAGCGGACCCTGGCTGGCCGCGCCCTCACACCCGTTCTGCTGGGATCGATCCTCGTCCTGGCGGTCCTGCTGCGCTTCCACGACCTCGCAGCCGCCTCCCTATGGGAAGACGAAATCGCCTCGGTCGAACTCTCTCGCGTCCCGCTCAGCCTGTTATGGAGCGACTGGATGGTCCGCGAGACCAACCCGCCGCTCTACTATTCCCTGCTGCACCTCTGGATGCAGATGTTCGGAGAATCCGCCTTCGCCGTGCGCAGCCTGTCGGCCCTGGCCGGCAGCGCCGCGGTGTTGCTGATCTTTGCGCTGGGGCGGTCGATCGCCTCGACCAGAGCCGGCCTGATATCGGCGCTGCTGGCGGCGGTCTGGTCGCATCAAGTCTACTACAGCCAGGAAGCCCGCGGCTACATCTTCGGGGCCTGCGGGGTGCTCATAGCCGTGCTGGGCCTCGTCAAGATCGCTGATGACGTTCAGGGGCGGGATGAGACGCAAGGCGGGGCGGCGCCCTGGCTGCTCTATTTGTCGGGCAGCCTGATCGCCGTCTATTCGCACACCACCAATGTCTTCGCGCCGTTCCTGGCCAACCTCTATTTCGTCTGGCTGTGGGCCTTCCGCAGCAGCCGGCCGATGCGGCTTCTGTTCACCTGGATCGGGGTGAATGCGCTGCTCGTGCTGGGCTGGGCCTGGTGGGGCTACATCACCTATCTGCAGGTCTCGCGTCCGGACAACAACATCAACTGGATCGGCCCCTCTTCGCCGTACGACGCGGTGAATGCGGTGACGATCGCCTACGGACCTACGGGCTGGAGCTGGGACAATAGCCTGTTGCGCATCGGCCTGCAGGTGGGCGGCGGCGGGCTCATCCTCGCCGGGGCGGCCTGGGGCGTTTCGCGACTTCGGCTGGAGCGGGCGGTGATGCTCGCCGTGTTCGGGGCCGGCCTGCCGTTGCTGGTCTATCTCGTCAGCCTTCACACGCCCATGATGCTGCCGCGGGTGCTGCTCTGGGCGCAGTTTTCGGTGATCGTCGGACTCGCCGCCGCAATCGCCGCGGTCAAGTCGCGAACGCTGCTGCTCTCGCTTCTGGCCGCCGCCGTCGCCGTCCTGTCGATCGGCCGGACGGTGCAGAAGCCCAAGGAGCCCTGGGAAGCGGTGGTGGCGGAGTTGGACCGACGCGTCGGTCCATCCGATCTGGTCCTGGCCAGCGGCGCGGGCATCCTGATCCAGCACTATTGCGACAAGCTGCATTGCCGCTTCAAGACCGTTGACGTGCTAGGCCCCAGCGAGGCGATCAATCATTGGAAGGCCGGCATGTTCCGGGGGCCGCGGCCGCTGCCCGATGCGGTGCCGGGCCTGATCGCGGGCCGACCACTCGTCTGGACCGTGACCCTGACGGTGCAGGACCCCCGCCCCTTCGTCGCCCCCTATGCGACGGAAGAGCCGATCCCGTTCGCGCCGGACCCCCTCGGCCGTCTGATCGTCACGTCTTGGCGACCGAAACCCGGCCTCCCCGCTAAGGTTCAGTAAGCGCCGCCGCTTTAAGGCCTACGCTCGGCCCACGTCTTCCCGGTCACCGGGTTCGGATAGTGGAAGGGCACAGTGTAGGGCGACGGATAAGTCAGGTACACCACCGTGGGCGGCAGGTCCGGCGGCGCGCCGAAGCTGTCGGGGCGGGTGTTGGGCGTGGCGTTCTTCGCCCAGCCGGTCCAGTTGGTGTACATGGTGAAGGGAGCGTGGAGGACAGAGATCTTCCAGACGCCGTTCTCCTTCACATACTGGTTCTCGTAGATCGGCAGGCCCCAGCCGCCGGTGCTCATCACGAACGCCCGGCTGCGCAGCCTTGCCGTCTTGCCGTCCGGCGCCACGTGCACGATCGGCTGGTACTGGGTGTGGTTGATCAGCTGGCCTTCGGCGATCCCATCGTGATTGAAGGCGCCGCGCATGTAGTCGAGGATGTGTCTCTTGCCGATCTGCACCCCGCGGCCGCCGATCTCCAGATGGGCGTCGTCGGAAAAGAGGTCCGTGACGTCGGTCCACAGGCCCTTGTCGACGAAATAGCCGTAGGACCGCTGCACGATCTCGATGGCGTTGGCGTCCTCCAGCCGGGTGATCCGCTGATCGAGGTCGGCCAGCTTGCCAGCATCGGCCGCGGCGGCGGGACCGGCGGCGAGGGCGACGGCGAGGAGGGAGGCCTTCAGCATGTGGGCGAGCCTCATTTCACACCCCTTCCCAGGATGGGATCGACCGGCTGGTCCGAATTGACCGGGCGTCCGGTGACCGGATGCAGATAGTGGAACGGCGGGACATAGACCCCCGGGAAGGCGCGGTAGACCTCCGTCGGGGGCTTGTCCGGCGGCAGCACCGCGCTCGGCCCTTCCATGGGATAGCCGCTCTTGGGCCAGCCGAGATCGTAGTCCATCACCCCGGTGATGTAGGCGTGCAGCTTGGCGATCTTCCAGACGCCGTCTTCCTTGACGTAGGCGTTCTCGTAAACCGCATCGCCCCAGGCCCCCGACGCGTTCTGACGGCTGAGCTGCAGCATGCCGCGCCAGCGCGCCTTGGCCGTCCGACCGTCCGGCGCGACATGGATGACGGGCTGCAGCTGATAGTGGTTGTTCAGCTTGCCGACCTCCGGCCCTTCGGCGGCGATCAGTTTCAGCCCCTGACGGATACGCGCCGCGCCGACATAGACCCCGCGCTGGCCATACTCAAAGGCCCCCTCCTTGGCGAAAAGAGCGGCGACCTCTCCCCACATCGACTTGTCGAAATAGTAGCCGTAGGCCGCCTGCAGGTTCTCGATGTCGTCCTTGTCCTTCAGCCGCTCCACCCGCGCCCGGTAGGGGGCGAGGGCGGGATCGGCCGGCTGAACGCGCGCCTTGGCGGGCTTCGCGGTCGCGGGGTTGGGATAGTGGAAGGGCGGGACCTGGACCTCGGGGAACCGCTTGTAGGCCTCGCTGGATGGTCGGTCCGCCGGAAAGGCCTTGGCCGCGTCCGAGCGCAGGTCGCCGGTCGCCGGCTTCAGCCGCGCCCAGCCGCCCTCGTAGGGGGCGACGAAGTTCACATAGAGGTGCAGCGACTTGATCTTCCAGACGCCGTTCTCGCGTACGTAGGTGTTCTCGTAGATGCCGTCGCCCCACTCGGCCCGTTTGCCGAAGTCGCCGATCATGGCGAGGTCGCGCCAGCGCGCCTTGGCGCTGAGGCCATCGGCCGCCACATGCACCACCGGCTGGAGCTGGATGTGCTCGCGCAGCTCCCCGTAGGCGATGCCGATCCGCCCACCGCCCAGCCGCTTCAGATAGTCCAGGATGCGCGCCTTGCCGACATAGACCCCATCGGCGCCCAGTTCGATGGTGGCGTCGTCGGCGAACAGGTCCGCCGCCTCGTCCCACAGGGCCCGGTCGATGTAGAAGCCGTAGGCCCGCTGCAGGTTCTTCACCGCCCGCGCGCTCTCAAGCGCATCGACTTCGCTGGTGAGCGCGGCGATCTGCGCATCCGTCGACGGCGCGGCGGCGTGCGCCCCGCCCGCCGCCAGGGCCAGGACCAGCGCAAGCGCGGTTCCAAGCCGATGTGTCGCCCCATCGTGCATCGTTTTCTCCCCTGACCGTATCTTCACGCCAGGAGGACCGGATTCGCCAGACGGAAAACGCGTGGCGGGCTCAACGATTTCGACGCCCGGAGGACTAGGATTTGCGGCGCCGGCCCCTTACCGGCTAAAGCCCGCGCATAATCGCCCTTGCGCCGCTAGTGTGACGCGGGACCAAAAGAGCATCTGGGGAGACTTCTATGCCGGCCGAGCCCACCGTCCTCACCCACTTCATCGGCGGCCAGCCGGTCGCCGGAAACTCGGGGCGTTTCGGCGACGTGTTCAATCCGGCCACCGGGGAGGTGACCGGCAAGGTCCCGCTCGCCAGCGCCGAAGAGACCGCCGCGGCCATCGCCGTCGCCGCCAAGGCCTTCCCCGGCTGGGGGGCGACCCCGCCGCATGTGCGCGCCCGGGTGATGTTCCGCCTGCGCGACCTGATCGAGCGCGACACCGACCGGCTGGCGGCCATCATCACCGCCGAGCACGGTAAGGTGTTCTCCGACGCCAAGGGGGAGCTGACCCGCGGCCTGGAGGTGGTGGAGTTCGCCTGCGGCATCCCACAGCTGCTGAAGGGCGAGTACAGCGAGGGCGTGGGCCGCGGCGTCGATTCCGTGGCGCTGCGCCAGCCGCTGGGCGTGGTCGCCGGCATCAGCCCGTTCAACTTCCCGGCCATGGTGCCGATGTGGATGTTCCCGGTCGCCATCGCCTGCGGCAACGCCTTCATCATGAAGCCCTCGGAGAAGGACCCCACCCTCTCCAACGAGATCGCCAAGCTGCTGAAGGAAGCCGGCCTGCCGGACGGGGTGTTCAACGTGGTGCACGGCGACAAGGCGGCGGTGGACGAGCTCCTGTCCAACCCCGCCGTGCAGGCCATCTCCTTCGTCGGCTCCACCCCGGTGGCCGAATACATCTACGCCACGGGCACGGCGGCCGGGAAAAGGGTGCAGGCCCTGGGCGGCGCCAAGAACCACATGATCGTCATGCCCGACGCCGACCTCGACCAGGCGGTGGATGCGCTGATGGGCGCGGCCTACGGCTCGGCAGGGGAGCGCTGCATGGCCATCTCCGTCGCCGTGCCGGTGGGGGAGAAAACCGCGGACGCCCTGATCGAACGACTGACCCCGCGGGTGCAGGCCCTGAAGATCGGCCCCGGCATGGCCGGCGATTCCGACATGGGCCCCCTCGTGACCGGAGCGCACCGCGACAAGGTCGCGTCCTACATGGATATCGGCGTCCAGGAGGGCGCGGAGCTGGTGGTGGATGGTCGCGGCCTGAAGCTACAGGGCTATGAGGACGGCTTCTTCATCGGGGGCGCTTTGTTCGACCGGGTGACGCCGGATATGCGCATCTACAAGGAAGAGATCTTCGGGCCTGTGCTGTCGGTAGTGCGCAGCCAGACCTTCCAAGAGGCCCTCGCCCTGGTGAACGCCCACGAATTCGGCAACGGGGTCGCCCTGTTCACCCGTGACGGAGACACCGCCCGCACCTTCCTCAACGGCGTGCAGGCCGGGATGGTGGGAGTGAACGTGCCGATCCCGGTGCCGATGGCCTTCCACTCGTTCGGAGGGTGGAAACGCTCCCTGTTCGGGGACCATCACATCCATGGCCCGGAAGGCGTGCGCTTCTATACGCGGCTGAAGACCGGCACCATCCGCTGGCCTGCCGGCATCGCCGCCGGCGCAGACTTCATCATGCCGACGATGAAATAGAGTCTGTTACAGGCCGCCATCGGTGGGCCGGCCTCAAAGCTCAAGGTTAAAACTCGCCCGAGCGGTGCAAGGTAATTTCCAGTTCTGCTATTTGGGACTACGGTGGAGGCTTGAGCTGGGGAGCTTGAGCTTACATGACGTCATCTAGCACCAAGAAGGCCAAGGAATGGCTGGCCATCGGCCCTGTTCCGGCGAGGCCGATGTCGATCAACGTGAGCCTCAAGATGTGCCTTGCAGGCGCTGCGCTGCTGCAACCCTTTGTGCCTGAGGCGGAACTCGCGGGCCTCGCCGAGGCGATCTACGTCGCCATGGAGACGGCCCGCCGCGACGTCGGCTAATCCGCGCCTTCCTCGATCGGCAGCATCAGGCGGATGATCAGGTCGTCCTTCGGCCGATAGATCAGTCGGAACCGGCTCAGCCGCCAGCAGGTCTCCTTGCCGTTGTCGCTTGGCGGCAGCTTCAGTCCGTCGACCGTGACACCTGGCCCGACAGATCCGTCGGGAGCCTCGGTGTCCGTCTCGACGCTGCGGACGCGATAGACCTTGCCCGATTGCAGCAGCTTTTGCCCGGTCCAGGCCGCCGGGCTGTCGTCGACGCATTGGACGAAATCACCAGGGCCGACATTCATCACCAGAACCCTCCATGCTCACGACTCGCCTAAGGTTCCCAAGAAGAGTCCCCTGAGCGGGGGTCTGGTTCCAGCAATCGAGGACGACGGAGGGACGCTCTCGCGCGGTCGCCTAGATATTAGGCGCCTCAAATCCCTCTGCGGCGCCGATGCTTCAGGCGAGGGCCAGCGCCCGCTTGTGGGTCTCCACCCCCAGGAAGGTGTAGGCGAGGCCGACCATGAGGCAGGCGCCGCCGAGGAAGAGGAAGGCGGGGGTGACGGCGGCTTCCGTCGCCTTCGGGCTAACCAGGTTGCCTGTCCCGGCCATCAGCCCCAGCACCAGGGGCCCGATGATCTTGCCCGCCCCGCCGGACGCGGCCGACAGCCCCATGGCGCGGGCGCCGAGACGCACCGGGAACAGCTCGGCCGCATAGGTGGTCACATTGGAGAAGCCCCCGTCGTAGAAGAACTGGGCGATCAGCAGGAACAGGAAGAAGGCCGGCAGGGCGCCGAACCACTGGTCGTGGAACAGGCCGGCGCCGATCAGGGCCGCCGCGCCGACATAACCCACGATAAGCCCGCTCTTCACCCGGCCGATCCTCGCCGGCAGGAAGGTGAAGAAGGCCCGCCCCGCGAGCCCCGAGATGCTGACGGCGACGAAATAACTGGCCGCCTGCTGGGCCGGGATCTGGAAAAGCTGGGCAAGGATGGTCGGGCCCCACAACAGGACGCCGGTCAGGGTCGTCCCCAGGCCCAGTTGCACTAGCACCACCAGCCAGAAGCGGCGGGCGGGATCGCGCGGCTCCTCGGCGATCACGGGGACTTCCTGCTGCGCTCCGGCGACAGGCACCGCCCGGTCCAGCAGATGGAGCATGGCCGCGGCGGCGCGGCGGGCCTCCTGCCACCGGCCCTTGGCGATCAGCCAGCGGGCGGATTCCGGGGCGACGAAGGCCAGCACGAGAACGAGCAGGATAGGCGCATAGCCGAGCAACGCCGTGCCCCGCCAGCCGAGCACCGGGAACAGCACCGACACCACCGAAGCGGCCAGCAAGAGGCCGAGGCCCGCGGGCACGCCCATGCTGCTGGTCAGGAAGGTGCGGCGCGAGGTGGGGGTGTATTCGGCGATGATGGCGAACTGGCTGGCGCCGGCCCCGCCGTAACCCATGCCGACGAGGAAACGCAGGGCCGCAAACATCAGCCAGTCGCCCTCGGGGATGAAGGCGATGGAGCCGGCGGCCAGGCAGCACAGGCTGGTGCTCGCCAGCACCACGACCTTGCGGCCGAACTGGTCAGCGATCCAACCGAAGGCGACGGCGCCCACCATGGCCCCGATGCCGGCGCTGAGCAGCATGATGGTGGTCTGACCGAAGTTCAGCTTCCACATCGGCGCCAGGGCCGAAACGAGGTAGCCGACCACGAAGAAGTCGAACAGCTCGCACACCAGCACGGTGACGATCAGGCCGAACACGGCCCAATAGCGCGGGCGCAGCGGCGCCTGGTCGATCAGGGCGACGAGGTCGCGCTCACTGGGCTCCACTCAGGGTCCCTCCGGGCAGGGGTTGCTGGGTTGCGCGGCCGTCAGTTCGGCCGCGAGGTCTCCAGCACCACCATCCGGTGCATGACGCGCAGCTTGCCCTGGTAGTCGTTCAGGGCCGAATGCAGCGACTGGCGATTGTCCCAGATGCCGAAGGTGTCGACCGACCAGCGGTAGCGGATCTGGAATTCCGGCTGGGCCATGTGGTTGGTCAGGTAGTCGAGGATCGGCCGGCTCTCGGCCTCGGTCATGTCCTCGAACCGCGGCACGAAGCAGGGGTTGATGTAGAGCACCTTACGGCCGCTCTCCGGGTGCGTGCGAATGGCCGGGTGGTAGCATTCGCCGCTGACCAGCTCGCCCTTCTTGTTGGACATCACGTCCACATCGGTGATGTAGCGGGGGTGCACCTTGTGCAGGCAGCGCATGCCCGACAGCATCCGCTTCATTCCCTCCGACAGATAGTCGTAGGCCATAGCCGTGTTGATGAAGACGGTGTCGCCGCCGAAGTCCGGGATGGTCCGGGCGTAGAGGGAGTTGGCCGAGGACGGGCGTTCCAGGAAGGTGAAATCGGCGTGCCAGCCGTTGCCGAAGTTCACCGTCTCGGTCGGCGTCTTCTTGAGTTCGTGCACATATTCCGACCCGGGCACCGGGTGCAGGTAGGGGTGAACCAGCGGGTCGCCCCACCGGCGCACCACCCGCTCGATATGGGCCGGCTCCAGCTTCTGTTCGGGGAAGAAGATGGCGACGTGGTCGGTCAGGGCGTTGTGCACCGCCTGCGCCGTCTCGTTGTCCATTTCCTTGGACAGGTCGACCCCGCGGATTTCGGCCCCGCCGGCGCCCGAAAGCGGCTTGATCTCCATCGCGCTGGCCATTGTCGCTCTCTCCCTGCGTAAAGGCCGCCTCTCCGAGCGGTGGACGACACCTTAGGCCGAGATTAGTTGCATAGGCAACCATCTTTGCGGATAGTGCCTCAACAACATCGGGAGGGTTCGCCAATGCCGTTCGATCTATCGGGCCTGTCAGTGCTGATCACAGGGGGCGGACGGGGCATCGGCCGGGGAACGGGAGAGCTGCTGGCCTCCTACGGCGCCGTCGTCGGCGTCGCCGACATCGATCAAGCGACAGCGGGCGAGACCGCGGCGGCGATCCGTGCAAGCGGCGGCGACGCCCATGCCTACGCCGCCGATCTCAGCCGCCGGGACGGCTTCATGCAGACCGCCGCGTCCTTCGCGCGCATCGCCGGACGCATCGACGCGGTGATCAACGCCGCCATGTGGATCCGCTACGAACCGGCCGTGGACGTGCGTGAGGAGATTTTCGACGGCATGCTGGCGGTGGGGCTGAAGGCGCCGATGTGGGGGGCGCAGGCCCTGGTCGCCCACATGGACCCGGGCCGCGGCGGCAGCGTGATCAACTTCGGCTCCCCCGCCGCCTTCCAGGGCTACGCCAACACGTCGGTTTATGCGTCGGTGAAGGGGGCGATCGCCACCCTCACCCACACCCTGGCGGTCGAGCTC
>Ga0182736_1002464_pt1 | contig 14108 bp, 26 predicted proteins | sample eDN5th30CKraftBY_FD_128882 | JGI IMG/M metagenome (GOLD analysis project Ga0182736, IMG submission 128882) | Enriched backyard soil microbial communities from Emeryville, California, USA - eDNA 5th pass 30_C Kraft BY (version 2) (version 2) | ecosystem: Environmental > Terrestrial > Soil >...
CCGACTCTTCACCGTAACGACGCACGTTGCCCGGCACATAGCCGCGGCCCTTTTCGATTTTGATCTGAACGTCGAGCTTGCCGCCCTTCGACAGGTGCGCGACCACGTGTTCCGGATTGATGACCTCGCAGTCGTGCGCGAGTTCGATATCGCCGGCCGTGACAACGCCTTCGCCTTCCTTGCGCAGCGTCACCGTGACTTCGTCCCGGTTGTGCAGCTTGAAGACGACACCCTTCAGGTTCAACAGCAGGTTGACCACATCCTCTTGCACACCATCGAGCGTCGAGTATTCGTGCACGACGCCTGCGATCGTCACTTCGGTCGGCGCGTAGCCGATCATCGACGACAGCAGCACGCGCCGAAGCGCGTTACCCAAGGTGTGGCCATAGCCGCGTTCGAACGGCTCCATAACCACTTTCGCATGGTTCTCACCAAGCGATTCAACTGCAATGATCTTGGGCTTCAACAAACTGGTTTGCATAGGTTTTCCTTTTCAATACCCTCGGCTCGTTACACCGATAAGGCTGACCGGTGACAACCTGAAAATAAACAGCCGAGGCCACCTCTTGCCACGAGCAATCAGGCTCCCCGGCTGTCCATCCATTACCGCCGCGATTAACGCGAATACAATTCGACGATCAGGCTTTCGTTGATGTCGCCGGCGATGTCGCTACGCTCGGGCATCGACTTGAACGTGCCTTCGAACTTCTTCTCGTCGACCGACACCCAGCTCGGCATGCCGCCTTGCTGCGCCAGCGAGAGAGCTTCGACGATACGAGCCTGCTTGCGCGACTGCTCGCGCACGGACACGACGTCGCCCGACTTCACTTGCAGCGACGGGATGTTCGCGACTTGGCCGTTCACCATGATCGCCTTGTGGCTCACGAGCTGACGTGCTTCAGCGCGCGTCGAGCCGAAGCCCATGCGATACACGACGTTGTCGAGACGCGACTCGAGCAATTGCAGCAGGTTTTCGCCCGTCGGGCCCTTGCGGCGGTCGGCTTCAGCGAAGTAGCGGCGGAACTGACGCTCCAGCACACCGTAGATACGCTTCACTTTCTGCTTTTCGCGCAACTGGGTACCGTAGTCGGACGTACGCGCGCCCGAGGTGCGGCCGTGCTGGCCGGGCTTGCTGTCGAGCTTGCACTTGTCGGCGAGGGAGCGGCGTGCGCTCTTCAGGAACAGATCAGTGCCTTCACGGCGGGACAGCTTTGCTTTGGGACCGGTATAGCGTGCCACGTTGCATCCTTAAATATTGATCACGCAAACTTCCGTTGAACTTCAGTCTGCGCTAGTCCGAACCCTTTGGGCCGAACGGTGGGCTTAGTCAAAACTTACTAACGCACGAAACCCGCCGATACTCGCGCATCGACAGGCAACATGCGGTTGCGTCGACGTATTAGATACGACGGCGCTTCGGCGGACGGCAGCCGTTGTGCGGGACCGGCGTCACGTCGGAGATCGCGGTGATCTTGATGCCAAGACCATGCAACGCGCGCACCGCCGATTCGCGGCCAGGACCGGGGCCCTTGATCCGCACTTCGAGGTTCTTCACGCCGTATTCCATTGCCACGCGACCAGCCGATTCGGCTGCGACCTGAGCTGCGAAGGGCGTCGACTTACGCGAGCCCTTGAAGCCCTGACCACCCGAGGTCGCCCATGCCAGCGCGTTACCTTGACGGTCGGTGATCGTGATAATGGTGTTGTTGAACGACGCGTGAACGTGAACCACGCCCTCGGCGACGTTCTTCTTGACCTTCTTGCGAACGCGTTGCGCCGCGGAGTTGTTCGAAGCCTTAGCCATTACGTTTTCCTGTAACTGTCAGTTCCGCTTACTTCTTCAGCGATTGCGCTGCACGACGCGGACCCTTGCGCGTACGGGCATTCGTGCGCGTACGCTGGCCACGCAGGGGCAGGCCCTTGCGGTGGCGCATGCCGCGGTAGCAACCCAAGTCCATCAGGCGCTTGATGTTCATCGTCACTTCACGGCGCAGGTCGCCTTCGACGATGAACTTGCCCACTTCGTCACGCAGCTTTTCGAGGTCTGCGTCGGTAAGGTCTTTGACCTTCTTCGAAAATTCCACGCCAGCAGCGGTGCAGATGCCACGCGAACGCGTGCGGCCGATGCCGAAGATTGCCGTCAGGCCGATCTCGGTATGCTGGTGATTCGGGATGTTAACCCCTGCGATACGAGCCATTGTTTTTCCTCAAACAAAAAGCGCAAGCAAAAGCGCGGCGTTCAGCCTTGACGCTGTTTGTGGCGCGGATCAGAGCTGCAAATCACGCGCACAACGCCCTTGCGCTTGATGATCTTGCAATTGCGGCAAATGCGCTTAACCGATGCCATCACTTTCATGATATTACCCTTTTTTCAAATCACTTCGCCCGGAACACGATCCGTGCACGAGACAGATCGTAAGGCGTCAATTCAACCGTAACCTTGTCGCCCGGCAGGATGCGGATGTAGTGCATCCGCATCTTTCCGGAAATATGTCCCAGGACGACATGGCCATTTTCCAATTTCACCCGGAAAGTAGCGTTGGGAAGGTTTTCGATGACCTCACCCTGCATCTGGATAACATCGTCTTTGGCCATAGTCCTTATTAACGCATCGGGACGTTGCCACCCTTGAAGTTTGCCTTCTTGAGCAGCGATTCATATTGTTGCGACATAACGTACGACTGCACCTGAGCCATGAAGTCCATCGTGACGACGACAATGATCAGCAGCGACGTTCCACCAAAATAAAACGGCACGTTCCAGCGCAACACCAGAAACTCAGGCAGCAGGCACACGAATACGATGTAGATCGCACCAGCCAGCGTAAGACGCGTGAGGATGCGGTCGATATATCGTGCAGTCTGATCGCCCGGACGGATACCCGGAACGAAAGCACCGCTCTTCTTCAAGTTGTCGGCGGTCTCCCGGCTGTTGAACACCAATGCGGTGTAGAAGAAGCAGAAGAAGACGATCGCCAACGCATACAGCAGCACGTACACGGGTTGACCGGGCTTGAGCGCCTCGGCCACGTTGTGCAGCGTGTTCGCGAACCAGTTGGTGCGCGTACCCGAACTGAACCAGTTCAGGATGGTTGCCGGGAAGAGGATGATCGACGACGCGAAGATCGGCGGAATCACACCCGACATGTTCAACTTCAGCGGCAGATGAGACGACTGTCCGCCGTAAATCTTGTTACCGACCTGGCGCTTCGCATAGTTCACGAGGATCTTGCGCTGACCGCGTTCGATGAACACGACCAGATACGTGACCGCCGCGATCAAGACCACGATGATGATCGCCGAGATGATGCTCATCGAACCGGTGCGAACCAGTTCGAACAGACCACCGATCGCGTTCGGGAAACCCGCTGCGATACCACCGAAGATGATGATCGAGATGCCGTTGCCGAGACCGCGCTCCGTGATCTGCTCACCGAGCCACATCAGGAACATCGTGCCCGTCACGAGCGTGACGACCGTCGTCAGCCGGAACACCATGCCGGGGTCCAGCACCAGAGCCGGCTGGTTTTCCAGCGCGACCGCGATACCGAACGCCTGGAAGGTCGCCAGAACCACCGTGAAGATACGCGTGTACTGCGTGATCTTACGTTGTCCCGCCTGCCCTTCCTTCTTGAGCGCCTCCATCTGCGGCGACACGATCGACAGCAACTGCATGATGATCGACGCCGAAATGTAGGGCATGATGCCCAGCGCAAAGATCGTGAACCGCGACAGTGCGCCACCCGAGAACATGTTGAACATGCCAAGGATGCCGCCCGACTGGCTCTGGAACAGCTTCGCCAGTTGATCCGGATCGATGCCGGGCACCGGAATATGCGCCCCAATGCGGTAGACGATCAGCGCAAGCAGCAGGAACACTGCACGCCGGCGCAGATCGCCGAATTTCGCCGCGCTTCGACCGGTTTTTGCGAGACTCGGGCTGTTAGCCAAGTACCTTCTCCGATGCTAGTGCTAGTAACGGCGAAAGCGCGTTACTCGGCGAAAGAGCCGCCAGCGGCTTCGATTGCCTCACGGGCGCCCTTCGTTGCCGTCAGGCCCTTCACCGTGACCTTGCGCGTGATCTCGCCGGTCTTGATGATCTTCGCGCTCTTGATGAGCTCGCCGACCAGACCCGCTTGCTTCAACGCCAACAGATCGATTTCGTCGACCGGCAGCTTCTCGAGATCAGCCAGGCGCACTTCACCGACGAATTCCTTCGTCAGCGAGGTGAAGCCGCGCTTCGGCAGACGACGCTGCAGAGGCATCTGACCGCCTTCGAAGCCGACCTTGTGAAAGCCGCCCGAACGCGATTTCTGACCCTTGTGGCCGCGGCCAGCGGTCTTGCCGAGGCCCGAACCGATACCGCGACCGACGCGACGCTTAGCGTGCTTCGCGCCTTCCGCCGGCTTCAGGTTATTCAATTCCATGTTCAACTCCTTGGATCCGTAGGTCGCGCTTAGGCGATGACCTTAACGAGGTACGAGACCTTGTTGATCATCCCGCGCACTGCCGGCGTGTCCTGCAGCTCGGAAACCGAGTTCAGGCGACGCAGGCCGAGGCCACGCACCGTTGCGCGGTGCGATTCGCGGGTCCCGATCAGGCTCTTGACGAGCTGAACCTTGACAGTTTTTTCAGACATGGTGACCACCTTAGCCCAGAATGTCTTCGACGGACTTACCACGCTTCGCAGCGATGTCTGCCGGGGTCGACTGCTTGCGCAGGCCGTCCAGCGTCGCACGAACGAGGTTGTACGGGTTCGTCGAACCGTGGCTCTTGGCCACAACGTTTTGAACGCCCATCACGTCGAACACTGCGCGCATCGGGCCGCCAGCGATCACGCCGGTACCGTCCTTCGCCGGAGCGAGGAGAACCGCCGATGCGCCGTGCTTGCCGTGCACTTCGTGTTGCAGCGTGCCGTTCTTCAGGGGCACCTTGAACATGTTGCGGCGGGCCTGCTCCATTGCCTTTTGAACGGCAACCGGAACTTCCTTGGCCTTGCCCTTGCCCATGCCGATCCGGCCGTCACCGTCGCCAACCACGGTCAGTGCGGCGAAGCCGAGAATACGGCCACCCTTCACGACCTTGGTCACGCGGTTGACCGAAATCATCTTTTCGCGCAGGCCGTCGTCGCGTTCGTCAGCCTGAACTTTCGCTTGCATCTTTGCCATGACGAATTCTTCCCTTAGAACTTGAGCCCGGCTTCACGCGCCGCATCAGCCAGCGCCTTCACGCGGCCGTGGTAGCGGAAACCCGAGCGGTCAAAGGCGACGGATTCGATGCCGGCAGCCTTGGCCTTTTCGGCGATACGCTTGCCGATCAAGGTCGCGGCGTTGACGTTGCCGCCCTTGCCCGACTTGTCGGCCAGTTCAGCGCGCACTTCAGCTTCCAGCGTCGAGGCGCTTGCCACGACCTTCGTGCCGCATGCCGAGAACACTTGCGCGTAGATATGCGTATTCGTGCGATGCACGGCCAGACGCGGAACCTGCAGCTCAGCGATCTTGATACGCGTCTGACGAGCGCGGCGCAGGCGAGATTGAGTCTTATCCATGATTGCGCACCCTTACTTCTTCTTCGTTTCTTTGAGGATCACGACCTCGTCGGAATAGCGCACGCCCTTGCCCTTGTACGGCTCGGGCGGACGATAGCCGCGCACTTCCGCTGCGGTCTGTCCGACTTTCTGCTTGTCGATCCCCTTGATCACGATTTCGGTCTGCGACGGGGTTTCAGCCTTGACGCCTTCCGGCATCTGGTGCACCACGGGGTGCGAGAAACCCAGCGACAGGTTCAGCTTGTCGCCTTGCGCTTGCGCACGATAACCGACGCCAACCAGCGTCAGCTTGCGCTCGAAACCCTTGGTGACGCCTTGCACCATGTTCGCCAGGAGGGCGCGCATCGTGCCGGACATCGCGTTCGCTTCGCGGCTTTCATCCGTCGGAGCCAGCTTCAACGTGCCGTCTTCGTTCGTCACGGCAACCAGCTTGTTGACCGGTTGCGAGATCGTGCCGAGCGGACCCTTCACGGTGATGACGTCGCTCTTGATGGCCACTTCCGCGCCTTGCAGCGCGATCGGGCTTTTACCTACTCGAGACATGTTTCTTCTCCTTAGGCGTTAAGCGACGTAGCAGATGACTTCGCCACCGACGCCGTTCTGGCGCGCCTTGCGGTCGGTCATCACACCCTTCGGCGTCGACACGATTGCAACGCCCAGGCCGTTCATCACGGTCGGGATGTCATTGCGACCGCGGTACACGCGCAGACCGGGCTTCGATACGCGCTCGAGGCGCTCGATAACCGGACGGCCAGCGTAGTACTTCAACGCGATGTTCAATTCCGTCTTCGCACCTTCCGACTTGACTGCGAAGTCGTCGATATAACCTTCGTCCTTCAAAACCTGCGCAATCGCAACCTTGACTTTCGACGAGGGCATAGTCACCGAAACCTTCTCGACCATCTGCGCATTGCGGATGCGAGTCAGCATATCGGCGATAGGATCACTCATGCTCATTTATGTTTCTCCTATTACCAGCTCGCCTTGGTCAGGCCAGGGATTTCGCCGCGGAAAGCGATTTCACGAATCTTGCCGCGTGCGAGTCCGAACTTGCGGAACGTGCCACGCGGACGACCCGTGATCGCGCAGCGGTTACGCTTGCGAGTGGGGTTCGAGTTACGCGGCAGTTGTTGCAGTGCCAGACGCGCGAGGTAACGCTCTTCGTCCGACTTGCTTGCGTCGTCGATCACAGCCTTCAGCTCAGCACGCTTCGGAGCGTACTTGGCTGCCAGGCGCGCGCGCTTCTTTTCACGTTCGATCAGTGCCAGTTTAGCCACGGTAACCTCAGTTTCTGAACGGGAACTTGAAGCCGGCGAGCAATGCCTTTGCTTCTTCGTCGGTCTTCGCGGTGGTCGTGATGCTGATGTTCAGCCCACGCAGCGCGTCGATCTTGTCGTAGTCGATTTCGGGGAAAATGATTTGCTCTTTCACACCGATGTTGTAGTTACCACGGCCGTCGAACGCCTTGCCCGACACACCGCGGAAGTCGCGCACGCGAGGCAGCGCAACCGTCACGAAACGGTCCAGGAATTCGTACATGGCATTGCCACGCAGGGTGACCATCGTGCCAATCGGGTAGCCTTCGCGGATCTTGAAACCAGCGATTGCCTTGCGCGACTTGGTGATGACGGGCTTTTGGCCCGCGATCTTCGTGAGGTCACCAACGGCGTGCTCAAGCACCTTCTTGTCAGCGACGGCTTCGCCAAGCCCCATATTCAGGGTGATCTTGGTGAGGCGCGGCACTTCCATAATCGACTTGTAGCCGAACTTTTCAACCAGTTCCGGCACAACCTTTTCTTTGTAAATCTCTTGCAGACGAGCCATTTTTTAACTCCGCGTCAGGCGTTAAGCGTGGCGCCGGTCGACTTCAAGAAGCGAACCTTCTTGCCGTCTTCGACCTTGATGCCCACACGCGATGCCTTGCCATTCGCGTCGACCAATGCGACGTTCGAAATATGCAGCGGCATCGTTTTGGCTTCCACACCGCCCGTCGTACCCTTCATCGGGTTCGGCTTCACGTGCTTCTTGACGAGGTTGATGCCCTCGACGGTGACACGGTCGTCCGCAACGGCCAGCACGGTGCCGCGCTTGCCCTTGTCCTTGCCGGTGGTGACGATGACTTCGTCACCCTTGCGAATCTTGTTCATCGCGACTCCTTACAGCACTTCCGGAGCGAGCGAAACGATCTTCATGAATCGTTCGCTACGCAGTTCACGCGTAACCGGCCCGAAAATACGCGTGCCGATCGGCTCGAGCTTCGTGTTCAGCAGAACGGCGGCATTGCCGTCGAACTTGATGAGCGAGCCATCCTGGCGACGCACGCCCTTGGCCGTACGAACGACCACGGCGTTGTAGATTTCGCCCTTTTTCACGCGTCCGCGCGGCGTCGCTTCCTTGACGGTCACCTTGATGATGTCGCCAATGCTTGCGTAACGACGCTTCGAGCCGCCGAGCACCTTGATGCACATGACTTCACGCGCACCCGTGTTGTCGGCCACTTCAAGCCGAGTTTCGGTCTGGATCATGGTTTATCTTTCCCAACTTAATCCGACTGCACCACCATGGCACAGCCGGTCAGTCTTGGTCCCGTCAGCCAAATGGCTGCTTGGGTTAGAACAGGCAGCAACGGCAGACGAAACCCGCCATCGCAATCCGGTGAATCTGTCGACTCAGGCTAGCGCCCGAACCGGCTTCCCCCACCAATTTCGCCCGCGACGGGGCTCCCACAAAGAGGGAAGACCGAGATTATAACAAATAATCCCGGTCTTGCAAGCGAAACTTACTGCGATACAACTACTTACAGCATCGCGGCACTACAACTTCAGCTTTAGATCACGCGAGCCGCTTCTACCAGCTTCGACACAACCCAGGCCTTCGTCTTCGAAATCGGACGAGTTTCCTGGATTTCGACGAGATCGCCTTCGTTGTACGTGTTCGCGTCGTCATGCGCGTGGTACTTCTTCGAACGCACGACGTACTTGCCGTAGATCGGATGCTTCACGCGGTGCTCGACCAGCACGGTGACCGTCTTGTCCATCTTGTTGCTGACGACCTTGCCGACCAGCGTCCGCTTGAGCGAGGTTTTTACGCTATCGTTCATTTCTGGTTCGCCTTCTCGGTCATGACGGTACGCACGCGTGCGATGTCGCGACGGACCTTCTTCAGCTGGCTCGTGTTCGTGAGCTGCTGGGTCGCGAGCTGCATACGCAAGCCAAATTGCGCCTTGAGCAGATCCGACAGCTCCTTGTTGAGCGCGGCCTGGTCTTTTTGGCGAAGTTCAGTTGCCTTCATCATTTACTCCTTAGGCGCCGAGCTGACGGACCACGAAGTTCGTCTTGAGCGGCAGCTTGGCTGCCGCCAGACGGAACGCTTCGCGCGCCAGTTCTTCAGAGACACCGTCCATTTCGTACAGCATCTTGCCCGGTTGAATTTCAGCGACGTAGTACTCAGGGTTACCCTTACCGTTACCCATACGCACTTCGGCCGGCTTTTGCGAAATCGGCTTGTCCGGGAAGATACGGATCCAGATCCGGCCGCCACGCTTGATGTGACGCGTCATTGCACGACGCGCCGCTTCGATTTGACGCGCGGTCAAACGGCCGCGACCGATAGCCTTCAGACCGTATTCACCGAACGACACCGCGTTGCCGCGCGTCGCCTTACCGGTGTTACGACCCTTCTGCTCTTTGCGATACTTTCTGCGTTTCGGTTGCAGCATCGTTATTCTCCAGTCTTCGCGTCACCGCCAGCGCGACGGGGTGCGCCACGACGCGCGCCGCCCGGAGCGCCTTCACCGTCACGGCGCGGACGGCGATCGCCACCCGGACGTGCGTTGCGGCGCGGACGCTTTTCTTCCGCCACTTCTTCCACGACCGGCGCTTCGTTGCGGCCCAGGGTATCGCCCTTGTAGACCCACACCTTCACGCCGATGATGCCGTACGTGGTCTTCGCTTCGGACGTCGCGTAGTCGATATCCGCACGCAGCGTATGGAGGGGCACGCGACCTTCGCGATACCACTCGGTACGAGCGATTTCGATACCGTTCAGACGACCCGCGCTCATGATCTTGATGCCTTGTGCACCAAGACGCATCGCGTTTTGCATCGCGCGCTTCATCGCACGGCGGAACATGATCCGGCGCTCGAGCTGCTGCGTGATGGAATCGGCGATCAGTTGCGCGTCCGTTTCCGGCTTGCGAATCTCTTCGATGTTGACGTGAACCGGAACGCCCATGCGCTTCTGCAGTTCAGCCTTCAGCGATTCGATGTCCTCGCCCTTCTTGCCGATGACAACGCCCGGACGCGAGCTGTAAATCGTGATGCGCGCGTTCTTCGCCGGACGCTCGATGACGACGCGACCAACCGAAGCGTTCTTCAGCTTCTTCTTCAGGTATTCACGAACACCGATGTCTTCCTGCAACATCGCCGCGAAATTGTTGTTGTTCGCATACCAGCGCGAAGCCCAATTGCGGCTGACGGCCAAACGGAAGCCAGTCGGATGAATTTTCTGTCCCATCGTTGGCTCCTTAATTCCCGACCGTCACAGTGATGTGACAGGATTGCTTCTCGATGCGGTTACCACGACCCTTTGCGCGTGCGGTGAAACGCTTCAGCGAAGCAGCCTTGTCGACGTAGATGCTCGTGATCTTGAGCTCGTCGATGTCGGCGCCTTCGTTGTGTTCCGCATTCGCGATCGCAGACAGCACGACCTTCTTGACGATACCCGCCGCCTTCTTCGGCGAGAACGTCAGGACGTTCAGCGCCTTGTCGACCGGCAAACCACGAATCTGGTCAGCCACAAGGCGCGTTTTCTGCGCCGAGATGCGGGCACCGCGATGAATTGCTTTCACTTCCATCTTGATTGCCCCTTATTTCTTGGCCTTCTTGTCGGCCGCGTGACCCTTGAACGTACGGGTCAGTGCGAACTCGCCAAGCTTGTGGCCGACCATGTTTTCCGTGACGTACACCGGAACGTGTTGGCGACCGTTGTGAACAGCGATCGTCAGACCGATGAAGTCCGGCAGAATCGTCGAACGACGCGACCAGGTCTTGATCGGCTTCTTGTCACGCGTCGATGCAGCCGCCTCAACCTTCTTCAGCAAATGAGCGTCGCAGAACGGACCTTTTTTAGCAGAACGTGTCATTGCCTACTCCTTAACGCTTGTGACGGCGCTGGACGATCATCGTCGTCGTGCGCTTGTTGCTGCGGGTGCGATAACCCTTCGTCGGCGTGCCCCACGGGCTCACCGGATCGCGACCTGCAGCCGTCTTACCTTCACCACCGCCGTGCGGGTGATCGACCGGGTTCATTGCAACACCACGCACCGTCGGACGGATACCGCGCCAGCGGTTCGCACCGGCCTTACCGATTTGACGGAGGCTGTGCTCTTCGTTGCCGACTTCACCGATCGTTGCGCGGCACTCGACGTGCACGCGGCGGATTTCGCCCGAACGCAGACGCACTTGAGCGTAGACGCCTTCGCGCGCCAGCAGCATTGCCGACGTACCAGCCGAACGCGCGATCTGCGCGCCCTTGCCCGGCAGCATTTCGATGCAGTGGATCGTGGTACCGACCGGGATATTGCGGATCGGCAGAGCGTTTCCTGCGCGGATCGGCGCTTCCGAACCGGACATCAGTTGCGCGCCGACCGCCACGCCCTTCGGCGCGATGATGTAGCGACGCTCGCCGTCTGCGTACAGAACCAGCGCGATGTTCGCGCTACGGTTCGGGTCGTACTCGAGACGTTCGACCTTCGCCGGAACGCCGTCCTTGTTGCGACGGAAATCGACGATACGGTAGTGCTGCTTGTGACCACCACCTTGGTGACGCGTGGTGATACGGCCGTTGTTGTTACGGCCCGCCGACTTGGATTGCGTGTCGAGCAGCGCTGCGTGCGGCTTGCCCTTGTGCAGATCCTTGTTGACGATCTTGACCATCGCGCGGCGACCCGGCGAGGTCGGCTTAACTTTCACGATTGCCATGATTACTTGGCCTCCGCTTCAAAGTTGATTTCCTGGCCGGGCTTCAGGCAGACGTACGCCTTCTTCACGTCCTTGCGCTTGCCATTGAAGCGGCCAAAGCGCTTTGCCTTGCCCTTCGTGACGAGCACGTTGACGGAATTGACTTCGACCTTGAACAGCAGCTCGACAGCAGCCTTGACTTCCTGCTTCGTGGCGTCCGGCGCGACTTCGAACACGACTTGTTCGTTCTTGTCGGCAACCAGCGTCGCCTTTTCGGAGATCACCGGCGCGAGCAGAACTTGCATCAAACGATGATCGTTTTTGCGAATCTCGCTCATGACAGCAACTCCTCGATCTGAGCGACCGCAGCCTTCGTGATCAGAACCTTCTTGAAGTAGATCAGCGAGAGCGGGTCGGCGTAACGCGGCTCGACAACCGCCACGTGGGCCAGGTTGCGCGACGCGAGGTACAGGTTTTCGTCGACCGTATCGGTGATGACCAACACGGAGTCGAGACCCATTGCCTTGAATTTTTCGGCCAGCAGCTTGGTCTTCGGGGCTTCGAGCACGAAGTCTTCGACCACGGCGATACGGCCTTCGCGAGCCAACTGCGAGAAAATCGAGCGGAGACCCGCGCGATGCATCTTCTTGTTGACCTTGTGCGAGAAGTTTTCTTCCGGCGAATTCGGGAAGATACGACCACCGCCGCGCCACAACGGGCTCGACGACATACCGGCACGAGCGCGGCCCGTACCTTTCTGACGCCACGGCTTCTTGGTGGTGTGCTTGACCTGCTCGCGGTCCTTCTGCGCGCGGTTGCCGCTACGTGCGTTCGCCTGATAAGCGACGACGACCTGGTGAATCAGGGCTTCGTTGTAATCGCGACCGAACACGACGTCCGATGCGTTCACGCCAGCGCCTTCCTGACCATTGGCATTCAGGAGCTTAAGTTCCATTATTTCGCTCCTTTCACAGCACGCGTCTTGACGGCCGGGGTCACGAAGACCTTGCCGCCCTTCGCACCCGGAACAGCACCGCGGACGAGCAGCAGATTGCGCTCAGCGTCGATGCGGGCGATTTCGAGATTCTGGACCGTGACGGTCTCGTCACCGAGGTGACCGGTCATGCGCTTGCCCGGGAACACGCGGCCCGGATCCTGCGCCATACCGATCGAACCCGGAACGTTGTGCGAACGCGAGTTACCGTGCGATGCGCGGCCCGAAGCGAAGTTGTAGCGCTTGATCGTACCGGCGTAGCCCTTACCGATCGACGTGCCTTGCACGTCAACTTTCTGGCCGACTTCGAAAATATCCGTACCGACGACGGCACCATTCGACAGTTCACCTGCCTTGGCCGCATCGATATGGAATTCCTTGAGGATTTCACCGGCTTGAACGCCGGCTTTGGCGAGGTGGCCCGCCAACGGCTTCGTCACGCGCGATGCGCGGCGAGTACCGAATGCAACCTGAACGGCGGTATAACCATCCGTTTCAACGGTCTTGATCTGCGTCACGCGGTTGTCCGACACGTCCAGCACGGTGACGGGGATCGAATCCCCCTCAGGCGTGAAGATACGGGTCATGCCAACCTTGCGACCTACGAGTCCAAGGCTCATCGTTTTCTCCATTCCCAACTGCGATTGGTCGGGGCTGATTTACAAATGCCGGCTTCGTTACGAGAAACTGGGTCGGCTATTCTTGCACCACTTTCTTGCACCACTTTCTTGCACCACTTTCTTGCGCCTTTGCATGCGCATAGGCGCGAAAAGCCTTGGAGTATAACAAGGCTTTTCGAATCCTGCAAGCAATCAAAGACTTAGCTCCGTCTGGCACGCCAGCGGAGCTTTTGGACTTACTGCAGCTTGATTTCGACGTCGACGCCTGCCGGCAGGTCGAGCTTCATCAGCGCGTCGACGGTCTTGTCCGTCGGATCGACGATGTCCATCAGGCGCTGGTGGGTACGGATTTCGAGCTGGTCGCGCGACGTCTTGTTGACGTGCGGCGAACGCAGGATGTCAAAACGCTGAATACGCGTCGGCAGCGGCACCGGGCCACGAACGATCGCGCCAGTCCGCTTCGCCGTGTCGACGATCTCGGCTGCCGATTGATCGATCAGGCGATAGTCGAAAGCCTTCAGACGAATGCGGATTTTCTGGTTCTGCATGACGATTCCTTGAAAAGAGCGAGGCGGTATTGCACCGCACATTGGCAAAAGAGCGTGGGACTAAGCGCTCGCGGAGAGCGAACGCCCGGTCCCGGTCGATACTGCTACTGCTTTACTTCGAGTTCAATCGAGCAAGCCCGATATCTTACTCGATAATCTTCGCCACGACACCGGCGCCGACGGTACGGCCGCCTTCGCGGATTGCGAAGCGCAGACCTTCTTCCATGGCGATCGGAGCGATCAGCTTGACCGTGATCGACACGTTGTCGCCCGGCATCACCATTTCCTTGTCCTTCGGCAGCTCGATTGAGCCGGTCACGTCCGTCGTACGGAAGTAGAACTGCGGACGGTAGTTGTTGAAGAACGGCGTGTGACGGCCGCCTTCGTCCTTGCTCAGCACGTACACTTCAGCCGTGAAGTGCGTGTGCGGCGTGATCGA
>Ga0182736_1002465_pt1 | contig 14108 bp, 13 predicted proteins | sample eDN5th30CKraftBY_FD_128882 | JGI IMG/M metagenome (GOLD analysis project Ga0182736, IMG submission 128882) | Enriched backyard soil microbial communities from Emeryville, California, USA - eDNA 5th pass 30_C Kraft BY (version 2) (version 2) | ecosystem: Environmental > Terrestrial > Soil >...
CCGAGCGTGGTAATCGCGTGGCGACGGAGGTGACGTCATCTGGAAGCCGCTGCGTATTTGTCCAGGCGGACCTTGCGGATATGGAAAGCCCGGCCCGGATCGTCGCGCAAGCCGATGCGGCGTTCGGCCGGATCGACGTCTTGATCAATGCTGCCGGCGATACGAGCCGGGGCACTATTCTCGATACCTCGCCGGAGACGTTCGACAGGCTTTTCGCCGTCAACGTCCGTGCTCCGTTCTTTCTCATTCAGGAAGCGGTCAGGGTCATGCGCCGGGAGCGCGTTGCTGGCACCATCCTGAATGTGATCAGTATGTCGAGCCATGGTGGCCAGAGCTTCATCACGCCATATTGCGCGTCCAAGGGCGCCTTGGCCACGCTGACGCGAAATGTCGCCTTTTCGCTGTTGCCGGATCGCATTCGCGTCAACGGCTTGAATATCGGCTGGATGGATTCACCGGGTGAGCGGGCCATGATGGCATCCGTCATCGGTGAAGGCTCGAATGAATGGATGGCTGAGGCCGCGACGAAGCTGCCGTTTGGCCGGTTGATCAATGTGACCGAGGCCGCCCAGGCCGCCGCATTCCTTACATCCTCGGAATCGGGACTGATGACAGGATCCATCGTCGATTTCGATCAGGCGATCGTCGGCACCTACGATGCCGGTCCGCAGCCCGGCGCCCGTGTCGTCGACCCGCGCGCGCCGCAATAGACCCAGAAACCCTTTCCGATATCCGTTTGATGGAAGAATATGATGAATAGCATCCAGCATGTTAAATGGGATCACGGTTCGTTTGACGTTCATTTGCTTGGGGGAATGCTGGCCGGCGTAGAGTTGGAGACGGCGGGCCGCAGGATCAAGCCGTTCTATGAGGCCGCCTGGATCGGGGACGGCACAAAGGCTGAACCGCCGCTGCTCAACAATTTGCGAAGCGAATTTCCATGTGTGCCGTTCGGCGTGCCATACGCGCCGGAAAGCGTGCTGGAGGCTTGGCAAGCGAGCGTCGGCGCTCCGGTGGATGCAAGCGACGGCCCACTAGAGCCGATCGATGCGCTCCTGCATGGCTATTGCTCGAACTATGACTGGACGTTGATCGAGAGGAGCGATCTCGGAGTCCACATCGCGATCGACTATCCGGAAACGTCGGCGATTCGCAGGCTGACCCGCACCGTCACGGCCGATCCGAATGCGGCGGCGATCGATTTCTCGCTCACGATCGAGGCGCGGGCGAAGGGTCGGCGGCCGATCGGCCTGCATCCGAACCTGGCCTTGCCTTCGATTGCCGGGGCGCTCCGGCTGGAGCCGGGAGCCTACAAATTTGGCTTCGTGCATCCGGCCGGCCCCGAGCCCGGCGTGTCGCGTGCGGTCGCCGGCGCGGTTTTCGACCGCATCCAGTCTGTGCCCATGCGCGAGGGCGGAACCGCGGCGTTCGACCGGCTGCCTTTTGCCTATGACACAGAAGAGATCCTTCAGCTTTGCGGCACCGACGGCCGCGTCGGCCTCGAGGATGAGGAGCAGGGGGTTCGCTACCAACTGACCTGGGATGCTGAGGTTCTTCCCTCGCTGCTCCTGTGGATCAGCAATCGGGGCCGCAGCTATGAGCCGTGGTCGGGCCGCAATCTGTGCCTCGGCGTGGAGCCGCTGGCGGCGGCTTTCGACCTCGGGCTGAACGCGAGCCTCGCGAGCAATCCGATCAACGAACGCGGCGTTCCGACGGCGGTGGCGCTCACGCCCGAGACGCCGATCAACATCGCGTACCGCTTTGAAGCGTCGGTGCCATAACCCCCATGACGGACTTTCGTTGTGCTGAAAAGAAATGTTTGGAGTTCGTCAATGACATCCAAGTTTGACCTCTCCGGAAGGGTCGCATTGGTCACCGGAGCCGCGCGGGGTTTGGGGGCCGCCGCGTCCGTTGCACTCGCGGAGGCTGGAGCGACAATCGCCATGGCCGATATCGAGGAGACCGGATTGGCGGCCCGCCAGGCGGCATTCGACGAAAGGGGTTGGGCCGCGTCAAGCCACGCGCTCGATGTCGCCGATGAGATCGCAATCGGTCGCGTCGTGGACGATATTCTTTCCCGTCACGGCCGCATCGACATCCTAATCAACAATGCTGGGATGATCCTGCGAAAGCCGCTCGTCGAAACGACGGCCGCCGAGTTCCGTCGTGTACTCGATGTCAATCTTGTCTCGATGTTGGTTCTTTCCGGGGCCGTATCGAAGACGATGATCGAGCAAAAATATGGTCGGATCATCAATCTTTCTTCGATTATGGGGCATATCGGACGGGCGGGTCAGGCGACCTATGTCGCCGCGAAGCACGGGGTGGTCGGACTTACCAAATCGATTGCTGCGGAATTCGGTCCCTACGGCATCACCAGCAATGCCATTGCGCCCGGGTATTTCTACACGGAAATGAACCGGCAGATTCTGGACGACCAAGCGTTTCATGACTCGGTTATCGCTCGGACGCCGTTGCGCCGTTGGGCCGAGCCGGAAGAACTCGGCGGCACGCTGGTCTATCTGGCGTCGCCGGCGGCTGCCTATGTCACCGGGCAGACAATCCTACTGGATGGAGGGATGACGGTCACCGTTCCAGGTCCAGCCAACCAAGTATGAGTGACTAACGACGAAAAACTATAGGCAAAGGGAGAGAAGATAATGTCGGTTCTTTCGAAGATCGTTGCCGCAACGATGCTGATGGGACTATCAGCAGGCATGGCCAGCGCCGAGGATACCAGCTGGTTGCCGTCGCCCCTGCCAAAGCCGATCAGCGAAATCACGATCGGCTTTTCGAATCTAGGCTCGGGCGTCAACAGCTATGTCGCGACCTACCTCGATTCGTTCAACGCTTATGCGAAGGAACTCGGCGTCAAGACGGTCGTGCTCGACGCCCAAGTTGATCCGGCGAAGCAGTCGGATCAGGTGCGCGACCTGATCGCTCAGAAGGTCGACGTAATGGTGGTTTGGCCGGTCAATGCGAAGGCGATCGTGCCGGCGCTTCGGCGGGCGCATGACGCGGGCATTCCCGTGGTGGTGACGAACTCGCAGGCGGATGCGTCGGCGGATCCTTATTTCTCGAGCTTCTCCGGTCCTGACAATTACGTCCAGGCGCAGGCCGCGGCCGAAATGATGGTCAAGGCACTCGGCGGCAAAGGCAATATCGTCATCATTGGCGGCCTTCCCGGCTACACCGTGGCGCAGCTTCGTGAAAAGGGCTTTCTCGATACGATCGCCAAGTATCCGGACATCAAGATCCTGGACAATCAGCCTGCGGACTGGTCGCGCAGCAAGGCGCAGTCCGTGATGGAGAACTTCATCGTCCGCTTCGGTGACAAGATCGACGGCGTCTATTCGGCCGATTCCGACATGGGCGTCGGTGCGCTCAGCGCCGTCAAGGCCGCCGTGGCCGAGAAGAAGATTCCGGAGGGCCATGTGAAGTTCACGGATTGCACGCTCTTCTCCGCGGCCTATGACGAGATCAAGGCTGGCAACTACTACGGATCGGTGCTGCAGTCGCCGGTCGTGGACGCGCAGTCCGCCATTCGCGCCGCGATCCTGGTCGCGGAAGGGCAGAAGGTCGACAAGAACCTCTATTTCAAGTCGCCGTCGATCACACAGAAAAACATCGATCAGTTCGAGCGTCCGACGTTCTAATCAATCGAATACCCGGCCGGCGGCAGACCCCCGGCCGGGCTGTTTTTCTGGATCAGGCAATTCATTGTGTTCGGAGGACGTGCTGATGACGAAAGTGGCAGTGGTGACGGGAGCGGCGTCCGGGATCGGTGCCGCCACGGTGGCGCGGCTTGTCGAAGATGGGTACAACATCGCCGGTGTCGACCTCGTCGAGAGGGGGGCAAGTGACCGGGCAGTGTACGTAAAGGGCAATGTCGCGGAGGAGGCGACATGGGATGATGTCGATCGCGTGCTGGCCGAACGGAATTGGGAGCCCTCTGTCCTTGTCGTAACCGCCGCCTATCTGGCGGTGGGCAACATTCTCGATCTCGATGAAGCGGACTGGGACCGCACGTTCGCGGTCAATCTCAAAGGGCTGATCAGGCCTGTACGACGCTTGTTGCCGGGCATGATCGCGCGTGGGCGTGGTTCGATCGTGACCGTCGGCAGCATCGATTCCTATATGGCTGAGCAGGGATTGGTGTCCTACTGCGCGTCCAAGGGCGCCATCCTGCAGCTGACACGCGCCCTGGCGCTTGATCACGCTCGCCAGGGTATCCGGGCCAATTGCGTCTGCCCCGGCGTGACGGATACGCCGTTCTTCAGGCGGCACCTCGATAGCGCGGCTGATCCGGCCAAGTTCCTCAGGGTGAGGGAGGAGCGGAATCCGCTCGGACGTTTGCTGGATCCAGACGAGGTCGCTCGGACCATCGCCTTCCTGGCATCGGATGCCGCTTCCGGAATCACCGGCGCCCAGATTGTCGTGGACGCCGGACTGACCACGGGCTTCGATTTCCGCACGGGGGCGGAAGGGGCCTGAGGGAGTTCGGTCAGCGAAGCGGGCTTGATCCATCGATTCTTGCTAGAGTGGGACACGCACGAGTAGTTGGAGGGTTTTTTTTGATGGACGGAATCACGGCGATTACGCCTATCGAGCATGAAACACTCGGCGAACGCGTCTATTCCCAGTTGCGAGAGATGCTGATCGCCGGTCAATTCGCGCCCGGGGAGCGGATCACCTTGCGGACACTCGCTAGTGCGATCGGCACCAGCGCGATGCCGGTTCGGGACGCGCTTAGGCAGTTGATGGTCGATCAGGCGATCGAGCTTTTGCCCAATCGGGCGTTTCGCGTGCCGTTGATGAGCAAGAGCAGGTTCATCGAGCTGCGGGACATTCGGATTAATCTGGAAGGCCTGGCCGTCGAGCGGGCAGCCAGGCTGATGCGCCGGCCTGAGCTTTATGAGGCGGCCGAGTTTTCCGCGGAGTTCAATCATGAATGTGATGCACAGTCGCCCGACCCGTCCAGGCTTATTCTTCTGAATAAGAACTTCCACTTCACTGTATATCGGGCATCGAACATGCCCGTGTTACTCCAGATGATCGAGGGGTTGTGGACGCAGATCGGCCCTGTCCTCAATCTCGACGTTCGGCACGGCTCTGAGCGTATCAGCAACCGCATACCATGCGAGCATCACGAACGGCTCCTGCAGGCCCTTCGTGCCGGTGATGGGGCAAGAGCCAAGGAGGCACTCGCAGCCGATCTGAACAGTGCATGTGAGTATATCCTCGCGCAAAATCGTTTGCCAGGGTAGTGTTTGGGACAGTGATCGAATGCCGTCATTTCCTATCGTCGATAGTCATCTCCATATATGGGATTCGTGGCAAATAGATATTCCGTGGCTCGCTAGGGATGCGCTTCTCAATCGGCCGATGAATCTTGTCGATTATGATGAAGCGCGCGGATCTACGACCGTCGATGCCATGGTCTTTGTCGAATGCGACGTCGCGCCGAAGGCTGCCCTGGCCGAGGTTGCATGGGTGGCCGAGCAGGCGCAGGCCGATCCCCGCATCCGCGCCATCGTGGCCCACGCCCCGCTCGAGCTCGGGACTGGCGTGCTTCCGCATCTCGAGGCGCTGTCGTCCTTCGATCTCGTCCGCGGTGCGCGCCGTCTCATCCAGTCCGAACCGGATACGGAATTCTGCATTCGCCCCGATTTCGTAGAGGGGGTGAGATTGCTCTCCCGCTTCGGCTGGTCATTCGACGCTTGCATCGTCCATACGCAATTGAAGAGCCTGACGAAGCTCGTCGACCTTTGCCCCGATGTCTCTTTCGTTCTGGACCACATCGGCAAGCCCGCGATCCGTGACGGACAGCTTTCAGTGTGGCGCGACGAGATGCATGAACTGGCGCGCAGGGACAATGTCGTCTGTAAGCTGTCTGGGGTCGCGACCGAGGCGGATCACGAGACCTGGACCTATCAGGATCTTGAGCCGTTCATGAATACGGCGCTCGAGGCCTTCGGCCCTCGGCGGCTGATGTTCGGCGGCGACTGGCCGGTCGCGTTGCACGCCACCAGCTATGAAAATTGGATCGCGACGGTCGATCGCTTGCTCGTCGCGGTCTCGGAGGACGATCGTCACCAGATCTATACCAGGACAGCACGGTCCTTCTACCGGCTCGGCCGCTGATTCAGTTAGATTTTGCAGGCGTCGCTTGTGATATCAGATAACGGATATGCTGCGTTGCAGACCATCGTAGCGAATAGGAGGGAGGAGGAGCCATGACGGGAGAAGGGCGTCGCATCACGGCGCGACAGGCTGCAGGTGGATTGATTGTGGCCCTCGTAGTGGCAGCCGGCTTTGCGATTCCGGAACTGTTCAGTCCGAGCAACATCACGCAAGTTCTCCGACAGGTCTCCGTCACCGGCATCATCGCGATCGGGGTGACGTTCGTGGTTGTGGTGGGCAGGCTGGATCTGTCCGTCGGATCGCTGCTTTCCCTTTGCGCGATCGTGACCGTGAGCCTGCACGACAAGGTGTCGCCAGGTGCTGCCATTGCGGCCGGCATCGGCATCGGCGCGCTTGCGGGCTGTGTCAATGGATATCTGGTCGCGGTCCGGCGGCTGAATTCCCTGATCGCGACCCTCGCGATGCTGTCCGTTTTCCAGGGAATAAGCTTGCTCTATTCCGGCGGGCAGAATGCGCTGATCGCGAGTCCTGACGGGACATGGTTTGCCACTATCGGAAGGGGATATGTCTTCGGCGTCCCTATGCCGGTGGCAATCCTCATCGTCTTGAGCATCATCATGTCCGTTCTGCTGCGGAAGACGCTCTTCGGCGCGCAGGTGTTTGCAGTCGGCGGAAACCAGATCGCGGCTGTCTACTCCACGATTTCGGCGAAACGCGTCATCTTTGCGACCTATGTCGTCTCGGGAACCATGACCGGTATCGCAGCCGTCATATTCGGCTCCCGAGTCATGGCGGCGCAGAATGATTCGGGCTCGGGTTACGAACTGGCCGTCCTTGCCGGGATCATCCTCGGAGGAACGAGCCTTCTTGGCGGGTCGGGTGGAATATTTCGTTCGGTGTTCGGCATCGTCGTGCTGGGGTTCATCCAGAACGCGCTGCTGCTGTTGGGGCTGCCCTATTATTTCCAATGGCTGATCACTTGGGTCATCATCATCGGCGCCGTCTGGCTCGACGTCGCCTCCGTTCGCGGGAGGGTGTTCGCGTGACGATATCGACATCGACATTTGGCACCCGCGATCACGGCAAGGTGTCCGGCTATCTCGCCGCAATGACGAAGAGCGGTCCCATCTGGCTTCTGGCGCTGATGCTGATCGTGGTGTTCTCCTGGGCGAGCCCGCATTTTCTGACTGCCTACAACCTGTCCAACATCATCTTTCAATGCGCGCTCGTGGGCTTTCTCGCCGTCGGCCTGACGCCGCTCATCATCAGCGGCAACATCGACCTGACCGTCGGAGCCGTGGCCGGACTTTCGGCTTGCCTCGCGATCGGGTTGGGTGAATTGGGCCTTGCCGCCTCCCTGGGGCTCACGCTTGCGGCTGGGGCGCTCATCGGACTGTTGAACGGCGTTCTCGTGGAGCGGTTGGGGGTCAGTTCCTTCATCGTTACCCTGGGAGGAATGATCGGCATCCGGGGGCTGGCGTTCCTCTATGCCGGCGACACTTCGCTCTCGGCGGTCGATGATGGCCTCTACAATCTAAGCGAACTGGCCATCGGGCCAATTACCAGCATTCCCCTGCTTTTCCTGATCTTCGTCGTCGCGTTTCAATGGATGTTGAAAAGCACCGTGCACGGCCGGAACACCTATGCGATCGGCGGCAGCAGGACGGCGGCGATCGATGCAGGCGTTCTCGTTTCGCGAAACGTCATCATCAACTTCGTTCTGAGCGGCCTGATGTCGGCGGTCTGCGGCATCGCCATGGCCGCCAACCTGGGCGCGGCCACGCCGAGCTACGGAAAGGACTATGAACTGTGGGCGGTGATCGCGGTCGTCCTCGGCGGCAGCCGCCTGCGGGGCGGAACGGGCAGCGTCATCGGGACATTCGCCGCGGTACTGACGCTCGCCATCTTGCGCAACGGCCTCAATCTGCTGAACGTGCCGCCCTTCTACATCCCGGTGATCATGGGGGGCGCTCTCATCGCGGCCCTTGTGCTGGACGTGCAATTCAACAAGAGCGCCACGAACACGGGAGAGTAGGAATGCTCGGAGCGCCTATCGGTAGCAATACGTCCTCCTTCAACGCCGGCCACGCTGCGGAGGGGGCGGGAAAAGCGTCGCCCGTTCTCTGGGTTGAGGGCATTTCGAAGACGTTTCCCGGCACGCGGGCACTCGATGACGTCGTATTCGACCTTCTGCCCGGAGAGGTTCATGCGCTTTGCGGGGAGAACGGCGCTGGCAAATCGACCCTGATGAAGATCCTCGCCGGCAGCATTCGTCCCGATTCCGGCAGGATGTATCACAATGACGAGGAGATCTGGCTGGGCAGCCCGCTGGATGCCCGCCGCCGGGGAATCCTGCTTGTCCACCAGGAAATATCCCTGGTGCCGGAACTGAGCGTCGCCGAGAATATCTATCTCGGGAATTTGCCAGCGAGCCGCCTCGGCAGGGTAGACAAGAAGAAACTTCATCGTCAGGCAGAGGCTGTCCTTCGCGAATGCGGCTACGATGTCCGTGCCTCCGACAAGGTTGCCGATCTTCCCATTGCAAAGCAACAGATGGTCGAGATCGCTCGCGCGACGGCATTCAACTGCTCGGTCGTTATATTCGATGAGCCGACGGCCTCCCTGACCGATACAGAGATCGTTGCCTTGTTCAATAATATCGACAATTTGAGACGAAGAGGTGTCGGGATCGTCTATATCTCACACAAGATGAGGGAGATATTTACGCTGGCGGACCGCATTACGGTCCTTCGCGACGGCGCCATAAGGGGTACACGGGATCGCGCGGCGACCAACGAGCAGGAGATCACCAGCCTGATGATCGGACGCTCGCTCGATCAGTATTTCGAACGGACGAATCCAGAGTTCGGTCCGGAAGTATTGCGTCTTGAGGGCGTCATTGTCGAGGGGAGCGAAGCCGCGGTCGATCTCTCGGTTCGCCGGGGCGAGGTGCTCGGCCTCTACGGATTGGTCGGGGCAGGGCGGTCGGAACTGGCGGAGGCAATCTTCGGATTGCGCCCACTGCGGGAAGGGAGGCTCTACTGGAACGGCGTCGAAACATCGATCAGATCGGTGCGGGATGCCGTGGGTCTCGGTATCGGCCTGGTGCCGGAGGATCGCAAGAAGCAAGGCCTGGTCCTGGCTCTCGGATGCCAGGACAATCTCGTCATGGCGGTGATGTCCCGGCTCTGTACCGCAGGATTTCGCCGCTCCGGTGCAGAGGCGCTGTTGTTCGCAGACTACCGCAAGCAATTGGGGATCAAGACGTCGGCGCCTGGAATAGCCGCCTCCACATTGAGCGGAGGCAACCAGCAGAAGATCGTATTGGGCAAGTGGCTGGCCAGTAAGCCCAAGCTTCTCATTCTCGATGAGCCGACCCGCGGCATCGACGTTGGCGCCAAGGCCGAGGTCCACAAGCTGATCAGTGAACTCGCGAGCGAGGGCATGGCGATCATTCTCATCTCGTCCGAAATGCCGGAAGTTCTTGGCCTGAGCCATCGGGTACTCACGGTCCAGAAGGGAGCAATTACGGGCAGCTTTTCTGGACAGGATGCGACCGAGGACGCGCTCATGCGCGGCGTTATAGCTGTGAAGCAGTAGAGATGGATGTATTGTGTGAATATTCGTAGTTATTAACTAGGAATAGAGGTAGAGATATCCAAGATTTCTCTCAAAATTGGTGTAGTTCTATGCCGGTATACTTGAATTAGGCTTAGACCTTAATAAGGGATGTGGCTCGAGGCGTTGGTGGCGACAAAGCAAACTAGGGGATCGCTTGTGCCGAACGGAGAGCACCGAAGGCTCGGGGCCTATGTCGAAGCGAACGCAGGAGATGAGCGCGTGCGTGCCTATATGCGTGCCCCGCTGCCGACGAATCCGCCGCTCGAACTTGGACGGTTCATGCAGGTCTACGAATGCGCCATAGCCGCCGTTGGGCGTCTGGATGGCGTCACGGCGATCCTGCCTTCGACGCCCTTGTTTCTCTATATCTACGTCCGCAAGGAAACCCTGCTGTCGTCGCAGATCGAGGGCACGCAATCCTCGCTTTCAGACTTGCTGCTGTTCGAGAATCAAGAAACGCCAGCGGTCGAACTCGACGACCTGACCGAGGTCTCGAACTATATTGCAGCGATCGAGCATGGCGTTTCCCGGATGCGGGGCGGATTTCCCCTGTCGCTTCGGCTGATCCGCGAAATACACGCCATCCTGCTCAAGTCGGGACGGGGCGCCGCGAAGCAACCGGGCGAGTTTCGCCCCTCGCAGAACTGGAACGGCGGAACCCGGCCCGGCAACGCGCAGTTCGTGCCGCCGCCGCCGAACCGGCTGGACGAATGCCTCGACGGGCTCGAACGCTTCCTGCACAGCGAGGATGCGGCGCTGCCCCCGCTCATCCGGGCGGGCTTGACCCACGTGCAGTTCGAGACGATCCACCCTTTTCTCGACGGCAACGGGCGCCTGGGTCGGCTGCTCATCACGCTGATCCTGTGCGAGGCGGGGGTGCTGCGCGAGCCGATCCTCTATCTCAGCCTGTTCCTGAAATCCCCGCGCGACGACTATTGCCGGCTCCTGCAGGAAGTCCGCCAAGCGGGGACGTGGGAGACCCGGATGGCGTTCTTCCTGACTGGCGTTGTGGAGACTGCGGAACAAGCCGCCGCGACGGCGCGCGATCTGATCGCCATGTTCAATGCTCACCGACAGCAGATCGCCGGCCTCGGCCGAGCGGCCCCATCTGCGCTCCGCGTCCACGAATTGATGCAAGTCAGCCCGATCGTCACCATCCAGAGTGTCTCCGAGAAACTCGCGGTCTCCTTCCTTACCGCCAGAATGGCGCTGGAAGACCTCGCCAAGATCAACGTCGTGCGCGAGACGACGGGACGGCAACGCGGCCGGATCTACGCCTATTCGGACTATCTGGCCTTGCTCGATCGCGGCACGGATCCGTTGCCGGCATGACGCGCCGGGGGGAATCGAAACCAAGCGCAACGTATATCGAGACGGAGGCGAACAGGGAGGGGCGGCAAAGTTTGTAGGAGGCGTCGGCGTGTATGCGGGCCGATGATGTGAACGGCGTGGACATAGAGCTTCGTGATTTGCGTTTGGCGCTTGTAACGTCCTTGCACCGCAGCCTGCGACAGGCGGCGGAAGCCCTGAACATACGCCAATCGACCCTGAGCCGCCGGCTGCACGAGATCGAGCGCCAGCTCGGCGTGGTGTTGTTCGAAAGGACGAATGGCGGCACCCGCCTCACCACGGTGGGGCTGGAGTTCGTCGCGAGCGCCAAGCGGATACTTGATGACGTGGATACGGAATTCCAGCGGCTCAGGAGCCGGAGCCGTGGCGAACTCGGCCTGCTGGCGATCGGCGTTCATGCCTCCCCTTCGGCAGGGAGCATGCACACGACGCTGGTCGAATACCATCGGCGCTTTCCCAATGTGGATGTGCGCACGGTCGATGGAAGCCATGAGCGACTTCTTTGCGCCCTCGCGGGCAACGCCGTCGATGTCGCGATCATGACCGGCCAACCGACGGCGTGGGACGGCCGCGTGCTTCTACTCTGGAGCGAGCGGGTGATCGTGGCTTTCCCCGAGCATCATGCGCTTGGCCATAATTCGAGGATTCGCTGGGCGGATCTTGCGAATGAAAAGTTCCTCGTCCCGCAGCAAGGCCCCGGACCGGAATTGGAAGGGCTGCTCACGGCGAAGCTTCATCATGCGGTGGACTCCCAGCACATCGTCCATCAGGACGCTTCACTGGACAGGCTGCTGAGCCTGGTCAGTGCGAATTATGGAACGCTCCTGATGTTCGAGGGCGCGACGGGAGGCCGCTATGAAGGCGTCGTCTACCGGGAAGTCTGGGACGACGACGGTCCGACCCAAGTCAAATTCATGGCCTGTTGGCGAGACGCGAACAGCAATCCCGTGCTGGGATCGTTCCTGGCGATGTTGCGCGAACACTATCCCGACTTCTCGGCCGAACCGCCTGCGACCTGAGCGGCTCGATCGCGACGCGCCTTGGCGAAGACGCGGTCGGTCGCCATGAATCGCTCGATCATGGGCACGATGAGCTTCGAAGGCTCGGGCGCGGTTTGGCCGCTCGTCCGGCCGAGCACCTGAGCATAGGCGACGAGATCGCGATGCACGGCGGCGGGCAGTTCGACGCTCATCTTGACCGGCTTGTCGTCGGCCAGCGGCCCGAGTTTGAGCTTCGTCATGGAGTCCCTCCGTGGCCGTAGGGCGCCAGCACCAGGTCGCGCGTGACGATGACACGAACCGGGAAGCCCGGTCGGATAGTGAGCGTCGGCTGGATGTTGAGCTGGAGCTGGACGATCTGCAGTCCGGTCTGGCTGATGCTGTTGGACGCGCCGGAGCGGATCGCTTGCACGAGATTGTTCTCATCCTGGCTGGTGTCGGCTTCGGCGCCGACGCTAAGCAGGGTCGAGAGCACGGCGGCCTTGAACAGCATGCCCCAGTGGTTGTCGACCTCGTCCTCGAGGCCTGCATAGCCCTGGGTGTCGGCGCCGGGTTGGCGCTCGAGCACGATCGAGCCGCCATCTGGCATGATGATGCGGGTCCAGACCAAGAGGACGCGGCTCTGGCCGAATGCGACGGAACTGTCGTATTGCCCGATCAACTTCGCGCCCTGCGGGATCAGAAGATATTGGCCGGTCGGGCTGTCATAGACCGGCTCCGTCACCTGGGCGGTGATCTGTCCGGGCAGGTCGGATCGAATGCCCGTGATGAGCGCGGCAGGGATCACGGTGCCGGCCTGCACGACATAGGGTGAGGCCTTGGCGTCGAGCCGATCCGGACTGACCGTGCGCTTGTCCGTCGACGCGTTGAGGAAGGCCGTCTTGCGGTCCTGCATGTTCTGCGCCGCGCCGGCGTCGACCGGCGGTGTGGTCGTCGGGCCCGCAGCGGTCCCGGCCGCGGCGGGCGCAGCGAGCCCCAACGGCTGGGGTTGCTGGTTGGTCTGGGCGAAGAGACGGCTGAGCCGCGCCGCCTCGATCTCCTGGGCTCGGCGCTGCGCTTCCGGATCAGGCGCCGTTCCGGGTGTCACTGTGTTCGGTGCAGCCCCGGCATTGAGGATCCGCTTGCCCAGATCGCCGGGTAGCGGTGGTCCGAGCGGGGGCGCTTGGCGCGGCAGGCCGGTATAGTCCTTCGGCAGTCCGGCGAGGCCCTCGGCGGAGGGACGGTTCTGCGTGGAGAGCAACTCCTGGCCGCTCTGCCCCGCGTTGCGAGTCTGGAGCGCGTAGCCGAGCGCACCCGCTACGGCGAGCGCCGATACGGCGCCGAGGCCAATCAGCACCCTGCGCGACAAACGCGTGACGCGCGGCCGCTCGCCCCGAAGGCGCAAGTCCGGCGCTACGGACGGTTCGGGCGCGGCGCTCCGTTCCTCGTTGGGAGCGTCTGTCATGAGCGCGGCCTTCCGTCGGTGCGGACGATGCGCACGCGCCGCTCGCTATCCTTATCGCCGAGGCGCAACTCGGCGGCGGCGAACAGACGGTCGACGATGTAGTAGTTGCGGTTCACCCGGTAGTTCACCAGTTCGGACACGCCGGCCGGACCGATGACGAACAGCGGCGGCATTTCGCCCTGGGCAATGCCGCTCGGGAATTCGATGTAGACCTTCTTGCCGTCGTCGAAGGCGCGTAGCGGCCGCCAGGCCGGATTGTCGCCTTGGATCGCGTAGCGGAAGTTGATCGAGGCGAGATCGACGCCGCTGGCAATCGGCGCGGCGGCGTCGGCCTCCTGGTTTTGCCGCCGGAGCGCGATGAGCTGGTCCTCGGGATACTGCCAGGAGACCGAGGCCATGTAGGTCTTCTCCGTCGAGCGCAGCTCGAGGAGGTAGGTCCGCCGGTCGGTGTTGATCACCAGATTGGTAAGCAACTCCGGTCGCGTTGGCTTGACCAGGATGTGGACCTTCTTGGTCGCGCCTGCACCGCTCTCGGTATCGCCGATGATCCA
>Ga0182736_1002467_pt1 | contig 14105 bp, 17 predicted proteins | sample eDN5th30CKraftBY_FD_128882 | JGI IMG/M metagenome (GOLD analysis project Ga0182736, IMG submission 128882) | Enriched backyard soil microbial communities from Emeryville, California, USA - eDNA 5th pass 30_C Kraft BY (version 2) (version 2) | ecosystem: Environmental > Terrestrial > Soil >...
CCGCCGGCCGCGCCACGCCGCTGCGCCGGTACCTCAACCTCGACGGCGCCCCGATCTTCTCGCTCGTGTCCGCGCAGGTCGCGATCGAGGGGATCGAGCGCGCCGCCTCGCTGGGCTTCACCGACGTGGTGGTGCACTGGCCGCGCGAGGAGGGCGTGTACGCCGGACCGCAGCGGGCTCTCGAGGAGCTCGCGGCTGCGCTGCCGGGGCTGCAGGCGCGTCAGCCCACGCGGTAGTGCAGGTGGACCACGCCGCTGTCGAAGCGGTGCTCGTCGAGCAGCGAGAGGTCGACCCGGACGTCGTCGGGCAGCGCTGACGTACCGCCTCCGACGATGACGGGGTGCAGGAACAGGTGCACCTCGTCGACCAGCCCGAGCGCGAGCGCCTGCCCGGCCAGCGTCGGGCCTCCGATGCTCACGTCGCCCTCGGACTCCTCGACCAACCGACGCACGCGGTCGGGGTCCAGGTCCCGCGCGATCCGGGTCCGTGGGGTGTCGACCGAGGTGAGCGTCGTGGAGTGGACCACCTTGTCCGCCGCGCGCCACAGGCGGGCGAAGTCGGCGACCACCGGCGGTTCGTCGTCGGTCGGCATCGTCTCCCAGACGCGCATGATCTCGTACATCCGCCGGCCGTACAGGTAGGTCGTGGAGCTGCGCTCGAGGTCGTTGACGTACTGGTGGAGCTGCTCGTCGGGCGCGGCCCACTCGAAGCCGCCGTGGACGTCGTTGACGTATCCGTCCAGGGAGGCGATGGCCGCGTAGACGAGCATCTGCCCAGTGTGGACGCCGCAGCCCCGCGCCGCACGGGGCGACGCGGGGCTGCGACAGGACGGCTCAGTGGGCGAGCACGACCTCGGGGTCGGCGAGCACAGGCGCTGCCGCGACCCGTGCGGCGCGGTCGCCGCGGGTGCGGAACATCGTCGCCGACATCACGAGCCCGACCGCGAAGATGCCCGCGGACCACGTGTAGGCGGTCGAGTAGCCGTGCAGGGCGGCCTGGGCCAGCACGTCGGGCGTCTTGGCGACGTGGTCGGCGATGTACGCCGTGGTCGCCGTGGCGGCCAGCGTGTTCAGCACCGCGGTGCCGATCGCGCCGCCGACCTGCTGGCTCGTCGAGACCATGGCCGACGCGGCACCCGCCTGCTGCGGCGCGATGCCGAGCGTCGCGAGCTGGAACGAGCCGGGCATGATCGACGCCATCCCGATGCCGAGGAGCATCAGCCCGGGCAGCACGTGCCAGTAGGTGCTGTCGACCTCGAGCGTGGTGAACCACAGCATCCCGATCGCGCCGAACGCCATGCCGATCGGGACGAGCAGCTTGGGCCCGAACCGGGGCAGCAGGATGTTGGTCATGATCTGCGCCGTGATGATGAGCGTGATGATCATCGGCAGGAACGCGGTGCCGGTCTGCATCGGGCTGTAGCCGAGCGTCGCCTGCAGGTAGTAGGTGACGAACAGGAACGCGCCGAACATGCCGGAGCCGGCGACGAGGATCGACAGGAACGACGCCCCGCGGTCGCGGTCGAGGATGACGTTCAGCGGTAGCACGGGGAACTCGGCGCGGCGCTGGCGCAGGACGAAGGCCACGAGCAGGACGACGCTGACGACGAGCGAGCCCCACGTGAGCGGCGAGTCCCAGCCCTTGGGCTCGGCCTGCGAGAAGCCGAACACGAGCGCGAACAGGCCGGCCGAGCCGAGCAGCACGTCGGGGATCGCGAGGTGCCCGTGGCCCGCGGGACGGCCGCGCACCAGCAGGACGCTGCCGGCGGCGAACGCGATCACGGCGATCACGACGTTGACGTAGAGGTTCCAGCGCCAGTCGAAGTGCTCGGTGAGGAAGCCGCCGAGCAGCAGGCCGATGGCTCCGCCCATGCCGGCGATCGCGCCGAAGACGCCGAACGCGCGGGCGCGCTCCTTGGGGATGGTGAACGTCGTGGTCAGGACGGACAACGCGGCGGGGGCGAGGACGGCGCCGAAGGCGCCCTGCAGCGCACGGGCCGCGACGAGGAGCTCGAAGCTCTGCGCGGCACCACCGAGCGCGGAAGCCCCGGCGAAGCCGACGAGGCCGATGAGGAACATGCGGCGCCGCCCGAACATGTCGGACAGCCGCCCGCCGAGCAGCAGGAGGCTGCCGAACGCGAGGGCGTACGCAGTGACGACCCACTGGCGGTCGTTGTCGGAGAAGCCGAGGTCCGCCTGGGCGGACGGAAGAGCGATGTTCACGATGGTCGCGTCGAGCACGACCATGAGCTGGGCCAGGGCGACCGTCGCGAGGACGATCCAGCGGCGCCGGCTCGCGGTGTCGGGCGTGGGGGAAGTCGAGGACATGGGGATGCTCCATGGACGTCGTGGTCGGTGGAGCGACTGTAATACAGAACTTGCCAGTTCCGGAACCCCCTAGTTCCGGAACTTTTGAGTCTTGATCCGCGGTAGGCTTCGCTGAGGAACGACCCACGGAGGTATCCCATGCAGGCGTACGACGAGGACGTCGTCACGGCCCCTGCGCGGCGGCCCGGCCGACGCCGCGACGACTCCAAGGACGACGTGATCCTCGAGGCCGCACGCGAGCTCATCGCGGAGCGCGGCTACGACGGCATGACGATGGACGCGGTCGCCGAACGCGCCGGGACCGGCAAGGCGACCGTCTACCGGCGCTGGCCGTCCAAGGTCGAGCTGACCGTCGATGCCGTGGTGTGCGCCCGGCACGTCATCCTGACGATCGACGACGTGCCCGACACCGGTTCGCTGCGCAGCGACCTCATGGCGATCCGCGGCGCGCCCCAGGGATCGCGCACCGACGAGCTGATGTCCGGCCTGCACCAGGCCGCGCAGTCGGACCCGCAGGTCGCAGCCCTCTTCCACGAGCAGTTCGTCACCGCGCGCACCCGGCTCATGCGCGGCCTGCTCGAGCGCGCGCAGGAGCGTGGCGAGGTTCCGCCCGGGCGCGACCTCGACATGATCGCGACCGTCGCGCCGGCGATGATCGCGTACCAGAAGGTCGTCGCGGGCAGGAAGGCAGGCCCCGAGTTCATCGAGCGGATGATCGACTCGGTCATCCTGCCGCTGGCCACGGGGGTCATGCCCGACTAAGGGTGCCGCTCCCGTGCGATGCGGAGGAGGCGCACCGCCGTGCCGAGCGCGGCGCGCTCGCCGATGGCGCGGCGTGCGAGGGATGCGCGGAGCCCTGCTCGAGGGCGCCCGCCGTCAGATACCGAGCGTCTGGCGTTTGGCGGCGGCGAACTCCTCGTCGTCGAGGACGCCTGCCTCGTGCAGCCGCACCAGACGGTCGAGCTTGTCCGGGATCGAGCCGTCGAGGTCGACGACTGTCTCGTCGTCGGCCGCTTCCTCGGGTACCTCGATCACGCGAGGCTCGTCGGGCCGCGCGGCGCGCGCGCCGACCTTCGTCGCGTCGAACGCACGGGTGCCGGCATCGACCGCCGCGCTCGCGAGAGTGACCGCCCCCGCGGCCGCGCCGGCGACGACGGGCGAGGCCTTGGACTTCAGCGTCGCCTGCGTCTCGGCGCTCACGGGGAGCTTGTCGATGCCCTTGCCCAGGGCCTGTGCCGTGCTCGACCCGATGTCGAACGCGCGGATCCGGTCGCTCATCGTCTTGCGCTTCTCAGTCACGTGACTCCCACCCTGGTCGGTGTCTCGGAGCGTACTGCCGTGCGGTGGGGGTTGCAGGGGTTCGTTGCGGCGGGGGTGCTGTTCGGCAGGGGGCGAACCCTGGAACCCCTGCTCAGGGATGGGCCGCCACCGCGCGGAGGGCGGCCAGGGCTGCGCCGACTTGGTCCGCGAGGGGCGTCGAGTCGGGGTCGGCGACCCAGGCCTCGAAGCCGATCCGGAACGCAGCCGTGCCGATCTCGGCGGCGACGGTGGCTGTGGGGCCCGGCGTCCCTCGGCCGCGGAGCGCAGCGGCGGCCGCGGCGGTGAGGGTCGCCATCTTGAGCAGCTCGCGCTCCTGCAGGCTCGGGTTGGCGGCGACGACACCGGCGCGGCGGACCGCGTGGTCCCGGCGCTCGTCCAGCACGGCTGCGGCGGCGCCGTAGGCCGCGCCGACGACGTCCAGCGGGGCCAGCTCGGCCGGCGCCGCGGCGATCGCGGCGACGAGGGTGTGCTGCAGTGTCTCCGAACCGTCGAACAGCACCTCGCGTTTGTCGGCGAAGTGGCGGAAGAAGGTCCGCTCGGTCACGCCGGCCCGCTCGGCGATGTCGCCGACCGTCGTCTGCTCGTAGCCGCGCTCGGCGTACAGCTCGAGCGCGACCTGTGCCAGGCGTCCGCGCGCACCCGGTTCCCAACGACCCATGCCGACGAGTGTAGTGATGACAGCGCCTGACATCGGGCGTAGAGTCGGTGATGACAGCATCTGACATCACTACAGGAGATCACCGATGCGCGTCTTCGTCACCGGAGCCTCCGGCTGGATCGGTTCGGCCGTCGTCCCCGAGCTGCTCGCCGCGGGCCACACCGTCGTCGGGCTCGCGCGGTCCGACGACTCCGCCGCCCGCATCACCGCCGCGGGCGCGGAACCGCACCGCGGAAGCCTCGACGACCTCGAGAGCCTGCGTGCCGGCGCAGCCGCCGCCGACGGCGTCATCCACCTCGGGTTCAAGCACGACTTCTCCGACACGCCTGGCGCGTGGCGCACCGAGCGGGCGGTCGTCGGGACGTTCCTCGAGACGCTCGAGGGCTCGGACCGCCCGTTCCTGCTCGCGTCCGGCACCGCAGGTCTGACGCCCGGCCGCGTCGCCACGGAGCACGACGAGTCGCCGGCACGCGGCGCGGACTCGCCGCGCGGCGGTGCCGAGAACCTGGCGCGGGACTACGCGTCGCGCGGAGTGCGGTCGGTTGGTCTGCGGTTCTCGCCGACCGTGCACGGCCAGGGCGACCACGGCTTCATCGCGCACCTCGCGGGCATCGCCCGCGCGAAGGGCGTCGCCGGGTACGTGGGCGACGGCGCGAACACGTGGTCGGCCGTTCACCGGCTCGACGCCGCCCGCCTCGTCGCTCTCGCCCTCGAGGGCTCGCCGGCGGGCTCCGTCGTGCACGCCGTCGGCGAGCAGGGGATCCCGACGCGCGAGATCGCCGAGGCGCTCGGGCGCGCGATCGGCGTCCCGGCCGTCTCGATCGCGCCCGAGGACGCCGCCGAGCACTTCGGCTGGATCGGGATGTTCTTCGGCGCCGACCTGCGGGCGTCGAGCGCGTTGACGCAGGAGCGGCTGGGGTGGACGCCCGTCGGGCCCACGCTGGCCGAGGACATTGCGGCGGGGTACTACCTGGGGGAGTGAGACCCGTGCTACGCCTGTGTGGCATTCCTGCATTGCTACACATGTGTGACATTGCAGGAATGCCACGCTAGTGTGGCATTCGTGACGACGGATCGCCTTCTGCTCGCGCGGTCGCTGCCCCGCCTCGGCCACGCGATCAAGACGCTGCGTCTCGAGCGGGGCATGACCCAGGTCGACCTCGCGCATGCCGCAGACGTCTCGCGACGTTGGGTCGGGGAGGTCGAAGCCGGCACGCGCCGAAGCATCGAGCTCGACCGGGCGCTGCGCGTGCTCGACGTGCTCGACGCGTCGTTGATGGTCCGCGACGACCGGCCCGAGCCGTGAGCGGCCCGCGCCTCCTCGTCGTGGTCCTGGCTGGGCGCGTCGTCGCTCGCGTCGAGCGCACCCGCGCGGGTGTGCTGCGCCTGACCTACGAGCAGGATGCCCGGGCCGTCGGCGACACGCCGCTGTCGTTGTCGCTGCCGCCGACGATCGGCACGTTCACCGGGAGCGCGGTCGGCGCGTTCCTGTGGGGTCTGCTGCCCGACAACGATCGCGCCCTGCGAGCGATCGCGTCGACCTACGGTGCTGACGCTCGTGACCCGCTGTCGATGCTCGCCGTCGTGGGCAAGGACTGCGCCGGGGCGGTGCAGTTCTGCACGCCCGACGACCTCGAGGCAACACTCGACCGTGAGGGGACTCTCGAGCCGCTCTCTGACGCCGACATCGAGATGCGCCTCGCTCAGCTGCGCACCGACGAGGACGCGGGCTGGCTCATGCCCGGAGAGCACTGGTCACTCGGCGGGAGCCAGCAGAAGTTCGCACTGCGCCGCACCGATCAGGGGTGGTGCGATGCGCTGGGCGCGACAGCCACCAGCCACATCGTCAAGCCGGGCATCTACAGGCTGACCGCGCAGGCGCTGCTCGAGCACGCTTCGATGCGCGCGGCCGCCGCCTGCGCGGTCGACGTCGCGATGACGGAGTACCTGCCGTTCAAGTCCGAGTCGGCGATCGTGGTGACGCGATTCGACCGTGCCGTCGACGACGACGGTGACCTGGATCGGCTGCACCAGGAGGACTTGTGCCAGGCGTTGGGGGTCAGCGAGAAGTACGAGGACAGGGGCGGCCCGACGCCGAGCGATCTCATCCGGCTGTTGCGCGACCACGCACGCACCGCTGAGGACGCGTCGGCGAACGTCTCCAGGTTCGTCGACGGGCTGGTGTTCAACACCGTGATCGCCGCACCGGACGGGCACGCCCGCAACTACGCGGTCCTGCTCGACGGCGACACCGTGCAGCTCGCACCGATCTTCGACGTCTCGTCGGGTCTCGCGTACACGTCCAGGGTCGGTGCCAGCGGCAGGCTCGCGATGAGCATCGCCGGCGAGTTCGACCCCGCCGCCGTCTCCGGATCGACGTGGCGGCGGTTCGCGAACGAGAACCGCCTCGATCCCGACGGCGTGCTCGACCGCGTGCATCGGTACGCCGCGACGATCCCGGGGGCGATGCGTGACGCCATCGCCGAGGTGGACGACTGGGACGGCAACGCGAGGATGCTGGCGGACCGGCTGCTCCCGGCGGTCGAGTCGCACCTGGATGCCGTCGTGCGCGCCGCCGAGCGTGGGTAGGCCGTGGGGATCGAGCGACGACCGGACGTCGGTTGAGACGGGCGCGTCCGGCAGCGTGCTGCCGACGATGCCGTGATCTTGCTCGTTCGGACGGTCGTGCCGCTCGGGCTCTTCGCATGTCTGGGGATGAGACGTTGACGGCGTCGGCGATCATGGTGAAGGAGAGCGTGGCCCCGCACACGCGCGGCCATCGGGTCGACGCCGCGTACGCGCTAGACGCGGCGTACGCGGTCCCGTATCGTTCGTAGCGCCCAAGGCAGTAGCCGAGGGAAGTCGAAGGCTCGAGACCCGTCCGGACGGTCGTGGCGCTCGGGCCTTACGCATGTCCGGGGTCAGACGTCTACGAACCTCGTGATGAGCGGCATTGCCCGCTTGCGGAAGTCGCCGCCGCGCGCGTACGCCCACCCGATCGCGTCCGGGACCGCCAACAGCGACTCGGCCGACGCGAGACGGTGCTCGTACTGCACGCGCTCGGTGCAGCCGAGTTCGCGAACCAAGCGGAAGAGCTGCTGGCGGTCCCGCGCATCCTGGGTTTCGTCGCACTCGAACGTCACCCGCGCGGTCGGCTCGATCGCCAACTGACGGACGAGCGCGTCGATGCAAGCCTCGCGTGCGGCGATGTTCGTCTTGTAGCCGGCCGCGCGATGGATCGTCGCCCGCAGCCCAGCCTTCTCGAACGCGCTCAGGATCGTGCGCCGACGCGCGTCAGTCTCCGTCTTCATGTGGATTCGGCTCTGCCTGGGCAGGTGAAGAGAACGGACGGCACCTCTGGCCGCGCCCAGGTCGGCGGGTAGCACGACGCTCGCGACGAGCAGGTAGGGACCTGCCTTCGACTCGTCGACGAACACGTGCACCGTTGGCTCCTGACTGTCGGGCTGCGACGTTGCGACGCTAGCCGGGGGGTGTGTCATGCAAGGCACACACTGCGACTCCTGCTGGCGCAGAAGGGCGCGGTGCCTGCCAACGTTCTATCGCAGGGGGTGGCACTCGGTCTCGTCCTGGACCGAAATCACCACCCACGGCAGGTGCCAACGGGGACGAAGGTCTGGCACTCGCTCACCGCGGCGTCATCGGCAGATCGGCTGGGTACGCCGCCACCGGTCGAGGAGTTCGTAGATCAACCGGGTCGTGCGGCTCGAACCGGCGGAATCGTTGCCAGAGATCGACGTCCCCGACTTCGAGCCAGGGCGTGTCTCCCAACAGTCGATGCCGGCTGAGGATCGCGCAGAGAGCGACGCCGGCGCGGTAGGTGATGGCGAGCTCGTCGTAGCGGAAGGCGATGCCGCGCTACTGCTTGGCGAGAGCGAAGAACCGCTCGTCGACGTTCGACCCTTGTAGGAGTCAGCGTCGAAGTAGGCAGCAGGTCAAGTGGGCCCCGTGGGGATCGAACCCACAACCCGCGGATTAAAAGTCCGCTGCTCTGCCGATTGAGCTAGAGGCCCGGGGGATCAGGGGTTTAATCCGTAGAACCCTCCGTACAACTCCGGTGTGGTTCGTCTGCTCCCGCTCGCCGATGGTAGTCGGCCCACGGAGATCGCAGCGTCCCCGGCCCCGCACAAGATGGTGCCCTTGGGGGACGCCCAACGGGTTCACGAGACGTTCATCAGACATGATCGGATTTCGACATCGTCGATCGATACAAAGGGTGGATGGCACGTGACCAGCTGGTCGATGAGCTCGACGAGTACCGAGACCTGCTCGCCGGGTTGGTACGGATGCACGTGCTCCGCCACGCGTCTTATGGGGAGATCTACGGCGCGTGGATGATCGATGAGCTGGCCACGCACGGTTACCGGCTCTCGGCCGGGACGCTGTACCCGATGCTGCACGCGATGGTCCGGGACGGCTACCTCACCGTGAGGTCCGAGCGCGACGGACGCACCGCGCGCAAGCTCTACACCGCGACCGAGAAGGGTCGACGCGGACTCTCCGTCGCCCGGGAACAGATGCGCATCTTCACCCAGGAAGACCGGACCCGATGAGCCACGACACCACTGCCGCTCCGTCCCAGGTCGAGCACGGCTCGGCGCCGGAGGTGCTCAGGGTCTTCGCGAAGCTGGGCGTCACCTCTTTCGGCGGCCCGATCGCTCACCTCGGCTACTTCCGTGACGAGCTGGTCCAGAGACGCCGATGGCTCGACGACAACGAGTACGGCGACCTCGTCGCACTTGGCCAGTTCCTGCCCGGTCCCGCATCGAGCCAAGTGGGTTTCGGGCTCGGGCTCCTCCGGGCCGGGGCCGTCGGGGCGATCACAGCCTTCCTCGCGTTCACCTTGCCATCAGCCGCCCTGATGGTCGCATTCGCCTACGGCGGACCGCTCTTCGATGGCGCGGCGGGCGGGGGAATCCTCACCGGGCTGAAGGTCGCCGCCGTCGCGATCGTCGCCCAAGCCGTCATGGGTATGGCGCGCACCCTCACGCCGGACCGGACCCGCGCATCCATCGCGGTCGTCGCAGCCGCAAGCGCTCTCCTGGTGGCCGGCTCGATCGGGCAAGTGGGAGCGATCGTGATCGGTGCCGTCGCGGGAATGATCTTCTGCCGGGCCGCAGCGACCCCGGTCACCGACATGATCCGCTTCCCCGTCGCCCGCACCGCTGGCGTGATCTGCCTGACGCTGTTCGCGGCGCTGCTGATCGGCCTTCCGATCCTGGTCGCGGTCACCCACTCCGGGACGCTGGAACTGTTCGGAGCCTTCTACCGTGCCGGCGCACTCGTCTTCGGCGGAGGGCATGTCGTGCTCCCGTTGCTGCAGGCGAGCGTGATCGAGACCGGATGGGTCACCCCCGACCAGTTCCTCGCCGGCTACGGCGCGGCCCAAGCCATGCCCGGCCCGCTGTTCTCGTTCGCCGCCTACCTGGGCACGCTCGCCACGGTCGGCCCAGGCGGCGTCGCCGGCGCGGCGATCGCCCTCGTCGGGATCTTCCTGCCCGGCTTCCTCCTCCTCACCGGAGTGCTGCCGTTCTGGAACACCTTCCGGACACGCCCCTGGACACAGGCGCTGATGCGCGGAGCGAACGCCGCCGTGGTGGGCATCCTCGCCGCCGCGCTCTACAGCCCGGTCTTCACGACCGCGATCACCGGACCAGGGCCGTTCGTCCTCGCACTGATCTGCTTCGTCCTGCTGACCTCGTGGCGCGTGCCGGCGTGGGCGGTAGTGATCATCGGGGCAGCCGGAGGCGTCGTCATCTCACTCGCGTCATAGCCCGCCGTCCGTGGATGCACCCCCTGGATGTCACGAGGGTGTCGTGCTGAACGTTCGCTCAAGCCCGTGGCCGCGGCGTCGGGTATGGCCGCCTTACTGATTCGGGCACGGGTGCCCTGGTACTCGCCCCTGTGCCATGCCCGCAGGTAGCCAGGTGGTTCCAGTTCGATGGACCACCCTGGGTATGCCCGCGCAGCGATCACGAGACTGCGCCAGTCCCAGGCAGCGTCCTCGGAGTCGTTCCTGAACGACGGGCTTTCACCGTGCTCGACCCGTGTGCCACAAGGCCACTGGCTGTAGGCATCCCAACTGGAACTCGGGACCCACGAGAGTTGATCCGGCGCGAGGTCGTCGAGTGTCAGGACTCTTGTCGATGGCACGGGTGTGCGGATCGTGGGGTGGGAGCCTTCGTAGAGGCACTCAGGTGCGACGGCGAGACCGTCGGGCCAGACGAGCGTGCCGCCCTCGACGCGGACCTGCCGGAAGCGGGCGATGTCGATCCGCATGGGCTCGAAGTGCGGAAGGTCGAGCCGCGCGGTGAGGTCGAGGATGCGGGTCTCGCCGTTCTCGAACCACAGAGCGACCGTCAATCCGTCGAGCGCGCGCACGGTGGACAGCTCGGGCCGGTTATCCGACATGGACGCACGTTACTCGCGCGTCTGGAGGCGGGACCGCTGATGATCCGACTCGCTCGATGACGCTTGTGGCGGTTTGCGCTCGTCCAACGTGGGGCCACAGTCCGTCGCGAGTGGGGAGGGCCTTCCGCACTCGGAGCCGTTCCAGAAGTACGTCGAACCCGTTCCCGTGGAGCGGATCGACCGGATACGGCAGACAGCGTTACCGCAGGTTCGGACTAGAACACTGATCACCCAGAGGCCCGGGGGATGGGGAGTTTAATCGGTGGAACCCTCGGGACAACTCCCGTGTAGTTCGGTCCGTATCTTCCGTGACTGGATCACATCATGGAACGCGGCCCGATGGCGACGCATGGCCGCGCTCGGTGGTCCTGACGGCGACTGCGCATCTCGGCCGTTTGGTTCGGCGACCCCGCAGAACTCGAGCGGAGGGGCGGCAACCTGCAGCTACACGTGGACCTGTAGGCCCACGAGGAGGGCTCGAACGCGACGCTCGATGTCGTCGCGAACGCGACGCACGCCGTCGAGGTCCAAGTTCGCCGGGTCGTCGAGAACCCAGTCCTCGTAGCGCTTGCCTGGGAAGATTGGGCAGGCGTCGCCGCAGCCCATCGTGATGACGACGTCTGCGGCACGGACGATCTCGTCGGTCCATGGCTTGGGGTACTCATGCGAGATGTCGATGCCTCGCTCGGCCATCGCCGTGATCGCGCTCGGGTTCACCGTGTCGCCGGGCTCAGAGCCGCCGGACCACGCCACGGCGTTGTCTCCTGCGAACTGTTCGAAGAAGCCGAGCGCCATCTGCGACCGGCCGGCGTTGTGGACGCAGAGGAACAGCACGACAGGCTTGCCGTCGCTGACCTTGCCCTCTACCCGTGCGAGGGCGTCGAGTCGTTGCCGCGCGAAGCGCTCGGCGAGCAGCGGCAGGAAGTTCACGACGGTCGCCCGCCCCGCGAACTGGTCGTACGAAGAATGCAGGAACCGCTCGATCGTCGACGCACTGAAGACGCCGTCGTAGGCGCGCTGCAGGCGGACTGCGGCGGTCAGTAAGGCATGTTGCTGCTCGATGGTGAACTCGTCGTGCGACGTCGTCGACATGGACGCTCCTCCAGGGGTTGGTCAGGCAAGCACGAGGCGGGGTGCCAAATCCCCGATTCGGCGGTTGAGCTCGGCGACGGCGTCGTCGAACGCGTCGTCGGTCTCGATACGGACCGGGTCGGGAATGGACCAGTGCACGTCGGCGGTCAGCCCGATCTCCTCGTGTGCTCGGTCGCAGACCGTGATGACGAGGTCGTCGTCCCGCCGCACACCGTCGAGCTGCCGCGGCGCTTGGTCGCGCAGATCCAGGTCGTGCCTACCGGCGGCAGCGATGGCACCTGGGGCGATCGCCCCGGCGGGATGGGTCCCGGCGGACGTCGCGGGGATCTTGCTGACTCGACGCCAGACGGCTACGGCGAGGTGTGAGCGGGCCGAGTTCGCCGTGCAGACGAACAGCACCCGAGGCGGGCGAGGCAGCGCCGCGGTGAACGGACCAAGCTCCGTGGGGAGCAGTCGTAGGTAGGTGCGGCGCCGGTCGCCTTCGGAGCGCGTGCGCTCGACGAGGCCGTTGTCGACGAGCACGTTGATGTGGTGTGCGAGCAGGTTGGAGGCGATGGACAGTGCGTCGGCCAGCTCGGACGGCGATGCGTCGCCGCGTGAGAGCAGGTCGACGACCGCAAGCCGGCCGGGGTCGGACAGAGCAGCGTGCAGCGCGGCACGCCGCTCGATCCCGTTCATCCACTCAGTATTCATTGAGTCAATATTGACTGAGCGACATGGTCCGCGTCAAGATGCGGCCGTGACATCAGAACCGGGGCCTTCGCCCTTGCCCCTCGCCCGCCGCCTCGCCGCGGAACTCATCGGGACCGCCACGCTGGTCACGGTCGTCGTCGGCTCGGGGATCTTGGCCCAGCGACTGACCGACGACGTTGGTCTTCAGCTCCTCGCCAACAGTCTGGCTACCGTGTTTGGTCTGGCGGTGCTGATCGTCGTGCTCGGGCCTGTCTCCGGCGCCCACCTCAACCCGGTCGTCACTGTGGCGGAGCGGCTCCTCACCAGCGACGCCGCTGCTCGACGGCCGGCCTCCGAGATGGTCGGGTACGTCCTTGCGCAATGCGCTGGTGCGATCGGCGGGGCGCTCGTCGCGGACGCGATGTTCGACGTCGCGCCAGCCATCTCCACGACGCAGCGTCACGGCGGTGGGCTGCTGATCGGCGAGGTCGTCGCGACCGCGGGGCTCGTGTTCGTGATCTTCGCTCTGCTGCGGTTGCGGCGCGCGGCCCTCGTCCCGGCCGCTGTCGCAGCGTGGATCGGCTCGGCGTACTGGTTCACGTCCTCGACGTCGTTCGCCAACCCCGCCGTAACGGTGGGGCGCATGTTCAGCGATACGTTCGCTGGCATCGCGCCCGGCTCGGTACCGCTCTTCGTCGTCGCGCAGGTGGTCGGTGCCGCCTTTGGGATCGCGGGTGTGGCTGCGTTCTACCCAATGCAGACGGCCCGGCAGGTGACTGACCACGAGATGCCCGGGGCGCTCGCCGTAGCCGCGGAACGAGGGGGCGGCGCGTGATCAACGTCTTGTTCGTCTGCGTGCACAACGCTGGACGCTCGCAGCTGGCCGCGGGCCTGGCGAGTGTCATCGGAGCAGGTCGGCTTGGTGTGGCCTCGGCCGGCACCGATCCAGAGGACCGTGTCAGCGAGGTCGTCATCGCGTCTCTGGCCGAGGTCGGCATCGACTGGTCCGGCCGGACCCCGACCCGGCTCACGCCCGAGGCCGTCGAGTCGGTCGATGTCGTCATCTCCCTCAAGCCGGGGCTCGATGTGCCGCGCGTGGCAGGAGTCCGCTACGAGACGTGGCCCCTGCCTGACCCTGCCGGGTGGGACGTCGACGGCGTTCGACCGCTGCGTGAGTACCTCTTCGAGCGCATCACCGCGCTCGCCGCCGATAACGACCACATCACATCGCCATCCCGAGGAGAAGCATGACCACCGCCAAGCCCAGCGTCCTGTTCGTCTGCGTGCACAACGCCGGCCGGTCCCAGATGGCCGCCGGATTCCTGAACGCCCTGTCCGCTGGGGCCGTCGAAGTCCGCTCGGCCGGCTCCATGCCCGGCAACCAGGTCAACCCCGTGGCGGTGCAAGCGATGGCCGAGGTCGGCGTCGACATCGCCGCCGAGCAACCCAAGGTCCTGACCACCGAGGCCGTGCAAGCCTCCGACGTCGTCGTGACGATGGGCTGCGGCGACGCATGCCCCTACTTCCCCGGCAAGCGGTACGAAGACTGGGTCCTGGAGGACCCCGCCGGCCAAGGCATCGACGCCGTGCGTCCCATCCGCGACGAG
>Ga0182736_1002469_pt1 | contig 14092 bp, 9 predicted proteins | sample eDN5th30CKraftBY_FD_128882 | JGI IMG/M metagenome (GOLD analysis project Ga0182736, IMG submission 128882) | Enriched backyard soil microbial communities from Emeryville, California, USA - eDNA 5th pass 30_C Kraft BY (version 2) (version 2) | ecosystem: Environmental > Terrestrial > Soil >...
CGGCGCTCGGCGGCGCGATCCACGACACCCTCGGCAAGCGTCGCACGGCGGGGGATCTCGCGGTCTCTCCGTTCCTCGACCTGCCGGCCACCGCGACGATCCGCGACGCCGCCGACCTCATCCACCGAAGGCGCATCGACACCCTGCCGCTCACCGCGGGCCGCGGGAAGACGCTCCGGTACGTCGGCGTGGTGGGGCGGCGCGACGTCGACGCGGCGATGGATCACGGCCTGGGGGCGCGGCCGGTGTCGGAGATTTGCGCCGCGGGCGCGCCGTGGATCGCGCGGTCCGCCTCGGTCTCCGAGGCGCGCGAGAGGTTGGTCGAGGGGCCGTCGCACCTGCTCCTCGTGGGCGAGCCGCCCGGCGGAGCGGTGGGGATCCTCACCCGCGGCACCGTGTTCCGCGCCCTCGAGGATCCGGCGCTGGCGCGGCCGTCGAAGCAACCGCCTCCGCGCCAGCTCCTCGCGCGCCTCGAGGCGGCGCTCGGATCCCGCTGGTCCTTCGTGCAGCGGCTCGGCGCCATCGCGGGCGAGCTGGGTCTGCCCCTGCACCTGGTGGGCGGGAGCGTGCGCGATCTCTTCCTCGACCTCCCCGTACGCGACGTGGACCTGGCGGTGGAGGGAGAGGCGCCGACGCTCGCCAGGGAGGCGGGGCGCAGGCTCGGCTGCGAGGTCGAGGTGCACGAGCCCTTCGGCACCGCGAGCCTGGTGGCGCCTTCGGGCGAGCGCTTCGACGTGGCGTCCGCGCGGTTCGAGCACTACGAGAAGATCGCCGCGCTGCCGCGGGTGGCGCTGCACGCCGGCCTTCGCCACGACCTCTTCCGCCGCGACTTCACCATCAACGCCCTCGCGGTCTCCGTGGATCCGGCGGAGGCGGGGACCCTCCACGATCCGTATGGCGGCCTGGGCGATCTGAAGGCCGGCACCCTGCGGGTGCTGCACGGCCTCAGCTTCCACGACGATCCCACCCGCGCCTTCCGCGCCGCGCGCTTCGCCGCCCGCTTCGACTTCCGGCTGGCGCCGGAGACGGCGGGGCTGATGGACGCCGCGCGCAAGGCGGGGGCGTTCGAGGAGCTCTCCCGCGAGCGCCTGGGTGCGGAGCTGGAGCGGATCCTCTCGGAGCCCGCCGCGGTCCAGGCCGTGCGGCTCCTGCGCGAGTGGCGGCTCCTCGGCGCGATCCACCCGCGGCTCTCGGGAGGGAGGCGGTTCGTCGAGACGCTCACCCGCGCCCGGGCAGCGACGCTGCGGGCGCAGGGTGCACTCGGGGGCGCCGCTCCCGCCCAGTCCAACGTGCTCTGGATCGCGATCGCCGCTGCGATCCCGAAGGGCGATCGAGACGGTCTGCAGCGGATGGTGCCCGGGGGCGCGCGGCGGCGGCGCTCGTTCCGCGACGGGCCAGAGCGGATCGGCGCGGTGGTCTCCGCCTTGGCGTCGACGCGGCGTGGATCCGCCGCCGCGGTGCTCCTCGAGCCGCTGGACGTCGCCGAGATCGTCTACGCCGAGGCGATCGCGGGGGAGAAGGCGTCCCGCTGGATCGGCTGGTGGGTGAGGGAGGGGAGGGCGATCCAGCCCAGCGTCACGGGCGATCGCCTGGTGGAGCTGGGCTACCGCCCCGGCCCCGCGATGGGCCGCGCCCTCGCCGCCGCCCGGGCGGCAGCGAGGGACGGCTCCGATCCCGACGGGCAGCTCGCCGCCGCCCGCGCGGTGATGGAGAAGTGAGACGGTCCGACACCCGAAGGCGCCGGCGTGGTCAGACGCTCAGCCCGCCGTCGACGTCGATGACGCGGCCATCGAAGTAGTCGCACTCGAGGACGAACTTCACCGCGAGCCACACGTCCTCCGGCAGGCCCGTGCGCCCCACCGGGATCATGGAGATCAGCCCTTCGCGCGCCTTGGGGTTCATGCCCGCCGTCATCGGGGTCTCGATCATGCCCGGCGCCACGCCGCCCACCCGGATCCCGAAGGGCGCGAACTCCTTCGCCCAGGTGGTCGTGTTCGCCGCGAGGGCGGCCTTGGCGGCGGTGTAGTTCGACTGGCCGCGGTTCCCGTGCCGGGCGATCGACGACATGTTCACGATGACGCCGGGGCGGGTGTTGGTCGTCACCATCTTCGCCACCACCTCTCGGGCCATGAAGGTGGCGCCCGTCAGGTTCACGCCGATCACGGCGTTCCACTGGTCGGCGGTGAGCTTCACGATCTCGCCGGTGGCCTTGTCCTTCTTCACGAGGAGGCCGTCGCGCAGGATGCCGGCGTTGTTGATCAGGCCGTTGAGCCCGCCCATGGCGTCGTGGGCGGCGGCGACGAAGGACTCGCAGTCGCTCTCGCTCGAGACGTCCAGGCGGCGGGTGAAGATCCCCTGCGGGAGCTCGGCGAGCCCCTTCTCGTTGACGTCGCCCACGGCGACCTTGGCGCCGGCGGCGTGGAGCTTCGTGGCGAAGTACGCGCCCATCCCCTGGGCGCCGCCCGTGACGATGATCTTCAGGTTCTCGAGCTGCATGGCGATCCCTCGATGCGGCGCCGACGGGCGCCGGTGCGGATGATCCTTCCTGGCTACCTCCCCCGGGGGAAAAGGCCAACGACTTTCGCCGGCTGGCGAGGCGAGCGCCCGCAGAGCCCGAGGGACGCCCTGCCTCGTCGGTGCGGATGGACGCCGAGGTCGTTAACTCTTGGGTATGAGCCACGTCGTCATCGTTGGAGGAGGATTCGGCGGGCTTGCCGCCGCCAGGGCGCTGAACAAGGCCGACGTCGACGTGACGTTGATCGATCGGGCCAACTATCACCTCTTCCAGCCGCTGCTCTATCAGGTGGCGACGTCGGGGTTGTCCACCACGGAGATCGCCACGCCGATCCGTGCCGTGCTGGCCAAGCAGAAGAACGCGCGGGTGCTCCTCGACGACGTGCGCGACATCGACCTCGACAAGCGCCTCGTCTACCTGCGCGACGAGCGCCCGATCTCGTACGACTTCCTCATCGTCGCCGCCGGTTCCAGGACCAACTACTTCGGCAACTGGCAGTGGGCCCGCTACGGTCTACCGCTCAAGGACATGGACGACGCCCTCGAGCTGCGGCGGCGCGTGCTCCTGGCCTTCGAGGCGGCGGAGCGCGAACCCGACGAGGGGACGCGACGCAGGCTCCTCAGCTTCGCCGTGATCGGAGGCGGCCCCACCGGCGTCGAGCTCGCCGGCGCGCTCTCCGAGCTGTCGGGCCACGTGCTGGCGCGGGACTTCCGCTTGGCGAAGCCGAGCGAGTCTCGGGTGATCCTGCTGGAGGCGCTGCCCCGGATCCTGCCGCCCTTCGACGAGAGCCTCTCGGCCAAGGCCACCCAGCACCTGCGCGAGATGGGTGTGGAGGTCCTCACGGGACGGAAGGTGACGAACATCGACGAGCAGGGCGTCCACCTGGGCGACGAGCTGCTGCAGGCGGGGACGGTGATCTGGGCCGCCGGCGTGCAGGCGCGTCCGCTGGCGAGCAAGCTCGGCGCCGAACTCGATCGCGGCGGGCGCGTCATCGTGGACTCGGACTGCACCGTCCCCGGCCACCCCGAGGCGTTCGTCATCGGCGACATGGCGAGCTTCCACGGGGAGGACGGAAAGCCGCTCCCTGGCGTGGCGCCGGTGGCGCTGCAGCAGGGGCGCTACGTCGCCGCCGCGATCCAGAAGACGCTCGCCGGCCAGCCGCGCAAGCCCTTCCGCTACCGCGACAAGGGCTCGCTCGCCACCATCGGCCGCTCCAAGGCCGTGATGGAGATGGGCAGGCTCCGCCTGGACGGCTTCATCGCGTGGCTCGCCTGGGTGGTCGTCCACGTCTGGTACCTGGTCGGCTTCCGCAACCGGTTCGCCGTCCTGTCGGACTGGGCGTACTCGTACCTGACGTACAAGCGGGGCGCACGTCTCATCACGGGCAGGCGCCTCGAGCCGGGACGGCCGTCCCAGGTGGTGCAGCCGTCCGAGATCGAGCTGGCCGCCAGGTGGAAGGAGGCGACGCCTCCTCCCGAGGAGCGGCCGTCGATGCAGCCTCCCGAGGAGCGGCCCCCGCTCCCGCACTAGCTGCGCGGCAGGCTCTCCATCGTGAGGTTCGGGTCGAGGTACTTGCTCATCTTGTGGGTCAGGTATTCCTTCGCCTTGGATCGCCAAAGCATCCCGGGATCCTTGCCGTCGAAGGAGACCAGGCCGCTCTTCACCGCGACCGTCCCCTCGATCGCCACCACCAGGTAGCGACCCTTGATGGTGGCCTGATCGCCCTGCCACGTCACCGCGATGCCGTGCTTGTTCTGGAGGTACTCGCCCAGGACCTGCAGGCGCGCCTTCGCTTCCGGGACCGGAAGACTCGTCGGAAAGTCGATGTGCATGGGGCCAACTTACCACCGGGCGATGCGGTGGGCATGCGAAAGGCCGCCCCCAGGGGCGGCCTCTCACGAAAACTCCGACGGTTCGAAGGACTAGCGGCGGCGGCGCAGGATCAGCGCGAGGGCGGCGATGCCGAAGGGCAGCAGGCCCACGGGGCCCCGGGCGGTCGTCGCGCCGCCGCAGCCCATCGCGTCCAACGGCGCGGAGCCATCGTCAGGATTGAAGCGCGTGGAGCCGAACGCGTTCGTGTTTCCCGCCATCTCGTCACCCTTCGTCCCGTTTCCGGGCGTCGGGACGTTGACCCCGGGGGGCGCCTTGCCGGCGCCCGAGCCCGGGGCGGTGGTGCTCCCGGGGGCCTGCTGGCCGGCGGGACCCGCTGTCGCACCCTGCGTGGCCACCGCGTCGGCGGAGTTGCTCACCGCGTTGGCGGCAGGGAGCACGACGGACTCGACGCCTCGGCTTGCGGCCGAGGTGGCGATCTCACGGTAGTGGATCACGACACCGCCAGCCTTGGCGGGCTCGAAGGGGATCGCCAGGGCGAGAGCGGCGAGGGCGGTGAAGATTGCCTGCCTCATCGGCATTCTCCAGGTGGAAGCTCGTTGTCGGAGAGACGGTAGTGGATGACGATTCCGCCAGCCTTGGCGGGTTCGATGGGGACGGCCAGCGCGACCATGATCGCCGCAAGGGCAGTGAGGATTGCCAGTTTCACAGGCCACCTCCGCGTCGGTGGTCGTTGACGCAAAACCCGTAGACCAGGGTGTAACGGCTGCCGGGCCCCTTCGCCTCCATCTTCGCAGCCGCCTTGCGAACCAGGGCCTCGGCCTCGTCGCCGTGGCCGAAGTGCGCCTCGTAGCTCATCAGCATCGCGCGCTTCGCGTCCTTGCCCGACCGCTGTCGCGCGCAGCGCTTCAACGTCTCGATCAGCCGCTCCGACGGCGGCGCCTGCGGCGGGACGTCGGAGGTGCCGAAGACCACCAGCGTGTAGGGCCGCTTGGATGGGGCGGGCCGGTCCGAGAGCTCGTTGAGCTCGTCGACCAGCTCCTTCTCCCAACCGGCGCACAGCGCCTCCTGCGCCGCCTCGTCGAGATCCAGGTCGAGCTGGAGGGCGATGCCGCAGCCGGGATCGTTGGCCAGACGGGTGACCGTGGGCATCAGGTGGAGGCCGAAGCTCGTCAGCAACCCCTCCTGTCGGACGGATTCGATGATTCGTGCGGGCGCCTCGAACCGATCGTCGCGCTGGACGATGACCCCTTCGCGGACGAGCTTCGCAATCCGCCGACGCACCTTCACGAGGTCGGGCTCGCCGATCTCGTCGGCGATCTCCTCGAGTGTCGCCGGGCTCGACATCACCCGTACGACCAGCGGCAGCTCGCCGGCGAGGGCGTCCCAGCCGGTCTCGCTGTGGATGTGGGCGACGCTCGAAGACATCAGTTCACTCGCTCGGAGGAATCGGAGGGTCCGAAGAGATCGTGGAATATCTGCCACGCCACGCTCTTGGGCGGCATCTCGAACGAGTTCGTTCCGAAGAACCTCCGGAACTCGCTCTGGTTCTTCGCGCCGCTGAGCAGCCAGAGCGCCGCTTTCGTCGCCAGGCTGGTCCGCGCCATGAGATTCCGATAGCTCGACGGCACCGCGTTCGCTCCCGTCCCGAGGGACCCATGGAGCTCTCGCAAGACGCGGGCCAACTTGAGCAGCGTGGTCTCGGGCAGGCCGTGGAGCTCGGCGATGCGGGCCACCGTCTGCGCCTCGACCGCCAGGTCGAACCGCTCTTCGATGTCCTGCAGGTCCCACTGATCGCGGGACTCGGTGCCGGTGCCGTAGAAGGAGCGCAGCACGCCGGCGAAGGCCTGGCTCTCGATCGCGACGGGCGGCTCGCCCTGCAGCTCGAAGACGGCGTCGCGGACCAGCTCCCGCAGCCTGCGGACCGAGGACTCCTTCGCCTCCACCAGCGCCGCCTCGATGTCGGCGAGGCCGCGGCGGGTGATCCCGTCCACGTCCGGCCAGCCCCTGTCGCCGAGCGCCTCCCGCGCGAACGACTGGGCCAGCTCGGGGATGTCCTCGCGGCGCTGCCACAGCGGCGTGAGCGCGATCTTGGCGGGAGCGCGATCGAGGAGGTCGCGGCGGAAGCGTCCCTCGTTGGCGAGCTTCACCAGGTCGAGGTTGGAGACGAGGACGAGGAGCGCGTCGGTCCGCTTCAGCGTGGTGGAGCCCACCGGCCGGTACTCGCGCTCGCCGAGGAGGCGGAGCAGGCGGCCCTGTGCCTCGGGCGAGAGGTTCTGCACCTCGTCGAGGACGAGGGTGCCACCCTTGGCCTGCTCGAGGAGCCCGGACTGATCGGCGCTCGCGCCCGTGAACGCGCCTCGCTTGTGGCCGAACAGCGAGCTCTCGAAGAGTGTGTCGGAGAGGTTGCTGCAGTTGAGCTCGACGAGCTCGCCGGAGCGGCCCAGCTCCCGCGTGGCCACGTCGTGGACGAGCGAAGCGATCAGCTCCTTGCCCGTGCCCGTGGAGCCGCTGATGCGGACCGCGTCCCGCCCGCGACGCGCGAGCACGGCGGCCTGCACCTGCAGTGAAGTCTCCTCCCGAAAACGGGAGCCGACGATGCCCAGGCGATCGAAGCTCTCCAGGAACACGTTCATGTGGTCCCTCGCTTCCGTGGAAGTCTTCCGGTCCACGGTGGGTCGAGCGTAGCACGGGCGGCCGAGCGCAAAGCAATTCCCCCGCCCCGAAAAGCTTCCCGGGTTCGCGATTCCGAACCACACCCCTCCGGAAAACGAGAAGGGCCCGGTCCCCGCTGGTGCGGGAGATCCGGGCCCTTCGGTCGCCGGCTCTCAGGGAGCCGGCGGAGCCGCTCCGTGGGAGCGGCTCCGATCGGTCAGGCTAGTACTGACCCTTCATGCCCACGTCGATGAACTCGTAGGTCGCGAGGGCCTGACGCAGGAAGAACGGCACCTGCGAGTAGTCCTCGAGGGCCATGCAGGCGCGGTTGGACGCGCAGGTGCACTCGGCCTGGTCCGTCTCGCTGCTGCAGCCCGGGGGCGGCGGAGCGAAGTCGGTGAGGGCGTCGTTGTAGTACGTCATCGTCGGGTCGAACTTGACCTGGGGGAGGCCGTCCGTCCCGAGGACCGGGACGTACCAGTCGTAGGCGCCGTCGCCGTCGTTGTCGACGCCGTTCACCACGTAGGCCTTCTGCAGCAGGTAGTTCGCCCACTCGAGGACCCGGGCGGCGGGAGCCTTCTGCACGGTCTTGCCGAAGATGGTCTCCTTGCCGAAGGTCTTGGCGACGTACACGCGGCCGAGCGGATCGTGGAACTCGATCCGGTTCTGGAACACCGGGTCGGAGTCCGCGCCCAGCTCCCAGAGGCGGAGCTGGCTGAGCCAGGTCTGCTTCTGGTTCTCGGGGAGGTACTGCAGCGTCCAGGCGATGAGGAACTTCTGCTGCTCCCAGCCGATCTGCGGATCCACCGGGCGGGTGTTCGCAGGCGGGGTGGTGGTGCAGTTGAGGCTCATCGACTCCTGGAAGCAGGCCGTCGGGCCGTTCACGCCCGTCCAGTCCGTCCAGCCGATGCCGTTGAGCGGGAAGCCCTGGGCGTCGGCGAGCGGCTTGCCGGTGTCGTCGGTGGCGATGCGGGGACCACGGATCTCGTCGTCGCCCGTGAGGTTGTTCGCGAGCCAGCGGCGGTAGCCGTCCGGGAACAGGTCGGCCAGCGAGATGGAGCGGAACCGGGCGTCGAGGAAGTCGTCGCGATCGGAGCTCACGAAGTTGTCGACCGACTCCGTCATGAGCATCGAGGTGTACGCCTTCTCGTAGTACGAGCCCGCGTTCATCTCGTACCGGGTGTTGTACTCACCGCGGTCGCTGGCGAACGAGTTCTCGAGGAGCTTGCCGCCGTAGCCGACGTTGCCGAACTTGCCGGTGGCGCCGGTGGGGATGACGATCTTCTTCGTCATCAGGCCGGCGCTGTCGTTGAAGCGCAGGACCGGGTCGATCTCCGCACCGTACTGGATCTCGGCGTTGGTGCCGGACTGGGGCCGCTGCAGCTGCCGCGCGAAGTGGTTGAACGCGATCTGCGCGGCGAGGACGTTGTCCTCCCAGTGGTTGGACTTCACCACCGCGGCGAAGAGCTTGTCCGGCTGGATGCCTTCCTGGACGCCCATGTTCCGGTAGACGTTCACCATCAGGCCGAGGCCCTTGGCGGCGTCACGCAGCTTCTCGTTGTAGCGGCCGAGGGTCCGGTTGACGGCGCCCCGCACGCTGAACGTGAAGCGGTTCCGGCGGTAGTTGTCGAAGATGTGGTTCATCTCCTGCTGGGTGATCAGGAAGTCGAACAGCTCGTAGGCGTCGGCGCCGTTGTCGTGACGGAACACGCTCAGGTTGCCGGTGTCGGCCCAGCTGTCGGTACCGAAGCCGTAGGGGACGCGGACGCGGTTGTTCGGATCCACGGCGGGGCCGCCGCGGCTGTAGAACCGGATCTCGCTGGTGGTGGGCATGCGCAGCTTGTCCCAGCGGACGTAGTCCACCGGCTGCGTACGGCAGCGGGTGTGCGAGCCGGCAACCTGCACGAGCAGGCCGTCGAAGAGCGGATCCCAGGTTCCGAAGCGATCCTCGTCCCAAACGGCGGGCTTGAACGCGTCGGCGTTGATGGGCCGGCAGTCCTGGATGAGCTTGTAGACGTTCTGGAGCTGCGAGTAGTGGAAGTTGGTGGTCTGGTTGACCGCACCGCCCTCACGGCCGATCGAGGGCTTGATGCCGACGATGCCGCCGAAGTTGTCTTCCTTGTTGAGCATGCCCGTGCCACGCGGCGTTCCGGCCTTGTAGTTCGGGTCCTGGAAGACGGCGACGGTGTTGCCGTAGAAGAACCGGGCAGCGGCGAAGTCGTACGCGCCGAGACCGATCATGTCCTGGGTGAGCTCGCCCGGGTAGTCCATCACGGTGGAGTGCATGAACATCGGGAGGAGCTGGTCGGCCTGCTCCTGCGAGATGGGGTCGAAGTAGCGGGGACCGATGCAGCCGGCGGGCGTGTTCGCGCTCTCGCAGGCCACGCTGCGGGAGCCGTCCTGCGTGCGGAGCTGCCAGTACTGCGGGCGGAAGCCCCAGGCGTCCGACGAGCTCACGAAGTTGTGACGCAGGCCGATCGAGTGACCCATCTCGTGGGCGATGACGGCGTAGTTGTAGCGGAACGCGACGTACTTGCGCATCTTCTCGGCGCGCTCGAGCTGCTTCGCCTTGCTCTCGAAGCCGTCGAACTTGCCGAACTTGCGCTCGAGGTGGTCGGCGATGTTGGCGATCGACACCGGGGCCGGGGCCTCGTTGACGTCGCCGATCATGCACGCGCCGCGCTCGGCGAGGGCGATGTCGCGGAGCTGGCGGAGGTCACGCGTCGTGGCGGGGTTGGCGCCGCGCAGCGGGGAGGCCAGCTCGGGCATGACCTTGGACATGCCGCCGACGAGCTGCTGCATCGCGGGGGTGGTGAGCTCGGCCTCGAGGGTGCTGCCGAGGGCCTTCGCGCGCCGGGTCTCGTAGATCGGCTTCTTCGAGCTCGTGCTGGTCCGGTAGTCGGTCATGACGTTGGACAGCGAGTTCGCGTACTCGGCGATCCGATCCTCGACGGACCGGGGCAGACGCATGTCCATCGCCTCGCGGAACTTCGCGTCCGAGAGGTTCGCGACAGCCGCGATCTTCGAGTCGACCTCGGCGGCCGTCATCGGGGCGAACGAACCGCCGCGGGCAGCGGCAGCCGCCACCTGCGACCAGTCGGACACGTTCTGGCCGTTGGTGACGTCCTCCGTGCTGAGCTCGCCCTTGGCGTAACGGGCGAGGTCCACCAGCTGCTGGCTGGCGAGGTCGGTCACGTGCGACCACACGTTGACGCTCGCCGCGATCTTCTCACCGGTGAGAGGATCGTGGGAGTCGACCATGATGCCCCAGGGCGACGGGGTCTGCGGCGCCTTGATGACGTTGACCTGGTGGTAGCGCAGGTCGCCGCGGCGCACGGTGAGCGCCTGGTTGCACTTCGCAACGACGTCGGACTGGCCCTTGTCGAAGGCCTCGTCGCACTTGGCAGCCGTCAGGCTGGGCGGGAGGCGGGGACCGCCGCAGGCGGGGTGATCGCCGCTCTCCACGGGGCTGTGGCAGAGGACGATCATCGGCTCCATCTTCGCGATGGTGATGACGCCGTCGCTGTAGCCGCGCGTGCCACCGACCTCGTCGGCGACGAGGTCGCAACGGCCCTTGAACTCGGGATAGGCGAGGCCCATGCGGCAGGCTTCGACCTCGACCGACAGGTTGATCGCGTCCTCGTTCTCCTCCTGCTGGCCGGCGTACATCGGGTACAGGTCGGCGCAGTCGGCGGCGTCCCGCTCGTCCTCGGCGGTCGCGACGCACTCGGCGTAGCGCGCCGACATGACGGCGGTGCGCAGGGCGACGTCCCACTCGTGGGCGGCCTTGGCCGTGCTGTCGAAGTACTCCTGGTTGCTGCCGCTGGCGTAGTACCAGGCCTGCGTGCGGACCTCGCGGTCACGGTAGGGGAGCGTGCACTTCTGCGAGAAGGTGTCGCACTGCGAGCCGCGTCCCACGGTCTCGCACTCGTCGGCGGTGCCGTTGCCGTCGTCGTCGCGCTCAGGATTGTCGCCGGCCGTCGTCGTGAAGGGGGTGTAGCACTCCACCGCGCCCTTCATCGCCTCGGGGTCCTTGTAGAAGTGGCTGCGCTTCCAGATGTTGTAGCGGTTGATGAAGCGGTGCTGCAGGTCGTCGGTCATGCCGTAGAGGCGGGCATAGCCGGTCCGCTCCGTGTCGAAGGCGCCGAAGGCCTGGAACTTCTGGCCATCCCAGTCGGCGGGCTCGTAGTCGGTGTCGACCACCTGGCGGAAGGCGTGGCGGATCGTCAGCTCGACCGGGTTGCAGTTGGCGGTGGGCGCCGAGCCGCCGCCGATCGCGGCGGGGAGGAAGCAGGCGGGATACTGGTCGATGCCCCAGCCGAGGCGGGACAGGTCGATCATCTGCGGGACGGCGAACGCCTTCGTCGTGACGTCGAAGTAGCCGTCCTTCGTCGAGAACATCGGCGCGTTGGGATCGTTCGGATCGTTCACGTAGTACGTGCCCGACTCGTACTTGATGCCGCCGATCACGCCGAGCAGCGACAGCATGTCGAAGTCGTACGAGTCGGTGTTCAGGTTCGCCGACCAGTCGACGCGCATGTACTGCCGCTCGTACCAGGGACGATCGCTCGAGTTCTCCTCGATGACGTTCAGCTCTTCGCCGGTCGTCGAGTTGTACGCGCGCTGGATGTCGAAGTGCTTGTCGATCTTGAACTTCGCCGCGATCACGCCGTCGCCGCGCAGGGGACCGGCGCCGACGCCCTTGCCGTCGGTGCCCGCGATCCGCTCGTAGGTCAGGCGGCCGATCAGGTAGTCCTCCTGGACCGTCCACTTGATGCGCGTGACGGGCTGCGCGTAGGTCGACGTGAAGAGGCCGTCCTGGTCCGCGCCGTAGCCGACGTCGATGATGGTGGCCTGCGAGTAGAACTCGGGGTCGTCGGACGGGTTCAGCAGGTCCTTGCCCACGAAGAACGACTTGTCGAGGGCGTTGGGCTGCACCCGATTGATCGGCGCCCGCTCCTCGGCGCAACCGGCGACCGCGACGAGCAGTCCCAGTGTGCCGACGATCGACAGGCGCGTGCACGCTTTGTCAAACCAGCTCATGTTTCCTCCGAAATGCTGCGGCTTCACGTTCAAGAAAATCCAGACTTAGAGCTTGCTGGCGAGGGCGTCGATGTCGACACCCAGGGCCAGGTACGCGACGGTGTAGCGGTTGAAGAGGGGGAACAACCTGGTGGAGTTCTGGGCGAGCTCCGGGGCGGCGGTATTGAGGCCCAGCGAGAGCTGGAAGTCGCCGAAGACCGCGTAGGACGCGTCCAGGGTGAAGACGTTGACGTAGCGGGTGTTCGGGCCGTCCGCGTTCGCGGCGAGGTCCTTGTTGCCCGTGTCGGGCGAGAACTGCCCGTCGTCGATCGAGTAGAGGTGCTGGCGCACGAAGATCAGCGACGTGGTCAGGGTCAGGTCGTCGGTGGCGCTCAGGGTGACCGACGGGCCGACCTGGATGTCCCAGGGGGAGTTGCGGACGCCGGTGTTCGTCAGCGTGCCGCAGGAGCCGGTGGAACAGTTGAGGATGCCGTGTCCGTCGTACTGGCCGGTGGTCGACTCGTAGAATCGCTGGTTGTACCGGGTCGCCAGCGCCACCGTTAGGCCGGAGAGTGCGTCGAACCGGCGGGAGAAGGTGAGGCTGGGAGAGAGGCCGCCGATCATGGTGCGGGCCCGCGAGATCTTGGAGATCGCGCCGATGCCGCGAAGGCCGGCCGAGATGCGGATCCCGGTCTCGGGCTCCTGCCAGCCGGTCCACACGAGGTCGAGGTTGAGGTCGCTCCACTCGAACTCGCGGTACTTCGTCGTGTAGTCGGAGTCGGTCAGCTCCTGCTCGACGGAGAAGCCGAGACGCGCCACGTAGTCGTCGCCGAAGTAGCGCTGCGGCTGGATCGTGACGCCATGGACGTAGGCGGGGTTCCAGGTGAGGTCCGCGGCCTTGTCCATCGCGCGGGTGCCCATGGAGTGCTGGTACTGGAGGAAGCTGCCCCGCCACGGCCGCTTGCCCTCGGCGGAGGCGTCGGTCTGCGCCTCCAGGGAGCCTCCGAGCTGGGCCGATGCGGTGCCCGCGGAGAAGACGATCGCGAGGAGGGCGGCGGCGATCGATAGGTTGCGGCGGTTCATGCGGACCTCGAAGGCGCACCGTGGATGCGCCACCGTCGGAAGGACTCGGCCCGGGACTGGAATCGCCCGGTCTCGAGCTGCCTTCGCTCCTGTTTGGTCGTTGTGCAGCAGGTGTGCCATGCGGTTGGGCGCGGGAGTAAAGCCGGAAAGTCCATGGTTGGCAAGCGACCGCTCCGGAGTGTCGCGGATCACGGCCAGCTTGCGCGTCCTTCTTCGGGAACGATCCGTTCGAAGATCCGAACGATGGGCCGGCGGGGCGACGAACGGGCGCCCCGCCGGAGGTTCGGATCAGAACCGGAGCTGCGCGCCGAGGCCCACGTCCACGAGCGGCGGCGCCACGTGGACGCCCGCTGCGAGAGCCTCCGCCATCGCGGGCGGGACACCCGGCGGCGCCTCGCCTCCGGGCAGCTCGAGCTTGGGCAGATCCATCCCGAAGTGCATCTCGCCCTTCGAGCCGAAGTGCCACGCGACGAAGGCGTTGACGTCGAGGAACGTGAGCAGGCGCACCCGGTAGTCGAACCGTCCGAGGAACGATCCGTCGCCAAGGTTCGAGAGCAGGCTTGCGATCAGCGTGGTGTCGTTCCAGTCGCCGGGGCCCGCCGCCGACGCGTAGACCGCGCCGTAGTGCTTGCCCAGGTAGAGCGGGGTGTAGGCGCCCGACAGGAAGAGCCACGGGTAGAGGTCGGTGTCGTCGTAGCCAGCGCCGTTGTAGAAGTACTCGGCGCCGATGGCGATGCTGTCTTCGTCCCCGTACCCGATCGCAACCTCGGCGCCCAACACCGCCTGGGGGATCCATTCGTCGTCGCGCGAGAACGCGACGGGAGGCGTGGGCGGGTCGAGGCTCACCGGTCCTCGATAGAAGGCGCGCTTGTCACCGCGGGAGAGGGCGCCCTCCGCGCGAATGTCCAGGAAGGCCAGGGGGAACGAGATGTCCGCGCCGAGCTGGAAGGGCTGATCCTTGCGCGCGGCGGTGGAGAGCGAGATCTC
>Ga0182736_1002470_pt1 | contig 14087 bp, 13 predicted proteins | sample eDN5th30CKraftBY_FD_128882 | JGI IMG/M metagenome (GOLD analysis project Ga0182736, IMG submission 128882) | Enriched backyard soil microbial communities from Emeryville, California, USA - eDNA 5th pass 30_C Kraft BY (version 2) (version 2) | ecosystem: Environmental > Terrestrial > Soil >...
CACCCCGCACGCGGTCACCGCGACCACCACATCGTTAGGACCCGGATCCGGGATCACGATGTCGGTCACCTCGACCGGCATGCCCTGCTTTTGCGAGACCACTCCGCGCACTGTCTGACTCATGGAGTCAACCTTAGGTGCCCGGCGCGGCGCCCTGTGCTGTGGCTTGCGCGGCGACCGCGGGGGTGCGGGTATCGGCGCGCAGGAAGCTTCCGGTGCGTTGTCTGCCGAGGACGTCGGTGGGCCGGCCGTCCAGGAATACCGCACGTCCCGAGACGAACACGGCCGTGACGGTCTGATCGTTGCGGTTGACCATGCGTGACATGCCGCCGTATTGCGCGAAGGGCTCCTCGGCATAGGCGTCCAGCGTGGCGTCGAGATGATCGGGGTCGACGACCAGCACGTCGGCGCGGTCACCGACCCGCAGATGCCCGGCGTCGATCCGATACCAGTCGGCCAGTTCGCCCGTCAGCCGGTGTACCGCCTGCTCGACGGTCAGGAACGGCTGACCTGCCTGCTGGGCGTCGACGACGTGGCGAAGCAACCGCAGGCCCATGTTGTAGAACGCCATGTTGCGCAGGTGCGCGCCGGCATCCGAAAAGCCCATCTGGATGCCCGGCTCCCGGGCGATCTTCTTGAGCACCTCGGGCCGGTGGTTGGAGATCGTGGTGTGCCAACGCAGCGCGGTGCCGTGCTCGAGCACCAGGTCGAGGAACGCGTCAACCGGATGCATTCCGCCACGGTCGATCCCGACCTGACCGAACGACTTGCCGATCACCGACGCGTCGGGGCACTCGACGATCTCGGCGTCGAAGAAGTCGCGGTGCCAGACCCGCGGACCGTACTTGTTCGCGTAATCCTTGCGGAAGCGCCGCCGGTAAGCCTCGTCGCGCATCAGCTCGTCGCGCTCGACGTACTCCCGAAGGTGCAGCGCCTCGGCACCGGAGCCGAACTCTTCGAAGATCACCAGGTCGATGCCATCGGCGTACACCTCGAACGGCACCGGCAGGTGCTGCCAGCGGAAATCAGCGCCCAGCTTGTTCAGCATGCGCGACGCCTTGATCATCGCCGGGATCGCCAGCGGATTGCTCTTGACGTCGGCGGCGGCCAGCAGGCTGGTCTTGAGTGGGCGGCGGAAGATGCCCAGGGCTTGGGCCAGCTGGGAGAGGACGTCGAACGGGTTCTTGACGTCCGGCCCGGCCTGCAGGATCCGCCCGCTGCGGCGCAGTTTCGACTTGAGCCGGCGCAGCTCTTTCGGCTTGGCATACGTCGACGGCAGGGTGCGCGAGCGGCAGGTATCGCCATCGATCTTGTCGAAAAGCAGCTGCTGGGAAGACATTCCAACGAATCCTGCCTGCAGTGCCTCGTCGAGCATCTGCTCCATGCGGGCCTGTTCGGCCGCGGTGGGCCGCACGTCCGCGCGGGTGGCGCGATCGAGCCCCATGATCGCGGTGCGCATGTCCGAATGTCCGATGAACGCGGTCACATTCGGGCCCAGGGGCAGCTGCTCGAGGCTGGCGATGTAGTCCGCACAGCTCGACCAGGTCTTGAACCGATCGATGGTGTCGACCACGTATTGGCGGGGGATGGCCTCCACCCGGCCGAACAGGTTGCCGGCGTCCTCGCCGTCGACGTGGATGGTGGACAGCGAGCAGGAGCCCACCAGCACGGTGGTCACGCCGTGGCGCACCGACTCCGACAGCGAAGGCGCTGCGAGCACCTCGACGTCGTAATGAGTGTGGATGTCGATCAGCCCGGGCAGCACCCATTTGCCGGCGGCGTCGATCACCTGGTCGCAGCCCGTCTCATCGAGCGGTTCGGGGCTGATCGCCGCGATATGCCCGTCGCGGATGCCGATGTTGCGGATCGCCGACGGGGCGCCGGTGCCGTCGAACCACCGGCCGTCGCGTATCACGGTGTCAAAGCTCACGAAGCGTTCCTTTCCAGTGGGGTGCCGTTCCAGCATGGCCCGCGCCGCCGTCGAAGTCTCGACATCGGCGGACATTTCTCCGACCGTCGCGGGCCTGCGCCGTGCCCGGCAGGCTCGCCGGCCCGGGCTAGGCTGACTGCCGATGTCCACAGTTGAAGCCCTCGCCGCCCTCGACGACTGGCCCGTGGATCACGCGGCCGCCGCCGTCATCGGACCACAGGGGGTGCTGGCCAGCCACGGAGACACGTCGCGGCCGTTCTACCTGGCGTCGGTGACCAAGCCGCTGGTGGCTCGGGCGGTGCAGGTCGCGGTCGAAGAGGGCGCTATCGAGCTGGACACCCCGGCCGGGCCACCCGGGGCGACGGTGCGCCACCTGCTGGCGCACGCCTCGGGGCTCTCGGCGGACTCCGATCGGGTCCTGGCCAAGCCGGGCACTCGGCGGGTGTACTCCAACCACGGCTTTGCGGTGCTGGCGCAGGCGGTGCAGAGCGCGTCCGGGATCGAGTTCGGCCGCTACCTGACCGAGGCGGTGTTCGAACCGTTGGGGATGGCGGCCAGCCGGCTGGACGGCGGCGCCGCGGCGGCCGGGTTCGGGGCCACCTCGACCGTCGCCGACCTGGCCGCGTTCGCCGGGGACCTGCTGGCGCCGGTCACGGTGTCGCCGCAACTGCACGCCGAGGCGATCAGCGTGCAGTTTCCCGGGCTGGACGGCGTGTTGCCCGGTTACGGGCCGCAGCGGCCGAACGACTGGGGGCTGGGCTTCGAGATCCGCGACGGCAAGTCGCCGCACTGGACCGGGGCGGCCAACTCGGCGCGGACCTACGGCCATTTCGGCCAGTCAGGCACTCTGATCTGGGCTGATCCCGCGATCGAGCAGGTGCTGGTGGTGCTCACCGACCGCGACTTCGGCGACTGGGTGACGCCCCGGTGGCCGCAGCTGGCCGACGCGGTCGTGTCGCAGTACGGCGGGGACTAGCCAACAGGCGTCTCACGAGGCACAATAGACACATACATCACTAATAACCCGGGAGTTCGCGGCAGCACCGTTCCGCACGGTTCCACCAGGTCGTTGGGGAAGACGTCCCTCGTGGATCCGAAGGAGCAACTGATGCGCGCGACGAATCAATTCGCCGACGTGACCAGCGGCGTGGTGTACATCCACGCGTCGCCCGCGGCGGTGTGCCCGCACGTCGAGTGGGCGCTGACCTCGACGTTGAATGCTCAGGCCAAGCTCAACTGGACGCCACAACCGGCCATGCCGGGACAGCTGCGCGCGGTGGTCAACTGGGTCGGGCCGGTGGGCACCGGCGCTCGGCTGGCCAGTGCGCTGCGCTCCTGGTCGGTGCTGCGCTTCGAGGTCACCGAAGACCCCAGCGCCGGGGTCGACGGCCAGCGGTTCAGCCACACCCCGCAGCTGGGGTTGTGGAGCGGGGCGATGAGCGCCAACGGTGACGTGATGGTCGGCGAGAATCGCCTGCGCACGATGATGGCCGCCGGCGCCGACGCGCTGGCCGCCGAGCTGGAAACCGTGTTGGGCACCGCCTGGGACGAGGCTCTGGAGGCCTTCCGCGACGGCGGCGACGGCGCGGAGGTGTCCTGGCTCAGCCGCGGCGTGGGCTGAGTCCCTACCGCGAGCAGACGCAGAATCGCACGGCGCAATCCTTGCGCGTGCGATTCTGCGTCTGCTCGCGGGTTAGCGGGGCCGCAGGATCTGCAGCGCGCCCCGCACCGCCGACACCGTCACGGGCAGCGGGGCGACGAAATCCCCGTCGGCGTAGGCGTTGATGCCCGGGCACTCCACCCGGATCGCGGCCGCCCGCCGGGTGCTCACCTCGTCGAGGTTCACGTGGGTGCCCTTGAACACGGTGGGGAACAGCCGGATCAGCTTGGTCCGTGACCCCGAGTGCACCATCGTGACGTCGAGCAGCCCGTCGCCGTGGTCGGCTCCCGGACAGATCTGCATGCCGCCCCCGTAACTGCGGGTGTTGCCGAACGCCGCCAGCGTCAGGTCGACCTCGAGTGGCTCGTCGTCGTCGAAGGTCAGCCGGAACGGCAGCAGCCGCAGCTTGGAGATCTCGGCCACCATGGCCAGGTTGTAGCGCATCCGGCCGTGCGGCCAGCGCATCCGGTTGACGCGGTCGCTGACCAGTGAGTCGAATCCCGCCGCCATCACGGTGCCGAACCAGGACGGGGCGGCGTTGTCGGGGGCGATATGGCCGAGGTCGACCGTCTCCGTCCACCCGTCGACGACGACATCGGCGGCCGCCTCGGGATCGCCGGTGGGCAGACCATATTCGCGGGCGTGATCGTTTCCGGTGCCGGCCGGCACGATGCCCAGCGGCACCTCACCGAGCGCCAGCGCCTGCAGCGCCAGCGAGATGACGCCGTCGCCGCCGGCCACCACCACCGCGTCGGTGCCCGCCGCCAGTGCCTCGTCGAGCAGCTGGCGTGCCTGGCGGGCGTCGGCGCCGACGAGGTGGTTGACGTCCACGCTGCGCTGCTGGAAGCGGGCCAGTGCCCGCTCGGCCGCGTGTCGTGCGTTGCCGTGCCCGGCCGCCGGATTGGTCAACATGGTGACCCGGCTGATGGAGCGCGTCACGGGATCAGCTTGCCGGGGTTGAGGATTCCCGCCGGATCCAGGGTGGCCTTGACCGCCCGCAGCACCTGCACACCGAGCCCGCCCACCTCGTCGCGCATCCACGGCCGGTGGTCGGCGCCGACGGCATGGTGGTGGGTGATGGTGCCCCCGTTGCGCATGATCGCTTCGCTTGCAGCGGTTTTCGCCGCGCGCCACTGCTCGATCGGGTTCCCGCGCTGCCCGGCGACGACGGTGAAGTACAGTGACGCGCCGGTCGGGTAGACGTGCGAGATGTGGCACAACACCAGCGCGGGCGTGCCGCTGTCGGCCAGCGCGGTGGTCAGTGCCTCGGTCACGGCGGTCTTGAGTGCCGCGATGTTGGACCAGCTGGTGGCGGTCTCCAGCGTCTCGCACAGGGCCCCGGCGGCCAGCAGCGAATCCCGCAGGTAGGGCGCGGCGAACCGGCCGTGCTCCCAGGCGCGTGCCGGCTCTTCGCCCAGTGAGGTTCCGCCGTGGGCGGCCAGCACCGCGCGGGTCTCGGCGTGCCGGCTCTCGGTGTGCTCGGCGGTTCCCTCGAACAGCGTGATCGCCAGGCAGCCTCCGGTGACCCGCTGTTCGCCGATCTGCTCGGTGCTGGCCAGGTTCACCCCGGTCTCGGCCTCGTCGGAGAGCCGGACGACGGTTGCGCCGGTGCCGGTCTGGGTGATCGCGCGCAGCGCGGCGGCGCCGGTGGCGAAGTCCGGGAACGACCACGCCTCGTAGCGGGTGGTCGCCGGTGCCGGATGCACCCGCACCCGCACCCGGGTGATGACGCCGAAGACGCCCTCCGAGCCGACCAGCAGCTGGCGCAGGTCCGGTCCGGCCGCCGACGCCGGGGCGCGTCCGGGGTCCAGCACCCCGGCGGGGGTGATCATCCGCAGCCCGCGGACCATGTCGTCGAACCGGCCGTAGCCCGCCGAATCCTGGCCCGAGGAGCGGGTGGCGGCAAATCCTCCGAGGGTGGCGAACTGGAAGCTCTGCGGGAAGTGGCCGAGCGAGAAGCCGCGCTCGCCGAGCAGTCGTTCGGCGTCCGGCCCGGTGACCCCGGCGCCGAACTCGGCCTCCCCGGAGATCTCGTCGAGGCTGATCAGTTCATCGAAGCGTCGCAGGTCCAGCGAGACCACGGCGGCGAAGTCGCCGCGCAGCGGGTCGAGCCCCCCGACGACGCTGGTGCCGCCGCCGAACGGGACCACCGCGATGCCGTGCTCGCTGCAGTAGCTCAGGATCGCGGCGATCTGGTCTTCACCGTCGGGACCGCCGGGCAACAGCGCCGCATCAGGTGCGTCTTGGACACCGGATTCGTTGCGGCGCAGCAGGTCCAGGGTGGACTTTCCGCCGGCGCGCAAGAGCCGGCCGGGCTGGTCGACCCGGCAGAACTCCGCACCGACGATCGCCGCCAGGGCGCGGCGGTCGGCATCGGCGAGTGCCGACGGCCGCAACAGCACCTGGCCGGGGTCGGCTTCGGCGGCATCGGAGCCCTCGATGCCCAGGGCGGCCTTCAACAGCTGGCGGATGCCGTCGGACAGCGGTTTGGCCGCCGCGGGGTCGCCCCAGGCGTTCCACTTCATCGGGGGAATGAGGACATCCTGGGCGTCGGACGGAGTCATGCGTTACAGTATTACATATGCTGTCAACCAGTAATGATGAGCAGCTCGGGGTGGGGGACCGGATCCTCGACGCCGCGGCGAGCTGTCTGCTCGCGCTCGGAGTCGATCGGGTGACGTTGGCGGCCATCGCCCGCCGCGCCGGTGTCAGCCGGCCCACCGTCTATCGGCGCTGGCGGGACAGCCGAGCGGTGATCGCCGCGCTGCTCACCGCCCGGGTCACCGACGCTTGGACGGGGCTGGCGCCCCGCGGCACCGGACGCGAGGCCCTGGTCGACCGGATCGTCGGGGTAGCCGCGCGGCTGCGTCGCGACGAGGTGGTCATGCAGGTGCTGCATCACGCGCCCGACCTGGCGATGGTCTACATCGCCGAGCGGATGGGCGCCAGCCAACGGCGCCTGGTCGACCTGGTCGGCACCGAGCTCGCCAATGCCCAGGGCGGCGGCGGTGTCCGGACGGGTGACCCGCGTCAGCTCGCCGCGATGTGCCTGCTGATCACCCAGTCAGCGATCCAGTCGGCGCAGATCGTCGCGCCGATCCTGGATGAGGACGCACTGGCCGCCGAACTGACCTACGCGCTGAACAGGTATTTGTCGTGTTAGCCGACGCGGCGCTCAACGCCGCCCGCCGCACCGCCGAGTTGACGGCCCTGGCCGACGGCGCCCCCGTCGACGTCGTCGTGATCGGCGGTGGGATCACCGGCGCCGGCATCGCCCTGGACGCCGCCACCCGCGGATTGCGGGTGGTGCTGGTCGAAAAGCACGACCTGGCGTTCGGCACCAGCCGGTGGAGCTCCAAACTCGTGCACGGTGGGCTGCGCTACCTGGCGACCGGCAACGTGGGCATCGCCCGACGCAGCGCCATCGAGCGCGGAATCCTGATGACCCGCAACGCACCTCATCTGGTGCGAGCGATGCCGCAGCTGGTGCCGTTGCTGGGGTCGATGCGCGGGCGCGACCGGGCGCTGGTGCGTGCCGGGTTTCTCGCCGGTGACGCGCTGCGCCGGCTGGCGCACACGCCGGCGACGGTGTTGCCCCGCTCGCAACGGATCTCGCGCGAACAGGTCATCGACTTGGCGCCGACGGTACGTCGCGACGGCCTGGACGGCGGGCTGCTCGCCTACGACGGGCAGTTGATCGACGACGCCCGGTTGGTCACGGCGGTGGCCCGCACCGCAGCCCAGCACGGTGCGACGATCCTCAGCTACGTGGCCGCGTCAGCGGCCACCGGCGAGTCGGTTCGGCTGACCGACCAACTCTCCGCCGAGTCCTTCGACGTCACCGCGCGGGCTGTCATCAACGCGACCGGGGTGTGGGCCGCCGACATCGACCCCGGATTGCGGCTGCGGCCGAGCCGCGGCACCCACCTGGTGTTCGACGCCTCCGCTTTCGGCCACCCGACCGCGGCGCTGACCGTACCGATACCGGGGGAGCTGAACCGGTTCGTCTTCGCCATGCCCGAACAGCTCGGCCGGGTCTATCTGGGGCTCACCGACGAAGAGGCGCCCGGACCGATTCCCGATGTGCCGCAACCTACTTCAGAAGAAGTGTCCTTCCTGCTGGACACCGTCAACACGGCGCTGGGCACCGCGCTCGGCACCGGTGACGTGATCGGCTCCTATGCGGGTCTGCGCCCGCTGATCGACACCGGGCAGGGCCGCACCGCCGACGTCTCGCGCAACCATGCCGTCGTCGAATCGGAGTCCGGGGTGCTCAGCGTTATCGGCGGCAAACTGACCGAGTACCGGCATATGGCCGAAGACGTCCTGGACCGGGCGGTGCGAACGCGGGCGCTGCGCGCCGGGCCGTGTCGGACCCGCGATCTGCCGTTGGTCGGTGCGCCGGACAACCCGGGATCGCCCATGTCGCTGACGGCCGACCTGCCCGAGTCGCTGGTGCTGCGCTACGGGGCAGAGGCGGCCAACGTGCTGGCCACCGCCACCTGCCGGCGGCCGGAAGAACCGGTGGCCGACGGCATCGACGTGATCCGGGCCGAGTTCGAGTACGCGGTCAGCCACGAGGGGGCGCTGACCGTCGAGGACATCGTGGACCGCCGGACCCGGATCGGGCTGGTGGCCGCAGACCGGGAGCGCGTCGTCGACGTGGCTCGGGAGATTCTCGCTGCGGCCGATTGAGCCGAGCTAAGACGGAACAGCCCCGTTTCGACTAAACTCAGGCGTTATGGGAGCCGACGGGCCATCACGACCGGGCCGCAGTCCGGGCCGCCTCGACCGATCGCGTGACCCCGCCATCCTCGATGCGGCACTGCAAGGCGTTGCCGAGGTCGGCTATGACCGGTTGACCATGGACGACATCGCGGCCCGAGCAGGGGCCGGCAAGGCCGCGATATATCGGCGCTGGCCGTCGAAGGCAGTCGTGGTCGCCGATGCCATAGCCCATTGGCGGCGGCGACAGGGTCCGGTCGATCCGCCCAACACCGGTAGCCTTCGCGGCGACATCGAAGCACTGGTCGCAGCGGTACCCGAGTTCGATGAATCTAGTATGGGTACAATGCAAGTCGTTGTCAGTGTGGCGACGGCGGCGATGCACAATCCGGTTCTGGCGGCAGCCCTGGATGACCTGGTGCTCGATCCGCCGCGTCATGTCGTCCGTGTGCTGCTCGACCACGCGCTGGCGCGCGGTGAGATCCCGGCCGGCCGCGACCTGAGCCTGATCCCCGATGTCGCATTGGGCCTCAACGTGCTGCGGGTGATGACCAGGCGTCCGGTCGACCGGGTCTTTGTCCGGCGGGTGCTGGAAGACGTCATCTTGCCGCTGGCCGGAACCACCCCCGCACCCTGAGCGGTTGCACGGAGCGCCGATGCGTGCCACATTGGTCTAAACAGAACTAATCAGTTCCAGCCTATGGCGGAGGTGGCGATGAACAGCACTCGGGTACCGGTACTGATCGTCGGCGCGGGCGCCGCCGGCTTGAACCGCCTCCGCCCTGCTGGCCAAACACGGCTTCCGTTCGATGCTGGTAGAGAAGCGCCGAGAGACCTTCATCTACCCGAAAGCCCGTAACCTGAGCTTCCGCAGCCTGGAGATCCTGCGTGGCCTGGGCCTCGCCGATGAGGTGCACGCCGTCGCCGACGGGGTCTCGGACATGCTGACCAAACCGGCACTCAGCAGCACCGAAGAGCGGCAGACGTTCGACGTCGACGCCATCTTTTCGCCGTTCGACGGGCTGAGCCCGGAGCCGTCCGGTCAGTACTGTCCGCAGAGCGCGTTCGAGCCGATGCTGCTGGCGCACATCCGCCGGCACGGCAGCCAGGTCCGCTACGGGACCGAGCTGTGTTCGTTCGAACAGGACGAAATCGGCGTCACCGCCGTAGTGCGCGACCGGGATTCGGGTGCTCGGCAGACCGTGCGCGCCGACTATCTGGTGGCAGCCGACGGCGTGCACAGTCCGGTCCGCGACACCCTCGGTGTGCCGACCTCGGGCCATGGGGCAATTCCGATCTACGTGGTCTTCATCTACTTCCGGGGGCCGTGGCGACAATTCGTCCCAGAGCTCGGTGACGGCGACGCGATCCAAGTCGAAAACGATGACGTGAACGGCATTTTTCTGCCGGTGCGCGACGACTTCGGCATGCTGGCCACCACCTACGTTCCAGGCCTGGGCGAGTCCGCGGCGCAGTTCACCGAAGACGGGTGCCGCGAGATGCTCATCAAGGCGATCGGCGCGCCCATCGATGTCGAGATCGTCGAGGCTACGCCGTGGCAGCCCTACGAACGCGTCGCAGACCGGTTCCGCTGCGGCAGGGTCTTTCTCCTCGGCGATTCAGCGCACGCCATGCCCCCGTTCAAGGCCGGTGGCGCCAACTGCGCCATCCAGAGCGCACACAACCTGGCCTGGAAGCTGGCGGTGGTGCTGACCGGCGCGGCCGGCCCCGGCCTCCTGGACACCTACCAGGCCGAGCGGCACCCGATCGGGCGGTTCAGCGCACGCCAGTCGCTGACCGGACCGTCGGTACATCTGCTGCGCCGGGACGACACCGGCCCGAGGTTGCCCGCCGACGAGGAGGCGCCGATGTTCGCCCTGCTCGTCGGTCACCAATATCGCTCGGCTGCGGTGGTTTTCGACGGGCCTGCCCCGCGCGAGCCGGACGAGGTGTCGTTGGTGGCGGAGTTGCACGGCCAGCCCGGCACGCGTGTCCCGCATGTGTGGCTCTCGCGCGGCGGACAACATATTTCGACGCTCGATCTGCTCGGTCCCGGTTTCGCTTTGCTGACCGGGACCGACGGCGCAGGCTGGCAGCGCGCCGCGTCGCAGGCGTCGACAGCGCTGGACGTCCCCGTTGCGGTGCACGAAATCTCCGACAGCGGCTGGGCGCACGCCACCGGCCTGAGTGCTGACGGGGCATTGCTGATCCATCCGGATGACTTCGTCGGATGGCGCGCCGAGGGCCTTCCGGCCGACCCGGACATCGAGCTGCAGCGGACGCTGTCGGGCATCCTCGCCCGCGGTTAGTTTCTACAGGTACCGGCGGACCCGGCCGCAGTACTCGGCGTACTCCTGGCCGTAGTGCTCACGCATGAAGGCTTCCTCCCGCAGCACCTGACGGTTGAACAGCCAGACCCCGGCGAGCAGATAGATCAACGGAATCCACGTCGGAAACACCAGGAACTGGCCGAGCAGCACCAGCCCGAATCCGACGTAGATGGGATTGCGGCTGATCGCGAACACGCCCGAGGTCACCAGCTTGTCCGGGCGCTCGGTGTCGATGCCGACACGGAAACTGGTGCCGAAGGCGACCAGGCTCAGTAAGACCATCAGCAGGCCGCAGAAACTGAATGCGACCCCGATCCACGCCACGGCATCGGAGCTGAAGAACCGCTCGGAACCGACCAGCGGCCACCCGAAGGCGCCGGCGAAGACCACGTAGAAGTAGACCAGTGCGAAGGGCGGAATCAGAAAGTCCTTGCTGTCCATGCTCCCAAAGTGCATTGCATGGGTTCCACTGCGCCGCAGCATGATCAGGCGAATGAGGACCAGAATGGGGCACAACGCGAGCGCCAGGGCGGCCAGATATCCGGGCATCAGAATCCCTCCGGTTCCATACGGCTAGGGCAGGCAATTCATCGCACGATGAATTATCCCGAGCCGCGAGGCCAGTTGTCAAGGGCGAGGGCACGTTCGTGATCCCTGAGTCGCGGAGCTCTGATCCCGGTTGCTGTAGCGCCCATGTCTAAATTCGATTTTATGCATTCTGAAGGAGGCGGTCGGGGTAGCTGGCTGGCGGGCGAACGTGGCGCAACCGGACCTCAAAGACACGAAAAACATTGGGCTGCAGGCTAATCTAGCCGTGTCAAGTCGGTGGATACTCCGCGCGCGGATCGCAGATCCGACAACCCTTGCTAACCGGACACAAATCTAGTTTAATCTCGATTCGAAAGACGAACCGCGTCGCTGGTCCGCAGCGGCATTGGCAGTCCGACGGCTGGGGGAAGTGGCTTGGACGCTCCGAATCCTGCGACACAGCTGACTTCGCCATGGGCGAAGGCAGCTTCCCTCATGGATCGACCCGTTGCGGGGGCGGGTTTTGGTCAGCAGAGCTCGTCCGATCGGTGGGGAAGGCGCGATGCGTGACGTAGTGGTTGTCGGCAAGCCGATGCGGGCGCTCGGCGGGTTCTTCGCGATGGCGCTCGACACCCTCGTTCAGACGTTCAGGTCGCCGATTGCCTGGCGAGAGTTCTTGGTGCAGGCGTGGTTCGTTGCACGGGTCTCATTCGTGCCCACCCTGGTCCTGTCGATCCCGTTCACCGTGCTGGCGGTCTTCATGTTCAACATCTTGTTGACCGAACTCGGGGCGGCGGACTTCTCGGGCACCGGCGCGGCTCTTAGCGCTGTGCTGCAGATCGGCCCTGTCGTCACGGTGTTGGTTGTGGCGGGCGCCGGAGCAACTGCGATGTGTGCGGATCTGGGGGCACGCACCATTCGGGAGGAACTCGACGCGCTGCGCGTGATGGGGATTGATCCCATTCAGGCGCTGGTGGTTCCGCGAGTGTTGGCAGCAACCTTGGTCGCCTTCCTGTTGTCTCCCCTTGTCGTATTGGTCGGCTTAGCGGGTGGGTTCGTCTTCTCGGTGTACTTCCAGCACGTCACGCCCGGGGCCTTCGTCGCCGGCCTGACCTTGATCACTGGACTCGCAGATGTGGTCGTCTGCCTGGTCAAAGCGACGTTGTTCGGTCTCACTGCGGGCCTGATCGCGTGCTATATGGGTATCTCCGTCGGTGGTGGTCCCGCGGGAGTCGGCAACGCGGTGAACGAAACCGTGGTGTTCTCGTTCTTGGCGCTGTTTGTCATCAACACGGTGGTCACCGCTCTCGGATTCCGGGTGACGCTATGAACCGGGTGGCGAAGTTCAGGCCTACCGGCTTTGAGCGGAAGATCAGCCAATGGGTGGCCGGCTGGGACCGTATCGGCAGCCAGATCCAATTCCACGTGAAGACCCTGACATCGATCCGCGAGGTGTTTCTCTATTATCGCGTCGAGTTGATCCGCCTCGTTGCCCAGATGAGCATGGGTGTGGGCGCGTTGGCGATGATCGGGGGAACGGTCGCGGTCATCGCAATCCTGACGCTGTCCACAGGTGCACTCATAGCGGCGCAGGGCTTCAGTCAGCTCGGTCAAATAGGCGTGGAAGCGCTGACCGGGTTTGCGTCGGCCTACTTCAACGTCCGGATTCTCGCCCCGCTGACGGCTGAATTCGCGCTGGCGGCAACCATCGGTGCCGGTGCGACGGCACAGCTCGGCGCGATGCGGATCAATGAAGAGATCGATGCGTTAGAGGTAATCGGGGTACGGGCGATCGCGTACCTGGCGTCGGCAAGGGTATTGGCGGGCCTTGTCGTCGTGGTGCCTTTTTACTGCGTGGCCGTGGTCATGACATTTTTTGCGGCTCGTTTCGGGACAACGGTGGTCTACGGCCAGTCATCCGGCGTTTATGACCACTATTTCCATACGTTCTTGAGCCGCACCGACCTGATCTGGTCGTTCGCGCAGGTCTCCATTGCCAGCGTCGTGATCATGGTGATTCACACCTACTACGGGTTCACCGCGTCTGGCGGGCCCGCTGGTGTGGGCGAGGCGGTGGGGAGGGCTACGCGGGCCTCGGTGCTCGCGGCAGTGCTGGTCACGGTGGCGATCACTTTGGCCGTCTACGGCCAATCGGGCAACTTCCATCTGGCGGGGTAGCAATGGCGATCGGGCACGGACAGACGCGTGTTCACCCGCGGTGGTGGACACTGATATTCACCATCGTCGTGATCTTCGCGGCCTGGCTGGTGGGGCAATCGTTCAACCGATCATTCCGGGCCTATGTACCGGTGACACTGATGTCGGATCGGACCGGCCTGGTCATGGAGACAGGCGCCAAGGTGAAGATGCGTGGTGTCCAGGTGGGCCGCGTCGGTCAGATTTCCGGCGGCAAGCAGCCGGCGAGCTTAAAACTCGAAATCGATCCGGACAAGGTCGCTCTCATCCCCGCCAATGTCGGGGCGCGAATTTCTGCCACCACCGCGTTCGGGGCGAAATATGTCGAGCTCGTCTACCCAGCGGATCCGAGCACCAAGTCGTTGACTACCGGGGTCGTTCTCAGGTCGGAGAACGTGACGACTGAGGTCAACACGGTTTTCCAGAATCTGGTCGGCGTCATTCGGCAGGTGGACCCGGCAGAGCTGAATGGGGTCCTGTCAGCGCTTGCCGAGGGTCTGGGCGGACAGGGTGCGCGTATCGGTGAGGCGATCAGCGGTGCGAATACCGTGCTGGTGGCACTGAACGCCCGCAGTCACGTGATTCGCGAAGATTGGCGGCTCTTCCGGTTTCAGAGTGCGTTGATCCGGTCTTGAAGTTGGCCGGAGTGGATCAGGGATCGCAGGATGTAGTGGTTGAGGTTGCGAAATCCCAGGGCGATGCCGCGTAGGTGTTCCAG
>Ga0182736_1002472_pt1 | contig 14079 bp, 10 predicted proteins | sample eDN5th30CKraftBY_FD_128882 | JGI IMG/M metagenome (GOLD analysis project Ga0182736, IMG submission 128882) | Enriched backyard soil microbial communities from Emeryville, California, USA - eDNA 5th pass 30_C Kraft BY (version 2) (version 2) | ecosystem: Environmental > Terrestrial > Soil >...
GCCGAAGGCCGGCAAGATCATGATGTAGACCTCGGGGTGCCCGAAGAACCAGAACACGTGCTGGTACAGCACCGGGTCGCCGCCGGCGGCGGCGTTGAAGAAGCCGGTGCCGAAGTGGCGGTCGGTCAGCACCATGGTGATGGCGGCGGCCAGCACGGGCATCACGGCGATCAGCAGGAAGGCGGTGATCAGCCAGGTCCAGCAGAACATCGGCATCTTCATCAGCGTCATGCCGGGCGCGCGCATGTTCAGGATGGTGACGATGACGTTGATGGCGCCCATGATGGACGAGGCGCCCATGATGTGGATGGCGAAGATGGCCAGGTCCATGCCCGGGCCCATTTGCGCCGACAGCGGGGCGTACAGTGTCCAGCCGGCGGCAGTGGCGCCGCCGGGCACGAAGAACGAGGTCGTCAGCATGATGGCGGCCACGGGCAGCAGCCAGAAGCTGAAGTTGTTCATGCGGGCGAAGGCCATGTCGGATGCGCCGATCTGCATCGGGATCATCCAGTTGGCGAAGCCCACGAACGACGGCATGATCGCGCCGAACACCATGATCAGGCCGTGCATGGTGGTGAACTGGTTGAACAGCTCGGGCTGGAAGAACTGCAGGCCGGGCTCGAACAGCTCGGTACGCAGCAGCAGGGCCAGCGTGCCGCCTTCGAGCAGCATGATGAACGAGAAGATGAGATACATCGTCCCGATGTCTTTGTGGTTGGTGGCAAACAGCCAGCGGCGCCAGCCGGTGGGCATGGCGTGGTGGTCATCGTGCTCGTGACCGTGGCTGTGGCCGGGCGACACGTGGTCTACAGTGACGCTGCTCATGATGGACTCCTTCCTGCTGTTTGCCGGCCTCGGTCCAGGAGGCCGGCCGGTGTCTCGACGTAACGGGTTCTACTAGCGGAGCGGGCGGCGCGATCAGCGCCCGGCCACGACATCCTTGGGCTGTACCACGGGATCCTGGCCCTTGCCCGCATTGCTCCAGGCATTGCGCGTATAGGTGATGACCGCCGCGACCTCGACGTCGTTCAGCTGGCCGCCGAAGGCCGCCATGGCGGTACCGGGCCGGCCATGCAGCACGGTCTTGATTTGCGCATCCTTGGGGCCCAGCACGGTCTTGTCGCCGTCCAGGGCGGGGAACGAACCCGGCACGCCCTTGCCGTTAGCCTGGTGACAGGCCACGCAGTTGGCGCCGAAGACTTTCTCGCCGCGGGCGAGGAGTTCTTCTTTCGTCCATTCTTTGTTGGGATCGTCGGCGTTGGCCGCCATTTTCTTCTTCTGGTCGTCGACCCACTTGGCGTAGTCTTCCTGCGACTTGACCTCGACGACGATAGGCATGAAGGCGTGGTCTTTGCCGCACAGTTCCGCGCACTGGCCACGGTAGATGCCGGGTTTCTCGGCACGGAACCAGGTGTCGCGCAGGAAACCGGGGATGGCGTCCTGCTTCACGCCGAAGTCGGGCACCATCCACGAGTGGATGACGTCGGCCGCGGTGAGCACGATGCGCACTTTCTTGTCGACCGGCACCACCAGGTTGTTGTCGACTTCCATCAGGTAGAACTCGCCCTTGGGCTCGCGGCCTTCGATCTGCGCGCGCGGCGTGGCCAGCGTGGACAGGAACTTCACGCCGGTGGCCGGGCCGTCCAGGTATTCGTAGCCCCACTTCCACTGGTAGCCGGTGACCTTGACGGTAAGGTCGGCGCTGGAGGTGTCTTTCATGGCGACCACGGTCTTGGTGGCCGGCAGCGCCATGGCGATGACGATGATGAAGGGGATGACCGTCCAGGCAACTTCCACGCCCAGGTGCTCGTGGAAGGTGGCGGCCTTGTGCCCGCGTGCCTTCCGGTGCGCCCAGATGGAATAGAACATCACGCCGAACACGCCGATGAAGATCACGCCACAGATGATCAACAGCAGCCAGTGCAACCACATGACGTCGCGCGCAATCTGCGTCACACCTTCGTGCAGGTTGAGCTGATTGACTTTCGGGCCGCCGGGCATGTCTTGTACCTGCGCGTTGACGGCACTGCCCAAGAGCAATGCACAGGCGCCCAGTATCCCTCTCCACTTCTTCATGCTTACCTCGAAACACGGCGCGGGCGTTCCCGCGCCCGCCAGGCAGCGAGAACGGAATACACGCAATTTATTAGACGGCAGGTGCAAACCTGGCCAACGGCCGGCCTTACCCCACTCGAATCACAAAGAAACCGCAGAATTATAGCGGACGCGCAACCCAATGTAATTTGGCCCCCTTGAATCGGGCCTGGGTGCCCCCATTTGGCGGCGCCCCGCAAAGGGCGCTGCACTAAAATCGGCGCCATGCCGAACAAGCCCATTCATGCCGATCCGGCGCGCCTGGCCGAGCTGTACGCACAGCTGGCCGCCCGCGTGCAAGAACATCCTCCCGAACTCGCCCTGCCACTGTATGTGGCCGACCGCTGCTGCGGCTGGGCCACTCACGCCGCCTGCGATGCGCTGGGCCGGCTGGCGCAGGTGCGGGTACAGCCCGACGCGCTGCGCATCGGCACCGGGCTCGCGCCCGGGCCGGAACTGAACGCGCTGCTGGCCAACGTGGCCCTGACGCTGCGCCAGGCCGATTGCCTGCGCGGCTGGCGCGACGAACTGCTGGACGTGACGGCCGGCGACGAGCACCTGGGCGCCATCGAACGCGCCGCCATGCGCCCGCTGGGGCTGCTGACCCGGGCCGTGCACCTGAATGCCTGGACGCCCGACGGCCGGCTCTGGATCGCGCGCCGCGCGCTCAGCAAATCAACCGATCCCGGCATGTGGGATACCTTGGTAGGAGGGCTGGCTGGCAGCCAGGAAGACCTGGAACAGGCACTGCTGCGCGAATGCGCCGAAGAAGCCGGGCTGGAGCCCGCGCCGCTGGCGGGGCGTTCGCCGCTGCGCACGATCCTGCGCATGCATCGGCGGCTGCCCGAGGGCTATCAGGTCGAAGACCTGCTGACCAGCACCTGCATACTGCCGGCCGGCACGCAGCCGGCCAACCGGGATGGCGAGGTCATGGAGATCACGCACGTCACGGTCGACCAGGCAGCGCAGCGCGTGGCCGAAGGCGAATTCACGGTGGAAGCGTCGCTGGTGATCCTGGAAGACATCATGCAACGGCACGCACGCGGCGAGATCCGGGCCACGGGCGCCTGACGGCGAAGGGAATCCGGGGCCACGCACGCCCCAATGGCGAAGGGGCCTGACACCCATGGCACGGCGTCACGCCCCGCGGTGGAGTGCCTGGGTGCAGCCAGGTTTACCCCATGGCGTAGCGCCTGGGCGCAGCCAGGTTTACCTCACGGCGTAGTGCCTGGGTGCAGCCAGGTGTCTGACACCCCGGAGGGTGTCTGACACCCAAGTGGGCAGACCGTTTCGCTAATAGCAGGGTGTCAGACACCCTTCGGGGTGTCTGACACCTGAAAACAAAGGAATCAGGCATCCGCTGGCGCGGGTGGCGCGGACGGCGGCGGGTCGGCCGGTGCGGGCGGCGAGGTGGTGCCGGTCTGCGAAAACTGCTTCCAGACCTCGATAGCGCGCAGCCGCTGCCTGGCCACCACCTGGATGCGTTCGCGCAGGTTCGGGTCGCGCGCCAGCAGCGCCTCGAAATCGCGCAGCGACAGCATCAGCAGCTTGCTGTAGCCCAGCGAGTGCACATCGGGGTTGATCTGCTGTTCGCCCAGCAGCGCCAGTTCGCCGAAGAATTCGCCGCTGCCCAGTTCGACCGCGGTGCCGTCGGGCAATTGCACCGCCACCGCGCCCGATGCCACGAAGCACATTTCCTGCCCGTGCCGCCCGCGCGTCAGCACCGGCTGGTCGGGCAGCGCCAGGCGGGGCTTGAGCAGCTTGCTGATGGCGCGCAGCGAATCCGGGCTCAGGCCCTCGAACAGCGGCACGCGGGTGATCAGCTCGGCCGCCCCCAGCTCCATGTCCAGCGGCGGATGGCGGTCGATGTGGCGCCAGCGGCTTTTCAACTGCGTCATCAGGTCGGCATAGACCTCGCCGCTGATCAGGGACTGCTCCAGCATGTCGTGGTACCGGATGCGTTCGAGTTCCCGGGCGGTGCGGCCCAGGTAGCTTTCCTGCAGCCACAGCGAATACGACGGATACTGCAGGTTCAGGGCCTGCAGGGCATGTTCGATCAGGTCCAGGCGGCGCTGGTGCGCGGTCACGATCTGCTGGGCGGCCGCCTCGCCCAGCAGCGGCGCGACCTGCTCGCGCGCGAAGGCGATCAGCCGCTGCGCCACCGACCGCTTGGTCATCAGGTTGGCGAAACGCTGCCCCAGTTCGCGCGCCAGCCAGCTCTGGAAGCCGAACATGTAGTGCATGCGCAGCGCCAGCCGGAAGGCCTTCGAGTGGCGCACATCGGCTTCGACGCCCTGCTCGAAGCCCTGCAGCCCGCCCGAACGCACCACGTCTTCCAGGCGTTCGGAGCGCGCCAGCAACGATTCGGCCATGCGCCAGTCGACGATCTGGGCCTTCAGGATGTCGAAGAATATTTCCTGCTCGCGCTGCGCCAGGATGGCCAGGCCCACCGCCACCCGCTGCTCTTCGGTCATCTGGCTGATCTGGCCGTCGTGCACGCTGGCCAGGCTGGCATCGAACACGGCGTGGATGCGGTCGCTGGCCTCGGCGCTGATGTGGTCGGTCTTGGCGACGTCGTCGGTCTTGCCCTGCAGGTCTTCCAGCGCCACCACCAGCGCCTGGTTGCGGATGGTGCGCTCCACGGGCGACAGCTGGTTCAGGCCCAGCATGCGGATCAGCGGACGCAGCGTGATGCCGTTGATGAACAGGGTCGCCAGCACGAAGCCAGTGGTGGCCACCGCAATGAACTGGCGCGCCTGCTCGGGCACGGCCGCCTGCTCGGTGACGGCCAGCGCCAACGCCAGCGACACGGCGCCGCGCAGGCCGCCCCACAGCATCACGGTCTTGTAGGGCATGCTGACCTTGGTGCCCAGCGGCGTCAGCCCCAGCAGCGGCAGCAACCCGAACACCACGATGGCGCGCGCCGCCAGGGTGACCACGAACACGACGCCCACCAGCAGCAGCTCTTCGACGTCGGCCTGGGCCATCAGCTTGGGGACCAGCATGGCCGCGAACACGAAAATCAGCGAATTGGCCCAGAAGCCGAACTGTTCCCACGAACTGGACAGATGTTCGAACGTGACCGGCGACATGCGGGTGCGCCCGGCCGACCCCACCACCAGCCCGGCGATCACGGTGGCCACCACGCCCGATACGCCCAGGTAGTGTTCCGAGATGAAAAAGGACAGGTAGGCGAGCGTCAGCGTCAGGGTGATCTCGGCGGTGGGAAAGCCGCGCAGCCAGGCGAACAGGAAGCAGGCCCCGCGCCCCATCACGTAGCCGGCGATGCCGCCGCCCACGAAGTGAAAGACGAAATCGTTGAACACGCCACCCACCGACAGGGTGCCGTGGCCGCCCAGCACCGCCAGCAGCACGGAATACAGGGCGATCGACGCGGCGTCGTTGAACAGGCTTTCGCCTTCCACCAGCGTGGTCAGGCGCTTGGGCGCGCCCACTTCGCGGAAGATGCCCACCACCGCGACCGGGTCGGTGGTGGCCACGATGGCCCCCAGCAGCAGGCAGGCAACCAGCCCGTAGGACGACACGGCGTTGACCACGAAGCCGACCACCACCGTGCACACCACCACCGCGACGATGGCCATCATCAGGATGGGACCGATGTCGTCCATCAACCGGCGCACGTTCATGGCCAGGGCGGTCTCGAACAGCAGCACCGGCAGGAACACCATCAGGAAGGTTTCCGACGAGATCTCGAAACGCTCGATGGTGTCGAACAGGTCGCCCAGCACCGGCGGGGCCCAGCCGTGCAGGTGCAGGCCGATACCCAGCAGGCAGCCCACGATGGCCAGCAGCACCGAATAGGGCAGCTTGACGCGTCCGGCCAGGGGCGGCATGAAGCACACCAGCGTCAGCAGGCCGGACAGGCCAAATACGATGAAACCAATATCCATGAAGGGCGAGCCGGAAACGTATCGGACGGAGCAACAAGAATAGCGTTTTTTACCGGTGCCCCCGGCGACGGGGGCCAGCATCCACGTTTCGTTACGGGTCGCGCCCCGCGCCATGCCCGGCAGCGGGGCTTTTTTCGGTAAGGTACGACGTTTCAGATACGCAGGAGAGCGCCCCTTGCCGGCCTCGACTTCCAGCGCCGGCCGCACCGGCGCGCCGATCCTGCTGGTACAGCTGACCGATACCCACCTGATGGCCGCCCCGGACAGCGTCATGTGCCAGGTCAACACCGACGCCAGCCTGCGCGCCGTGCTGGAACTGGTGCGCGCCAACGGCCATCGGCCCGACCTGCTGCTGGCCACCGGCGACCTGTCGCAAGACGGCTCGCCGCGCGCCTATCGGCGCCTGCGCGACATACTGGAGCAAACCGACTGGCCGGTGCGGTGTCTGCCGGGCAACCACGACGATCCGCAGGCCCTGCGCCACGCCCTGGGGCTGTGGACGCAACCCGTGACCGACATCGGCGCCTGGCGCATCATCCTGCTGGACTCGACCGTGCCGGGCTCGGATGCCGGCCATATCGACGAAGCCCAGTTCGACCTGCTGGAACGCGCGGCCGCCCTGGCGGGCGAGCGGCACGTGCTGGTCGCGCTGCACCACAACCCGGTGCAGATGGACAGCAAATGGCAGGACGACATGATGGTGGACAACGCCCAGGCGCTTTTCCAGCAGCTGGCCGCCTTGCCGCGCGCGCGGGTGCTGCTGTGGGGCCACGTGCACCAGGCATTCGACCGCCGCCGCCATCATCTGCGCATGCTGGCCACGCCATCGACGTGTTTCCAGTTCGCGATCCGCGGCGGCCAGCACGAACTGGACGACGCCCCGCCGGGCTATCGCTGGCTGAAGCTGTATCGCGACGGTTCGCTGGCCACGGGGGTTCGGCGCATCGACCCGGCCGCTTGGCACGAAGCGCGGGCAGCCTAGCCGCTACCGGCCGCCGTTGCCGGGCCCACGGCGCCAAGGCAAAAAAAACGGGGCACCGATATGCGAGGTGCCCCATAAGCATCCGTTTCATAGGGGAGGGGAAAGAGGAGAAGCCGAAACGGATGACAAGACTGCAATACCGGGAACCGGCAAATGCGGTCTACATGGGATTAGGCGCCCGCGGGCGTATTAAGTTTCCGGTGTGCGAGCATCCGGCGACGCGAATTTTGAATCAAAATGTATCAATGTCGCCGGCCCGCACGGCCCGCCTCAGGCGGGCGTCAGGGCGCCGCGCATTTTCTTCAAGGCGGCCGATTCGATCTGGCGGATGCGTTCGGCCGACACGCCGAATTCCTGTGCCAGTTCCTGCAGCGTGACGCCGCCGTCGTCTTGCAGCCAGCGCGCCTCGATGATGCGGCGCGAGCGCGCATCCAGCGCCTGCAGGGCAGTATTCAGGCCGGCGCCTTGCAGGTCGTCGTGGGCACGGCGGTCGAGCACGCGGGTAGGCTCTTGGCGGCAGTCGTCGGACAGGTACGCAATGGGCGCGAAAGACTCGTCGTCGTCGTCCTGTTTTTCCAGCGACAGGTCGCGGCCGGACAGGCGCACTTCCATTTCGCTGACGTCTTCGCGCCGCACGTTCAGTTCCTGGGCGATGCGGTCGACCTGTTCCGGGTCGAGCGTATGGCCGTCGGGGCGCATGCTGCGCAGGTTGAAGAACAGCTTGCGCTGGGCCTTGGTGGTGGCCACCTTGACCATGCGCCAGTTGCGGATGATGAATTCGTGGATTTCGGCCTTGATCCAGTGCACGGCGAACGACACCAGGCGCACGCCGCGTTCCGGGTCGAAGCGCTTGACGGCTTTCATCAGGCCGACATTGCCTTCCTGGATGAGGTCGGCGTGCGGCAGGCCGTAGCCCAGGTATTGGCGGGCCACCGAAACCACCAGGCGCAGGTGCGACAGCACCAGTTCGCGGGCGGCGCCCAGGTCGTCCTGGTCGCGCAGGCGGCGGGCCAGTTCGGTTTCGCGTTCGGCCGTCAGGACCGGCAGGCGGTTGACGGCCGAAATGTAGGCCTCGATGGTGCCGAGCGAGCCTGGATTGGCAATGGCCAACGCCAGGGCGTTGCCGGACAGGGCCAACGAACTGCTGGGTTGTTTCATGGTTGCGGCCTCCAGAACAGGGTATATCGGATTGATGTTAGCACTCTATGAATGCGAGTGCTAATTCGACTATTGCGGTGCGTCAGAGTTCCCGTTTGCCGGCTGGCGGGGATAGTTCGTCCCCATTTTATTGCGCCCTGCCGGCGTCTACGCTACGCGGCAATGCCCGTGCCCGCCCAGGCGCTGGCGGGCGGCACGCCGTTTGCCGCGCCGAGGGTCTCGGGGCCGGGCGGCGTCCGCCACGGGCCCATTATCCAAGGAGGCCTGCATGAACGCATTCGCCAAAGCCACCCACGCCCAGGCGCAGGGCGACGACGTCGTTTTCGAGCTGGAGACCGGCGGCGTGATCCGGCAGTTCGAAATATCGGGGGATGCCCTGCGACGCTATTTTGGCGCCGCCGACGATACGGGCAGCGAATTATTGCGCGCTTTCGAGAACGCCCGGGCAGAAATCCAGGCGCTTGCCAAAAAGACCCAATGGGTGCCGTCCGACGGCAGGATCAAGCTGGGAACCGGCGATTTCGACGACAGCTAGGCGCGGGCCCGCCCCGCACCGCTACCAGCCCGAGCGGCGCAGCGCGTCTTCGGTGGCCTGCCCGTCGGGCCGGATCACCACGGCGCCGCGGGGATCCATATAGACGCGGTAGCGCGCCCCATCCAGCATGGGCATGTAGGCGGCGCTGCCGTACTGCACATCGACGAAGGGCAGCCAGTTGGGAAACACCCGCTTCAGGATGGCCAGGTCGGGCACCGGCCAGTCGGACAGGGCATGAACACTGCGCGGCTCGGCCTGCTCGCGCGCGGTGTCGCTATAGCGGCCCGACAGGCGCTCGAAGCGGTACAGCGGCGGCACCCCGGCCAGCAAGGCCGGCAGGCGCCAGCGCACGACCTTGGCATCGATCTGCCACTGGTCGCCCGACAACGGATAGATGCGTTCCGGCTTGCCCGGCACTTCGGCGGTCAGCAGGAACTGGCCGGGCGTCTGTTCGTGGATCTGCACGCTGGCGACCGGCGTATCGGTGGTCAGGCGCAGGAATTGCACCAGGGTCAGCGCCAGCATGGCCGATACGGCGGCCAGCGCCACCAGCAAGATGCCGAACAGGCGGCGCACGGGCCGCAGCCGGAATACCCGCCGCCCGCTGGCGTCGCGCGGCCCGCCGCGGCCGAACAGCAGGGCCAGGCCGGGCACCAGGACAATCAGGGCCGCCAGGGCCATCCAGACAAAAGGCGCGAAACCGTATATCACTGGGCAATCCTTACGGACGCTGGCAGGGGCCGCGGGCGTGGCCGCGGCGGCAGGGCGCCCTTAAACGAGTTGGTCGGCGTGAAAGCGCAAGTGGTCTTGCATGAAGGTGGAAATGAAGTAGTAGCCGTGGTCGTAGCCTTCGTGGCGCCGCAGGGTCAGGGGCTGGCCGGCCTGCCGGCAGGCCTGCTCGAAGGCTTCGGGGTAGAGCTGCTCGGCCAGGAAGCCGTCGGCCAGGCCCTGGTCGATCAGGATGCCGCGGGGAAACGGCCGGTTCGAGCGGGCCATGAGCTCGCTGGCGTCGTGGGCCTTCCAGGCTTCGGTGTCGGGCCCCAGGTAGCCGCCGAACGCCTTGCGGCCCCATGGGCAGCGCGTGGGCGCCGCGATCGGCGCGAAGGCGGATACGGACCGGAAGCGCTGCGGATGCCGCAGCGCCAGCACCAGCGCCCCATGCCCGCCCATGGAATGGCCGAAGATGCCGGTGCGCCGCGCATCGCCGGGCAGGTCGCCGGTGGCGATGCCGTACAGCTCGTCGGTCACGTAGCTTTCCATGCGGTAGTGGGTGCGCCACGGCTCGGCGGTGGCGTCCAGGTAGAAGCCCGCGCCGGTGCCGAAGTCCCAGTCCTGGTCTTCGCCCGGCACGCCGGCGCCGCGCGGGCTGGTGTCGGGCGCCACCAGCATCAGGCCGTGCTCGGCGGCCAGGCGCTGCGCACCGCCCTTGATCATGAAGGTCTCTTCGGTGCAGGTCAGCCCGGCCAGGTAGAACAGCGCCGGCACGCGGCCATGTTCCGCCTGGGGCGGGATGAACACCGAGAACCGCATGGGCAGCCCGACCTGGGCCGACGCATGGCGGTAATAGCGTTGCCAGCCGCCGAAACAGCGATGCTGCGAGATCAGTTCCAGGTCTGCCATGGCCGGTGCTTCCTTGGTGAACGGCATCCCGCGGTCAGTACAGCACGACCGAGCGGATGGATTCGCCGCGCTTCATCAGGTCGAAGCCTTCGTTGATGCGTTCCAGCGGCAGGGTGTGGGTGATCAGGTCGTCGATGTTGATCTTGCCTTCCATGTACCAGTCGACGATCTTGGGCACGTCGGTGCGGCCGCGCGCGCCGCCGAACGCCGAGCCCTTCCATTGGCGGCCGGTCACCAGCTGGAACGGGCGGGTGCTGATCTCGGCGCCGGCCTCGGCCACGCCGATGATGATCGACTGCCCCCAGCCCTTGTGGCAGCATTCCAGCGCCTGGCGCATCACCTGGGTATTGCCGATGCACTCGAACGAATAATCGGCCCCGCCGTCCGTCAGCTGGACGATATGGTCGACGACGTTGTCGACCTCTTTCGGGTTGACGAAGTGGGTCATGCCGAACTTGCGGGCCATGGCCTCGCGCTCGGGGTTCAGGTCCACGCCGATGATCTTGTCGGCGCCGACCATCCGGGCGCCCTGGATGACGTTCAGGCCAATGCCGCCCAGCCCGAACACCACCACATTGGCGCCGGCCTCGACCTTGGCCGTGTACACCACCGCGCCCACCCCGGTGGTGACGCCGCAGCCGATGTAGCAGATCTTGTCGAAGGGCGCGTCTTCGCGCACCTTGGCCACCGCGATCTCGGGCACGACGATGTGGTTGGCGAACGTGGACGTGCCCATGTAGTGGAACAGCGGCTTGCCGTCGAGCGAGAAACGCGAGGTGGCGTCAGGCATCAGGCCCTTGCCCTGCGTGGCGCGGATGGCCTGGCACAGGTTGGTCTTGCGCGACAGGCAGAACTTGCACTGGCGGCATTCGGGCGTGTAAAGGGGAATGACGTGGTCGCCCTTTTTCAGGGACGTAACGCCAGCCCCCACGTCCACCACGATGCCCGCGCCTTCGTGGCCCAGAATGGCCGGGAACAGCCCTTCGGGGTCGGCGCCCGACAGGGTGTAGTAGTCGGTATGGCAAATGCCGGTGGCCTTGACCTCGATCAGCACCTCGCCGGCCCGCGGGCCGTCCAGGTCGACCTCTTCCACGGTCAGCGGGGCGCCCGCCTTCCAGGCGATGGCTGCTTTAGTCTTCATGCAAGGCTCCTGTCCAGAATGATGTGCAACGACTGCGATTCAACGCCTGATGTTAACCTGCACAGGTGTAACAGCCAGCGCGCAATGGCGCGAATGTTTGTCCGCAACGCTTGACCCTCGACGGTTATGGCACTATTTATATATAGTTGATCGACCCTAACGTTCTTTCGGCTGCGCACGCCCCCTGACCCTATGGCCCGTCTGCCCCGTTTGTACGCCCCCGGGCTGCCCCAGCTGGTGCAGGCCAATTTCGTTCAGCCGCTGGCCGCGCCTTCGCAGCCGGCGCCGCAGGACGTCCTGAACCAGTTGGCCGCCTGGCTGGGCGATTCGGCCCAGCGCCACCGCGTGGCGGTGCACGGCTGGGTGCTGGCCAACGACCGCATCCTGCTGCTGGCCACGCCCGCCGACGAAGAAGGCCTGCCGCGCCTGATGCAGACGCTGGGCCGCAACCTGGCCGCGCGCCTGCGCGGCGGCCGGGTGTTCGCCGGGCGCTACCGGTCGGCGCTGCTGGAACCGGGCGCATGGGTGCTGCCGGCGCTGGTCTGGCTGGAAACCTACCCGGTGCGCAGCGGCATCGCCCACGATCCCGATTCCTGGCCCTGGTCTTCGGCGGGCAGCCATACCGGCAACACCGCGGCGGCCACGCCGCCGTCGTCGTGGCAATCCGACCACGCCGATTACTGGGCCTGTGGCAATACCCCTTTCGACCGCCAGGCCAACTATCGGCGGCGCCTGCAGGAAGGGCTGTCGCGCGAGCAAAGCCAGCGCATCGACCAGGCCGTGTCCGGCCAATGGGCGCTGGGCGGCCCGGCCTTCATCGCCAGCCTGGCCCATACCGCCAGCCGCCGGGTGGCCCCGGGCCAGCGCGGCCGCCCCCGCAAGAAGCCCGCCGAAACCCAGCCAGCCGCCCCCGACGGCAGCACGCCCGGCACCTGAGCACGCCGCTTCCGGCGTTTCTTTCCGCATCGCAGCACCTCAGTTCAGGCATGCCCGCCAGGCGCCCGTGCGCCATGCACTCCGCCATTTCACAACAAAAATATGGGGACGTATAAATGGCTTTCGGGCCATGGTGGCAGGGGATTCCACTGCCGTAGTTTTTCGCATTTCAGCATTATGTTGATTTTTCAGGAATTTTAATACGTCCCTTAAATTTCACATCATCGACATGATATTTATTATTTAGGGACACACCCTATTTATTTTTATTGCGCCCCATGCCGTGCCGCAGTATCGTCGTCCCCTTGCACTGCAACATTCCGACGCAGGCCCCCTGCGGAGCGCGCCATGTCCTCTATGTCCCAAGAAGCCTCCTGTCGCCCGGCCGCGACGCCGATCGATGCCACGCGCATCGGCATCCCGGCGCGCCAGGGCCTGTACAACCCCGAACACGAGCATGACGCCTGTGGCGTGGGCTTCGTCGCCCATATCAAGGGCCGCAAAAGCCACGCCATCATCCAGCAGGGCCTGAAGATCCTGGAAAACCTGGACCACCGCGGCGCCGTGGGGGCCGACAAGCTCATGGGCGACGGCGCCGGCATCCTGATCCAGATTCCCGACGCGCTGTACCGCGACGAGATGAACCACCGCGGCGTGGTGCTGCCGCCGCCGGGCGAATACGGCGTGGCCATGGTCTTCCTGCCCAAGGAAACCGCCTCGCGCCTGGCCTGCGAACAGGAACTCGAGCGCGCCGTGCGCGCCGAAGGCCAGATCGTGCTGGGCTGGCGCGACGTGCCCGTGGATGTCGACATGCCTATGTCGCCCACCGTGCGCTCGGTCGAGCCGGTGATCCGCCAGCTGTTCATCGGCCGCGGCGCCGACGTCATGGTGCCCGACGCGCTGGAACGCAAGCTGTACGTCATCCGCAAGACGGCCAGCCACGCCATCCAGGCCATGCGCCTGGCGCACGGCAAAGAGTATTTCGTGCCCTCGGCCTCGGTGCGCACCGTGGTGTACAAGGGCCTGCTGCTGGCCGACCAGGTGGGCCGCTACTACCGCGACCTGGCCGACCCGCGCACGGTGTCGGCCCTGGCGCTGGTGCACCAGCGCTTCTCGACCAACACCTTCCCCGCCTGGCCGCTGGCCCACCCCTACCGCATGATCGCGCACAACGGCGAGATCAACACCGTGAAGGGCAACTTCAACTGGCTGCGCGCCCGCGAAGGCATGATGCAGTCGGCCGTGCTGGGCGACGACCTGAAGAAGCTGTATCCCATCGTCTACGAAGGCCAGTCCGACACCGCCACGTTCGACAATTGCCTCGAACTGCTGGTGAACTCGGGCTATTCGCTGGCCCACGCCATGATGATGATGATCCCGGAAGCCTGGGAACAGCATTCGCAAATGGACGAAAGCCGCCGCGCGTTCTATGAATACCACGCGGCCATGATGGAACCCTGGGACGGCCCGGCGGCGGTGGCCTTCACCGACGGCCGCCAGATCGGCGCCACGCTCGACCGCAACGGCCTGCGCCCGGCGCGCTACCTGATCACCGACGACGACATGGTCATCATGGCGTCCGAGGCGGGCACGCTGTCCATCCCGGAAAACCGCATCATCAAGAAGTGGCGCCTGCAGCCCGGCAAGATGTTCCTGATCGACCTGGAACAGGGCCGCATCATCGACGACGCCGAAATCAAGC
>Ga0182736_1002473_pt1 | contig 14075 bp, 12 predicted proteins | sample eDN5th30CKraftBY_FD_128882 | JGI IMG/M metagenome (GOLD analysis project Ga0182736, IMG submission 128882) | Enriched backyard soil microbial communities from Emeryville, California, USA - eDNA 5th pass 30_C Kraft BY (version 2) (version 2) | ecosystem: Environmental > Terrestrial > Soil >...
CAGCTCGGCGCGGGTGACGGCGATCCACGCGCCGCGTCCGGGCGCCTTGGCGCGCACGTCGGGCAGCACCGCGCCGTCGGGCGACAGCGCGAGCCGGATCAGCCCTTCGCGCGGGGCTTCCTCCCGCGACAGGATGCAGGTGCGGATGGGATCGCTCATAAGCCACCCCCGTCATACCGGGCCGTCACGGCTGGCGCACGGCGGCTCGAAGCCCCACCGTCATTGCGAGGAGCAAAGCGACGCGGCAATCCACAGCCCGGCGCGCGGGGCGCTGGATTGCTTCGCTTCGCTCGCAATGACGGGAGCGTGGCGGACCCCGGCACGGGGCCGGGGCGACGATGATGGTCGGAAGAGCCTAGCGTATCATTGCGAGGGAACCGCATGCGCGTCCTCCCTCGATTGGGGCGCCGGCTGCGGCGCGTCGCGATCGGCGATGAGCTGGCCGCCGGCGCCGTAGTTCTCGGTCGAGACCTCGACGATGTTCACCTGCACCGCCGCCGGGTTCTTGCCAAGGCGCGCGACCATGACGGCGGTCACGTCGGCGACGATCCCGGCCTTCTGCTCGCGCGTGGCACTGCCCGCGATACGGATGTCGATGAACGGCATCGCGGCTTACGCCTCCTCGCCCTCGGCCGCCGCTTCGGCCGGTTCGTCGTCGAACCAGTGCGCGCGCGCGGCCATGATGATCTCGTTGCCCTGCTCTTCCGACAGGCCGTATTCGCCGAGCACGCCGCCCTTGTCCTCCGCACGCGGCGGCGGCGCGTTCTCGCTGCGGCGGCGCGGTTCGGCGCGCTTCTTGGCGATCAGCTCGTCGGTGGCGAGGTCCGCCAGGTCGTCGAGCGTCCTGATCCCCGCCTTGCCCAGCGTCACCAGCATCGCTTCGGTCATGTAGGGCATGCCGGCCAGCGCGTCCTCGACGCCCAGCGATCGGCGCAGCTCGCGGTTGGCCTCCTCGCGGCGCTCGAGCGCTTCCTGCGCGCGGCTCTGCAGCTCCTGGCCCAGCTCCTCGTCGAAGCCCTCGATTCCGGCCAGCTCGTCCAGCTCGACATAGGCGACCTCTTCCAGCTCGCCGAAGCCCTCGGCGACCAGCAGCTGCGCCAGCGTCTCGTCGACGTCGAGCTCCTTCTCGAACATCGTCGAGCGCTCGACGAATTCCTTCTGGCGCTTTTCGCTGGCGTCGGCCTCGGTCAGGATGTCGATCGCCTTGCCGGTCAGCTGCGACGCGAGCCGCACGTTCTGGCCCCGGCGGCCGATCGCCAGGCTGAGCTGGTCGTCTGGCACCACCACCTCGATGCGGTCGTCCTCCTCGTCGATGACGACGCGGGCGACGTTCGCCGGCTGGAGCGCGTTGACGACGAAGGTCGCGGTGTCGGGCGACCACGGGATGATGTCGATCTTCTCGCCCTGCATCTCCTGCACCACCGCCTGCACGCGGCTGCCCTTCATGCCGACGCACGCGCCGACCGGGTCGATGCTGCCGTCGTGGCTGATCACGCCGATCTTGGCGCGGCTGCCGGGGTCGCGCGCGGCGGCCTTGATCTCGATGATGCCGTCATAGATCTCGGGCACTTCCTGCGCGAACAGCTTCTTCATGAAATCGGGGTGCGCGCGGCTGAGGAAGATCTGCGGGCCGCGATTCTCACGCCGGACGTTGAGGATGATCGAGCGGACGCGGTCGCCGACGCGGACCAGCTCGCGCGGGATCTGCTGGTCGCGGCGGATCACGCCCTCGGCGCGGCCCAGGTCGACGACGACGTGGCCGAACTCGACGCGCTTGGCGACGCCGATGATGATCTCACCGACGCGGTCCTTGAATTCCTCGAACTGGCGCTCGCGTTCGGCATCGCGGACCTTCTGGAAGATGATCTGCTTCGATGCCTGAGCCTGGATGCGGCCGAACTCGATCGGGGGCAGCGGATCGACGATGAAGTCGCCGACCACCGCGCCCGCCTGAAGCTTCTGCGCGTCCTTGACCGAGACCTGCTTGAAATAATCGTCGACCGCCTCGACCACCTCGACCACGCGCCACAGGCGCAGGTCGCCAGTGTTGGGATCGAGCTTGGCGCGGATGTCGTTCTCGGCGCCGTAGCGATTCTTGGCGGCGCGCTGGATCGCGTCCTCCATCGCCTCGATGACGATGGCCTTGTCGATGAGCTTCTCGCGCGCGACCGAATCGGCGATCGCGATCAGTTCGGCCTTGTTGGCGGAAATGGCGGTGGCCATGCCTCTTACCCTTCTGTTTCGATAATCTTGTCGGCGCCCTCGGACGAGAGCGGCGCAGTAGCGGCGATGAGCGCGTCGGTGATGACGAGCTTGGCGTCGGCGATGGCGGCGAACGGGACCGTCATCGCGTGGAACTTGCGGACGTCGACCGTCACCTGATCGCCGTCGGTGCCGGCGAGCAGGCCGTTGAGCTGCTTGCGCCCCTCGATCGGCTCGGCGAGGGTGACGCGCGCCTCATGGCCCTTCCAGTCGTCATAGTCCTGGAGCCGGGTGAGCGGCCGGTCGATGCCGGGCGAGCTGACTTCCAGCCGATAGGCGTGGTCGATCGGATCGCGGCCGGCGGCCTCCAGCTCGTCGAGCCGGTCGGAGATGCGGCGCGACAGGTCGGCGCAATCGTCGATCGAGAGCTGGCGCGTGTCGGGGCGCTCGGCCATCACCTGCAGCGTCGGATCGCTCTTGCCGCCGAACATCTTCACGCGCACGAGCGCCAGCCCCAGGGCGGTGGCCTCTGGTTCGATCAGCTTCGTGAGGGCGGCGATGTCGGTCACTTGGATCCTTCGCGGACAGGAACGGTGCTTCGCTGCCGGGCGTCTCCGCCCAGCCTCGCCAAGGTGTCACGATGTCGAGAAAGCACGCGCCATATAGACGGTCGGCGCGCGGGGGGCAACCCCGTTGCCGCGCACCCGGCGCCGCGGCGGCGTTTGCAATCCGGCGACCTTGCCGCTACAGGCCCGCGCTTCCGCGATTTTATTCCCGAATCGCCCGGCCAGTGTGGGCTGCCGCGGCGCTTCACGAAATCGTCGATTGATAAGGAGACGAAAATGCCCAAGCTCAAGACCAAGAGTGGGGTGAAGAAGCGCTTCAAGTTCACCGCCACCGGCAAGGTCAAGCACGGTGTCGCGGGCAAGCGCCACCGCCTGATCAGCCACAACGCGAAGTATATCCGCCAGAACCGCGGCACGTCCGTGCTCGCCGACGCCGACACGGCCCATGTGCGCCAGTGGGCGCCCTACGGCTTGAAGTAAGGGAGGGCTGAGCAATGGCACGAGTGAAGCGTGGCACGACCACCAAGGCCAAGCACAAGAGGATTCTGGAACAGGCGAAGGGCTATTACGGCCGTCGCAAGAACACGATCCGCATCGCCCGCCAGGCGGTGGAGAAGGCCGGCCAGTACGCCTATCGCGACCGCAAGGTTAAGAAGCGCACGTTCCGCGGCCTGTGGATCCAGCGCATCAACGCCGGCGTCCGCGCCGAGGGCCTGACCTATTCGCAGTTCATGCACGGGCTGAAGCTCGCGGGCATCGAACTCGACCGGAAGGTGCTGGCCGACATCGCGATGCACGAGGGCGACGCGTTTAGCGCCATCATCGCGCAGGCGAAGGCGGCTCTGCCCCAGGCCGCCTGAGCGACCTGACGCGAGCATTTGAGAACGGGGCGTCGGTGGGGTAACCACCGGCGCCCCTTTTCGTTTGAGCGGCGGATGGCTAGGGGAGGCGCCGTACCCTCCACCGATCGGGCCAAGCCTGTCGAGGCCCTGTATTTTTGCCGAGCCGTCGAAGGCCAGACCTTCGATACGCTCCGGGCGAACGGAATGTTAGAATGAGCGATCTCGACCAATTGCGCACCGATCTGCTGGCCGCGGTGGATTCCGCCGAAGGGCTCGACGCACTCGACGCGGTGCGGGTGCAGGCGCTGGGCAAGTCCGGCACGGTGACAGGCCTGCTCAAGACGCTGGGCGGCATGTCGCCCGAGCAGCGCCAGAGCGAGGGACCGCGCATCCAGGGGCTGCGCGAGGCGGTGGCCGACGCGATCGCGACGCGCAGGGACGCGCTGGAGCGCGCCGCGCTCGACGCCCGGCTGGCCAGCGAGACGCTCGACATGACGCTGCCGGTCGATGCCGTCGCGGCGGGCGGGGTGCATCCGGTCAGCCAGGTGATGGACGAACTGGCCGAGATCTTCGCCGATTTGGGCTTCGCCGTCGCCACCGGGCCGGAGATCGAGGACGACTGGCACAACTTCACCGCGCTCAATATCCCGGAGACGCATCCGGCGCGGGCGATGCACGACACCTTTTACCTGGCGGGCGATCACGAACGGCCGATGGTGCTGCGCACGCACACGTCACCCGTGCAGATTCGCGCGATGAAGGCGGCCGGCGGGACGCAGCCGGTGCGGATCATCGCCCCCGGCCGCACCTATCGCAGCGACAGCGACGCCACCCACACCCCGATGTTCCATCAGGTCGAGGGGCTGGTGATCGACAAGGGCATCACGCTCGGCCACCTCAAATGGACGCTGGAGACCTTCCTCAAGGCGTTCTTCGAGCGCGACGACATCGTGTTGCGGCTGCGCCCCAGCTACTTCCCGTTCACCGAACCGTCGGCGGAGGTCGATGTCGGCTACACCGTCATCAACGGCAAGCGCGTGATCGGCGGCGATCCGTCGCAGGGCGAGGGCGGCTGGATGGAGGTGCTCGGCAGCGGCATGGTCCACCGCAAGGTGATCGCGGCGGGCGGCTATGATCCCGATCAGTGGCAGGGTTTCGCCTTCGGCTGCGGGATCGATCGGCTGGCGATGCTCAAATACGGGATGGACGATCTGCGCGCGTTCTTCGACGGCGACCTGCGCTGGCTGAAACATTACGGGTTCGGCGCGCTCGACGTGCCCACGCTGTCCGGGGGAGTCGGCGCATGAAGTTCACGCTGGGCTGGCTCAAGGAGCATCTCGAGACGACCGCGTCGGTGGACGCGGTGGCGGAGGCGCTCACCCGCATCGGGCTGGAGGTCGAGGGGATCGAGGATCCGGGCGCGAAGCTCGCCGATTTCCGCGTCGCGCGCGTGCTGACCGCCGACAAGCATCCGCAGGCGGACAAGCTGCAGGTGCTGACGGTCGACGCCGGCGACGGCCCGCTGCAGGTGGTGTGCGGCGCCCCCAACGCCCGCGCCGGGCTGGTCGGCGTGTTCGGGATGCCCGGCGCGACGGTGCCCGCCAACGGCATGGTGCTGAAGGTCGCGGCGATCCGCGGCGTCGAATCGAACGGCATGATGTGTTCGACGCGCGAGCTGGAGCTGGGCGACGATCACGACGGCATCATCGAATTGCCCGCCGATGCCCCGGTCGGCACGCCCTATCCCGACTATGCCGGGCTGAGCGACCCGGTGTTCGACGTGTCGATCACCCCCAACCGGCAGGATTGCATGGGCGTGCGCGGCATCGCGCGCGATCTGGCGGCGGCGGGGCTGGGCACGCTCAGGCCGCTGCACGAGGTCTATTACCAGCCCTCGCTCGATCCGGTGCCCGGCGACGGCGCCGCGCCCGACGTGCGGATCGAGGATGGTGAGGGGTGCCCGGCGTTCTACGCGCAGGCGGTGTCCGGCGTGGCCAACGGGGACTCGCCCGACTGGATGCGGCGCAGGCTGACGGCGATCGGGCAGAAGCCGATCTCGACGCTGGTCGACATCACCAATTTCGTGTCGATCGACCTTGGCCGCCCGCTCCACGTCTACGACCGGGCACGGCTGGACGGGGGGCTGGTCGCGCGCAAGGCGGTCGACGGCGAACAGGTGCTGGCGCTCAACGGCAAGACCTATGCGCTCGATTCGACGATGACGGTGATCGCCGACGACAGCGCGGTCCACGACATCGGCGGAATCATGGGCGGCGAGCATTCGGGCGTGTCGGCCACGACCACCGACGTGCTGATCGAATGCGCGTGGTTCGATCCCGAACATATCGCGCGCACCGGGCAAAAGCTGATGCTGACCAGCGACGCGCGCCAGCGGTTCGAACGCGGCGCCGATCCCGCGTTCCTCGACGTGGGGCTGTCGATCGCGACGCGACTGGTGGTCGAATATTGCGGCGGCGCGCCAAGCCCGGTCACGCGTGCCGGAACGGCGCCCGACCCGGCAAGGATCGTCGCCTATGATCCGGCGCTGGCGGAAACGCTGGGCGGGCTGGCGGTGGCGCCGGCGCGGCAGGCGGAGATACTGGACAGCCTGGGCTTTCTGGTCGCGCCGCTCGACGGCAATGGCGATCCGGTCGACCTCGACCAGTCGTTCGAGGCGTTCCGCGTCACCGTGCCGAGCTGGCGCCGCGACGTCGATGGCCCGGCCGATCTGGTCGAGGAGGTGATCCGCATCGAGGGCATCGACAATGTGCCGTCGATGCCGCTGCCGCGCGTGCCGGGCGTTGCCCGCCCGACCGCGACGCCGGCGCAGAAGGTGGAGCGCAAGCTGCGTCGGACCGCCGCCGCGCGCGGGCTGGCCGAGGCGGTGACGTGGAGCTTCATCGCCGAGGGCGAGGCGGCGCCGTTCGGTGGCGGCGCGTGGACCGTCGCCAACCCGATCAGCGAGGACATGAAGGTGATGCGGCCGTCGCTGCTGCCCGGCCTGCTGTCGGCGGCGGGCCGCAACCTGAAGCGCGGCGCGACGTCGGTACGGCTGTTCGAGGTCGGCCGGCGCTATCTGGCCGATGCCGAGCGCCCGACGCTGGGCGTGGTGCTGGCCGGTGACGCGCGGCCGCGCGGCTGGACGACGGGCAAGGCCGGCGGTTTCGATGCGTTCGACGCCAAGGCCGAGGCGCTGGCACTGCTCGAGGCGGCGGGCGCGCCGGTCGCCAACCTGCAGGTGATGCCTGTCCCGAGCGCCGTCGAGGGAGGGGAGGCCGGCGACAACTGGCACCCCGGCCAGTCGGGCACGCTGCGGCTGGGGCCAAAGACCGTGCTGGCGGCGTTCGGGATGCTCCATCCCGCGACGCTCAAGGCGTTCGACCTCGACGGCGACGTCGCGGCGGTGGAATTGTATCTCGACGCGCTGCCGGCCAGGCGCGGCACGGGCTTCATGCGCGCGGCCTACGCACCGCCCGCATTGCAGGCGGTGACGCGCGATTTCGCCTTCCTGGTGCCCGACAGCGTGAAGGCCGGCGATCTGGTGCGCGCGGTGCGCGGCGCCGACAAGGACGCGATCGTCGATGCGCGGCTGTTCGATCGTTTCGTCAAGGACGGCCAGACCTCGCTGGCGGTCGAGGTGACGATGCAGCCGGGGGCCAAGAGCTTCACCGATGCCGAGCTGAAGGCGGTCGCCGACAAGGTGGTCGCGGCGGCGGCGAAGCTGGGGGCGAGCCTGCGTGGCTGACGCGCCCTTTCCCCGCCGCACCTTCGCGATCATCTCGCACCCCGACGCCGGCAAGACTACGCTGACCGAAAAGCTGCTGCTCAAGGGCGGCGCGATCCACCTCGCCGGCCAGGTCAAGGCGCGCGGAGCCGCCCGCCGCGCACGATCGGACTGGATGGCGATCGAGCAGCAGCGCGGCATCTCCGTCACCAGCTCGGTGATGACGTTCGAACGCGACGGCATCACCTTCAACCTGCTCGACACGCCGGGGCACGAGGATTTCAGCGAGGATACCTATCGCACGCTGACCGCGGTCGATTCGGCGGTGATGGTGATCGATGCCGCGCGCGGCATCGAGGCGCAGACGCGCAAGCTGTTCGAGGTGTGCCGGCTGCGCAGCGTGCCGATCATCACCTTCATCAACAAGGTCGATCGCGAGGGGCGGGCGCCCTATGAGCTGCTCGACGAGATCGCCGACGTGCTCGCGCTCGACGTCGCGCCGATGACGTGGCCGGTCGGCATGGGCGGCACGTTTGAGGGCGTCTATGATATCGCCGCCGACCGGATCGCGCGGCCCGACGGCGGCAGCCGCGAGTTCCAGGGACGCATGGAGCAGGCACCGACGCTGCCCGAGGCGATCCGCGACGAGATCGAGCTGGCCAGCGCCGGCTATGCCGCGTTCGACGGCGACGCCTATCGCCACGGCGATCTGACTCCGGTCTATTTCGGATCGGCGCTCAAGGAATTCGGGGTCGAGGAACTGATCGAGGCGCTGGCGGTCCATGCCCCGCCGCCGCGCCCGCAGCCGGCCGAACCGGCGCCCGTGTCGCCCGACCGCGCCGACGTCACCGGATTCGTGTTCAAGGTTCAGGCCAACATGGACCCCAATCACCGCGATCGCATCGCGTTCATGCGAATGTGCTCGGGCACCTTCAAGCGGGGCATGAAGCTGACCCCGACCGGCCACGGCAAGCCGATCGCGATCCATTCGCCGATCCTGTTCTTTGCCCAGCAGCGTGAACTGGCGGACGAGGCCTATCCCGGCGACATCATCGGCATCCCCAACCACGGCACGCTGAGGGTGGGTGATACGCTGTCGGAGCGCGCCGACGTCCGCTTCACCGGCCTGCCCAATTTCGCGCCCGAAATCCTGCGCCGCGTCGCGCTGAAGGACCCGACCAAGACCAAGCAGCTCCGCAAGGCGCTCGACGACATGGCCGAGGAAGGGGTGACGCAGGTGTTCTACCCCGAGATCGGATCGAACTGGATCATCGGCGTGGTCGGCCAGCTCCAGCTCGACGTGCTGCTGAGCCGGCTGGCGGCGGAGTACAAGGTCGCGGCCGGGCTGGAGCCGTCGCCCTATGACACCGCGCGCTGGATCAGCGCGGAGAACGCCGCCGACCTCAAGGGCTTCATCGATCTCAACAAGGGCGCGATGGCCAAGGACCGCGACGGCAACCCGGTGTTCCTGGCCAAATCGGCGTGGGAAATCGGCTATGTCGCCGATCGCTATCCCAAGGTGGCATTCGCCGCGACGCGGGAGCGGTGACGCTCGCTGCCAAGGTCAGGATGACATGAGGCTGACCTGACGCGTCATTGCGAGCGTAGCGAAGCAATCCAGATCGCGTCGGTGGATTGCTTCGCTACGCTCGCAATGACGATTCAAGCTGAGGTCATCCGACTCTAAACGGCGTCGATCCAGTCGCGCCGCAGCGGGCGGACCGCCAGCAGCATCAGCACCGCAGCGACCAGATAGAAGCTGAGCGCCGCCATCAGCGAATAGCGCAGCGATTCCTCACCGAATCGCTGCGCCATCCCGTCGGACATCGCCCCCATCACCCACGATCCCAGGCCCAGGCCGAGCAGGTTGTTGATGAACAGGAAGCTGGCCGACGCGGTCGCGCGCATGTGCGCGGGGACCAGGTTCTGCACGGCGGTGGTCACCGGGCCGAGCCACAGGATATTGAGCCCGTTGGGGATGAGCAGGAACAGCCATGCCGCCACCGGCGACGACGACCAGAAACCGGCGGCGAACAGCGGGAGCGTGATCAGCCAGGCAACGGCGGGAAGCTTCGCATAGACGCCGCGATCGCCGCCGCCGAGCCGGTCGGCGAGCCACCCGCCCGCGAACACGCCCAGCGTGCCGCCAATCAACAGCAGCGTTCCGACGAATTGCGACACGCCGATCAGGTCCATCCCGAAACTGCGGATGAACAGCGAGGGCACCCAAAAGGCGAGGCCATAGCCGCACATCGAGCTGAACGCTGCGGCGAACGCCATCAGCCAGAAACTCGGCTTGCGCGCGAGGATCGCGAACACCGCGGACACCGGCGCCCGCTCGACCGCCGCGACCACTCGCGGATCGGCCCCGCCATGCCTGGGTTCACGAACCACCAGGCGAAAGATCGGCGCAATGACGACACCCGCCAGCCCGACCACGATGAACGCCCACCGCCAGTTGATCGTCGCGGCGATATAGCCGCCAAGCAGCGCGCCGGCGCCAAGCCCGATCGGAATCCCCAGCGAATAGATCGCCAGCGCGCGCGCGCGGCGTTCGGGCGGGAAATAATCCGCGATGATCGCATAGGACGGCGCGACACCCCCCGCCTCGCCGACCCCGACGCCGAGCCGAAACAGGAACAGCGACCAAAAGCCGGTGGCGACCCCGCACAGCGCGGTGAACCCGCTCCATACGGCGAGCGAGATCGTCACCACCCAGGTGCGGCTGGTGCGGTCCGCCAGCAACGCCAGCGGGATCGCCAGCGTCGAATAGAGCAACGCAAAGGCGATTCCGCCCAGTGCGCCGAGTTGGGTATCCGTCAGGCCAAGTTCGGCCTTGATCGGCTGAACGAGGATGCCGAGAATCTGCCGGTCGAGGAAATTGAAGGTGTAGACGAGCAGCAGCATCGCCAGCACCAGCCGGGGATAGCCGGCACGCGTGGTTCGGTCGGTCACGGCGATCCCTTCATCTTCCTCTTCCCCGCATACGACGGGGCCGAAGCGTCCGTGTCAACGGAAGCCTCGGCCCGCGCGCATTTCAGGTCGATCAGAACTTTACGGTGAAGCTGCCGAACACCTGGCGCGGATTGCCGTAGAAGGCGGTGGCGACGCCTTCCTGCCCGAGCGTCGGCGTGTAGCCGCCGGCCGGGTTGAGGATGATCGCGCCGGTCGCGGCGTTGGCGTTGATATACTGGTAGCCGCCGATCTTGTAATGTTCGTCGGTCAGGTTCTTGCCGTAGACGCCGATTGAGTAATTGCCCCAGGCATAGGTCAGCCCGGCATCCCACAGCGTATAGCCCGGCTGATCGAGGAACGGGCTGGCGACCTCGAACTGGTGGGTCATGCTGCGGTACGACAGCGTGGTGTTGGCCGTCACCGCGCCGGGGCCGACCGGCAGCACCAGGCTGGCGGTGCCGGACGCAGTCCGGTCGGGCGTGTTCTGGAAGAAGCGATAGGCGGCGACGTCGGTGCCGGTCGGGCCGATGAACGTCTTGTACTTGGCGTCGAGATAACCGAGCGTACCGGCCAGGTTGAACGACGATCCGCCGCCGGCAAAGCCGCGCGCGAGCACGGCGTTCGCTTCAAGCTCGATACCCTTGATCGTCGCCTTGGCCGCGTTGGTGGTGATGCCGCAGAAGCTCTGCACCCCGTTGACCAAGCAGCCGACCGAGCCCGGCACCTGGACGTCGGTATAGTCCGAATAGAAACCGTCCAGCGCCCAGGTCAGGCGACGATCGAACACCGCGCCCTTCCAGCCGATCTCATAGGTCTTCACCGTCTCCGGATCGAAGGAGAGGTAATTATAGATGTCCTGATAGCTGCGGCCCGCTGTCGGGTTGCTGATCGGTGCCGACGTACCCGATCCGCGCGGATCGAAGCCGCCGCCCTTGAAACCTTCCGAATAGGAAGCATAGAGCATGTGGTCTTCGCTCGGCTTGAAAGCCAGCGACGCGCGCGGGGTGAAGCGCTTGAAATTCGCCTTGCCCCGGAAATCGGTCGCCGGAGCGCCGAGTTGCACTGCACTGCCACCGAAGAACTTGGTCGGCCCGTTCAGGTAATTGGCCTTGAACACATGCGCGTCGCGCTGGTCCCAGGTGTAGCGACCGCCCAGCGACAGGCTGATCTGCGGCGTGAAGTCATAGGTGAAATCGGCGTAGATCGACGACGTCTCGGTCTTGACCTCGCCGGCGGTGAACGCATCGAGTCCGGGCAGGCTGGCGAGCGCGCCGGTGGTGAACAGCAGCACATCGAACCGCGTCTCGGCCTTGGCGCCCAGATAGTAGAAGCCGACCAGGCCGTTCAGCTTGTCGCTCTTGTAGAGGAGCTGGAATTCCTGGCTGGTCTGCTGGTTGCGATAGACCGCCGGCACGTCGACGTCGGCCGCCGGGTTCGAATCAAAGTCGATCGGCGTGTACGACCGGTCCTTGCGCCAGGCGCTGATGCTGCGCAGCGTCAGCGCGTCGGTCAGATCGGCGGTCGCCGACAGCGACAGGCCGCCGGCCTCGATATCCTGCTCGGGATTGACCAGTCCGGCGCGGGTGTCGAACACGTTGTCGAGCACGGGCAGCTTCGACTGGATGCCCGGGATCAGCCGGTGGCCGTTGCGCGGCGACGAGGTGTCGTGGGTATAGTCGCCGGTCAGCCGCACGAACAGCCGCTCGTCGGGCGAAGTGAACTCGATCGTGCCGCGTCCGGCCCACAGATCCTTGTTGTAGTTCTCCAGCCCGTTGGTCAGGTTCTTGCCGAAGCCGTCGCGGGTCAGCCGCGCGATCGACCCGCCGACCTTGACCATCGAACCGATCGGCGCCGACACGCTGGCGATGCCGTCGAGCTGGTTGTAGCTGCCGTAGCTGCCCTTGAGCTTCAGCTCGAACCGGTCGGGCAGCTTGCGCGTGACATATTTGATCGCGCCGCCGATGGTGTTGCGGCCGTAGAGCGTGCCCTGCGGCCCGCGCAGCACCTCGATCCGCTCGACATCATAGACGTCGAGCACCGCCGCCTGCGGACGATTGAGGTAGACGTCGTCGAGATAGACGCCGACGCCCGCCTCGAACCCCGGCACCGGATCCTGCTGGCCGACGCCGCGAATGAAGGCCGACAGCGTCGAATTGGTGCCGCGCGACACCTTCAGCGTGGTGTTGGGGGTGACGTTCTGGATGTCGGTCAGGTCGAGCGCGCCGCTCTTCGCCAGCCGGTCCTCGGTAAAGGCGGTCACCGCGATCGGCACGTCGAGCAGCGATTCGGCGCGGCGGCGCGCGGTGACGACGATGTCGCCGTCGCTGGCGCCCTGATCGGCCTGCGCGGCAACGGGCGCATCCTGCGCGGTGACGGCGGCGGTGGCCGGCAGCGCGGACAGCGCGACGATCGCGGCCCCGAGGTTGAGCAGCGTGCGAGTCGACGGCGCGAAACGAATCATCGAAAATCCCTCCCCTTCGGCACTCCCGGTCACGGCGGGGTTGTGCGTGGTATGCGAGTCGAATACTGAAAGTTGAACCATGTTTCAACTTCGCGAGGGGGAGGGTCGGGCGATGACCGGCGAACGTGTCAAAAACGCCACACTGCCAACCGACGCGGCGAGCGCCGGCAAGGCACCGCGCACCGAACGCGGCCGGCGCACGCAGAACGCGATCCTCGACGCCGCGGCCGCCGAGTTCGGGGAGAAGGGGTTCCACGACGCGTCGATCAGCGGCATCACCCGCCGCGCCGGCGTCGCGCTGGGCAGTTTCTACACCTATTTCGATTCGAAGGACGCGGTGTTCCGCGCGCTGGTGCGGCACATGTCCGGACAGGTGCGCGATCACGTCGCCCCCGGCATCCGCGCAGCCCCCGACGGGATCGCCGCCGAACGCGCCGGGCTGGCGCAGTTCGTCGCGTTCGTCCGCCAGCATAAGGAGATCTACCGGATCATCGACGAAGCCGAATTCGTCGATCCGGAGAGCTTTCGCGCGCACTACGCCACCACCGCCGAGCGAATCTGCCAGCGATTGCAGGCCGCCGCGGCGCGCGGCGAGCTGCGCGGGGACGTGGGCGAGGTCCATGCCTGGGCGGTGATGGGAATGAACGTGTTCCTGGGCCTGCGCTATGGCGTGTGGGCGGAGGACGTCAGCCCAGAGGCGCTGGCCGACACCGTCGCCGACATGCTGGCGCGCGGGATCGCGGCGTAGCGCCGCGCGTAGCGACACCATTCAGAGGCCGCCGGCTCGCTGGATTGCCGGGGGGCTGCGCCCCTCGCAAGGACCAGGCGGGGGTAGCCGCTGCGCCTACCGGATGGTGAAGCGCACCTGATCCACCGTGCGCCCGCCCAGATCGACCAGCCGCAACAGGTGCGTCCCCGGCGGTGGGAGCAGCAGCGGCTGGGAGTCCGCCGCGCCCAGATCGCGCCGGTCGAGCAGCAGGCGGTGGCCGGTAACTTCACCCGACACGCCGACCGCCAGCCGCTGCCGCGCCGGGGGGATGTCGGGATCGAGCGCATAGACGCTGCCCGAGACCGGGGTGGTGATGCGCGGCCGGCGCGCGGCGGCCGGCGCGGCGGCGAGCTGGGTCTGCGCGGTGCCGGCGAGGAAATATTCGCGGCGCGGCTGCTCGCGCGCGTCGGCGAAGCGGATCGCGCGCGCCTCGATCCCGGCCGGCATCGGCGGCGGACCGTCGCCGCCGTCGCCGAGCGCCATCATCACGTCGCGCCACACCGGTGCCGCGCCGCTGGTGCCCGACACCGCGCGCATCGGATCGCCCTCAAGGTTC
>Ga0182736_1002474_pt1 | contig 14075 bp, 10 predicted proteins | sample eDN5th30CKraftBY_FD_128882 | JGI IMG/M metagenome (GOLD analysis project Ga0182736, IMG submission 128882) | Enriched backyard soil microbial communities from Emeryville, California, USA - eDNA 5th pass 30_C Kraft BY (version 2) (version 2) | ecosystem: Environmental > Terrestrial > Soil >...
CTGGGGGTTCCGTCCGCATTGAGTTTCTGCCCCAGCAACTCAAATCCGGCCGGGTTGATCAGTCGCGTAACGGCCTGCTTCGTGCCGGCCCCTGTCTCAACCATCCGAACAATGGGCACAAAGGAGCCTGCGCGTGTGTAGGCCACGGCCCTCCCTGCATCCACCACAGGGAAAAACCCATTCCCATCAATCATAAGATCGAAGGCCGAGGTCGTGTACTGCTTGGCCCCTTGTTGGCTGATGCTGTATCTGACGCTGGTCGTGACGGAACCAGAATCATAGGAGCCATGGCCGCTCGCGGCCACAAACGTAGCAAATTCGGTTGAGGCGCGCTTGTAGCCCGCGGTGTTTTGGTTGGCGATATTATCGGAGATGGTCGACAGCCTGGAGGACTGAGCGTTCATGCCTGAAAGGCTTGTCCGCATTGCACCGTATATTCCCATGCTTGCCCCCATCTCCAATGATGCGTTTCATGCCGTGGCGTCGATTGTCAGACCCGGCACCTTATGTTCGGACGCAGGATGGCGATGGGCTGGCGGAAAGTCCTTGCGGCTACCTTGGAAATTTCGTGAGTTTATCTTGGAAATCTGTCCAAGACGGCATCTGCCAGTTCTGGGGAACCTATGGGGCAAGTCCGTTGAATTCGTCCGAGGCGTGAACAACTCAACCTCTGCTGGATCTGAGGTCGGAGGATGGCTATTCTGCCGCAGGCCGTTCAGAGCTGATGCGCTTAATCACGTGTCGTGCTGCGGCCGGGCCGGTCTCCTCGCGCTCCGATACCAGTACCGTCGGCGTGGCGAAACGGATACCATTCTCGTCGAAAGCCTGCTTGATCCGAGCAAGAGCCCTGCGCCTGATCGTGAACTGTTCGCCCGGTCTGGTCGTCATCTTGCAGCGGATCTCGATGGCATAGTCCCCAAACTGCTCAACTCCCTGCATCTTCAGCGGGTCGATAACGTGTTGAGAGAATTCAGAATCCTCCGCTAGTTCTTGGCCTATCGTCTTGATGAGCTTGCGTGCCCTCTCAAGATCGGTGTCGTAGGTGACGTTGATCTGAAACTTGTCAACGACCCAGTCGCGGCTCATGTTCTGTACTGCCCCGAGCTGTCCGAACGGAACTGTGTAGACCGGCCCGCGATGATGCCGTAGCTTCACCGAGCGCAGGGAAAAGGCCTCGACCGTCCCCTTGTAGGAGCCGCTTTGGATATACTCGCCGATCCGAAATGCATCATCCAGCAGATAGAAGATCCCGCTGATGACGTCCTTAACCAGTGTCTGAGCACCAAACCCGACCGCCACGCCAAACACGCCGGCGCCTGCAACCAGCGGCCCAATCTCAAACCCGAGCGCCGACAAGGCAGTGAGCGCCGCCAATGTAGTGATGACCACAAAGAGGATGTTGCGGAAGATTGGCAGCAAAGTGCGGAGCCGTGCCTGACGAATGGCATCCTTCGTGTTGGGGGATGCCGCGACACCCGCTTCCGCCAGTCTAGCATCCACCGCGGCCTTGCTCACATGCCAGAGAAGGTCGGCCAGCAGCAGGACCATAATGCTCGTCAGAGCTCCACGGACCATTCTCGTCGCGAGGGTGTCACGAGCGGTGATGGCGACGAGGTCAATACCCCAGACATCCGCCAGGAACAATGCCGCAGTCAGCATAAGAACCATCCGCAATCCCCGCTCGACGGCGACCTCCAGAACACCCCGCTCCGGAAAATCATCCTCGGGCGTGGGGCGCAGAAGGTGCGCGACCGCCAATTGCCCGACCCCAATGGCTTTGGGCAGCAGCATCGCGAGCACGATCAGCCAGAAGAGGTGATCAAGGCCTGCGACCCACAACAGCCAGAGCAGGACACCATAAGCCGTGAGGAGGATGCTGAGGCTGGCAGGGCCCCAGCTGGTATGCGGAGGCGCCACTTTGGGGCGCGGTCGACGCCAGACCGCCTCCAGCGCGATCCCGAGCAGTCCCATGCCGAGGAAATAGCCGGCCGCCTCGTGCAGATCCGGGCTGAAGCCGAACACGATCAGGAGATCGAGAGTGGCGCGCCCGAACGCCCAGTATCCTATGAACAGCCCCAAACGGCGCTGCCAGAAGCGGGCGTGCTCGGCTGGCATCGGCACAACCCGGAACCGCGCTAAATCATCCAGCTCCCCAGTGCCGTTCGCCACCAGCACCACACGGCCGAGAACGAGCGTCAGACGAAAGAGAACCGCGGCCGCCAGATAGGCGATCACGACCTGCCGCAGCAGCGGCGGCCATTCGAACAAGAGGAATGCCCCGACACTGCCGAGTCCGAAGATCGCCACAACCAATGATCCGAAGCCGAGGCGCATGGCGATCATGCGCAAGCGGTCCGCGACGGTGGCCATGGGATGGTGTCGAATCCAGAGGCGGCTGCGCCTTGTGGCGCGCCAGAATAGGCACTCGGAGCCATAGCCCAGAGCAGCGAACCCACCGATGAGCGCTACCACAGTGGAGAGCCCGCGGTTTCGGAGCTCCTGCAACAGACGATTGGACGCTCGGCGCAACTCGGAGGGGAAATGTGGGATTGCCGCGACGACCTTTGTCAAATGCTCGTGGATCCCAGACAACCGCGACGCCATCTGGATGCGGTCGGCTATATGTTTGGGAGTTGAAGTATCCTCCTGCGCGCTCCGGGTCTGCTCGAGCCAAGAGCGCACAGCCGGGTCGTCGAGCAGCTTAACGAACTCTCGCACGCACGGTGGTGTCTGGGCTTCTTGGGCAGGAGCGACGGCACCAAGCGGCGCGGCTAGGAAGACCAGTGCGAGCAGGATGAGCATCGCCCATCGCCCCGGTTTCGCCGAATTCAACATAATCACTCGCTCGACGACCATGGTCACCTGCCCTCAGTCCAGGGACCATCTCATCTCAATTCCGTGCCAAGCGATATCAGGGATTTCTTTGAGGCGGCGAGCTTGCGTTGCCCGCCGAAACCATCAGTCGTTCGACGTGCCCGAGCCAAATCGAACGCCGTCCAATAGCACATCCAAGACGGAGGCGACGGCCACTTGCGCTCCTTCGTCCAAAGGCCGCGGACTTAGAATTGGATGCTGATCGAGGGTCAAACTTGGAAGCCGATTGACAGCCGGACGCTGTCCCACGCCGCGGTGGTCGTTCGAGTGCCACACGGCAACGGGCTCGGGCCTGTTGGGACAATCGGTGAGCGGGAACTACCCTGCCCTGCGCTCCAGCTCGAGGAAAGTCCGGTAGCGTCCATCCGCCTTCAGTTTCGGCATTCGGTAGCAACGACCACCAAGATACAGGTAAGTGCATAGGCGGGCAAAGAAATTTCGCGCTATCGATCATAGAACGTGCGGGGTCCTCGGCCAGGGAGCGATTCCGGCAATACCAATCGTGGGAGCGGCCACTTTAGCAAGTCCGATGCCTCAAAGGCCTCACCCCGACCTGAAAACGGCACTTCCTTTGTTCGGCTCTGCTTCTCAGTTTGCCCCAAGGGGACGTTCGACCGTGAACGAGCAACGTTTGCCGCCTATTGAACGGTTATCCGCGTTGCCGCAGTCACTCAGACGGCTCATCAGGCTGGTGGTATCGGCGAGATGCGTTTGGAACGTCCACTTCTGCCGCCACGTGAGACAGCTTGTCCGGGTTCTTGACGATATAGATCGCGGCGATCCCGTCCTCGCGGATGTCGAGTGCGGTTGTCTGAAGCACGCCGCCTCCATCGAGGCTGACGTAGCCTGGTAGCCCGTCGATGGTGACGACACGAAGCAGCGTCGGCGGCATGGCATCCTTGCGCCGCTGCCCGACAAAAAGGCGCAGGGCCCGCTCGACGCCCTGGATGACGTTGCGGAAGGCAAGGGCCTTGCCGCCGCCATCGGTATGGATCTCGACATTCTTTGCCAGCAGCACTGATAGCGCCGCCACGTCCCCGTCGCGCGCCGCGGCAAAGAAGGCACGGGTGATCCGGTCCGCATCCGCGGGTGCAACGTTGAACCGGGGACGTGCGGCTTGCACGTGCTTGCGGGCGCGCGCCGCGAGCTGACGAACCGCGGCCGGCTCGCGGTCGAGGGTGATGGCCACTTCGGTCAGCGGCACGTCGAAGACGTCATGGAGAAGGAAAGCGGCCCGCTCCAGAGGCGACAGACGCTCAAGGGCCAGCATCAACGTGACCGTGACGTCGTCGGCGACCGTCTCGTCCGGCTCCACGGAACCCACGAGAGGATCTGGCAGCCAGGGTCCGACGTAGGTTTCCCGCCGCGCCCGGGCGGAGCGGCGTCGGTCGAGGCACAGGCGTGTGACGATGCGGGTGAGATAGGCGGGAGGCGAGTCGATGCCGCCCTCCACCCCAACCCACCGCAGCCATGCATCCTGTACGACGTCCTCCGCGTCGGTGAGCGAGCCCATCATACGATAGGCCAGGCGTGTCAGGCGCCTGCGCTCCGCCTCGAATTCTGTGACCCGCCGATCGTCCATCGCCTCCATCCGCCCCGTTTCCTCGCCGATCATATCCGCTTTCCCGTCGCTCGCGCAGCCGGAACCCGAGGACAAGACGATCGGACGTGCCCGGATGTGACATCGGCCGCTGCGAGCGGAAATGCCGAGTGGCATGTCACACCCTGATCGCTTGGACCGTCATGGCTTCGAACGTCGATCTCCGGCGTTCCGAACAGAGAGATGTGTCATGAGCGAGAACAAACGGCTGGTCTGGAACGAGGTGGCGCCGCAGGGTGCGAAGGCCCTTTTCGGCATCCACCACTACATCACCACGGCCACCGACCTGCCCCCCGAACTGATCCACCTCGTTTTCCTGCGGGTTTCGCAGATCAACGGCTGCGCGCACTGCATCGACCTGCACACCCGGGACCTCCTGGACACGATGCCGTTCGAGAAGGTCGCCCTCGTTCCGGTCTGGGCCGAGGTGCCCCACCTGTTTCCCGACCAGTACCGCGCCGCGCTCGCGTGGGCGGAGGAAGTCACGCTCGTCAGCGAGACGCATGCCTCCGACGAAGCCTATGCGGCCGCAAGCGCGGCGTTCGCGCCCAAGGATCTCGTGGACCTCACGATCACGATCGCGGCCATGAACGCGTTCAACCGGCTGGGCGCGCCCTTTCGGCTCCCGGTCAAGGCCAAGGCCTGATCCGCTTCTTCGCATCGCCACGGAACGGCCCCGGCGCCGTTCCGTTTCCGCCATTCAGGATCGAACCCATGGCTGCGAGACACTGGACCAGAAATTCCACCTGGAGGCCGGGAATGTCGCATATCGCACTTCTCTGAAGTAAACCGATGGTCTGCTCTCGCGGGGAGCAGCGGACGTTCCTAGAGCATAGGGGATCGTCAGTGCGTGACCCACTCCGGACCTTCCGAACTCTGCGAACCGGCAACCAGCAAGGAGCAGGTTGCTTCGGAACGCATCATTCCAGGAACAAGCCATCGCCCTAAATCAGAACCGGGCGCTGATGCCGAGAATGGGTCCGTGCTGAATCATGTCGAATTCATAGCGCCGTGTGCCCTCGCCCTGGGCATAGTCCACGGATAGTGCCCGATAGCCAAGCACGCCGGCGAACGTGACTCCCTGGTAGGTGCCGAACTCGAAGCCGTAACCGCCGACGGCCTGCCAGGAGAAATCGCTGCCGACCCCGAAGCCGCCGATATCGCCGCGCAGGAACAGTTCGTGGCCGGGCGCCACCGCATAACGTACGCGGGCACCGATCACGGGATCGAGCCAGTCGACGGACCCGGAGCGGGCAAAGGCCCGCGTGCCAGCGATCTGGAGACCACCTGCGTCGACTACACCCGTGATGTCGAATGAGACGTCCGCTTCCTGATGCCAGTAGCGGGCACCGCCGAGGACATCGAACGCCAGCGGTCCTGAGCGGGCAACCTCGTAGGTAGCGCCAACCTCGACAATGGCCATATCGATGTCCAGGTTGAGGGAGGTGCCGAGCGCGCCCGTCACGCCGGGTGCCAGCGTGCGGCTCCGGACATTGCCGCCCTCCACGCCGATCCTGGTCCAGACCACGTCGCCGTAGAGGGCGAACGGGCCGCGGCGAGCCTCGACGGTCCCCATGAGAGCCACGAGCGTATCACTCTTCTCGACGATGTCCATGAAGCTTGCGTCGACCTCCACTGACCGCCCGCGCACGGTTTGGGTGCCGTCCATTGCGATGAGCCAGCCATATGGCACGACGCGAAAGCTCCAGGAAGGCGGCGGAGACAGAGCTTCGACGATGGGTGCCGCGGCCGGCACGTCAGCAGCAACTCCCGCACCGCCTGTTCCGGCAAGGATGCCGAACGACAGGACGAGTTGGCGGGCCAAGTGCCGCAAGTGCATATTCGTTACCATGGTTTGATCAATCCGTTGCATCTGGACCTCCCTGCAATCCCCTTTCGGCGCATCCTGGCATACCGGTCCCCGAGCGCCCGCTGCCATCGATGCTACTGCCCGGCTGGAAAGACGGTCTTCCAGTCCCGTTTCATGTCGATCACGAGCCACCGGTCCGTTGCCGCGGCCCCGAGCGCCTTGTCGAGACGGCCGAACGTCGACTCCCGGTCATAGGCGTACTCGCGCTCCGCATCCGTGTGATGCACGATGACGCCCAGCCGACGCTGGCCTGTCCCGGTCGTCCATTGCAGCATCTCGAGATCGCCGTCGGAATTTCCGAAGGCGGCGATGGGCCGGCGACCGATCTGCTGGTCGATGCCGACCGGCTTGCCGGGGCCGTCATCGACGAAGTCCACCTGCGGCATCCGGAACAGCGTCGGCCGTCCGTCGCGGCGCTCGAATTGCGTGACGATGCGGGAGCCGACGACCTGCTCGGGCGGGATGCCGTAGCGCTCCTCGGCAAAGGCCCGGATGAACTCGGCGCCCCCACCCGAGACGATGAACGTCTTGAACCCGTTGGCACGCATGTAAGCCATCACCTCCAGCATCGGCTGGTACACGAGCTCGTCGTAGCGGCGGCCGAAGCGCGGATGTCTGGCGGTCGCCAGCCAGTCCTTGACGGCCTGCCGAAACTGCTCGGGCGTCAGGCCGGCATGCGTTGCCGCGACGATCTCGACGACACCATGCTCGCCGGTCGCGGCCAAAGCTGCCATGTCACCTTCGAGCACGGCCTTGAAGGGCTGCGTGTCCTTCCACTCCGGGTGCAGCGGCGCCAGCGCCTTGACCAGGTCCAGCGCGAAGGCAAGCTGGACATAGGCGGGCTGCTCGATCCACAGCGTGCCGTCATTGTCGAAGGTGGCGATCCGCTCAGGCTCCGGAACGAAGTCCGGGGAGCCCTCCCGGCTCACGTCAGTCACGAAGGCGACGATCGCCTGTTTCGCCGGACCCTCGTTCCACGAGGGCAGCGGATCGGTCTGGGCGGTGGCCACGGAGATCCAGGCTACAATCAGGGCCATGGCCCCAAGCCGCAGGAGACGAAAACCCATTGGCACCTCCTCGTGTTTCCCCGACAACGGATGCCCAGCCATGCGGCAGGCCCGTGAGTATCGCGCCGATCCGGCAAGGAACGCTATCGGGGTAGACCCTGAGGTTTCTGAGATCACACCCTGACCCGGCGCTTTCGGCCAAGCAGCAGCAGGGATCCCATGACGTCGGTCCGGCGGCGCGTTCCAACGGAGGCCGCACTGCGGATGCCCAGGGCGAACTCCAGACTGCCTTGCTCTTGGGGAAGGACATCATTCCGGCCTCTGCTCGACAGAGGGGTGCTCAGGGTCTAACCTGGGTTAATGGATTGCGGGCCCGTCGCAGCCCCAATGCCCGTTGCGTTGGCCTCGCGGCTGGACATCGAGTGCACGATGGATGGCACCACCCCGCTGTCTGCGCGATCATCCCAGGGCTCGCTGCCCCGCCTGCGCGGGCGGGTCGCCCTCATCTTCATGGCCATTGTCCTGGCAGCTTGCCTCGTCGCGGCGGCCTTGCTGGTCTCGCGTGCGAAAGGCGAGCGCGACGCGATCGGACATCAGGCTAGGCACGCTGCGCAGGCACTCTCGTTCGGCTTCGACCAGGAGGTTGCGGCGGTCAACTATCTCCTCAAGGGATTGTCGAAGTCCCCGGCGGTGCTGTCGGGCGACGCCAAGGTGGTCCATGACCAGTTCAAGGCAACGCCTGTTCCCGAGGGCTCGTGGTTGATCTTGAATGACCTTGAGCGACAGGTCGCCAATACCTTGCGGCCATTCGGAGCACCATTGCCACGGCATACCGACTTCGCAAACTACCAGGAGCAGCTCGACCGGATCCGGGACCGGCGTTGGACGGTCTCGGGCCGGATGTCGGCCTTGTTGAATGGGGGAACCGTGGTGGCCCTGAGCCTCCGGCTTGACGGTTCGGACGGGCGGATGAGTGGTTACATCACGACGATCCTATCGGAGGAACGGCTCCGCAGAATCCTCGCCGACCAAGCCGTGCCAACTGGTTGGACAAAGGGACTGTACGACCGCAAGCTCCAGCCGATCGCGGTGGAGGCGGACGGCCGGACCCGTTCCGACACGCCCGCACCCGCCGCCCTTGCCGCCCGGCTTGCGGACGCTGCCCCTGACGCCACGATCGAGGGCACCGTCGAGGCCATGGACGAGAAGGGTAGCCCTATCCTGGTCGCCTACCGCCGTTCGGGCGCGACGAACTGGACCACAACGGTCGCGGTGCCCCTCGCGGCTCTCAACGCGCCAGTCATCGGTGCCTTGTGGCAGATGGCCGGGCCCGCGGCCCTGCTGCTGTTCGCCGGAGGACTGGCGGCCCTGTTCACGGCCCGCCAGGTCGAAGAGCCCATCCGCACTCTCTCCGGTCAGGTCGTGGGTCTGTCGGATCGGGTGCTTGTCCTCCAGGAGGAGGAGCGCCGGACCAGGGGCCTGCTCCAAGCCTCTCTCGATGCCCTCTCGGCCCACGTCGCCATCCTGGACGCAGATGGGACGGTGATCGCGGTGAACCGGGCCTGGCATCGCTTCGCCGAGCACAACGGATACTCTTCCGCCAGACACGGTATCGGGCTCAACTACCTGGACGTCTGCCGCTCCGCCGCGTCAGGTGACGCAGATGCGCGGCTTGCCGTCGAGGGTCTTTCCGCCCTCCTGGCTGGGGAGCGGACCGAGTTCGGGATGGAGTATGCCTGCGGCGAGCGCTGGTTCCTGCTGCGAGCGGCGCGATTCACGCACGAGGGCGCGGTCCACGCGGTCGTGGCCCACGAGGACGTCACAGATGTCATGGAAGCAAGGAACGAGGTTCGCACGCTGTCGGGCGATCTCCTCCACCTCCAGGACGAGGAGCGGCAGCGGATCGGCGCCGAGCTTCACGACTCCACGACGCAGCACCTCACCGCGGCGGGGCTCGGCTTGGCCCGCGCCCACGTGCTCGCCTCCGCTCATCCCGACATCGAGGCAGCTCTGGGCATCGTCGGCACGAGCATCGACGAGGCGCAGCGGGAGATCCGAACGCTGTCATTCCTGCTCTATCCCCCGAACCTCGAACATGACGGGTTGGCGCTCACCCTGAGCGACTTCGTCCACGGCTTCGCCCGCCGGGCCGGGCTGGCGGCGCGGGTGCGCATCGATCCGGCCATCGATAGGGCCGATGCGAGCGTGCGCCGAGCCGTCCTCAGGGTCACGCAGGAGGCCCTGACCAACATCCGGCGACACGCCCAAGCGACCCGGATGGCGGTGGAGGTCCGCACCGACGGCGACACGCTGCACCTGCGCATCGCCGACGACGGCATCGGCTTGCCGAACAGGAAGGCGACGGTCGCCCGGCCCACCCTCGGCGTCGGCATCCCGGGCATGCAGGCCCGGGTCCGGCAGCTCGGGGGCGAGCTGTCCGTGGCCAACGGCCGGAGGGGGATGGGCACGGTCGTACGGGCCACGATGCCGCTCACTGACACGGCCGGTGGCCCGCGAGGGGACGTTCCAGGTACCGCTTCCGAAGTGAATTCAGGGTTTGCACCGATGGCGGGACAGAAATCGTCACGTTAGTCTGGCGGATCGCTGGAAAACGGGGACGGCCCGATGACCCGAATCCTGATCGCCGACGACCATGACATCGTCCGGGACGGCCTGCGCAGCCTCCTCGAGACCCGCGCCGACTGGACGGTCGTGGCCGAGGCCTGCAACGGCCAGGAGGCCCTGGAGCTGGCCACGGCGATGCGGCCGGACGTCGTCATCCTCGACTATGCCATGCCGGTCATGAACGGGATCGAGGTGGCCCGGCAACTCAAGGCGCGGCGCGTGCGGGCGGAGGTGCTGGTCTTCACCATGCATGACGATGACCGGGTGATCCGCGAGGCCCTCCAGGCCGGCGTGCGGGGTTACCTGCTCAAGGCGGATGCGAGACGCCACCTCGTCGAGGCGGTCGAGACGCTGGCGCAGCATGAGGCCTACATCTCAGGCAAGATCTCGGGGGCGCTGCTCGATGTCGTCCTCGATGACCGGAGCCGGGCTGGAAGTCCGCTGTCCGCGCGCGAGCGCACTATCGTCCAGCTCATCGCCGAGGGCCGGACGAACAAGGAGATCTGCCCGATCCTCCAGATCAGCATCAAGACGGTCGAGACGCATCGGGCCTCCGCACTCAAGAAGCTCGGAGCCAAGACCACGGCCGACCTGATCCGCTACGCCATCCGCAACCACATGATTGAGATTTAGGCGGCAGACTTCGGAACAACCTGAGGCCAACTCAGGGTCTACCCCGATGGAAGCCGATCCCGAGACGTGCTCATCATGACGCATCGGAAACGTGCGGTGGGGAGCCGTCCATGCATCGGTCCCGTGTCCTTGCAGTCTCGTCCACTCCTCCTTGCTCCGCAGCGGCTGGAGGGCGATGGCCATGACCACTTCATTCGCCCAGCGCAGAGTTGAAGAGCCCGTCCAACGGGATGCTCCCGAGCCGAACATGGTCTGGCTTCCCGGCGGCACGTTCCGGATGGGCTCGGACCATCACTATCCCGAGGAGGCCCCGATCCACCGCGTGACGGTCGATGGCTTCTGGATCGACCGGGCACCGGTCACCAACCGGGAGTTCCGGCGCTTCGTCGAGGCGACGGGCCATGTCACCGTCGCGGAGCGGGCACCCGATCCGCGAGATTATCCCGGGGCCCTTCCGGAGATGCTGAAGGCAGGCTCGCTGGTGTTCGATCCGCCGAGCCATCCCGTGGACCTGCGGGACTGGAGCCAATGGTGGACCTTCCGCTTCGGGGCGACCTGGCGCAAGCCCTACGGTCCCGGCTCCTCGACCAAGGGACTCGACGACCATCCGGTGGTGCACGTCGCCTATGCCGATGCCGAGGCCTATGCCGCCTGGGCCGGCAAGAGCCTGCCGACGGAGGCCGAGTGGGAGTTCGCGGCCCGCGGCGGGCTCGACGGGGCCGAGTTCACTTGGGGCGACGAACTGGAGCCGGGCGGGCGGCAGATGGCGAATTTCTGGCATGGCGAGTTCCCACACCAGAACCTCTCGCAGCATGCCTACAAGCGGACCACTCCCGTCGGAGCCTTCCCGCCCAACGGCTACGGCCTCGTCGACATGATCGGCAACGTCTGGGAGTGGACCTCGGACTGGTACGCGCCCAAGCATCCAAACGATGCCGTGAAGGCCTGCTGCATTCCGGAGAACCCGCGCGGGGGACGGGAGGAGCAGAGCTACGATCCCGGTCAGCCGCAGATCCGCATCCCGCGCAGGGTGCTCAAGGGCGGCTCGCACCTGTGCGCCCCGAGCTATTGCCGCCGCTACCGGCCCGCCGCCCGCCATGCCCAGCCCGTCGACACCTCGACCAGCCACGTCGGCTTCCGGTGCGTGGTGCGCGGACCAGGAGGGCTGTGATGGCCGGGACCGTGACAGCCACCCAGCGTCTGGTCGCGTGGCTCGCCGTCATCCTGACCGCGGCCGGCGTCGCGCTCGGCCTGTTCTGGTACGGACTCTCGACCGAGGTGCTGGGGCGGATCTGGCGCGACATCGCGGAGCGGCCAGGAGGTCCCATGACCTTCCGCTTCATCCTCCAGCCCTGCATGGCCGCCCTCGCGGCTTGGCATGATGGGACGAAGGACGCACGTCTTCACCGCTCGCCGTACCTGTGGACCGTCCTTACGGATCGGGACGAAAGCGCTAGGCGCCTGCGCGAGGGCGTGATCGCGACCGCACGGGTCATCCTGCTGGGCCTCGTCATGGACGGAGTCTACCAGGCCATCGTTCTCAAGACCTTCTACCCGGGCGAGATGGTGCTCGTGGCGATCCTGCTCGCCTTCGTTCCCTATCTGCTGCTGCGCGGTCCCTTCGCCCGTCTCATGGGCTGGCGGTCCAGGCGCAAGTCCGTCGACCCCGCATCGTGACAGGGGCCGGAAGAGAGCACAGGCAGAAGAGAGCACAGGCACGAGCGACGACGATTGGACATGGCACGGCAGAGGCCATGCCGAACAAGAGACTGAGGGGCGCACGGAACTCAGACCGGACCATCGACAGGAGGCCGCAATGGCAAAATCGTCAGGCAAGAAGGATCGCAAGCCCAACATCGTCTTCATCCTCTCGGATGATTTCGGCTACGGCGACGCGGGTGTGTACGGCGGCGGCGAGAACCGCGGCATGCCGACCCCCAACCTCGACCGGATGGCGGCCGAGGGCATGCAGTTCCTGTCCTTCTATGCCCAGCCGAGCTGCACGCCAGGCCGTGCCGCGATGCTGACCGGCCGCATCCCGAACCGCAGCGGCATGACGACTGTGGCGTTCCAAGGCCAGGGCGGCGGCTTGCCGGCGGCGGAATGGAGTCTGGCCTCGGTCCTCAAGACCGCCGGATACAACACGTTCTTCACCGGCAAGTGGCACCTCGGCGAGTCCGACTATGCGCTGCCAATCGCGCATGGCTACGACGAGATGCGCTACTGCGGCCTCTATCACCTCAACGCCTACACCTATGCCGACCCGACTTGGTTCCCCGACATGGATCCCGACCTGCGGGCGATGTTCGAGCAGGTCACCAAGGGCGCCCTGTCGGGCAAGGCCGGCGAGGAAGCGAAGGAGGACTTCAAGGTCAACGGCCAATACGTCAACACGCCGGAGCAGGGCGTGGTCGGCATCCCGTTCTACGACGAATACGTCGAGAAGGCGTCCCTCGACTATCTCGACCGCCAGGCCAAGGCGACCGAGCCCTTCTTCATGAGCATCAACTTCATGAAGGTGCACCAGCCGAACATGCCGCATCCGGAGTTCCAGGGCAAATCGCTCTCGAAGAGCAAGTACGCGGACTCGATTGTCGAGAACGACACCCGCATCGGCCGCATCATGGACAAGATCCGCGAGCTCGGCCTCGACGACAACACCTACGTGTTCTGGACCACGGACAACGGTGCCTGGCAGGACGTGTACCCCGATGCTGGCTACACGCCGTTCCGTGGCACCAAGGGCACTGTGCGCGAGGGCGGCAACCGCGTTCCCTCCCTCGCCTGGGGGCCGGGCATCAAGGCCGGATCGCGCAACGCCGACATCGTCGGCGGTCTCGACTACATGGCGACCTTCGCCTCGCTCGCCGGCGTCGAATTGCCGGAGGAGGATCGCGAGGGCAAGCCGATCATCTTCGACAGCTACGACATGTCGCCGGTCCTGTTCGGGACGGGCCAGTCGCAACGCAAGAGCTGGTTCTACTTCACCGAGAACGAGCTGACGCCCGGCGCCGCCCGGGTCGGGCACTACAAGGCGGTCTTCAACCTGCGCGGCGACGACGGCGCCAGCACGGGCGGCCTCGCCGTCGACTCGAACCTGGGCTGGAAGGGTGCGCAATCCTACGTCGCGACCGTTCCTCAGGTCTTCGACCTCTGGCAGGACCCGCAGGAGCGCTACGACGTCTTCATGAACAACTACACGGAGCACACCTGGACGCTGGTCACGATCAACGCGGCGATCAAGGAGCTGATGCAGACCTATCGAAAGTATCCGCCGCGCAGGCTCCAGAGCGAGGGCTACTCCGGCCCGATCACCATCACGCAGTACCAGAGGTTCGAGTACCTGCGCGAGAAGCTCGCCGAGGAAGGCTTCAACATCGGGCTGCCGACCGGCAACTAGCCGCCGCCTGCGGGATCGCGTTCGCAACGGCCGAGAGGTCGGAATCGATCGTAGGGCCAATGGCGA